>Ga0070682_100000755_pt1 | contig 19261 bp, 10 predicted proteins | sample KBSC63LmetaG_FD_64668 | JGI IMG/M metagenome (GOLD analysis project Ga0070682, IMG submission 64668) | Corn rhizosphere microbial communities from Kellogg Biological Station, Michigan, USA - KBS C6-3L metaG | ecosystem: Host-associated > Plants > Roots > Rhizosphere | place: USA: Michigan... | reverse complement strand
TCGTTGGTCGCCACTCGACACGACCGAAACCGGTCAAGAACAATCTCATTCAATCGCTGGTGCGCAGCGAGCTCGCTCATCAGCAACACCAACCCCCCCGCTCGGGCATCGGGGCGGTTGTTAACAGCGGGCCGCATCGCCGTCTTCAATGCGCCACTAGCCCCGATGCCGAGCACCACGCCGCGCAACAAACTTCGTCAACCGTCATCGCGCTCTTGCGGCGTGGCGCGCCACGACCTCGCTCCCACGGCGTTCGTCGGTGTCACCATCTTCGGCTTGGCGCCGCGCGCCGCGCGACCACGCCGCACATCCCCGCCCGACCACGCCGCACATCACCGCCCACCACCGTCGTGCCCCCGCGCCGGCCGCGCCGGCGCTTGGCGGGCACCCGCGCGCGGAGGCCAAAGGCCGAGCACGCGGGCCGCACCACGCCGCACCTTCGCGGGGGCAACTGCATCTCCTCCCAAGCCGGCTTTCGGCGGCAAAACTTGGGGCGACTGGAAGGGCGTCGGGGGTTCGCGGAGGCGCCGGTTCAGAGCCCGGGGTCGGCGTGCTCGAGGGGGTCGAGCACCGATTCGAGCACGGGCTCGCGCGCCACGTGCGTGCGCTCGGCGGCGGCGGCGAGGGCGTCGCGGAGTTGGAGGAGCGCTGCGGGCTCCTGGACGGAGAGCAGGATGCCGTCGCCGCGCTCCGTGATGACGGCGCGCTCGTCCGGTGTCAGACGATCGGCCTTGCTGTAGACGCGCAAGCGCGGCCGATCCACGAGGCCGAGCTCGGCGAGCACGAGCTCGGTCGTCTCCAGGTGGTCGGCGTGCTCGGGGTTCGAAGCGTCCACGAGCTCGAGCAAGAGATCGGCGCCGACGGCTTCCTCGAAGGTGGCGCGAAAGGCGGCGAAGAGCGCTTTCGGCATGTGCCGGATCAACCCCACGGTGTCGCTCAGGATGAGCACGCGACCCGAAGGCAGACGCAGGCGGCGCGAGCGTGGATCGAGCGTCGCGAAGAGCTTGTCCTCGGCGACGACCTCCGCGTGCGTGAGGGCGTTCAAGAGCGTGCTTTTGCCGGCGTTCGTGTAGCCGACGATGGCGACGCGCGTGAGCCCGCTGTGCTCGCGCCGATGTTGCCGCACGCCGCGCTGCTTCGCGATCTGCGTGAGCTCGCGCTCGAGGCGCTGGATGCGTTCGCGCGCGCGACGGCGCCCGAGCTCGAGCTTGGTTTCGCCGGGGCCGCGTCCGCCGATGCCGCCCGTGAGTCGGCTCAGCGCGTCGTCTTTCTGACCGAGCCGCGGCAGCGTGTACTTGAGCTGCGCGAGCTCGACCTGGAGCTTGCCGTCGCGACTCTCGGCGCGCTGCGCGAAGATGTCGAGGATGAGCTGCGTGCGATCGAGCACCTTGAGGTCGGTGCGCTCCGCGATGCCGTGCGCCTGCGCGGGCGTGAGGTCCGCGTCGAAGATCAGTGTCTCGACGTCGAGCTCGATCGCGCGCATCACGACCTCGGCGAGCTTGCCCGAGCCGAGCACGAGCTTCGGGTCGAGCGCGTCCCGCAGCTGAACCACGCGATCGGCCACGGCGACGCCGGCGGTCTCGGCGAGCGCGGCGAGCTCCCCAAGCCGTGCTTCGGCGTTCGCGAGCGCGCCGCGCCCACGCTTCTCCCCGACGTGGATCAGGATCGCCTGGCCGTCTTTTGCTTTGACGGCGCGCGCGCGCGAATGGCGCGCAAATTCCGCCTCGAGCGAGCCGATCAGCGCGCCGAAGTCCGGCTGCGGCTGGCCGTGCGGGACGGGGCCGACCGTCTCGTACGGCGCCGAGCGTCCGGGGCCCGGCGGGACGTTGTACGCCCAGGTGAAGCGCGTGGGCTCCCCTTCGCGATCGAGCAGCACGCCGGCTACGAGGTCGAGGCGCAAGCGCGTGAGATCGACGATGTCGTCGTGCGTGAGCGGCTCGTTGTAGAGGTGCGTGTGCACGAGGCGCAGCGCTCGGAAGCGACCCTCGGCGGCGCGCAGGCGCCCGATGTCCGGCAGCATGAGGCCGGTCGCGCTCCCAACTATGACGAAGTCGATGCTCCCCGAGCGGTGCACGAGCGCGCCCACCTGGCGCCCCGTCTCGCGCGACGCCTCGGCGAGGGAACGAATCAGCTCGGGCGTGGCGATCCGGTCGAGCGGCACGCGCCGCCGGTACACGCGCTCGAGCGCCTTGAGCGCGCTCGGCGCTAGACCCGCCGTGTTGCCGTAGATCTCAGGCATGCACGGAGGGCACGCGGAGCACGCTCTGGGTTTCGACGCTCACCGCGAGAAGCGTAGCGCCGACGCGCTCAGTAGGCGACGTTGAGGCCGAGCGCGGGCTCCACCGCGAAATCCGGGCCCTGTTTGCGCCCGATGAGCCCGTACGCGCGCGCCTCGAGCGAGAAGAGCAGGTACTCGCTCTTGACGAGCTCGAGCCCGAGCACGCCACCGAGCGGAAACAGGCCCTGGTGGGGCGCGTGCGCGTAGCCGGTGCGAAAGCCGAAGTACGGATTCAGGGCGCGCCGCTTCCCGCCGCCGAGGTAGTCCGAGTAGAACGCCGCGCCGAGCGTGAGCGCGTAGAAATCGACGCTCGTGCCGCGCGCTTCGGTGAGGTCGTTCAAGAGATCGAGATCGACGTCGAACGCGCGCGTCCACTGCAGCGAGATGCCGCCTCCCGCGAACGTCTTGGTGCCGATACCGGTCGAATTCGGCGGCACGTCGATCAACAGCGCCGCGCGCACGCCCGGATAGAATTTGGCGAGTGGCACGAGCTCCTGCTCGGGCGCCGCGAGCGACAGCGTGACGTAGACCGTCGAGCGGGCGACTCGATCCTTCGCCCACGCGATGTCGCTCTTCACGCGATCGAGCGCGGTTCGCACGCGCATCAATTGCCCCTCGAGCGCGGTCGCTTCGGCGACGTTGGCGGCCTTGGCCAAGAGCTCTTCGTAGCGCGTGAGCGCCTGCTCGAGATTCCGCTGCACGACGGCCGCGTCGTTGAGCGAACGGCTCACCTCGCGCGTTTCGAGCTTGCTCGACAGCACCTTGCCCACTTGCCCGAGCCTCGCGACGAACGGCTTCACGACCTTCGAAGGAACCCTGAGCGAGAAGGAAGCGCCACGCTGGCCGGAGCCGTTCTCGAGCACCTCGTTCATGATCTGCCCGTTGAACGCCTCGAGCAGCGCGACGAGCGAGTGGCGGGCGCTCGCGACGTCGACGACTTCGAGCCCGACGCGGACCTCGATGTCGAGCTGCTCGGCGAGCGGCGCCTGGGCGGCCTTGACCGGGATCGGATCCGGAGGCGGCGGCGCCGGCGCACCACCGCCGCCCGCCTCGTCCTCCTCGGCAGCGTAGCCGTAGCCCCTCACTTTGCGGACGGCCGGCGCGCCGGAAAGCGGACCCGTGAGCATGATCTCGCCCCCTCCTGCGCTGAGCTTGCTGTCCGATTGCGAGAGCGCGTAGCCGACGGTTCGCGCTGACCCGCGATCCATGTCGAGGCGCGGACACGCCTCCGGATCGATCTTGCAGAGGTCCTCGAGCCCCGGCTCGCGGGCCCCGTCGCCGCCGTACGCGCTCGGATCCGCTACGGGAATCGGCGCCGGCGCGCTGAGCCTCGCGGGCGGGGCGGAGCGACTGGCGCAGGCCGAAAACAACGTAAGAAGAGCGAGGGGGGCGCCCCACCGCAAGCGAACGAGCATGGTGCCCCGTGAGACGTACGAGGGGCGAAATGTATTGGGTCGTCTCAGGCAGACACGGCCGTGGCGAGCGCGACCTCCGGCAGCTTCAGGCGCCGCAGGCCGCCGCCGATGATGCTTTCGCTGTGGAGCTTGCCGCCGAGCTCGTCGACGATCGACTGCGAAATCGCGAGTCCGAGCTCTTTTTGGCTGCGCCCCGCGACCTCGCCCGAAGCGGGGACGCGGTCGCTCGCGGGGCTCGGCGCGGTGCTCGTGACCTCGAACACGACCCAGGGCGCCTCGTGCGTCAGGCGAATCGTGAGCACGCGCTGGTGCCGCGGTGCGCCCGCCGTCGTCTCGAGCGCGTGAACCAAGAGGTTCAGCATCACCTGGCCGACCTGCGCGGCGGAGCCGGAGATCGGCGGCACCGGATGCACGTCGAGCTCGACGCTCGCGGCAGCGCGGAGCTCGCCCTGGAGTAGCCGCAGCGTGAGCCGCAGCACCTCGCTCATGTCGACGTTCTGGCGCTTGCTCGGCCCCACGTGGATCTCGACGCCGCGCACGACGTCGAGTGCGCGCTGCGCGCCGACCAACGCCTCGCCGAGCTCCTCGTCGCTGTCCATCAGGCGTGCCTTGAGCACGGCGGAGCCGTTCGAGTCACCGGGGACCGATTCGGCCGCGGCGCGCACGAGACCCCGAGCCCGCGCGACCCGCTCGCGCAGATCTTCCACGGGTTTGTTGAGCTCCCGCGCGAGGCCGGACGTGATGATCCCGAGCGAATACACACGCTCCGTCTCGAGCAGACGGCGCTCGAGCGCGCAAAGCTTCTGGCGCATCTGGTAGTACTCGACGCCCTCGGCGACTGCGGCCAAGAGCTCGGCGTTTTCCCACGGCTTCTTCAGATAGCGGCGCACCTGGCCGCAGTTGATGGCGCCGATCGCCGTGTCGAGATCGGCGTAGGCGGTCACCATCATACGTACGACCTCCGGGAACTCGATGCGCGTGCGGGCGAGCAGCTCGAGACCGGTCATGTGCGGCATGCGCTGATCCGCGAGCAGCACGAGCACCTGATGCCGGCGCATCAGCTCGAGCGCTTGAGCCGCGGAGCTCGCAATCAGCACCGAAAAGCGTTCGGAGCACGCTGCTTCGAAAACGGTCAGGTTGTCGGGCTCGTCGTCTACGAACAAGACGTCGTAAGTCATGGCGTCATCTCACTTCCGGTCACTTCGCTGAACGGCTTCTTGTGCTCCCGGGCGTTCAGGCGCGGGATCCGAATGACGAATTCCGCGCCTGCCCCCGGTTGGCTCTCGACGTGGATCGTGCCGCGCAGCGAAGTGATCACGCGCCGCACGATCGTGAGTCCGAGCCCGGTACCCCCGGTTTTGCCCTTCTTCGTGAAGAAGGCGGTGAAGATGCGCGGCACGTCGGCCGCATCGATACCGGGGCCGTTGTCCCGGATCGAAAGGATCAAGAGCGGGCCGGCGGTGCGACCGTGCACGGCGACGCGACCCGTGCCGTCGGAGGGCACGGCTTGCAGCGCGTTCTCGAGCAGATTGGTGAGGACCTGGTTCACTTCCTCCGGCACGCACGAGATCAGGGCGTCGCCTTCGAGCTCGACCGACGTTTGTACCTCGTACGCCGTGGTCGACTTGAGCAGCGCGAGCACGTCGCGCGTCGCCGCGTAGAGATCGTACGGTTGGAGCGAGCGCGTGTAGCCCTCGCGGCTGTAGCGCATCATGAGCTCGACCGTCCCGCCGATGCGTTTGACGCCCGAGCGCGCCGTGGCGAACATCTTCTGCGTGCGCTCGGTCACCGCGGGCGGCAGCGAGCCTTCGAGCTTCTCGCTCTGCTCGAGCAGGCGCCGCACGTCCGTTTCGAGCGCGGAGAGCGCGCCCTGCAAGTAGTTGAGCGGATTCCGGATCTCGTGGGCGAGGCCGCCGGCGAGCGTCTGGAGCGAGTCGAGCTTCTGCTCGAGCAAGAGCTCCGCGCTCGCTTCCTGGCTCTGGAGCTGCGCGCGCACGGTGCTGATCAGCTCCTTCGACGAGAAAGGCTTCGCGAGGTACGCGTTCACGCCGCTGTCGATGCCCGCGATACGGTCGCTCACGTCGCCGCGCGCCGTGAGCATCACGATCGGGATATGGCGCGTCAGCGGATCGGCGCGGAGCTCACGCGTGAGGCCCAGGCCGTCGAGCTCCGGCATCATGAGGTCGGTGACGATCACGGTCGGGCGGTGCTTGCGCGCGAGCTCGAGCCCCTTCACGCCGTTCGGCGCCGCCAGAATCCGGAAGTCGTGGTGAAGCGCGAGGCGAATCACGCGGATGACGTCGGGCGTATCCTCGACGACGAGCACGCTGTAGGGCCGCTGCTCCTCGTCGAAGTCGCGCTCGACGACGCGCAGGTCGCTCGCCTGGTCGATGTCGATCAGCCGGTGGCGCTCGTGCTCTTCCACGTGCCAGTCCGCCAAGCCGTGATCGGAGGAGCGGCTCCCCGACAGGTGATCGACGCGCGGACCGCGGCGGTCGAGCGCCTCCGGCGCGAAATGCTCGCGGTCCTTCGGGAGCCAGACGCTGACCGTCGCGCCGGCGTCCACCTCACCGCGCGCCCAGATCCGTCCGCCGTGCAGCTCGACGAGCTCCTTGGCGAGCGCAAGTCCGATGCCGGTGCCGCCGTAGCGGCGCGTGCTCGAGCTGTCGACCTGGAAGAAGCGCCGGAAGATGTTGTCGGCCATGCCGGGCGGAAAGCCGATGCCGGTGTCCGCGACCTCGATGAGGACGCTCGGCCCTTCGTCGGTGAGCGTCACGGTCACGCGGCCGTTCGCGGGCGTGAACTTGGTGGCGTTCGAGAGCAGGTTCACGAGCACGCGCTCGACGCGCTCGATGTCGCAATAGACGCCCGAGCTCTGCACGTTGGCGCGAAACTCGAGCCACAACGATTTCCGCTGGATCAAAGGCTCCGCCTGCGCCACGAGCTCCCGCACGAACTGCACGAGATCGTAGCGATCCACGCGCAACCTGAGCTTGGACTCCTCGAGGCGCGAGAGGTCGAGCAGATCGCCGATCAGGCGGCGCAGCTTGATGCCGCTACGCTCGATCGAGGCGAGCGTCGAACGCTGCGAATCGGAGATCGCGCCGAGCTGCCCGTCGATCAAGAGCTCGAGCGGCGCGAGCATCATCGTGAGCGGCGTCTTGAGCTCGTGCGTGATGTTGGCGAAAAATTCGCTCTTGAAGCGATCGAGCTGCTTGAGCTGCTCGTGCGCTTCCTCGAGGTTCTTCTTGGTGTGCTCGATCGTGAGCTGGTCGGAAATCTGGCGCTTCTGCGTCTGGTACGCGAGCAGCTGTCCAATGCCCGCGATGATGGCCGTGGAGACGAGGAAGAACTGGTTCGAGATGGCCGTCAGCAGGTTGGAGGAGGTGCGGAACAAGAGGTTCAGCACGACGAACGAGCAGACGATCAGCGCGTGGGTGGCCAGCACGACCGGCGCCGGCCAGATGAACAACAGGCTCGTCGCGACGATCGCGAGGGTCAGCCCTGCGTAATACGGCGACGCGAGACCGCCCATGAACACCGTCATCAGGCTGATGCCGAGCGAGCACATCACCATGTACGACGAGGAGATCGCGTTCGGATGCCGGTCGAAGAGCTTGCCCGGCACGACGAAGAACAGGACCGCCGTCACCAAGGTGACGAACGCCCGCGTCCCGTAGAGCAGCCAGAGCCACTCTTTGGGCGCCATCAGGTAGTCGAGGATCGCAAAGCCCGGGTAGAGCGTGATCACGATCCAGAGCAGCGTGCGGGTCCCGCGCCGATTGCGGTCCAAGAGCCAGGCGGCCCAGCGTTGCTCCAGATCGAGATCCATGCGCTCGGGCTTCTACTCCCGCGTCAGCGTCACGAACGGGTTGACGCGTGTCTGCTCCTCGAGGATTTCGATCTTGGCACCGGGCGCCGCCATGCGCGCAAAGTCGAGCATCTGCTCACGCTCGCGGTAGACGAGCGTCCACTCGAGGTGGAGCTCCATGAACCAACGGCACGGATTGCTCGGCACCATGTTGCCGACGTACAGAGTACCACCCGGCGCGACGAGCTCGAACAAGCTGCGGCTCAGCGAAACTGCCGTCGGAAGCTGCAGATAGTCGAAGAGTCCGCACGAATAGACGGCGTCGAACAGCCCCGCTCCGCTGAAAACGGGGGCGCCGCGCAGAAGGTGACGAATCGAGTCGTGCAGGTGGCGAACGTGCACCTGGTCGCGGAAACGGCTCGCGACGAGCCGCTGAAGTCGCCCGAACGAGAAAGAGAGAGCGCGCTTGTCCTGGTCGAACAGCACGATCTCGACGGGGCCCGGCAAGGTCTCGCGCTCCTCGAGCAGCTCGAGCACTTCCTGGGCCGGGCCGGCGGCGACCGAGAGGATCCGTACGGGCTCGCCCTTGCGCTCGGCGATCAGTCGCCCCAGGCGCTCCTTGATCATGTCCTTGCGCGCGCGCACCGCGACGGCGGCCGGCGTCAGGCAGAACGAGAGATCGACGGCCTTCGCGAACAAGGACGCCCCCGCGAAGTAGTTGTCGTACACCCGGGTCATGAGCTCGTAGTCGCCGGGGTACCCGAGCGGCTTCTGGCGCGCGCGGTTCATCCACGGCGACTGCATCAAGAGCTCGTGGACCGAGCGCATCGAGAACGCCTGCAACGCGTCACGCTCCGAGCGCGACGCCAGACGCAGCGCCGAGTCGATCTCGTCGGAGAGCGCTACGATCTCCGGGGATACCTCGTTCTTCACGCGCTCGATGAGCGCCGCGCGTGCGGGCGTATCCTGATCGCCGTGCACGACGTGCCACGGCAAAACCGCCTCGACTTTGGCGAGCTCACGCTGGGTGTCCTCGAGCAGCAGGCGCAGGTCCGAGACCAGAGCCTTGAAGCGGTGCTGGCCGTTGACGCGCCAGGAGGCATTCCGAAGCCCGAGTCCCTTCGTCTCGCCTCCCCCGGCTAGGGATTTCACGTCGCGCAGCTGGAGGACGTCCTCGATGTTCATCAGCGTGTCGACGAGCGAGGCGCCGACGATGGTTCGAAGCTCGTCGCGCCGCACGGACGAGATCCGTGCCTCGCCCCGGTAGGCCTCGTGCTGATCGAACCGCACGACGATCTCGCCGAGGATCGTGCCGACTTCGACGCTTGCGCCGAGCGGCCAGACGAACGCCAAGCCGTTCTGTGAAACGTCGATCAGCTCGCAGCGCTGCATCTCCCCGTCGAGGTCGAGCTCGACGGCGACGCCGATCGGCCCGAGGTCCGAGCGCTGGTAGCGATCGGGTCGAAAGAAGATGTCGCGACCCGTGCCTCCGCGCAGGTCCTCGTAGTTGGCGACGCCGCCCGTGGTGGCGACGAGCAGCGGCTTTACTTCGCGCCGGCCGCTTGCCGGATTGGCTTCGAGCGGCTGGGAATTCTCAAGTGCGGCGGTCTCGACCTTCAAAGTCAGGCTCCTTCAGATGAACGAGTAGGAAACGCAAAGAGCGTGCAGGGTGCCGTGTTTCGGGCACGAATCGAAGCAGTACACGGTAGGCGATCGCAACCTCGGGGGTGAGTGCTTGCGACGATGTGCCGTATCCTTCACCCGCGCGTTACCGGCGTCTCTACGCAGTTATGTAAATACTTACGTCGCACGTCTGCCCTGCGCCCCAAGCTCGGGGGTAACCCGGCGGCCCGGAAGGCTTTTTGGGGCAGAACGGCGCTGCGTGAGTGTCGAGCAGGCAACGAAAAGGTGCCCGCCGGCAAGTGAAGAAAAAGAGCGGTCGGGTGGTTACATGAAGGTGTTTGTGTGAGGGATACCGACCTTAACGACACGTATCCCGCGGGGGTTAAGGGGAGCGGCCGACCGGTGTACTCTCGTAGCGATCGACGGTCACTATCGGGTGGCGGAGGTGAGACGATGCGAAGCGTTCTTGTGGGTGCGCTGGCGTTGGCGGCGGGGTGCGGAGGCGGCGGAGGTGGCCTCAGCCGTCCCGTGGCCGTCTTTCCGAGCAAGGCGGATCTCGAGCGGGTGATGACCGAGCAAGCGAAGCCCGTTCCGCCCATGAAGACGGTGGCGCTGCCCACCTGGACGATTCAGACCGCCGTTCCGCCCCCGAACGCCGCCTACCCGACGGAGTCGGCGTTCGATCGCTATTTCACTCACGCGGTGGGCGGCGCGAAGCCATCGTCCGCACTCCGCTGTGCGGCGCTCGAAGCGGCGCGCTTCTACCTGGAGGCCGGGGGTCTTCCCGACGACGGTGCGCGCCGCTACCTCGCGGCGCGCTGTGGCAGCACTCTGGCGGTGCACCAGCTCTCGTACATGACCGGCACGTTCCCGGACGCGATGAGCGACGCCGAGATCGTGCAGCGCCACGGGAAATCCCTGGACGAGCTAGTCGCCGCCACGCATCTGAACGCGTCGAACGTGGCCGGCCTCGGCGTCGTACGCAAGAACGGCAAGGTAGCGCTCGTGATCTTCGCCGGGCGACCCGTCGCGACGGTCGACGATTTCTCCCCGCTCGTCGCAGGCTCGAGCGTCGCGCTCTCGGGCCAGGTCTCGGCGGATTCGGCCTTCGCCTACGCGCTCATCACGCAGGCCGACACGGGCGTCGCCGTTTGCGAGGCCAATCCCGCGGTCGCGCTACCGAAGTTCGCGTTCCAGTGTCCGTTCTCGCCGAACGACGCGCAGGCACGCATCGAGATTGGGACGCGCAAGCCGGAGCGGGTGCTGATGAACGTCGAGCTCGGTCTCCTCGTGCGGCACACCGAGGACGCGGGCCTCACCTACGCGCCTTTGGTGCGCGGCAGCGAGGCGGAAGCCGCAGACGCCACGGCGTTCGAGGCGGCGTTGCTCGGCAGCCTCAACGACGCGCGGCGCACGGCCAACGCGCCGTCGCTCTCCCTCGAGCCGCAGCAGTCGGCGACCAACGAACACCTGGCCCCCCACCTGTACGTCGCGACGACGGAAGGCAACGCCGAGCTCGCCGATCGCATCGGCCTCGGCGTGCTGGCGGGCTGGGACGTGAACGGGGTGATCCGCGACGGCGGCATCTACTGGAGCTCCATCACGAGCTCCCGCAGCCCCGGCCGCTTCCTCAGCTACGCGCTCGAGAGCCCCCTGGCCCGCTCCATCCTTCTCGATCCGAAGATGACGCGCGTGGCGATTGGCGCAACGGCGCTCGACCAAGGGGCGGGCGCACTGCTCACGACCTACTCGTTCTTCCAGACGCAGAACCACGACGCCGACGAGGACCTCGTGTTCCAGGATCTCATCAGGCGCAGGCGCGCACGCCACCGGAGCGTGCCCCGCCGCACGGCGCGAGAGACCGCGCTCGACACGGCGCTCGTTCGCGTCGCCAAGCATCAAGCCAACACCATGGACGCCATGAACGAGGCGATGGCGCGCGTCGTGTCGAGCGAGGGGCGTGGCGTTGCGGGCTGGGCGGTCGAGACCACGGATCTCCGTCAATTGCCGTGGACCGACGCGCTCCTCGATCGCGAGCCCATGGAGGTGGAGATCGGCGTCACGCACTACAAGGCCCCCGGTGGCGCGTGGGGCCAATACGCCGTCTTCCTGATTCTCAGAGAGTCGAGCGGCGTGCGCACCGCCCTCGCCGCCTCTCCAGCACACCTTTAATGAACCGCTGAGCGCGCGTCGGTCTCCCCGGCGCGTCGCCCCCCTTCGCGGGGTGGACCTGAAACACCTTGGAGTTACAGGGTCACTGCCGCGCCGCCCGGTGCGGCAGATGAAATAAAAATGCATCACCCCGGGAACATCCCCTACCTGACGCTGTTTCAGGAGCCAGCAAGTGCTGATGCAGCGTTTCACTCGGGTTGCCTTGCGCCTTTTCGTGGGGCTCGCCTGTCTTCCGACGACCGTCCGCGCGGCCGAAGCCGGCACTGCGGCCGATAGCGACGCTCCGGCGCTCCTCGACAAGCTCGTGAAGCTCGCGCGCGAGCGCGCGCCGGACGTCGCGCTCGGCCGCGCGGCGCTGTCGGCCAGCCGCTCGAGCTACGCGAGTGCGAACCTCGCCCCCTTGGGCAACCCGTCGCTCGAGGTGAAGGCCGACCGCGGCACGCAGGGCGTGACGAAGGACATCACGATCGACGCGTCGCTCTGGCTCCCGGTCGAGCTCTCCGGGCAGAAACAGGGCCGCGGGCGCGAGGCGCGCGACTACGTGCGACTGCACGAGGCCTGGCTCGCCCAGGCGCGCGCCGTGGCGACCGGCCGCACGGTGCGCGCGTACGGAGCGCTCGCCGTCGCGACCACGCGCACGCGCGTGCTCGAAGAGATCCTCGCCGGCGCTCGCGCCGAATCCGAGCACTACGCCGCTCGACTCGCCGCCGGCGACGCGACCGAGCGCGACGCCGCGCTCGCCGCGCTCGAAGCGGCGCGGCACGAGGTGCTTTTGAGCGAGACGCAGCGCGACGTCGTCCACAGCGCGGGGGAGCTCCTGGACCTCACCGGCTGGGCGCACAGCGAAGGCAGCGTGCTCGACGCGACGATGCCGGGCCGGCGCCCACGCGCCCCGATCGCGGCGCGCGACGTGCGAACGCCGACCACGCTCGCGCTCGAAGAGCAAGCGCGGTACTACGGCTCGGCCGCCGAGCGGATCCGGCGCGAAGCGTGGGCCCCGCTGAGCCTCGGCCTCACGGGCGGACGCGGCGACTACGGCGAGGCGCGCTTCGGCGCCGGCGTCGGCTACGCCTTCCCGGTATTTCGCGCGAACCAGGCGGAGCGCGCCCGCGCCGAGGCCGAGCGCGCCCGCGCCCTCGAGGAGCTGTCGCTGCGGCAGCGTCTGATCGCGCGCCGCATCGACCTCGTCGAGCGCGAGCTCGTCGCCGTCGCGCGGGCGATCGAGCTCGTCACCGGCTCCGCATTGCCGGCGGCGACGCGCGCCGTCAACGCCGCGACCGAGACGCACCGCGCCGGCAAAGGCGACTGGTTGAGCGTGCTCGTGAGCCGGCGCGATCTGTCGGCGCTGTCGCTGCGCCGGCTCGAGCTGCTCGACAAGAGCTGGTCTCTGCTCGGAGAGCTCAGCGAGCTGACTGGAGAAGTGCCATGACCTCGACCCCAGAACCCTCCGAACGGTCCCATGCGAGCGTTTCCGCGGATCGCCCGCTGATCGCAGCGGCAACCAAGCCGCGGCTGCGCTGGCTCGTCGCGGCGGTGCCGCTTCTCACGCTCGGCGCGGGAGTGACGCTGTTTGCACTGAAGGACACCGAAGGCAGCGCTGCCGCCGCCACGCGGCCGCCGGACGTCCCGCGCGTCGAAGGGGGCAGCATCGTGTACTCGGCGGGGTTCGCGGAGCGCGCCGGCATCCGCCTTTCGCCCGTGACACGCGCCAAGCTCGTGCCCGTGATCAGCGCCGTCGGAACGGTCGATTTCAATCCGGAGCACGTCGCGGCCGTCGGAGCGCGCCTCAAGGGGCTCGTCACGCGCGTCGCGAAGTTCGAGGGTGACAGCGTCGATTCGGGCACCGTGCTCGCCGTCATCGAGAGCGCCGAGCTCGGGGAAGCGCAAGCTTCGGTGAGCACGCTCGAGGCCGAAAAGCTCGCGGCGGACCGGAACCTCGAGCGTGAGACCTCGCTCTCCGCGCGCAAGCTGTCGACGGCGCGCGAGACCGAGGTCGCGGCCGTCGAAGCCGAACGCTACGACCACCTGCTCGGCGCCGCGCGCCAGAAGGTTTCGGCGCTCGTCGGCGCGGGAGCTCGAGCCCGTCGGCTCGGCTCGCACGAGCTGCGCTCGCCGCTCAAGGGCACCGTGGTCGAACGCAGCGTCGCGCCGGGACAGGCGATCGAGGGCGAGGTCGTCGCGTTTCGCATCGCGAACCTCGACCACCTTTGGGTCGAGCTCGACGTGTTCGAGAAGAGCCTCGGCCAGCTCGCGCTCGGCGATCGCGTCGAGCTCGCGCCGCTTGCGACGCCCTCGGAGACGTTCGAGGGGCGCGTCGCGCGCATCGGCGCCGTGATCGACTCGGAGACGCGCAGCGCGCCCGTTCGCATCGTGGTCGAGAACAGCGACGGGCGCTTGCGCGCGGGACAAGCCGTCAACGCGAGCATCCACGCCTCCGCGGGCGGCGCTCGGGAGCGCACGCTCGTGCCGACGACGGCGCTCACGTTCGTCGACGGCAAGCCGACGTTGTTCGTCGCGAGCGGCGAGCATCGCGTGCGCGTCGTGGGCGTCGAGATCGGCGCCACCAACGGCGCGGAGACCGAGGTCATGAAGGGCGTCGCCGCGGGCGAGCAGGTGGTCAAGGACGGGGTTTTTGCGCTGAAGAGTGAGCTCTTCCGCTGAGCCGCGCGGGCCTTCGAGCATGCTGGAAAGCCTGGTTCGAGTCTCCATCCGCGCGCGCGGGGCCGTGCTGGCCGCGCTCGCGATGCTGCTCTGCATCGGCGCCTGGGCGGCGCAGCACTTGCCCATCGACGCCCTGCCCGACGTCGCGACGACGCAAGTCTCGGTGTTGACGCAGGCCCCCGGCATGTCGCCCGTCGAGATGGAGCGCACCGTCACGATGCCGATCGAGAACGCGCTCAACGGCGTGCCCGGCTCGATCGATCAGCGCAGCGTGTCGCGCTCGGGCCTTTCGGCCGTGACCGTGATCTTCCGCGACAACGTCAACGTCTGGTTCGCGCGCCAGCTCGTGCTCGAGCGGTTGCGCGGCGTCGAGCTTCCGCCCCAGGCCGGCGCTCCGGAGCTCGCGCCCGTGAGCTCCGGTCTCGGAGAGATCTTCCAGTTCGTCGTGCGCAGCGAGCAGCACTCCGCGATGCAGCTCCGCACGCTGCTCGACTGGGAGATCGTGCCCAAGCTACGCAACGTCAACGGCGTGGTCGAGGTCAACACGATGGGCGGGGAGCTCAAGCAGTTCCAGGTGGAGGTCGATCGGTCGCGGCTGAAAGCCCAGAATCTCGCGCTCTCCGACGTGGTGTCGGCGCTCGAAAGCGCCAACCTGAACGCCGGCGGCGGCTACATCGATCGGCGCGAGGAGTCCTTCACGCTGCGCGGCCAAGGTTTGCTCACGAACCCGGAGGAGATCGGCAACGTCGTCGTGCACAACACGGCCGACGGCACGCCGGTCCTCGTGCGCCACGTCGCCGAGGTGAAGGTCGGGGCGGCGCTGCGCCAAGGCGTCATCACGCACAACGGCAAAGGAGAGGCCGTCACCGGAGTCGTCATGATGCTGCTCGGCGAGAACAGCCGCACCGTCGTGAAGGCCGTGGGCGAGCGCGTCCAGCAGATCCAGGCGAGCCTGCCGCCCGGCGTCGCGATCGAGGTGATCTACGACCGCAGCGATTTCGTGGGACGCACGCTCACGACCGTCATGAAGAACCTGGCGGAAGGCGTGTTGATCGTCACGCTCGTGCTCGTCCTCTTCCTCGGCTCGATTCGGGGCGCGCTCGCGGTCGTGCTCGGCATCCCGTGCGCGATGAGCGTCGCACTGCTCGGCATGCACGCGTTCCACGTGACGGGCGATCTCATGTCGCTCGGCGCGATCGATTTCGGCTTCCTGGTCGACGGACCGATCGTGATTCTCGAGGCCGTGATGGCCGCAACCGCCGGACGCCGTCTCGTCAAAGCGGCGCGCGCGGGCGCGTACGCCAACATCGCCGGCGCCGTCGCACGCCCGGTGGCGTTCGCGGTCGCCATCATCATGCTCGTGTACATCCCCCTCCTCGCGCTCGAAGGGGTCGAGGGCAAGATGTTCCGGCCGATGGCGATCACGATGGCGAGCGCGTTGTTCGGCGCGCTCCTGTACGCGGTGTGCTTCTTCCCCGCGGTGCTCGTGGTGCTCGTGCCGCCCGCGCCGGGGCACGGGCCGCGCTGGCTCGAGCGGCTGACCGCGCTCTACGATCGGGCGCTGCCCGGCGTTCTCCGCTATCGGCTGGCGTGGCTCGGCGGTGCGGCCGCGGTGTTCGGCGTGTCGGCGTGGCTGTTCACGCGCCAGGGCGCCGAGTTCGTGCCCCGCATCTTCGAGGGCGACGCCGTCGTCACGGTGCGCCGCGCTCCGAGCATCTCGCTCGACACCGCGCGCGACCTCGACCTCAAGACGGAGCAGGTGCTGCACCAGTTCCCGGAGGTGGCGACCACGCTCGGCATGACGGGACGCGCCGAAGTCGCCGTCGATCCCGTCGGCAACGACAACACGGACATGTTCGTGCGGCTGCGCCCGCTCTCCGACTGGCGCTCGGCGCACGATTTCGACGACTTGTCCGAGCTCTTCAAGCGCAAGATCGAGGAGCGCGTGCCCGGCACGTTCGTCTCCGTGTCGCAGCCGATCGAGGACCGCACGAACGAGCTCATCAGCGGCTCGCGCGCCGACGTGCAGATCCAGATCTTCGGCGACGATCTCGACCGGCTCACCGAGCTCGCGGCGGCCGTGGGCGCGAGCGTGAGGCGCGTCGCGGGCACCGGTGACGTGCGCATCGAGCGCATCCTCGGCGCGCCCACGATCACGGCCGTCGCGGATCGAGGACGACTCGCGCGCTACGGCGTGCGCGTCGAGGACGCCTTCCAGGTGCTGTCGGCGGCGCGCGAGGGCGTGCCGGTCGGACACGTGTACGAGGCCGAGCGCCGCTTCGACGTGCGCGTGCTGGAGCCGCCCGCGAGCGCCACGGCGGAGGCGGTCGGCGATCTGTTCGTCGTGACGCGGCGCGGGGAGAACGTGCCCTTGCGTGAAGTGCTCACGCTCTCGGAGAGCGACGGACCGACGGCGATCCGGCGCGAGAACCGCACGCGCTCGGTGCGCGTCGACGTGAACCTGCGCGGCCGCGACCTCGTCTCGTGGGTCTCGGACGCGCGCCAGGCGGTCGAGAAGCAGGTCCATCTGCCGAGCAGCTACCGCATCGAGTGGGGCGGCCAGTTCGAGAACTTCGAACGCGCCCGCGCCCGCCTCGCGCTCGTCGTGCCGGCCGTCGTTCTCGTCATCTTCGGCATGCTGCTCTGGATGTTCTCCGACTTGCGCTTCGCGCTCGGGGTGTTCGCGCTCGTTCCGCTCTCGCTCGCGGGTGGGATGCTCGGCCTGGTGGCGCGCGGCACGCCGTTCAGCTTGCCGGCGGCGGTCGGCTTCATCGCGCTCGGCGGCATCGCCGTCCTGAACGGCGTCGTCATGGCGAGCGAGATCCGCAAACGGCTGCACGCCGGCGAAGCGCTCGAGGGCGCGATCCGGAACGGCTGCACGACGACGCTGCGCGCGGTGCTCACGACGGCAGCCGTCGCGGCGCTCGGCTTCCTCCCGATGGCCACGGCGACCGGTGCCGGCGCGGAGGTGCAACGCCCGCTCGCGACGGCCGTCGTCATCGGCATGGCGATCTGCACCGTGCTCACCCTGTTCGTGCTGCCCGGCGTCATGAGTCTCGCGCTCAAGGGCTATCGCCGGCCTCACCCCGAGCCCGAGCTCACCGAGGACGAGGCCGAGGGCCTGTTGCAGGCTCCTAAGCACGCGTAGCGACCGGGTTTTCCGCCGCAGGCTCGCGGATCGGGCGCGAGTTCCACTATACGCTGCGAGCGTGAGCGTGGTGGAGGCGAGCCCGAGCCGCGAGCGCCGCACGGCGTGGCGTCGATTGCTCGTGGGACTCGGCGTGCTGGGCTTCGCCGGGGCCTGCTTGGTCGCGCTCGCCCGTAGCGCTCCCGCCGAGCCGCGCCGCCCGTTCGACCAACGGCTCGTGCGACGCATCGCAAGGCACAAGCCCGACATCGTGGTGCTCGGCAACTCGATGGTGGAGACGCGCTTCGACGAGGCCGAGCTCAATCGGCTGCTCTCCCCGACGCGCGTCACCGTGCTCGGCGTCGGCGGCTCGAAGTCGGCCTACTGGTACCTGACGCTCAAGAACGTCGTGCTCCCCGCGGTCAAGCCGAAGCGGGTGCTCCTCGTCTTTCGCCGGCGCGAGCTCACGGGCGCGCGTGACAAGGCGACGGGCGCCTTCGCCAACTTCATGAGCCGCGTCCGACACGCCGAGGAGCCGCTCGTCGACGCGAAGCTCGCGCCCCCGAAGACCGAGCCGATCGAGTGGCTCGGCTACGAGCTCGAGCGGCTGGCTCCGTTCCCGCGCCTGCACGCGCTCGCGGACCCGCTCGTCGAGGGTTGGGCTCGCGAGCTCACGGGGGCACGCGGCAAGGAACGCCGCCGCATGCAGCGCGCCCTCGACGAGGTCTTCGCGACGGACAAGCTCAGGAACGCGAACCTCGAGCCCGCCACCCTGCCGCGCGAGCACGGTGACTTCGCCGACGTCGTCGAGTCGTCGTTGCTCCCCGACATCATCGAGCTCCTCGACCACGCAAAGGTACCGCTCACGGTCGTGCGGATCCGCACCAAGACGTACGCGGACGGACGCGGGCGCGCGAGCGCCTACGACCAGGAGCTCGACGCGTACCTCCGGGAGCGGCACGTCGAGCTGCTCGACCTGTCGCATCAGGAATGGGAGAAGAGCGAGATGTACGGCGAGGGCGACCACATCGCGCCCCGCTTTCGGAACCTGTACACGCGGCTGTTCGTCAAGAACCTGCGCAAGGCCTTCCGCTGAGCCCCGCGCGATGATCTTTCACAGCCTCGACTTCGCCCTCTTTCTGCCCCTCTTTCTGCTCGGGTACTGGTCGCTCCCGCACCGCGCGCAGAACGTGTTTCTGCTGCTCGGCAGTTACTTCTTCTACGGCTACGTGCACCCGTGGTTCTTGCTGCTCCTCGCGGGCTCGACCATCGCCGACTACTCGTACGCGCTCGGCATGCAGCGCTTCGAGGCGCGCCGGCGCCTGCTCGTCACGGCGAGCATCGGGACGAACCTCGGCCTCCTCGCCTGCTTCAAGTACTTCGACTTTTTCAGCACGAACGTCGCCGCGGTGCTCGGAAAGCTCGGGCTTTCGGTGACGCCGCCGCTGCTCGGCATCGCGCTGCCGGTCGGGATCTCGTTCTACACGTTCCAAAGCCTCAGCTACACGATTGACGTGTACCGGCGACGGCTCGCTCCGCACCGCGACTTCATCGAGTTCGCGGCGTTCCTGGCGCTCTTCCCCCAGCTCGTCGCGGGTCCCATCGAGCGCGCGGTCAACATGCTGCCGCAGGTGACGAGCCCGCGTCGCTTCGATCCCGAGCGAGCGCGCCTCGCTCTCGTCCTCATGACCTGGGGTTTCTTCAAGAAGCTCGTCGTGGCCGACAACGTGGCGCTGATCGCGAACAAGGTATTCGCCCTCGGCGACCCGAGCTTCTCCCTGGTTTGGGTCGGCACCCTCGCCTTCGGGGTGCAGATCTACGCGGATTTCTCAGCCTACAGCGACATCGCCCGCGGCACCGCCCGCTTGCTCGGCTTCGAGCTGATGGAGAACTTCCATCATCCCTACCTCGCCGAGACGCCGAGCGACTTCTGGCGGCGCTGGCACATTTCGCTCTCGAGCTGGTTCCGCGACTACGTCTTCATCCCGCTCGGCGGGAGCCGCGGCGCGCCCTTGCGCGTGGCGCGCAATCTGATGCTCACGTTTTTACTCTCGGGCTTCTGGCACGGCGCAAGCTGGAATTTCGTGCTGTGGGGCGCCTACCACGGGCTCCTCTTGATTGCGTATCGCGGCCTCGGCGCCGTGGCGCCACGGCTCTTCCAGGCGCGCCTTCTC
>Ga0070682_100000754_pt1 | contig 19274 bp, 20 predicted proteins | sample KBSC63LmetaG_FD_64668 | JGI IMG/M metagenome (GOLD analysis project Ga0070682, IMG submission 64668) | Corn rhizosphere microbial communities from Kellogg Biological Station, Michigan, USA - KBS C6-3L metaG | ecosystem: Host-associated > Plants > Roots > Rhizosphere | place: USA: Michigan... | reverse complement strand
CTCCCGTTCTTCCGTCCGTCACGGTTGCCGGATATTGGCACAACGGAGACATCCTCACAGTGAGGCAACTAGGCTTCTCCGACGATCTGCAATCATGGGAGGCGACGGGTTTCAGTCCTCGATCGATGCACAAGGCCTGACGCTTTATCTCAATTGCAACGCCGGTTTTGGCGGATCGATCTGCCGAGGCCTGCCGCCTCCGCCGTTCTTAACCAACTTCAAGATCGAAACGATCTGGTCCGACAACAATGCGCGGAAGCTTTGGTGCGATCCGCATCGTCAAGGGCATCTGCTCCGGTTGCAGTAAAACGGGCTTGTCTTCCGCACTACCATCGCCGACTCAGCGGCCGCCAGCGTATTGAACACTTCAGACGCATGGGAGGCCGTCGATCCATTCTGGGGAAAGACCGGACTGACCACGACAATGGCTTTCCTCAGGCGCGTGTTGGAGCATCAACCGGTCTATTACCTTGGTACCGATACTGGCCAAGTCTGGCGCGGCTCTCCTGAGGTCGGATGGACGAAGCTTTGCGAATGCGGTGCTGCTCCCGTCAATGCGATTGGGCCTGACCTATTCCGCAACGAGCGCATCTTCGTGGTGCTGAAGGGCCCGACCAGTCCGGGCCGCATTAAGGAGCTAGACCGGCTCGCCAACGGCACTTGGCAGAGCAAGACGATAGATGCAGGCTTCGCTCCGGACGTGGATGTCGAGCAGTTGTTCAGCGTGGCGGTCGATCCGGCGGTACCGGCGACGCAAGGTACCACCATTTATGTTGGCACCGACCAAGGCGTCTACCGCGGGCATGTGGATGAGCTCGTCTTCGATCCGTCGGTTGCTGCATTGGCTCACATACCGCCGATTCTGGGCGATTGGACTTGGCGCCGCTCACCGGGCGTGCCCTACGTGTCGGTCACAGACCTCGAGGTGCAACAAAACTTTCAGGCTCATGACCAGAGCGGAATCGTACGCGCCGGAACCTACGGTCGTGGGGTTTTCGAGCTTAACCGAGCCTCGACCAAAGGTCCCGTTGAGAAGCCTCCTTTGGTACTGAGCGTGCAAGCCATACAGCGGCTCGAGGATGGCGCTCCGCCTTATCCCACCGTCCAGATTCCTGTGACCTTCGAGGGGGGCAAGCTTGCGCGCGAAACGCCATTCGAGCTTGCTCCGGCCAAGGGAATGGAAGTGACGCTCGAAGCTCCCGAGGAAGTCGAGGTTAATGGCGTGGAGCTGAAATTCACGGGCTGGGCCGTTGGTCCGCGATCGGAAACTTCCGGCAAGATCACCCTGAAGGCTGACGAGGCTACCAAAGCCGTCGCTTTTTACGAGGGGGAGGAAGCAGGCGAGGGTCGGAAGGCCAAGCCTCCGGAAACGACCCTCTCGGCCGGCGCGAAGCAGGTCTGCGTGCAGAGCTTCACCCATGGACTGCAGTTGTCGTGGGATGTCTCTGACGGCGTGCCGCCCGTGACGGTTAAGGCCGAGATCGCCTATCCTGACAAGCACATTGAGAACATGGAGCTTAAGTTCATCCAGGGCGATCAGACTTTTCCCATGAGCTATCCAGGTGGCGGGACGGTCAAGGTCAAGGTCGTGGCTACCGATGCCGATGATGCAAGTTCATCGGCCGAGGCGAGCGTCGAGCTTAAGCCTTGTCCGTCGGAGACTCCGACCCAGCAGCGATAGAGACCTGAATCGCTAAAGCGGCGTTACTTTGAGAGTGAGCCCATTTTTGGGCCGAAGCGTGATGCGGGCAAATGGTACCGGCGCTTCGCCGTCGGGCAGTTCGAAACGGGCGTGTGTGAGAAGCGTTGCGAGGATGGCCTTTCCTTCGAGCATGGCAAAAGTCGCGCCGATGCAAGTGCGCGGTCCGGCCCCGAACGGCATATAGGCGCAGCGGTGGCGGCCGGCCTTCGCTTGCGGCGTGAAGCGCGACGGATCGAATTTGAGCGGGTCCTCCCACAAGAGCTTATGGCGGTGGACCACGTAAATCGGAATGATGATGGTTGCGCCTTTGTCGAGCTTGATGCCGTCAAGTGCGACGGGAGCGATCGTTCTGCGCATCAAAACGGGCACCGGCGAATAGAGCCGCATGGCTTCCTCGAGCACGGCATCCAGTAGCTGGAGCTTGCCGATATCGTCACGGCCAGTTTCTTCGCCGCCCGCCACGCGGCGCACTTCCTCGCGCACGCGCTCCTGCCATTCCGGAAACAGGGCAAGCAGGTAAAGGGTCCAGGTCAAGGCCCGGGACGTCGTTTCATGGCCCGCCATCAGGAAGGTCACGACGTTGTCGACGATGAGCCTCGCAGGCATGGCGCTGCCGGTCGCAGGGTCGCGCGCGGTGACGAGCCGGCCTAGGAGATCGCCGTCCTCGCTTCCGCCATCCCGCTTGGCGAGAACTTGCTCGGCGGTCTCGCGCAGCCTCTTGCCGGCCCGAGCCATCTTCCGGGCTCCAGGATGCGGGATTGTCGGCGGCAGCCGCAACGAGGTGAGAACCACCTTCCACATTGAATAAAACAGGAAGGTGGCACCCGCCTCCTGAATGGCGCGGCGATCGTCGTCGCCAAGTCCTGCGCCAAGAACTGTATCCTGCAAGGCCTGCAACGTCGTCCTGGTCATGTCCCGGTCGATCCTCTGCCTCGCGCCCGCGCCGGACTCCTTCCAGCGTTTGAGCAGAGGTGCGCAGACCGAGACGAAGGCCGGCACGTAGCTGAGCATCTCCTCGGCCCTGAACAGAGGTGCCGCGAGCCGGCGCTGCCAGCGCCATTCGTCTCCCTCGGCGTTGAGTAGGCCGCCGCCGATCGCCTCGCCGAATACGTCGTCGTTAAGCGGCTGTTTAGAATAACTCTCGGCGTCGTCGAGGAGGATCCTCTGAATGAGCGCAGGATCCATGACGTAAAGAGTTTGCAGCCCGAACCACCGATAGAGCACGGCTGGCTGTCCGTAGAAATCCTCGCCCCAGCTTGCTACCGGATTGACGATCATCCGTAGGATCAGCATCGGGAAGGAGAGGCGACCCTTAGGCGGGATAGGCAGCTCTGCTATGATCGTTTCTCTTGCCATGATTCCGACCCTTGGCTTTGCTCATGGGGAGTTGCAACTTATGCCCCTGGCCGATAAAGGTGCTTTGCGGTGATCCGTCGCATAATTCCCCGCATTTCGAAGCCAGGTGAGATGAGCGCCGAAAATCCTATGCCGCTGCTTGACCGCATCCAGTCTCCGCAAGATTTGCGCTCGCTCAAGGACCATGAGCTCCCGCAACTCGCGGCGGAACTGCGCCAGGAGACCATTGATGCGGTTTCGGTGACCGGAGGTCATCTCGGCGCGGGCCTCGGCGTGGTCGAGCTTACCATTGCGCTCCACCATGTGTTCGATACGCCGAACGATAGGGTGCTCTGGGACGTCGGCCATCAGTCTTATCCTCACAAGATCCTGACTGGCCGGCGCGATCGCATTCGTACGCTGCGTCAGGCTGGCGGCCTGTCCGGCTTCTGCAAGCGCGCCGAGAGCGAGTACGACACGTTTGGCGCCGGACATTCCTCGACATCGATCTCCGCAGGACTCGGCATGGCGGTCGCGCGCGACCTTGCCGGCAAAGAGCACAATGTGATCGCGGTGATCGGCGACGGCGCCATGAGCGCTGGTATGGCCTATGAGGCCATGAACAACGCCGGTGCCATCGATTCGCGCCTGATCGTGATCCTCAACGACAACGACATGTCGATCGCCCCACCGGTTGGCGCGATGAGCGCTTATCTCGCGAAGCTCATCTCAGGCGGCACCTACCGGCGCTTCCGCCGCTTCCTCAAGCGTCTCGCGCAGAAGATCCTGCCCAAGACTTGGGAGAAACGCGCCGCCCGCGCAGAGGAGTTCACCCGCGGCTTCTGGACGGGCGGCACTTTGTTCGAGGAGCTTGGCTTCTATTACGTCGGCCCTATCGACGGGCATAATTTCGATCATCTGCTGCCCGTACTGCGCAACGTGCGCGCCATGAAGAACGGACCGATCCTCGTGCATGTCGTCACCCAGAAAGGGAAGGGCTATCCACCGGCCGAGATCTCGGCCGACAAGTTCCACGGCGTCGGGCGCTTCAATGTCGTGACCGGAGCGCAAGAGGCCTCCGCGGCCGGCGCGCCGCCGAGCTACACTAAAATGTTCGCAAACGCTCTGATCGAGGAGGCGCGCGCGGACGAAAAGATCGTGGCAATCACTGCGGCGATGCCGTCGGGCACTGGTCTCGACAAGTTCGCGGAGGTCTTCCCTGAGCGGTGCTTCGATGTCGGCATTGCCGAGCAACACGCGGTGACCTTCGCCGGAGGGTTGGCGGTGGAAGGGTATAAGCCGTTCGCCGCGATCTATTCGACCTTTCTCCAGCGCGCTTACGACCAGGTCGTGCACGACATCGCCATCCAGCATTTGCCTGTGCGCTTTGCCATCGACCGGGCAGGACTGGTGGGTGCCGATGGCCCAACCCACGCAGGTTCGTTCGACGTTGCGTATCTCTCCTGCCTCCCCGGCATGGTGGTGATGGCGGCTGCCGACGAAGCCGAGCTTGTGCACATGGTGGCAACTGCTGCGGCGATCGACGATGGGCCATCGGCGTTCCGTTATCCGCGTGGGGAGGGAACAGGCATCGCATTGCCGAAGCGCGGCACGCCGTTGGAAATCGGCAAAGGCCGCGTGTTGCGCGAAGGCTCGGCCGTGGCCTTGTTCTCCTTCGGTGCGAGGCTTGCCGACTGTCTCGAAGCTGCGGACCAGCTCGCAGGCTTCGGCTTGCCGGCGACTGTTGCTGACGCGCGCTTCGCCAAGCCGTTAGACAAGGATTTGCTGCGCAATCTTGCGCGGAACCACGAGGTGCTCGTCACCATCGAAGAAGGATCGACGGGAGGATTTGGCGCGCTCGTGCTGCATGCTCTCGCGCGGGAGGGCCTCCTCGACCGCGGCTTGAAAATTAGGACGCTCACGCTGCCCGACAAGTTCATCGAGCAGAACAAGCCAAAAGCAATGTATGTCGAGGCAGGCCTTGATGCGGCGGGCATTGTGGCTGCGGTGTTTACCGCACTTGGCAAGGAGCGCGACGCGGCAGGCGTTATCCGCCTCGCTTAAGACATCAGTCTAGCTCGCAGGCTTGGTCGAACTTTTCGACAGCGTCGGCACGGCCCTGATCAGACAGAGTCTTATTGGTCAATCCTAGATTGATGGTGAGAGGCCCCGGCGCGCGCAGCACTTCGAGCACGGGCTTGACCTTGACCTCGTTCGCTTCTGCGAACATCGAGCTGGTGGCATCGTCAACTGAGATCTCGCCCTTCAAGGGAAGCTTGGCGCTTCCTGCCGAGAGCTCGATAGTCAGAGGCTGACCTGGGCGCGTCCCATCGATGACGACGAAAATCTCGAGCACGGCGACGTCCATATTGTTGAAGCAGGTGAGGAGGAAGAGCGGTGTCTTGGCCGGATCGAACGGCCCATAGGCGAGCGAAGCCCGGCCTTCGTCCGATTTCTCGGTCCACACCTGGTTCTCCTGCGCGTGCCCCGCGCCTTGCGGCAGGGCGATAAATAGAAGGGCCGCAGCAATGAGCGAGCGCACCGGGATCCGCGTCATCGCCAATTAAATGCTTTGGTGACGGGTTGAGTTCGGGTGTCCGAGATTTTGATGGTTAGCGCTTTTGCAGCCGGCCATTGGCCCGGGGTCTTCGATTCGCGATCTTCACCTGGGCAGGTGTCGTAAAGAAACCCACGAAACCCGGATCGAACTCATGATAGTTGCAGGTAAGCTCTTCCCCCTGGGGAATGTCGTCCAGTGCATAGCCCTTATCGAAGATGCGGAAATCGGTGTTGGGCGTCAGGCTGTGATTCATGAACCGCCCATTGTCGCTGTCGAGGATTATCACGCCCGGCATTTCCAAATGAGGATAGGTATAGCGCGCGAGGTAGTCCTGCATGTGCGGCGGAAGCACGTCGAGCTCGCTTGGATGGACGAAGATGTCGAATTTCGGGTTTAGACTCCACATGAGGCGTCCTCGCTCGATGAACTCGCCAGCGAATACCCCAATGCCTTCAATGGCGCTCGGCGCAAGATAAGTGCTGACAATCAGCATCTCTGTGCCTCTCGGTTTCCCTGTGCTGTGAATGGGTTTGGAAATGACGCGCTTGCCGGGACGACCGGCGCCGCGTAGCCAGGCATGCTCATGCGCTATTTCCCGGAGCTTCGGCTACGACGGCGACCAATCCGCGCTTGCGCCTGAAGCGGCGCCCCATCTGCTGCTTGAGGGCGTCGATGCGGCGTTGCAGATAGGGCGAGAAATGCCCGGCATAGCGCTCCCACAGAGCGGGATTGCGCCAATCGTCGCCCGACACGCGCCCGCGGCAGATTGCGGAGCCGCATTCGCAGTCGAACTCGTCATAGGCCGAGCCGTCGCACATGGCATAGTCGATGGTGATCTCTTCGCCTGGCTGGATGCGCTGCATGGCGACGATGGCCACCTGCCCGTCGAGCCCCGCGTTCGGCTCGCAGGAGTGATTGATGAAGTCGGGCGGCTCGTCGGGAGTGAGCGACGCAAGATAGAGTCCCTCCTCGACCTGCACGGTGTGCCGTCGTATTTCGGGCTCGAGCCCGTCCAGCTCGTCGGCGCCGATGATGCGTCCGCTCCACACGGCGATAAGCTCGCCGGGCTCGATCACGGCCCGAGCGTAGACGGCCTTGCCGCCGGTGACGTCACGATTTTGAACTGAACACTTGTCGGTGAGGTAAGACGTACAGTGGTCTTGGCTCACGAAACCTCCGCGTGCCGCGCCGAGCGGTGCGCTCCGCAGTATATTCATGGGCGGTGCCCGGCCGCTCCCGGCTCGTTTACCGCGCGCCAGAATCCCCAACGCGTGGTCAAACATATGAGAAGCTCTGGTGTCTATCTACAAAAAAACGCGTCTCGACCAATTATTGGTGGATAGCGGACTGGCAGCGACGCGCTCCCGAGCGGCCGACCTCGTCCGGCGCGGCGCGGTGAGCGTCGAAGGCGTGGCGGTGCTGAAGCCTGGCGCCCTGGTGAGACCCGACGCCGCGCTTGCCGTGGAGTCCGGCGCTTTTCCTTACGTCTCCCGCGGTGGGCTCAAGCTTGCCGCGGCGCTCGACGCCTTCGGCTTTTCGCCTGAGGGGAGGGTGGCACTCGACCTCGGCGCATCGACCGGCGGCTTTACCGATGTCTTGCTCGATCGTGGTGCGGTCAAGGTCTATGCCGTTGATGTCGGCCGCGATCAGCTCGACAAGACGCTCCGTTTCGACCCCGGCGTGGTGGCGCTGGAGGGAACCGACGCAAGGAGCCTCGATGCCTCGGTGATCCCAGAGCCGGTTCAGGCAATTGTCGCGGATGTGAGCTTCATCAGCCTGACCTTGGTACTTCCCGTTGCTTTCCGTCTTGCCGCGCCGGGCGCCTGGCTCGTCGCCCTCGTCAAGCCCCAGTTCGAGGCAGGGCGCGACGCGGTCGGCAAGGGCGGGATCGTGCGCGACCCCGCCAAACGTAAGGAAGCGGTCGTCAAGGTGCTGGATTTTATAGAGAAAGCCGGCTGGACAGTTATTGGCGAGGCCCCTTCGCCGATTAAGGGAGGCAGTGGCAATGAGGAAATCCTGATCGGCGCCCGCCATGGAGCTTGAGGTCGAGATCACTAGGCTCGGAGCCCAAGGTGATGGGGTGGCCGAACGTCCCGACGGGCCGATCTTCGTTCCGTTCACTCTGCCGGGCGAGCGGGTGAGGGTTGCCGTCGATCCCGAGAGCGACCACGCGACGTTGCTCGACGTGCTTGAGCAGAGCGCCGAGCGCGTCGCTCCGGTCTGCCCGCATTTCGGCGTGTGCGGCGGCTGCGCGCTCCAGCACATGGAGGTGAGGGCATATCTCCGTTGGAAGCACGACCAGGTCGTGGCCGCGCTGAGATCGCGCGGGCTCGACGCCGAGGTCGATGAGATCAGACCCGTTCCGCTCGGCAGCAGGCGGCGGGCAAGTCTCACCTTTGGCCGAGGCGCGAAGGGGCCCGCGCTTGGCTATAACCTCTCCCGCTCGCACGAGCTGATCGGTGTTGAGGTTTGCCCGGTTCTCTCCCCACGCATCGTAGCGGCCCTGCCAAAACTCAGGAAGGCGCTCGCGCCACTGGTGGGAGAAAAGCGTGAGGCCAAGGTAAGCGTCACCGAAATCGATAACGGCCTCGATATCGTCGTCGAGGGCGTTCGCTCCGCTCCGGCGGCCTTGGCCGCGTTCGTGAGGCAAGCTCCAGCGCTTGGCGTCGCGCGCCTGACAGTGGGTGGCGAAAGCATCACCACGAGGGCAGCTCTGGAGGTCGATCTCTCGGGCGTGAAGGTGAAGCTTCCTCCCGGCACATTCCTGCAAGCCTCGCGCGAGGCCGAAACAGTGATGACCGGCCTTGTGCGTGAGGGAGTAGGAGCTGCCAAACGTGTGGCGGATCTTTTTGCTGGCCTTGGAACCTTCACCTTTGCCTTGGCGCGGAGCGCAGCAGTTGATGCCTTCGAGGCCGATGAGGCAGCGCTTACTGCTCTCGCCGAGGCCGCGCGCAGGACGCCGAAGCTCAAGCCAGTTCGGATTTTTGCCCGCGACCTGTTCCGCTCTCCGCTCAGGCCCAAGGCACTCGCCGCCTATGACGCCATCGTATTCGACCCGCCGCGGGCAGGGGCGTCAGCTCAGGCCAAGGAGCTTGCCGCTTCCAAGGTTCCGAAGCTCGTCGCCGTCTCCTGCAATCCCGGAACGCTCGCGCGCGATCTCCGCATCCTGGTAGATGGCGGCTATCGCATCACGCGCGTCGTTCCCGTGGATCAGTTCCTCTTCTCGCCGCATATCGAGGTGGTCGCCTACCTCGTCTGCTCGCCGCGCAATAGGCGCTCCACGTAAGCCGGAACGACTTCGGTCGCAGAGCCATAGAGCGCTTCGGCGAACAGGGTCGCGCCATCAGACGGCTCAAGATTGAGCTCAACCGTGTGCGCGCCTGCGTGTCTCGCCTCTGCCACGAAACCAGCAGCTGGATAGACGCTGCCGCTAGTGCCGACCGAGATGAATAGATCGCAGACCTGAAGCGCCTCGTAGATGCGGTCCATCTCCCGCGGCCTCTCGCCGAACCACACCACGTCGGGCCGCATGGCGGCTTCGCCGCAAGCACGGCAGGCAGTCTCCACAGTGAGATCCTCGCTCGTGGGCGTGCTCGTCCCGCAGGCCGCGCAAAGCGCTCGCGGGAGCTCGCCATGCATATGGATGAGATTGCGCGTTCCCGCGGCCTCATGCAGCCCATCGACATTCTGCGTTACGGTCAGAGCATCGCCGGCATGCTCGCGCTCGAGCCTCGCCAGAGCCGCGTGCGCAGCATTAGGCCGCGCGTCGTGATGCCGCCGCCGGCGCAGATTATAGAAGTCATGCACACGCGCAGGGTTGCGGGCGAAGCCTTCCGGCGTTGCCACCTCCTCGAGCGGAAATTGCGACCACAGCCCTCCTTTGTCGCGGAACGTACCAAGCCCGCTCTCGGCCGAAAGCCCAGCGCCGGTCAAGATGACGATGCGATCGAACCGCACTAGCCCTTGCCGGTCTGGGCGCGGTGGCGGAGGTAATGGTCGGCGAGCACGATGGCGAGCATCGCTTCGCCGATCGGGACCGCGCGGATGCCCACGCACGGGTCATGGCGGCCTTTGACCGAGACCTCGGTATTTTTGCCCTTCTTGTCCACGGTCTCCCGCGGGGTCAGGATCGAGGAGGTGGGCTTCACTGCGAAACGCGCCACGATCGGCTGTCCCGTCGAGATGCCGCCAAGGATCCCGCCAGCATTGTTCGACTTGAACTCCGGCCAGCCCGCGGGCCGGTTGCGCATCTCGTCGGCGCTCTCTTCGCCCGACATCGCTGCGGCGGCGAAGCCGGCGCCGATCTCCACGCCCTTCACCGCGTTGATGCTCATGAGGCCGCTCGCGATGTCCTGGTCGAGCTTGCCGTAGACCGGCGCGCCGAGCCCTGGAGGCACGCCGTCGGCAACGACCTCGATCACGGCGCCGGTCGACGAGCCTGCTTTGCGCACCTCGTCGAAGAACTTGGCCCAGACGTCGACCGCCTTGGGGTCAGGGCAGAAGAACGGATTATTGTCGACCTCGTCCCAACGCCAATTTGCGCGGTCGATCTTGTGCGGCCCGATCTGCACCAGTGCGCCGCGTACACGCATGTTGGGAACTACCTTCCGCGCGATGGCCCCTGCCGCCACGCGGTTCGCGGTTTCGCGCGCTGACGCGCGACCAGAGCCACGCCAATCGCGCACGCCATATTTCACAAAGTAGGTGTAGTCGGCGTGGCCCGGCCGGAACTTATCTTTGATGTCGCCATAATCCTTGGAGCGCGCATCGACGTTTCGAATTTCAAGCGCAATTGGCGTGCCTGTGGTGACTTGCGCGCCCGTCTTCTCATCGGAAAACACGCCTGACAAGATGGCAACCCTGTCCGGCTCCTGGCGCTGAGTTGTGTAGCGCGACTGGCCTGGCTTTCGCTTGTCTAGATAAACCTGGATGTCGGCCTCGGTGAGCGGGATGCCTGGCGGGCAGCCATCGACCACGCAGCCGATCGCCGGCCCGTGGCTTTCGCCCCAGGTGGTGATGCGGAAGAGATGGCCGAACGTGTTGTGCGACATGGTCTGTCTTATGCGCCTACGCCGCCGCTTTGTCATTAACGGCTAGGCCGGCCGCTGCTTGCTTCATAGCTCCCCCTCGTGGGGAGGTCCGATGCCGCTTCGCGTCATCGGGGTGGGGGCGACCCTCACCCCACCCGCTCAGCTCTCGCTATGCTCGCGCTTCGCTGCCCTCCTCATCAAGGGCAGGGATGGAGTTTGTCGTGCCGCCGAAACGCGATTCATCGCCTCGCCGCGTGATCGCGCGAGGGGCCCGCTTAAGGCCGATCGAATTCCGCCTAAGCTCGGTCAGCTAGCTCCTAGCGGGACCTCCTAGTGGGTCCGGAGGGAGCTCCGGCACCGCCCGAGCGCTTATGTTGCGTACACGAGCTCGCAGGCGCCGCACCTCCTCCCGCCTCACGAACGCCTCGCGATGACGCTCAAGTGGACGAGGTGATGCGGAATGTAAGCGCGGTTTGACGCGCGGGGATAACCAACTTGTCACCGGGAGATAAGCGCGCACCTAAGCGGTAGCAGCTTGATCGAGACGCACGCGAGAGAATCGGACAGCTTGATCAGCCGTTTTGGCGTACCTGATTATCGGTTTGCTGAGTCCTGCCAGAAGCAGAGATCGCCGAACCTTCAGTGAAGCGCCAGTGATAAAGATCAGCGTCCCGGTGAGCGCTAGCTTCTCAGCAAGGCGCTTCAGGGGTCTTCGCGCCGGTGCTGTCCACCATCGGCACATCGGAAAAGTCGAGTACGAACACGCGGGGGCGTCCGATCCGTTCGAGCGCACCGCTCACAGCGGCGGTGGCTCCGAAGAAGAAAGCGCCGCTGATCCGGTAGACTACGATGTCGCGATCCGAGAACGCAGCCGGATCATAGGCAGTGTATCGGAATAGTCGTCGGGCTCATCGTCGACGATGAGCTGGCCATGACCCTGGACCTCCACGCTTTCAGCCATGCGGTGAAGGAAGACGAAGGCACCTAGGACCACGCCGACCGCGATTCCAGTGGTCAGGTCTACGAATACGGTCAACAGGAAAGTGGTCAACAAGACGATCCGGTCGCCGCGGGAGCTGCGGAGCAGCAAAATGAAATCTTCGCCTTCAGCCATGTTCCAGGCGACGACCGCCAGAACCGCGCCAAGTGCTGCCAGGGGCAGGAAGCCGGCAAGCGGCGCCGCGACAAGCACGAATAAGAATAGAAACAGCGAGTGAATCATGCCGGAGATCGACCCGACAGCGCCGGATCGTATGTTGGTGGCGGTGCGCGCGATGGTGCCGGTGACCGGAATACCCCCGAACAGGATCGAACCGATATTGGCGGTCCCTTGCGCCACCAGCTCACAATTCGAGCGGTGCCTTCGGCCCGACATGCCATCGGCGACGACGGCAGAGAGCAACGATTCGATCGCGCCAAGAAGTGCAATGGCTGCGGCGTCCGGGAGGACAGCCTGCGCCTTGGCCAAGCTGAATGGAGGAAGCCCGGCTGAGACAGGCTTCGCGGCAGTTCGCCGAAGCGGGAGGCGATTGTCACGACATCGAAATCAAGAGCCCAGGTAATTGCTGCGGCCGCGGTGATCGCAATGAGGAAGGCTGGCCAGCCAGGCCTCCACTTGCGCAAGCCAAGAATGATCAGAACCGTAGCAACGCCGATGGTGACGGCCTGCAAATTGATGCTGCCTCGCGCCTGCCACAAGGCCTCAAGTTTGGGCAGGAACGCGGCCGGTTGGTTCGGCACAGCGAGTCCAAGCAACTCCCTGAGCTGGCTGGCAAAAATGATGACGGCGATACCCGCGGTGAAGCCAACCGTGACAGGAAAAGGGATGTACTTCACATAAGTGCCGAGTCGCATGAGACCGACGGCGATCATGACGATCCCGGCCATCAGAGTGGCGAGGGCCAGCCCGTCATAGCCGTGCCACTCAACGATGCCGGCACCAAGAACGATGAAGGCGCCGGCCGGGCCGCCGATCTGAAACCGGCTGCCGCCGAGAGCGGACACCAGGAAGCCGCCGATGATTGCGGTGTACAGACCTCGTTCGGGACTCACCCCAGAGGCGATCGCGATCGCCATAGACAGGGGCAGGGCAACAATGGCGACCGTCAACCCGGCAATGGCGTCCACGTGGAACTGTCTCGGGCCATAGCCTTCCCGCAACACGGTCATGAGCTTTGGCGTGAAGAGCTCTGCAAAGCTCGGCCGCGGTCGCGCAGTCGTCTCGAAGAGACTAGTCATGACTTGAGCCCCAGAAAGCGCCGTCCCTCGCCTTTGCTCGCTGCCGATTTTTTCGGCAGTAGCCGTTAGCGCAATCTGCTCAGCGTGGAGGTGAGACCAAACGAGCGGGGTATGGTGGGTGAGTATCCGCTTCGTGTGTGCTTAGCAAAGCGCCGAAGCGGCGCAGTTGCAATATTCCACGTTACTCCTTCACCACGGAGATGTCGGGAGCGTCCTCGTTCTTCATGCCGACCACATGATAGCCGGCGTCGATATGCAGGATCTCGCCGGTGACGCCGCGCCCGAGGTCCGACAAGAGGTAAAGCGCACCGGCCCCAACATCCTCGATCGATACGGTGCGCCTCAACGGCGAATTGTACTCGTTCCATTTCAGGATATAGCGGAAGTCGGCGATGCCGGAGGCTGCGAGCGTCTTGATCGGCCCGGCGGAGATGGCGTTGACGCGGATCTTCCCCTTGCCGAGATCGGCCGCGAGATAGCGCACGCTCGCCTCGAGCGCGGCTTTGGCGACGCCCATCACGTTATAGTGCGGCATCACCTTCTCGGCGCCGTAATAGGTGAGCGTGAGCAGCGATCCGCCATTCGGCATCAGCTTCTCGGCGCGCTTGGCGAAGGCGGTGAAGGAGTAGCAGGAGACCAGCAGCGTCTGGGTGAAGTTGTCCTGCGTGGTGTCGACATAGCGTCCGTCGAGCTGCTCCTTGTCGGAGAAGGCGACGGCATGGACAAGGAAATCGATAGAGCCCCATTCCTTAGCGAGCGTGGCGAACACGCCCTCGACCGAGGGCTCATCGGTGACGTCGCAGGGAAGCACGAGCTTCGAGCCGATCTCCTTGGCGAGCGGCTCGACCCGCTTCCTTATAGCCTCGCCCTGATAGGTAAGCGCCACCTCCGCGCCCTGGTCGGTGACGGCCTTGGTGATGCCCCACGCAATCGAGCGGTTGTTGGCGACGCCGAACACGACGCCGCGCTTTCCCGCCATCAATTTGCCGGTCTCGGCCATCGACCTATCTCTGCCGTGATGCCCGGGCTTTATAGAGCGGGGCCGCGAGGGTCGGGAAGGTTTTTTGCCGAGAAGGCTGGATATCCGGGTGGATCAGCCCGCGAGCGACCAGGAGCCGTCGAGCTCGCGGCAGGCGACACCCTCGATTTCGCGGCTGTAGCCGCCAAGTGAAAGCGAATAGACGAGGTGTCGGCACAGCCTGCCATGATCGTCGCGGAAGGCGGAGACTGGCTTGACCCGGCCCTCCAATGCATGCTCCGGGCGGCGCCACACCAAGGTTACACCGTCGCCGAGCTCGTTCATGGCGAATTGCAGGGCTTGCGCTGCGGCTTGCCGGTCGCTGCCGTCGAGCTTTGTTTTAAGCTCGGCGAATTCAGGCGTGGGTTCGGACGCCTCGCGCGTGACGACCACTGTCCAGTCGTCGGCTTTGAGAGGGGGAGGGGCAGGCGCAATTACTAAAAACAGGAGAGCGCCCGCCCCAACGATGATAGGAGCCTTCAAACGGAACGTACGCATAACCAATCGTCCCCCAAACTCGGCGCGGGACTCGCATTACCAACCCGCGACGTCTATCAACGGGAGAGATGGTGCCCTAACAGGGTGAGGAAAACGTAAACGCGCGTGCCGGGACGGGACGCCGCCATCTAAACAGAGCGTTAACGCGATGGACAAGCAGCCGACAGTACGAACCGTTGAAGCCAAGAACTTCACCGAAGCAGTGGAGCCGCTTGCGCTCTTCAAGGAGTGGCTAGCTGAAGCCGAGGCGTCCGAGCCGGCAGATCCAGAGGCCATGGCCGTGGCGACGGTGGATGCCGATGGGCTGCCGAACGTTCGGATGATTCTTCTCAAAGGCGCCGATGAGCGCGGCTTCGTTTTCTACACGAATTGCGACAGCACCAAGGGTGTGGAGCTCGCCGGAAATCCGAAGGCCGCTTTGCTCTTCTATTGGAAGAGCCTAGGATGGCAGATTCGCATCAGAGGGCTCGTCCAGTCCGCCACCGCAGCGGAGGCTGACGCCTATTTCGCGACCAGGCACCGCGAAAGCCGCATCGGCGCCTGCGCCTCGACCCAGTCGAGGCCGCTGGCGAGTCGCGCCGCGCTCGAAGAGGAGGTCGCGCGTCTCACCAAACAATTCGGCACAGGCGAGGTGCCTCGCCCAGCCTATTGGCGTGGCTACCGCGTGGTGCCGCTCGAAATGGAGTTCTGGAAGAGCGGGGCCTTCCGGCTGCATGACCGGATCCTTTTCAGGCGGGCGTCGCCGGGAAAACCGTGGACCAAGACGCGCCTCTACCCGTAGGGACAGGGGGAAAGCACCACAAACCTGCCACGCCTTGGATATAACAGCTATAAGTAAATAGCCACCCTGTTTCCCGGGCTAAGTCATAAGGCTGAAAGCCGAGACGTGAGCTTTTCGACCGCACGCTATTCGACGGCGCGCTTCGCCGTGAAAGAAGCCCATGAGGCGACCTGGGCTCGCCGCTTTGCGCTGTTCTTCGTGCAGCTCATGATCCTGACCGTGCTCTTGCACCGCTTCGCCTCGCTGGGCACGCCGGCGGCTATGAACCTGCTTGCCGTATCCGTGGTCGGCCTGCTCGCGGCCATCGCCATTGCCGTTTTCTCGCTGGTGCGCATCTGGTTCGGAGGGCAGGCCGGCGCTGCGCAGGCCTTTGCCGCGATCTTCGTTGCCGTGGTCGGTCTCGCCGTGCCGCTTTATTACCTCTCGCATGTTGTCAAGCTCCCACCGCTCACCGACATCGAAACCTCGCCCGACGAGCCGCTCGAGTTCAAAACATTGGTGAGCCTGCGGCCCCCCGACGCCAATTCCATCAAGGGCCCAGACGAGACCGCGATCGAGGAGCAGGCGGAAGCCTATCCCGATATCGAGCCGATGGTGCTCGAGCGCTCGGCGCCGGAGGTGTTCAGCCTCGTGCACGAGGCGGTCGAGCGCCTCGGCTGGAACATCGTGGTCAGCGAGGCTCCAGGCGAGACTGGCGTCGGACGCATCGAGGCGACCGACCGCACCCTCATCATGGGCTTCACCGACGACGTGGTGGTGCAGATCAAGGGCGACGACGCGCACGCGCAGATCGACGTCCGCTCGGTCTCCCGCTACGGCCTGCACGACCTCGGACGGAACGCCTCGCGCATTCGCAAGCTGTTTGCCGAAGTAAGTGCGGCGCTCGAGAAGGGCGAGAAGACGGTGCTCGAGCAGGCCGAGCCGAAGGAAAAGGAAGATGCGGCCAATGCCAAGGCGGCCGGCAAGAAGCGCCTCAAGAAGGGCGCAGATAAAAAGCGCTAGACAAGCCAGCACGGCCTTCCGCCGAAACCAGCTCCCGATTGATGAGATGCTCGAGATGAGCGAGCACTGAGAGCGCGGCAGCCTCTTTCAGCTCGGCATCGAGGGTGCCGTACAGCCTGCTAACAATGCGGGGGATGGTGTTCACGCCGTCTTCAAGGCAGGCAAGGATCGTCTGCTCCCGCCATTTCCGGTGCATGATATAGGCCTTGACCACGCGCTGCGGCGTCTGGATGCGGCCGCCGTGGCCGGGCAGAAACATCTTGTCGTGGCGCTGCATCAGCCTTTCGAGCGAGGCGAGGAATTTCGCCATGTTGCCCTCTGGCGGCGCGATCACGGTCGTGTTCCATCCCATGACGTGATCGCCGGTGAACATCAGTCGTTTGCCGACCAGGGCAAAACAGAGATGGTCCAGCGAATGTCCCGGCATGTGCAGCACATCGAGGACGAAGCCTTTGGCCTTGATGGTATCGCCATCGCCAAGTCTGCGGTCTGGCACGAAGGCCGGATCCACGAAGCTGTCGCCGAGACCTGGCGCGCCTGCGCCGCGTGGCGTGCCGGTCGGCCCGAAGGCACTGATCTCTCCGCCGAGAAGCGCCTGCAAAGGGCGAGCACCGTCGCAATGATCGTGATGGCTGTGGGTAATGAGAATGTGGACGAGACGCTCGCCCTTGGTCGCGGCAGCGATCGCCTTCAGATGACGCTCGTCGGCCGGTCCCGGATCGATGACGGCCACCTGTCCGTTGCCGACAATGTAAGTATTGGTGCCGAGGAAGGTGTAAGGGCCGGGATTGTTGGCCACGATGCGGCGGATGCCAGGCGCAACCTCCTGGGACACGCCATAATCGACGTCAACACTGCGATTGAAGGCAAGCTCCGCCGACATGGTCTTGGCTTACTTGATGGCCTTCCCGGGAACTTTAGCCTTATTCTAACGGAGCGCGCGGGCAGTTGCAGTGCCGCCTTTTAGCAGCGTTAACTCTCCCATCGCTTTTTGCGCAAAATATGTCCTGTCGCAAGGGGTTGACCCCGGTGGCGCTTAAGCCAGATTTCGCGAGATTGGTCGGAGTGGGGAGATTCGAACTCCCGACCCCCTGCTCCCGAAGAAGTCGGAACCCCTCACGCCTGTTGATTTTCAACGACGTCCGTCGCGTCTGGTGCCCGTGAGTTCGATTTGTGTTCGCGCATTTCTTGTGACTGCTTGTGACCGGCTCAAGGCGTTCTCGATGCCCTTCTGGTGGTCGGGGTGGTGATGACCGTAGACCTCTTCGAGCGTCTCAACCGTCATGCCAAGATAGCCTGCAGCCTCCCACATGTCGCACCACCGCTGCATGAGCCACGTCGCCGCTGTGTGACGAAGCGCGTGCGGGATCACGTCCTCGCCGAGCCCTGCTGCTCTCCTCGCGGTGTCCCACGACCGGCGCAGCTTGCGGACCTTGCTGCCCTGGTAATGACAGACGAAGCGGACGCCCAGCTCAGCGTCGATCCTGTGCCATCTGCGCAGGTGCGCCAGCAGCCTCGACGGAAGGCGCGGGAGTTGACCGATGCAGAGCTGTCAGACCTCATCGTCGCCGTTCAGTCCCTCATCGCTTCCGGCTCTGCTGTCGCGATTGCAGGGGGAGAGCGAACGGCGTCTGAGCCGCACTAAACTTCTTCGTTACGTCCCCTACGGGAAGCAGGCGGATTTCCATGAAGCAGGCGCGACACACCGCGAGCGACTTCTTATGGCCGCGAACCAATGTGGCAAGACCTACAGCGGAGCTGCAGAGGCCGCATTCCATCTGACAGGTCGCTACCCCGATTGGTGGTTTGGGAGGCGCTGGGATCGGCATGTCAGAGCCTGGGCGGGGTCGGAGACCTGGGATGGAACGCGGGACGGCGTGCAGCGCCTCTTAGTCGGCGAGCCGAAGGACGAGGCGCAGTGGGGCACGGGCTTGATCCCTGGTGACGATCTAGTGGGCTGGGGAAGACGGCAGGGTGTGCCAGACGCTCTCGACAATGTAATCGTCAATCATGTGTCGGGCGGGAAGTCGGTGCTCGGCTTTAAGGCTTATGAGCAGGGGCGGACAAAGTGGCAATCGGAGACACTAGATTTCATCTGGTTCGATGAGGAACCTCCGCAAGACATCAACTTCGAGGGACTGACGCGCACGAATGCAACCGAGGGGATCGTCTGGGCTGAACTAGGGAATTTCACTACCGGTAAGCGTAATTATCGGAAGTAAAGGGGGATCGTGACCAAGCACATCACACGCATGGAGATCGACGACGCCGAGCACTACACGCCGGAGCAGCGTCAGGCGATCATCGATAGCTACCCCGAGCATGAACGTGAAGCGCGCACCAAGGGTATCCCCTCCCTCGGCTCTGGTCGCGTGTTTCCAATCGCAGAAGATGCGATCTTGTGTGAGCCGATCCCGATCCCAAAACACTGGCACCAGATCATTGGCATCGACTTCGGGTGGGAGCATCCATTCGCTGCAACGCGCAACGCCTGGGACAAGGACAACGACGTGTTTTACGTCGTGGCGTCCTATTGCGAGGCGAAGGCAACACCTCCGATCCACGTCGCGGCCGTCAAGCCTTGGGGCGACTGGATACCGTGTGCATGGCCACATGACGGCTTGCAGCACGACAAAGGATCGGGCAACGAGTTGGCGAAGCAATACAAGACGCACGGCCTCAAGATGCTTGACGAGCACGCCACTCATGCTGCTGGCGGTATAGGCATCGAGGCGGGCATCACCGAGATGCTTGAGCGCATGCAGACGGGTCGCTTGAAGGTGTTCCGTGGGCAAGAACAGTGGCTGGAGGAGTTCCGATACTACCGGCGCGAGGACGGGCTCATCGTCAAAGAGCGAGACGATCTGATCTCGGCAACGCGATACGCGATCATGATGCGTCGATTTGCGAAGCAGCCGCCTTCCGTCGAGCGTTGGAAGCCGAAGCCTAGGTATTCAGGATATAGCGTCGTGCCAACTTGTCTTCGGTAGCTGCTGGCGCGAGCTTGCTCATGGCGCCAATCCAACGTGAAGCCTTCAGTCGATCCGCGCGCTGCCAGAGCGCCCGTCATTGCGCACCCAGCTCACGCTATGGCCCCGGCGGGTGAGCGT
>Ga0070682_100000753_pt1 | contig 19276 bp, 21 predicted proteins | sample KBSC63LmetaG_FD_64668 | JGI IMG/M metagenome (GOLD analysis project Ga0070682, IMG submission 64668) | Corn rhizosphere microbial communities from Kellogg Biological Station, Michigan, USA - KBS C6-3L metaG | ecosystem: Host-associated > Plants > Roots > Rhizosphere | place: USA: Michigan... | reverse complement strand
ATTGCGGCCATGGCAATGTCTTCACCTTCTTCCACCCAACCGCCGGGAATATCACTTTCGAGCGGCCGCCGCGGCGCAGTTTTGCTACGACGCAAAGTAAGTATCTCTCCGTCGGAGTTGATAACCAGAACTTTAGCGACGAGGTGCGTGGCGGTCATTCTACTGCTTTTTGTAGCGTTCGATGCACTCGGCAATGATTTTTTTGGCTTCTTCGGCGTCTCCCCAGCCAGTAACTTTGGTACTGCCGGGCTTTTTGAGGTCTTTGTAGTGCGTAAAGTGGTGTTCTACGCGCTTCTTCCAGTCTTCGCCCAGTTCAGCCAAGTTGTTCGGCCAACCGCTGTTGTTGCGGTTGTCGGCCGGCACGACGACTACTTTGTCGTCAACTTCACCGTCGTCCTCGAACTTCATGACACCGAGGATTTTGGCTTCCATCCAAACGCCAGTTGGCAGTGGTTCGTCGTGGCAATAAATGAGAGTGTCGAGCTCATCACCATCTTCGTCGAGAGTTTGTGGAATGAAGCCATAGTTGCATGGCTTGGTGAAAATCGTAGGCTCTACACGGTCAAGTTTAAAAGCGGCGTGGTCGCGGTCCCATTCAATTTTTAGAATTGAGCCCTGTGGAATTTCGACTACAGTGTTAACGACACCATTTTGGTAGTCACCTGGCTCTAGAACTTTATTAAAATCTGGCACTGGTTTTCCTCCGATTAGCCTGTTATTCGTCTGTAGATATTGTACACTAAGGCCATGAAAATCATTGGTCACCGCGGCGCCAAAGGTCTGGCCCCGGAAAACACGCTGGCGAGTATCCGTAAAGCGCTAGAGCATCACGTGGACCAGATTGAATTTGATGTGCGAGTCACCAAAGATGGCGTTCCTGTGTTACTGCATGACGCTGAGCTGGTTGACGCCAGTGGCGTGAACTTAGCGCTCAAGGATCACACCTACAAGCGGCTACTCGAGCACAAGCCTGACCTAGCTAGCCTAGAGGAGGCTTTGACGATCAAAGCCCCGCTTTACATCGAAGTTAAGCCAAAAGTTGAAACTCGGTACATTGTCGCCCTGCTTAAAAATCATCCGCGCAAAGACTTATGCTTGGCTTCCAAAAGTCAAAAAACGCTGCGCGAACTGCACAAAGCCCTGCCAGAAATCCCTAAAATTGTAATCGAGCAATGGAGCGGCGTTCGTGCCCACTGGCGTGCCCGACAAGTTAATACCAAGATTGTAGCTATGAACCAGCGCTGGTTGTGGTGGGGATTTATCCGGTCTGTTAAGCGCAGCGGCTGGGAACTTTACGCCTACACGCTCAACGACAAAGAAAAAGCCCGCCGCTGGGAAGCTGACGGACTGGCTGGAGTGATCACCGACTTTCCGGATCGTTTTGAGCACTAGGCTATAATAAAAGCTTATGAAAGCAGTTTTGGATCACACCCATGATGAAGCGGCTAACATCCGCACTTTTTTCTTTCGCCCCGAGACGCCAATGCGTTATACGGCCGGCCAATTTACAGAGTTATATTTGCCTCACAAAAACGCTGATGACAGAGGCGAAAAGCGCTGGTTCACGCTGTCTTCTTCGCCTGGCGACGACTTAGTCACCATCACTACGAAATACGCCGGCGACGACAAGACAAGCAGCTTCAAACGCACCTTATTCAGTCTCGAACCCGGCGCAGAAGTCGCGATGGCCGAAGCCATGGGTTCTTTCGTTCTGCCCAAGCTCATCCAAACACCTCTGTTATTTGTGGCTGGCGGCATCGGCATCACGCCGTTCCACAGCATACTGGAGTGGCTGGCGGCTTCTAACGAAACGAGGCCTATCCAGCTAATTTACGGCGTGCGAGTTGAGGATGAAATCGTCTTCACTGACACATTTGATAAAGCCAAGGTAAGCCCAACTATAGTGGTCGGCGAACCTTCAGACGCTTGGGGTGGCGAACAAGGTACCTTGAGTGCCGAGCTTATACTGGGTCTTGGCAAGCCTGGCGATGACACACTTATTTACTTGTCTGGTCCAGAGGTGATGATCCAGAATCTGCAGAAAGATCTGCAAAAAAATGGCATTCCAAGAGACAGAATAGTCACCGACGAATTCCCGAACTACGACGCTATTTAGCTAATGGCTACTGGTAAAGGCCGCCGAGTTTGTGGCCTTCGAGGTACTCACGAATTTTGAGCGCTGCGGTGGCGCCTTCGCCGGCGGCACTGGCAATTTGCATGGTGGCGCCGGATCGGATGTCACCGGCCGCAAAAACGCCCGGGATTTTGGTTTGTAGATCATTATCTGTAACCACGAAGCCGACATTGTCGAGTTCAACCTTAGTCTTCTCGAGGAATTGGGAATTTGGCATTAGCCCTACGAATATGAACACCCCGTCGGTCGGGAATTCGACTTTTTTGCCTTCATGAGTACCCACGACTTTCGTCACACCCTTGCCTTCTTCGCCGACAATCTCATCTGTTGTAGTGCCGAGATGGATCGTAACTTTACCGTCACTGACGAATTTGTCGAGCTCGTGTTGCAGCACGTCGCTGGCTTTGATGGTAGAACGAACTAACAGGTCGATGTGGGTCGCGAATCGGGTCAGAAAGATGGCTTCCTGAATAGCTGAGTTGCCGCCGCCGACAACTACTAGGCGTTTATCACGATAAAAAGCACCGTCACAGGTGGCGCAGTAGTGGACGCCGCGGGCGTAATATTCAGCTTCGCCTGGGCAGCCGACTTTTTTGTAGTCTGATCCGGTAGCGATGAGTACGGCTTTGGCCAGCATGTCACCGCTGGTGGTTTCCAGTCGCTTGAACTTACCCTCATCTTTAATAGCCAGGACTTCCCCGAGTTCTATAACGGTTCCGAAGCGTTCAGCTTGCAAGCGCAAATCATCGGCCAACTTCAGCCCTTCAACGCCTTCCGGGAAACCGGGATAATTGTCGATCTTATCTGTTACGGCAGCCAAGCCACCGACCACGCCACGCTCAAAAACCAAGGTCTCAATATCTTCACGAGTCGTATAAATCGCCGCCGTCAGCGCCGCCGGCCCAGCGCCAATCATGATCACATCATGCGTCGGAATATCTGTCTTTTTGTCGTCACTCATAAATTACACCTCATTCTAACAGGAATTTTGTTTATAAGGCGAAGCTTTTTCTGGGGGCGCAGTACAAGGAAACGCTGAGCACTGGAATGAATCGTATTTGACATACGGTGAATGAAGCGCGCAAGCGATGACGCCGTAATGCGCCGCAGAAATAGCTTCTTACGCTACAGCCGGGGCGAGTTGGGCCAAGTTGTAGCCAACTATTACATCCTGGCTGTCGTCTTGCTTTGTAACAACCGTCACTGGCACTGTCATGGCGCCGCTGAGAGCCAAAGCTTCAGCCTGGCGGTCTGGTTGCTCATCGAGGTTCACGACTTCATACTGGTGGCCTTTGACGTCCAGGTACTTCTTGACCATGGCGCAGTAGGCGCAGGTGTTAGTAGTGAAGATAGTGATGTTTTTGACCATTATGGTCCCCCTCTTTAGAGCGTCAGTTACCTCGCCGTGTCTCTCGTACGGCTCAGTCACTTTTCTGACGCTTTTTTATTTTGTTATGTGCTCTAGATCAGAACAATCTGACTGTAGATTAGATTATATATAGCGCTTGAGTCTAAATCAATACACCATATGTTGTGCTTTTTCCGCCAAAGTATTGCACGGGCCGGATTACTTGCCGATCTTGTGGACGGTGACGTCAAAGACCAGATCAGCGCCGCTCGGAATGCCGGAGCCAACCGGTGGGCTGCCGCCGTAGGCCAGGCTAGCCGGAATCAATAATCGCCTGGTGCCGCCGACTTTCATGCCAGGAATTCCCTGAGCCCAGCCGTCGATCACTCCTTGGCCGTCAGTGCTATCTTTGGCGCTAACCAGGGGGAAAGAAGCTGGTTGACCAGAGTCCAGGGAGCTCTGGAAGATGGTGCCGGTAGAAGCTACAGCGCCGGTGTAGTCGACAGTCACGGTGTCGCCGGCTTTGACAACCTCGCCAGCGCCGACAGAAGTGTCTATGGTCTCAAGTTTTGTCAGCTTACAGCCTGGCTTGAAATTGGCTATTTGCGCGCCCTGCATTTGTTGATTTGGATTTGGTGTATTTGGCTTGTTTTGAGCCGGATCTAACGAGCAAGGTGTTTTAGCCGCTACCGCTAACTGTTGATCTTGCTTGTGTTGCTGGACAGAAGTAACTATTACCGCTATCGTCAAGGCCGATGAAGTTATCAAAAATAGTGCCGCACCAAACGCTGCAAAGGCGCGTTCCCGCTTTCGTGCCATGTTCCCCTCCGTTTTGTTCAATTTAGTATAGCGTAATTTGGATGTTGGCTCTAACTCTTTATATTAAGCTGGAGGGTATAGATTCATGAACTGTTCTCCACTAGTGCAGTTTGGAGTGAATCGCGAGCATCGAAATGAGTCGTACTGGCTGGTACGACGAATGAGAAGCACAGCTATTCGCCCAAAATGTGCAGTGCAAACAGTTTATTTAGTAGAGTAGCCGTTGCCTGGATCGGTGATAAACAGATCGTGCGGGTGGCTTTCGGTGAGCGAGGCGTTAGTAATGCGCCGCAGCACGGCAGTCTCCCAAAGTTCTGGAATGGTTTTGGCGCCAACGTACCAAAAACCAGACTTTACTCCTTCAAGCATAGTAGCTGCAACTAGCTCTAGTTTGCCGCTGACTGGCACCAAACCTTCAACGCCTTCGGCGACGAGCACGCTTTTGTCGTCATAACTTTTGCCGTGGAATTCGTCTTCGCTACTGATCTCTTTGCCACGTTCCATGGCCCCGAGCGAACCCATGCCCCGATAAGTTTTGAAGTCATAGTGTTCGCCGGCGCTAGTGATAATGCTGCGAAAACGAGCTGGCACTTGGTCGCGAGTAAATCTGACCATCTCGCCCGGTGATTCTTCGGTGGCGGCAAACAGCCGGCCCATCATGACGGACGAAGCACCGGCCGCCAAGGCTTTAGTGATGTCGCCAGAATAGTTTATGCCACCGTCGGCGATGACTGGCACGCCGTGCTTGCTGGCTGCGGCAACAGTTTCGAGAATTGCTGTCAGCTGCGGCACGCCCATGCCGGAAACGATGCGAGTCGTGCAAATAGCACCGGGACCCATGCCCACGCGCAGTGCGTCTGCGCCAGCCTCGATCAGCGCTTCAGCGCCTTCGGTGGTAGCCACGCTGCCAGCGATGACGTCGACTTTAAAGTTCTTCTTTATGAATTTAACAGCGTCGATTACGTACTTGGAGTGGCCGTGAGCCGAGTCAACGACAATGACGTCCACACCGGCTTTGACCAGAGCCTCAACCCTCTCTTCATAGCCTGGGCTTGAGCCAACCGCTGCGCCAGCGGTCAGGCCAGCCGCCTTGACCTTGGCGACCTCCTTTGCCTGTTCATCAATCGTCAGATTACGGTGAATGATGCCGATGCCACCGAATTTGCCGAGCGCAATGGCTAGTTTGCTTTCGGTGACCGTATCCATTGGCGCCGACACCAGCGGCACTTTGATGGTGATGTTTTTGGTCAGCTGAGTGCTGAGATCTATCTCAGAACGCGAAAACCCGGCATAGCCGGGCTTTAAGAGTACATCGTCGAAGGTGAGGGTTGGTACTTCGTTGATTTCCATATTTGATTCTAACCCGAAAACGGGCTTTTTGTCAAAGTGCTTGTACTATAGCCGCTCAGCTCCAAACTTGGTTTTGACCGACTCGGCAAGCTCGTCCATCAGACCGTTAACCTCTTTGTCGGTCATGGTGCGCTCATAATTGACGAAGTTTACACGGAAGCTAAAATTGCGGTGGTTATCGTCGTCTGGCAGGAAAACCATCATCGGTGCAAAATTAATCCGGATCTGGTTTTGGCCGAGTTTGTCGCAAGTTTCGATCATTGAGTCTTCAAGCGCGGCGAAATCGACTTTGCCCTCAACTCGTAGCGTGATGTCTTGAGTAACCTTCGGGAAACGAGATAGCGGCTGGTAATTGTTGCTGGCCACGTTTTGAGCTACAAGTTCGGTGTCGAGCTCGAAACCGGCTGTGTAACGAGGTAATTTGAGTGCTCGACGGACGTTAGCCTTGAATTCGCCAACGATGCCGATCGGACTGCCGGAAACTTCAACCAAAGCAGATCGCACTGGATCGTATGGCTTGGTCAGCTCTTGCCTCAGATCAGCTTCGCTCAGCGGCTTAAATCTAACTTGCTGGTCGGCAAAGAATTGGCGCACGTAGGCTTGGGCAGCATAGTAAGCCGTGCCGGGTTTCTTGAGTTTGTCGTTAGCGGCCAGCACCAGTGCCGTCAGCTCGAATTCTTTCGGCACCCCTTCTCCGTCGTCGCTATGGTCAGAATTGTGGACTTTGCCAATTTCGAACAGCGCGAACTCATCATAGCCCGCCTTGATGTTGGAGTGGACTTTATCTAGCAAGCTAGGCATTAGGCTCAAACGGTAATGCTGCAGATCCGGACTCAGCGCATTGGACAGCTCAAAGGCTTTGGCCGAATCTTGGCCCACTTTGCTCAGCAGGTCTGCGTGGACGAAGCTGTAGGTCAGGACTTCGTTGGCGCCGGCTTTAGCTAGCCGGTCACGAATCTCATTCTTGGCGTCGAGCAAAGCGTTGCGCTGCGCCGGTGTAATGTCACGAGTCGGCAATACCAGCGGCAAATTGTCATAGCCGTGAAGCCGGCCAACTTCTTCGACGATGTCTTCCCGCAGCTCAATGTCGGTGCGCCAAAACGGCGCCGCAATTGTCAGTTCGTCGCCTTTAACTTCGGCTTGGAACTCGACATTCTCGAGCAGCGTTTTGATCTCCTGAGCTTTCAAACTGGACCCTAAACGTTCGTTGACAAAATCAGCGCTGACAGTCACTGCCGGGTGCAACGACTGACGAGTTTGCGCATCCTGACTAATATGGTTGTCATCGATTACGGCACTAGCCACCTTGCCGCCAGCTACTTTGTGGATTTCATCGGTGATCCTCGCCAAGACGGCCAGATTTTGTAGTGGGCTTTGGCCTTTGGTAAATCGCGTTACGGCATCTGTAAATAGGCCGTGTTCCATGCTAGTGCGGCGAATGGAGTACATATCGAAGTTGGCGCACTCCAAGATGATATTCTTGGTGTTTTCATCGACTTCGGTTTCGCTGCCGCCCATGACACCGGCGATGCCAATAATCTGTTGATCAGTAGCGATCATGATAGCTTCGGCACGCGGCTCGATGGTTTTGCCGTTGAGCAAAGCGATCTTTTCGCCTGGTTTTGGGTTGCGCACAGTGATTACTGGATCGCCCTTGCTGAGCGACTTAACCTTATCATAGTCAAAGGCATGTAACGGCTGGCCGGTTTCAAGCATGAAGAAATTTGCCAGGTCGACGATGTTGTTGACTGATTTTTGACCAACCTTTGCCAGCTCAACCTGTAACCAGACCGGACTTGGCCCAACTTGCACTTCGCTCATGGCGACGACCATGAAGCGCGGCACAAGCTCTGGCAATTCGTTCTGGACAGTCAATGGCAAGTCGTTTTCGGGCGCTGGAACACTGGCCGTCTGACTGTACCAATCCGGGCTTTTGAAAGCGTGGCCCTGAATGCCTGCCAGTTCACGAGCTACTCCTAGAAAACCAAAGCAATCCGGACGATGTGTGAACATCTTGTTTTCGATGTCCAGTACTGTGTCATTGGCCAGTTCAAAGACTTCGGCAAAATCGCTGCCAGGTTTGGGATCACCGTCAATTTCCAAGATACCGTCGTGGCTGTCACCCAGCGCCAATTCTTTCGGGCTGGCCAACATGCCGTTGCTTTTGTGGCCACGAAGCTCACGAGCTTCCAGTACAAAGGGTTCATTATCATCAAAACTGGATGGAACTGTCGAGCCCGGCGGCAGCCAAGCTACCAACAAGCCTTCACGGCAGTTCGGCGCACCGCAAACGACCTGAACCAGTCCGTCATCACCACGTTCAACGTCTTTGACTGCTTTGCCATCGTCAATTCTGCAAACGCTCAAATGGTCGGAGCCTTCGACCGGGTTGCACTCTACAACTTTGGCAATAACGATGCCGTTGTAGCGTTCGCCGAGATTAATTACTTCTTCGACGCCGCCCAGTTGGGCACCGACTCTTTCAACCAGCTCGGCATCGCTGAGCTTGAAATCGTCAGCACAGCCATAGCGTTTATTAAGGCCACGGATGGAGTTTAGGGATATTTTCATCGGAATTGCCTCAAAAAATCTAAGCGCGCGCTGTGGAACAGCCGCACATCGTCAATACCGTATTTCATCATCACTAGTCGGTCAACGCCGCCGCCCCAAGCAAAACCGGTGTATTCGTTGGTGTCGATGCCGGCTTCGTGCAGCACATTCGGGTGGATCATGCCACAGCCGAGAAGCTCGATCCAGCCGGTGCGCGAACAGATGCTGCAGCCTTTCTTTTCGCAGAATGGACAGCTCATCGCAAATTCAAAGCTAGGTTCGGTGAATGGGAAGTAAAACGGCTGAGTTTTGACGTCCAGTTCTTGGCCGTAATAGGCTTGCAGGAAGGTTTTGAGCACAGCCATCAGATTGCCGACATTCATGCTGCGATCAACGTAAATGCCTTCATGCTGGTAGAAAGTGTGCTCGTGGCGAGCGTCCAGGTCTTCATTACGAAAAACGCGGTCTGGCACTAGCACGGCGATTGGTTTGCCCGCCTCGAGGTTGGATTTGTACTTCTTGAGGTAGCGGTTTTGCATAGTGCTGGTGTGCGCCGGTGCGATGAGGCCGTTGGTGGTCATGAAAGTGTCGTAATCGTCGCGAGCTGGGTGGTCAGCCGGGAAGTTCAAACTGTCGAACATGTGGTAGCCATCGTCCAACTCCCGTGAACTTTCGATATTGAAGCCCATGCGGTAGAAGATGTCGGCGATGGTTTTGATCTCGGTCATCAGCGGATGGATACTGCCTTGCTCGGCTGGCAAAAAATCCGGCTGGTTGGCCGGCTCAACATTGACATCGAAAGGCGCCGTCACGTCAATCGGCGGCAGTGCTTCAGCTTCATCAGCTTTGGCGGCCAAAATGCTTTCAATATCTTGGCGCAGCCCATTTACAGCTTGGCCGTAGGCACTGCGTTCTTCGGGTGCGATAGTCTTAATCGCGTCAAAAAGCGACCGGAATTCAGCACTTCGCAGCACGGTCGTATCACCCTCAGTCGCGCGCTTTTTCAGCTCGTCTGCCAATTTCTGGTCAATCATCTGTTGCCATTATACATTGCGAAGGCGGTTTTTATACCCCTGGCACACCAAGGGTGACCGGCTTCAGTGCCACCATTTCCGCCAGCAAGCTGCGGCTTTCGACGCGGGCGTCAGCTACAAGACTGCGAACCTCAGTCATTCGAACTTCATCCAGCATAGGTTGACCGCGTAGATCTCGCATTTCGCGACGACCATCACGAATAACCATGCTTGCGGCGTGCCTCGCAGCTACCAGATTTTCATAGCCACCGAGCGGCAATTCGCCTAGTTCATATCCTGATCCGTACATTTTGTTCTCCTTATATTTTGAAAATTAAAAAACCGCCCCAGAGTGGCGGTCTTTTCAGTATTCTAAGTTTTTGTTTAGCGCACAGAGAAAACCGCCACGTTAGCGCCGGTAATAATAATTTCCTGTGTACTTAGAATTTGCATAGCTAAGATGTTATCATAATTTAAAGATAAGCAGCAAGGGTGAAAGGTGAAATATGGGCCTATTTAGCAAATTCAAGGAGAACATCCATCACGGCGGCGTAAAAATCAACGTCCAAGCACCCATTTCAGCAGCCGAGAATAGTGTAGTCCCGGTCATAATCACCATTACGGCGACTGAACAGCAAACCATAAATAAGGTCTGGGCCAGATTGCAGCTGCGCGTGACCGACCGCCGCAACATGGGCGGAATGAACATCGGCACCAACAATGGAATGAACAACTACAACAACGAAAACTACACCGAGACTTTGGCCGAAGCTCAAAACAATGAAACCCTGACAATTGCGGCCAACGAAACAAAAACGGTCAATTTGAATATCGTCATACCGGCCAATGCCGGTCAGCACCGTATGTCCGATCAGGTAGGCGGAGCTTTGGGCAGCGCGATGCGCACCCTGGGGAATTTAGCAAACAGCGAGCAGTACCAGTACGTTATTGAAGGCAAAGCCGACGTCGAAGGCGTAGCGCTCGATCCAGCCCAAACAGTTGATATTCAGATCGTGCCCAGCAATGGTGCACCAGCAGCGCCAACAGCACCAACTCCGCCAGCAACACCTCCGGCGGTTCCACCAGTTGAGCCGGCCCAGTAGTTTATGGGCACCTTTTCTTTTGACATCGTCAGCGATTATGACAAAGCCGAACTCAATAACGTTTTCGACCAAGTCCAACGCGAAATATCGGGCCGTTATGACTTTAAAGGCACGCCGGCCGACATAGAGTGGATGAATGACAAGACCGGTTTCAAAGTCACTGGCACTGGTGATTGGCAGATTGACGCCATTCTCGACATCGTCCGCAAAAAACTCGCTGCCCGAAATCAAAGTCAGAAACTTCTCGATATGTCATACGGATTAGTCGAAAGTAATTTGCGCGCCGCCAAGGACGTGCCATTCAAACAAGGCCTGGATCAAGACAAAGCCAAAAAGATCACCAGCCTGGTGCGTGATCAATTCCCCAAAGTCAAAACCCAGATTCAGGGTCAAGAAGTCCGTGTCACTAGCAGTAGCAAAGACGAACTACAAGCTGTCATGTCCGCAATTCGCACAGCTGATTTTGACTTCCCAGTCAGCTTTACTAACTTCCGGTAACTTTTGCCTCGAATAGACTACGCGCTTCTTGGATTTTAGGATAATCGGTGTCTTGATCGGAGTGAACGGCAAACCATACGCATTCTTTAGGCAACCAAAATTTGCGGCCGGCCAGTTTCATGGAGCCGAACAGCTTTTTATTGCCATATTTGAGCGCCTCATCAACAACCCAAGGTTCAACGTTATCGTACATTCTAGCCGCGGTTTGGCACAGCTGTTGCCGAGAAGCCGGTTTTCTGTGCGCGTTAAAGTGAGCAATCGAGGACAGCATCGCTTGGCCCGTTGCTTCCGGCAAACGCTCATCATCCAGAATGGCTAGTTGCTGAGCGTATACGGCGAATTGATCGTCATCAAAATCAGGTACGAGGATAGGTAAATCGAGTGCAGCCAGCTCTTCCTTTTGCTTATGCTGATGGCGCAAGATGCCAGCCACGGCACCGGCACCAACCACAGCCGCCACGGTACGGGTAGCCACACTATGGTTATCAATGTAGCGACGGATAGAATCGTAAGGATGGTCACGCTCGGTCATAGTAATAGTATAGGGTGCGTTATAATTTTAAGCATATGCCTGACGCACTAAAGCCTGACGTAGTAGACCAAGCCAAAGCCGTTCTGGAGATGAACGACCGCGGCTTGTACACACAGCCAGCGCACGATCTCTATCCGCACCAGTGGCTGTGGGACAGTTGTTTTGTGGCTATAGGCTTGCGCCATCTCGACGTCGAGCGTGCCAAGACAGAGCTACTAAGCTTGCTCCGTGGCCAGTGGCACAACGGTATGTTGCCCAACATTATTTTCCGCGACGATCCGCAGTACCGCACCGACCGCAACATTTGGCGTAGCTGGCTGAATCCATTCGCACCAAATGATGTAACGACCACTGGTATAACTCAGCCACCGGTACTGGCCGAAGCTGTCATCCAAGTCGGTGAGAAATTGAAATGGCCAGAACGCCGTGCCTGGTACCGACTGATGTATCCTGGGCTATTGGCTTACCATCAGTGGCTGTATGCAGAGCGTGACCCGCACGGTGAAGGTTTGGCGCTACTCATCCATCCTTGGGAAGCTGGGCTAGACAACACGCCGCCGTGGATGGCCGAAATGCGCGAGCATTTGATGCCGCTGTGGATCCGAATTATCGAAAAGGTTAAGTTTGATCGAGTGATCAATCTGTTTCGCCGTGACACCCGTAGCGTGCCGATTGATCAGCGTTTCTCAACGGTCGAAGCCCTGGCCGTTTTCGATGTTCAGCGCCGCTTGCGCCGCAAGAATTACGACATTGAGAAGATCCTCGACCACTCGTTATTTGCCATTGAAGATCTGGCGTTCAACAGCATGCTGATCCGCGCCAACACGCGCCTGCGCGAGATTGCCAAAAGCATACGCGAAGAACTACCGCCAGATCTACTGAAACGTATGGAGAAAACCGAGAAAACCTTCGAAGAACTTTGGGACCCGTACTCCGGCCAGTACTATTCGCGCGATTTCATCACTCATCGGCTACTGAAGACACCTAGCATTGCGACTTTGTTGCCGCTATATGCTGGCACGATCACAAAAGAACGCGCCGATCAATTGGTCAGGCAGCTGGAAAGCGACCAACAATTCGGTCCAGCCTATCCGGTGCCAAGTGTGCCGATCAACTCATTCTGGTTCCACTCCAAGCTGTATTGGCAAGGTCCGTCGTGGGTCAATATGAACTGGCTGATCATTGATGGGCTAAAGCGCTACGGGTTCAAAGACCACGCCGCGGCCTTGACTGAAACCACTCTCGAAATGGTCGCTAAGAGCGGCTGCTGGGAATACTTCGACCCGTTGACCGGCGAAGGCGCCGGCGCCCCCAATTTCAGCTGGACAGCAGCGCTGGCAATAGACTTGGCTCACAAAGACTAGCCGCTGACTTGAGCCGCGGCGCGCCCTGCTTTACCTTGATATTTACCTTCTTCGTGAACAGCGTTTTTGCTATGTCCCCAGAATGTTGGATCATGCGGCGTGTAAATGCGGTGGCCGCCTTTGATGACCCCATCGCTATGAATGCCGGAACGGTGCACGTTAGTGTCTTCACCAACTATTGGGGACTGGCGATCCACTGGGAGGCCCGCCTGGCCCATGACCGCTCGGGCTGTGGCGACGGCCAGTCGAGGATTGAAATGCCAGTTAGTCGGCACTACGTAGTCGGGCGCGAACTTAAACAGACCCGCAACTACCGGGAAAACGTCAGCGTTACCAGCCCGTTCACCCAATCCGCAAATAGCTGTCTCAATCTGCACTTTGACTGAGTTCTGCGTGACAGTAGCATGGTCAGCGGCTGCCCGTACCAATGCCAACGAATTGGCGGCCGCGTTGTCTAGGTCGTTGTGGTTGTGCGCCGAAATAGCCACGTCAGGGTTGCTTTCAGTCACCCAGCGAATGACATTACGATAGAACTGGTACATAAAGAACGGGTCGCGCTGGCCAACCGTATCGGGTACATTGATCACATCAGCCCCAGCTCCGACGGCGTCTTTTATGATGCGCTCCAAGTAATCGCGGTTAGTTGTGCTAGCGGCTTCGGCCGAAAACTCCACACTCGCGCCGTCGTGCTCTTCGGTCATGGCGCGGGCAAAGCTGACCGCACGAATGCCCATATCACGAACTTCATCTGGCGTTTTGCCCGGGAATTTGGCTCGCATGTGTTCATCATCTGTTGACACAAAAGTGTGAATCCGCGGCCGAATCGCCGAATGTATGGACTTCCAGGTTGCCTCAATGTCACCTTCAGTGGTTCGCGACAGTCCAGCAATGACCGGTACTTGTCGTACTGCTTCTGCGCGGCCATCCCGCCAATGAGCCACATCGTAGGCCTGGCGGCCGACGCTTTCGGCTACCGCTGCGACTTCTTCGCCATCGCTTGGAGTAGCTGGGAAGCCGGCTTCGATGACGCCAACTCCCAACCGTGCAATGTGTTCAGCTATCACTACTTTACTGCCTTCAGAAAACTGATTACCCTCAGGCAAAGCTTGGGCGCCGTCGCGCATTGTTGTATCAAAAATCTCTACGTGTACGCTCGGTCCTTCAATAGTATTCATAAATTTCTCCTAAAATTCTTTGTAATTAAAAACAGACTCCTTGTTGAAGCCTGCTGGATTTCTGGGTTGTGCTGATCGCGTCAAACGCGAGAGGCTTCAACCATGCTGAAGCACAACCCGTGAAGGCTGAGAAGGAGGAGTCCTTGAATGCTCTGCATAATGTTAGCCATGATCCATACGTTATAGCACAGCCGAATTTTGGTGGCAAGCTTAGTCGTCGCTGAGGCCAGGACGATCGAGCAGGAGCGGCTCTACAGTCGGGTCGGTGTCGGCGATCTTCACAATATCGCGGTCGATCTTGCCCAGTTCTTTGTAGGTGGTGTTGAAATGACCGACGGTCGTGCCCAGACTGGCGCCGAGTTTTTGCATGTAACCGTTGTGGCTGATGAGGTGTTTTTGCAGTTGCTCGATGTTTTTGCGGATCTTTTCGGTGTCTTTGTGAATCTCGATGGAGCGCAAGCCTTGAGCGATGGTCTGCAGCATGGCGCTGAGAGTCGTTGGGCCGACAATCGTCACTTTCTTTTCGCCAGCATAAGCCAGCAGGTTGCGGCCGTTGATGCCGACTTTTTCCGTCAGGATGTCGTAGTAAATAGTCTCCGATGGAATGAACATCAGGGCTTGGTCGAGCGTACCTTTGCCGGGTTTGATGTATTTGGAAGTCTCGTCGATGCGCGCTTTGATGTCGGCTTTGAAAGCCTTTTCCAGCAGGGCGCGTTCAGCGTCTTTGGCTTCGATCATACGGTTGTAATTCTCGAGTGAGAACTTGCTGTCCAGTGGCAAAAGTTTGTCTTCATAACGAATTACGGCGTCAACTATCAGGCCTTCACCGAGCTTGTACTGCAGCGCGAAAGCGCCTGGCGGTAGAGTGTTTTTGAGGATTTGCTCGAGGTAATATTCGCCGATGACGCCGCGCTGCTTGGGGTTCTGCAGGACATTTTGCAAAGTCTTAAGTTCGGCGGCGATGTCACCAACGTTTTTGTTGGTGCCTTCGAGTTTAGTCAGTTTCTCGGTGACTTGCTGCAGGATGCGGATGCTGGCCGCGGATTGCGTCTGCAGCTGCTTAGCGCTGACGTTGGCCTGGTCTTGCATCTGTTTTTGCAGCCCGTCTTTGAGCGCGCCCATCGACTTATTCAGCTCGGCCATGTCGGCTTTGAGCAGCAGGGCGCTCTGGGTGTCGGCTGGCGACTTGGCTCGCATTTGCAAACCAAGCACTACGAGGAGAGCCAAAACCAAAACCCCGAGAATTATTACCGCCACAATCATGCTCTTATTCTAGCATTCACCTAGACGTAATGCTGTTTTTGGCGGTCGGTTTCGTCTTCTATTTCGTGGCCGATGATCTCTTCCAGCAAATCTTCGATGGTGACGATGCCGACGATGAGGTCGTCTTTTTCTATCGGAATGAGGTGCGTTCGGGCGGTGATGAACTTGCGGAACATGGTGTCCAGCGCGGTCATACTGCCGATCAGCTGAACAGGATGTAGCGGCATATCTTTGACATGATAGTGGTTTTCGTCAAAGTCTATGTCGACCAAATCCTTGAGGAGCAAGATTCCGTAGCATTTGGTGAGCGTAGGATTGAAAATCGGTATGCGACTAAAGCCTTTGGCCTTTAACTCGTCGATCTTGCCCTCATCCAGCAGCGTATCCGGTGTCAGCCAGTAAGTATGGCGAATGTCGGTCATGATGTTGCGGACACGCTTTTCGCTAAGGCTCAACGCGCCGCGCATGATCTCAATCTCATCGTCGTCAAGTTCGCTGGCCTGGTTGTCTTCATGTTCGCTGATCATCAGCCCCAGTTCGTGACGTGTTTGCAGGCGGCTACTCTGGCGTGGGAACAGTTTGTCCAGCAGCAGCTGCAGCGGTTTGCTCAAAATGTAAGTCAGCACGATCATGACGCGCAGTACTGGCGCGAACAAGCTCGACCAGAAAAGCGCATTCTTCAGGAATAGCGCCTGGGGGATGACTTCGCCGAAGATGACGATCAGCAGCGTACTAAATAGGCCGGCCAGCCAGCCATTGAGACGCTGATCTAGCACCAGTGAAGTTGCCGAAACGGCGGCGATGTTGGTCAGTAGGATGCTGGCCAGTGTCAAATGAGTGTGTTTTCGCAAAGGTAAAACGAGTTGAGCTTGCTTGTTACCTAGTTTGGCTTTGCGGTTCAGGTCGGCCTTGTCGAGCGACATAACAGCGATGTTCAGGCCGGAGCAAATAGCCGAAGCCAGGATCAACAAAATAACTTCGATGGTCACCAGAGTAACGCTTTGGCCGCTATGCATTAACGTTATTATAGTAAGATATGGGTTTTGATTCAAAAGATGATCTGGCAAAGCTTCTGGACGGACCGGCTGAATTAATGGCGCCGCGGCTGCTGGGAAGCCAATTTGTAAGAGAATTAGACGGCCAAACATTAGTCGGCACGATCGTCGAGACCGAAGCTTACGACCAAACCGACGCCGCCAGCCACAGTTACCGTGGACAAACGCCGCGGACTGAGGTCATGTTCGGCCCGGCTGGATTTCTGTACGTCTATTTCACCTACGGCATGCATTACTGCTGCAACATAGTTGTCGGACCGGCTGGCCATGGCTCGGCAGTGCTAATCCGCGCCATTGAGCCCGTTCAGGGTGAAGACATTATGGCCGAACGACGTCATTCGTCTGGATTTAATCTAACGAACGGTCCAGCCAAACTTTGCCAGGCTCTGGAAATCGATCGCCAGCTCAACGGCCATAATCTACGGCAAAGCCCGTTGAAATTGGTGCTGAAACCGGCTCTGGATAACGGCCAAATAGTCCAAACGTCGCGCATTGGCATTAGCCGCGCGCAGGATGCGCCACTCCGTTATTTTGTCAAAGCTAACCCTTGGGTTTCACGCTAAATTGTGAGAGATATCACATTGCAATTAAGCGACACCGGGCATAAGCTGATTGTTAGGAAGTGTGAGGCTTCCTAACGACCCGGGCGAATTTCGTCCCGGGTCTTTTAGGACGCGCAATTATCATCTTAAGCTTATCGCGGAAGCCGAACTTGTTCGGAAATCTAATAGCCAGATAAGCTTGATTTGCTAACATAGATGCATGCGACGAACATTCGGTGTTTCTGCCTTAATTACTGTAGCGGCGGTCATCCTGGCATTGTTTATGAGCGGAGTTGGCGCCGCCATAACCACTCTGGTGCTGATCGCCATCGAGATTGCCTTTAGTTTTGACAACGCCATCATCAACGCCACCGTATTGAAGCGCCTATCACGCGGCTGGCAGCATCTTTTCCTAACTGCTGGCATGGTCATTGCCATCTTGGGCATGAGGCTGATCTTCCCGATTTTGATCGTGATGGTGACGGCCAAATTGTCCTGGAGCAAGGTCATCGACGACGCACTGCACCACCCGACCATTTATGCCCACCACCTGGCCGATGCCCACCTGGCTATTTCGGCATTTGGTGGCGCTTTCCTGTTGACGTTGGCATTCTATTTCCTATTGGATGACGAGCGCGACGTGCTTTGGCTAAAGCGTATTGAGAAGCCGCTGCAAGCGATAGGCGGCACGCTGTGGCTGCCGCCACTACTGACCATTTTGATCGTATTATTGCTCGGCCAATTTACCGATGGCCACTTTTTGAGCATCATGAAGGCCGGGTTGCTAGGCGCGGTGGGTTATGCGGCTATCAAGACATTTATAGAAGCCTTGGGCCGGCTGGAGCCTAGAGGCAACAAACTCTACACCGGTTGGGCGGCGTTGTTAGCATTTATGTATCTGCAGGTCCTGGATGCTAGCTTTAGCTTTGACGGTGTGCTGGGTGCCTTCGCTGTTACCAACAAAGTTTTGCTCATTGCGCTGGGTCTAGGCGTTGGCGCGCTGTGGGTGCGTAGTCTGACGGTTTTCATGGTTCGTAAGGGTACACTGGACGATTACATCTACTTGGAACATGGCGCCCACTACGCCATTCTAGTATTGGCTGCCGCTCTGCTGAGCAGTATTTTCTACGACGTACCAAATGTACTGACAGGCATCGTCGGTCTCGGCATCATCGGCGCCTCTTTCAAAGCTTCGCATGAGAGGCGTCAAGCTAAACTTCGCGCGATACGTCGGGCTCAGCAAGCTTAGCCTGGCAGTCTTTGCAGACACCCTGAATTTCCACTTGGTGGCGCTGAACCCGAAATTCGGCGCTATCGGCCAAAGCTTGCAGCCGGTCTTCCAGTGCTTCGTCGGCAGGTAGCGGGATAGTTGTGCCGCAGGACACACATGTCAGGTGATGGTGATGCAGCTGGAAAGCATCACTGAGTTCTATCTTATATTTCCAGCCGATATGCAGCCTTTGCACAATTCCTAGTTCTTCAAATAACGCCACAGTCCGGTAAACGCTGGCTCTGTCAACTTCCTTGCTGCAGCTCGCGACCAACTGCTGCATGCTCTGAGCTTCATGGCCAATCAGCGCACTAAAGATTAGCATCCTTGGTCGAGTTAGACTCTGGCTGTGGGACTTCAAAGTTTCTTTCAATCTGTCCAATGGATCACTCATATGCTTGCAATTATAGATCTAATTGCGACGGATTTGCAATAAATCCAGTGAGTATTTAGAATTTCAGACATGCTCGTCCTCCTGCTCACCATTGCAGCTTCCCTTGCCGCCCTGGCTGGTGGCTTCACGGCGCTAAAGAGCCGCCACTGGCTTAACCAAGCTTTGGCGCTGTCGTCTGGGCTGGTGCTGGGCTTGGTGACTTTTGATCTATTGCCGGAAATTTTTGATATCAGCTCTGGTCGCCACCTCAGCCCTGTCTGGCCGATGATCGCCCTGACGGCTGGTTTTTTGGCTTTTCACATCTTTGAGCGCTCCATTCCAATGCACGCTAGCGACGAAGAAGAATATGGCCCGCACCGCCACCCAAAACTTGGAGTTGCCCGGGCAATTGCCCTGACCGGCCACAGCTTCCTCGACGGACTGAGCATCGGCGTCGCTTTTCAGGTCAACAATAAAGTTGGCGCCGCTGTCGCCCTGGCCGTCATCGGCCATCGTTTTGCTGACGGCTTCGACACCGCCACCTTCATGCAGTTCAACAAGAATAGGCCTAAGTACATCCGGCGCTGGCTAATGCTGGTCGTTATCATGCCCGTCATCGGCGGCCTGCTGAGCTTGGTCTACACTTTTTCCGAAAAGGCTCTGGCCATTTACCTGGGATTTTTCGCTGGATTTATCCTCTACATTTGCGCCGGCAACATTCTGCCGCAAGCCCACTCTTCGAAGTCAGCCCGCCGCTCAATTCTGCTGACTATCAGTGGCGCGATTTTTATGCTCATCGTTACTCGTTTTGTCTAAAAAATGGTAAAATTATGACGTTGCTATAAAAATACATACAGCAAACAAAAAGCAGGTGGGATAGCATGAAC
>Ga0070682_100000752_pt1 | contig 19296 bp, 20 predicted proteins | sample KBSC63LmetaG_FD_64668 | JGI IMG/M metagenome (GOLD analysis project Ga0070682, IMG submission 64668) | Corn rhizosphere microbial communities from Kellogg Biological Station, Michigan, USA - KBS C6-3L metaG | ecosystem: Host-associated > Plants > Roots > Rhizosphere | place: USA: Michigan... | reverse complement strand
AGAGAAAAACTCTGGAACAATATCAATTATTTCAAAAAAGGGCTTGATGATTTAGGATTGGACACTGGAGTTACGTGTTCCGCAATTATTCCCGTAAAAATTGGAGATCCTTATGTAACAGGAGAAGCCGGAAAACTACTAATAGAAAAAGGAATCTATACCAACCCGATTCTTTACCCGGCTGTACCAAGAAAAGATGCGCGTATAAGGATGAGTGTGACTGCCAGACACGAAAAAGAACATCTCGACAAAACGCTGAATGCGTTTGATGATATTAATAAAAAATTGCATATTGCAAAAAAATAATAAATTATGCCTAGAAAAGTAGTGCAGGGCCCCATTAGGGACAAAGAAAAAACAAAGCAAAAACTGCTTGCTGCAGTTGGTAAAATTTTAAGAGTAAAAGGGTACTCCGGATTAAAAGTAAGTAAAATTGCTGCGGTGGCCGGATTTGATAAAAAATTGATCTATGAGTACTTTGGAAGTACAGATAAACTGATCGATGAATATATCAAATCTCAGGATTACTGGAGCCAGGTCAATCAGGACGTTGATATGGATTTTTCCGACGGCGGACATGAACTTACCAAAATGGTTGTACTTAATCAATTCGAAAACCTGAAGAAAAATAAAGAACTTCAGAAAATTATCCTTTGGGAACTTTCAGAAAGCAAACCTATTCTTAAAAAACTGGTTGAACAACGTGAAGATGTAGGTGAGGTTTTGTTTGGAAATATCTCAGATCCTTACTTCGGGGAAGGTGTGGCAACAAGACATAGAGCAATTATGGCTCTGATTGTTTCTGGTGCTTACTATCTTAACCTTTATACAGGATATAATGCCAACAAATTCTGTGGTATTGATCTGAAAACTGAAGAAGGAAGAAAAGAGATTGAAGGGGCTATTGTTGAATTGATTGACTTTGCATACAGTAAAAAAAAATAAGGGTTAAAAGTTTTCCGATTTAAGCAGAAATGTTTTTTTGTTGATATTTGAAAACTTTTAATTTTCAAATTAAAACTATATTTCTTATTTTTGACCAATGGAAAATTTTATAGTATCTGCAAGAAAATATCGTCCTCAGGAGTTTGATACGGTTGTAGGACAATCTCATATTACGGATACTTTAGAACATGCAATTGAAGAAAGCCAATTAGCTCAGGCATTGCTTTTTTGTGGACCTCGTGGTGTAGGTAAAACTACTTGCGCCCGAATTCTGGCAAGAAAGATCAATGAGAAAGATGGCTCGGTTTCAGAAGACGGCTTTGCTTATAATATTTATGAGCTGGATGCTGCATCCAATAACTCTGTAGATGATATCAGGGAACTGATAGATCAGGTAAGATTTGCACCTCAGGTCGGTAAATACAAAGTGTATATTATTGACGAGGTTCATATGCTGTCTTCTGCCGCTTTCAATGCTTTCCTTAAAACACTGGAAGAGCCGCCTGCCCATGCAATCTTTATTCTGGCAACCACGGAGAAACATAAAATTATTCCAACAATTTTATCCCGCTGCCAGATCTATGACTTCAAGAGAATTGTTATTGAAGACATTCAGAATCATCTTAAGAACATCGCCCAGAAGGAAAATATCCAGTACGAAGATGACGCATTGTATCTGATCGCTCAAAAAGCTGATGGTGCATTAAGAGATGCACTTTCTATTTTCGACAGGCTCTCAACCTTCTCTCAGAAAAATATTACGCTGGCAAAAGCAGCCGAAGTATTGAATATTCTGGATTACGATCAATATCTTAATATCGTAGATCTTGCCAAGGAAAACAAAATTCCTGAAGTGCTTTTTGCATTCAATGAAATTGTAAAGAAAGGATTTGATCCCCACATATTCATTGCCGGATTAGGAAATCATTTCAGAGATCTGATGATGGCGCAGAATACTTCTACTATCGATCTCATAGAAGTGGGAGAGAAGACAAAATCTAAATTTATAGAACAGGGACAGAAGTGGGCCGCGCAGCAGCTGATTGATGGCATTGAAATCTGCAACCATGCAGATATTAATTATAAGAATTCCAAAAATCCAAGACTTACGGTTGAAATTGCATTAATGCAGCTGGCTTCACTGACAGCTAATTTAGGCGATACTAAAAAAAAAAGTTCCTGATTCTAGCTCCGTTTCTTAGTGAGAAACAGGAGATAAAAATACCGGAAAAAGCTCCGGAGAAAAAAGAAGTTAAGGCAGAACAACAGACTGCAGCTCCTGATAAAGTAGAGGTCACTCCAGTAACAAAAACAACCAAGCCATTATCAAGACCGGGAATTTCTTCCGGTTTCAGCATCAATTCTTTCCTGAATAAAGAAGATAAAGCAGAAACAACAGAAACAATTGTTGTGAAAAATGAAAATCTTCCTCAACACCATTTTACAGATACAGATCTGCAGATGGAATGGAAAATTATGCTTAAACAGCTTCAGGTAAAAAATAACTTTGTTTTTAATGCAGTAAAAACCTTCAAACTTGAAAAAGCTGAGGAAAATAAAATCAAAGTTTTATTCCCTTCAGATTCTGCCAAAGTAGAATTTGATAAAATAAGCGGAGAATTTTTTAATCATTTTAAAAGAAAAATTCAAAACCATATGATTGAGGTGGAATACGTCAGAGACGTTGAAAATCTGAAGATTGAGGTTGTGACCAAGAGGAAAATGTTTGAAAAAATGATCGAAAAAAATCCACTTTTAAAAGATCTTGATGATTTAATGAAGTTTGATTTGACATAATTTTTATATATTTGTCAAATATTTCTGTTGAAAATATGTTTTCGACAAGAACAAATCATAACCAGAAAGGCTAAAACAAACGCATTTCTAGAATAAAATGGAAAAATTGACTAACACATATCTGTCTTTTTTTGCACCCGCTAATTACTTTTTTAGCGGTTATTTTAGTTTTTCTGCTTCTTATTATAGAAATTTCAGAACGTATTACCGATTTTATTGGTACTGTTAACTGAATTTCTTTCCAAAAAATACAGGAGAAGTAGAGCCCTATTATTTTCCTGATTCCTTTAAACAATTTTGAACGGCATTTTTTGAAAAGAATTATAAATTAAATTTTATAATCCAAAGGGCTATTGCTGTCAACGAAAAAATTATATAAAAAAACAATAAAATTTAGAATATGAATTTAAATGATTTGAAAAATGAGTGGATCGATGGGCTTACACAACCTCTAATGATCGCGGGACCATGTAGCGCGGAAAGTGAAGCTCAGATGCTTGAAACTGCAAGGAGAATTAAAGAATCCAATGCCAATGTATCTGTTTTCCGTGCAGGAATCTGGAAGCCTCGTACTAAACCAAACGGGTTTGAAGGAGTAGGAGTGATAGGTTTGAACTGGCTAAAAAAAGTAAAAGAAGAGTATGGTTTCAAAACAGCGACCGAAGTAGCTAACGCACACCACGTATTTGCCGCCCTGGAAGCAGATGTAGATGTTCTTTGGATTGGAGCGCGTTCTACAGTAAATCCATTTACAGTACAGGAAATTGCAATGGCTTTAAGAGGAACAGATAAGCCTGTATTCGTGAAAAACCCTGTGAATCCGGATCTTGCATTATGGATTGGAGCATTGGAAAGACTCTTAGGTCAGGATATTAAAAACCTAGGAGTAATCCACAGAGGATTTTCAACATACCAGAAAACAAAATACAGAAACAACCCGAACTGGCAGATTGCGCTTGACTTCAAGAGCCAGTTTCCAAATATTCCAATGCTGATTGACCCTTCACATATCTGCGGAAACAGAACAGGTCTTGCTGATATCACTCAGGAAGCTCTTAACGTAGGATACCAGGGAGCTATCATTGAATCACACTGTAATCCTGATGAGGCGTGGAGTGATGCTTCTCAGCAGATTACTCCGGAAGTTCTTGCAGACCTTATTGGTAATCTGAAAGTAAGAAGCTCTAACCTTGCAGGTTTTGAAGGTGAAATGGGTAGACACAGAACCTTAATCTCAGATCTTGACTTCCAGTTAATTGAACTTCTTTCTCAAAGAATGAAAATTTCTGAAAAGATCGGTAAGCTTAAAAAGGAGAATGATATCGCGATCTTCCAGCCTGAACGTTGGAAAGTAATCACTGAATACGCTACTCAAAAAGCGAAAGAAACAGGAATGTCTCAGGAATTTATTGAAAAAGTCTTTAAAGCAATTCATGAAGAATCTATTGAAGTTCAGAATAGCATTATGATCGATAAGAGATAAATTGCAGGCAGCGGTAAAGAGATTGGGTTTTAAAGTATAATAGTTTTAATTTCTGAAATCCATTACCTGCTTACAGCAAAAAATATTTATTAGGGCTTAGACCTCAGGATGTAGAAAATAGAAACATGTGTTTTTAACCTATTTCCCGAATTCTAAGCCCTAATTCCTTATATTTGCATCAGTATTATCTATGAAAGGAAAAATCATTAAATCTACAGGCAGCTGGTACCAGGTTTTGGAATTGGGAACAAATAAAATTTTCGAGGCCAGAATCAGGGGGAAATTTAAATTAATAAAAACAAGACTTACCAATCCACTTGCTGTAGGAGATTTTGTTGAGTTTCAACTGGAACAGGATGATATTGCCTGGATCACGAAAATTGAGCCACGTTCCAATTACCTGATCAGAAAATCTGTAAACCTTTCAAAAGAAGCTCATATTATTGCTTCCAATATTGATCTGGCCTGCTTTATCTTTACCCTAAAGCATCCTGAAACATCCTTAGGATTCCTGGACAGATTTCTGGCATGTTGTGAGGCCTATAATATTACACCACTGATTCTTTTTAATAAGATTGATGTTCTCCATGGAGAAGAAATAGAAATTGTAAAAGATATTGAATTTCTCTACCAGGAAATTGGATATCAGACACTGGAAATATCATCTTATTCAAGACTGAACCTTGATCAGCTGGAAGAAATCCTTAAAGATAAAACTTCAGTGTTCTTCGGACATTCTGGTTGTGGAAAGTCGACTCTGGTAAATGCTTTACAGCCAGGATTAAATTTAAAAACATCCGAAATTTCAGACACCCACCTGAAAGGAAAACATACAACAACTTTTGCACAGATGCACTTTTGGGATTTTGGCGGAAATGTGATCGATACCCCCGGTGTCCGTGAATTTGCCATGATTGATATTGAAAAAGAAGAAGTACAGCATTATTTCCCTGAGATTTTTAAAAAGAGAGAAGAGTGCAAATTTCATAACTGCCTTCACGTGAATGAGCCGAAGTGTGCCGTTCTTGATGCCCTTGAAACAGGCGAGATACAACATTCCCGCTATGCCACTTACATTAAATTGATGGATGAAGCGGAAGAAGCTTCCCAGAAATAAAATATACAGAGAGACTATCATTAAATAGTCTCTTTTTTTGTTTTAAAGTTTTCTATTACTTAACCTTGACAAGGAGTGTTTTAAATAGGTCTTTATTTAATTACCTCTGTGATTTTAGTAACGTATTCTATAATATTATTTATTTAAAGAATAAATTAAATACTATAATTGATTGTCAGTTTTTTAATACTTGGTGTGTTGAATTTTAATGAAAAAAAATCTGTTTTTTAATAACTCTACTTTTTGATGTGACAAATTTGGCAGATAACTCCACTTTTGGCATATTTTAGTTGACAGGAAAAATGATATTCTGGAAAATCCGATTATTCTATTAATTGAAATAAAAGAAATAATATTAATAAATATCCCTTTTTATAGCTTTTAAAATTATTGAATTGATAAAAAATGGCTGTTTTTTTTGAAAATAAAAAACCCAGCCGAAGCTGGGTAAAAACTAATAACCATGAAAACTCAAATTAAACATGAGAATCGCAATAGAATAAACAATTACTGTGCCAAAGATTGCTTCATAATTTCTTAATAAAAGTTATTTTTATGTTAAAAAAAATTAAAATAAAAATCAAAGATATTTTTTGTAATTTTGCGCCATTAAAAAAATATACATTTATGTCTAACATTACATTCACTATGATTAAGCCTGATGCAGTTGCTGACGGACATATCGGTGCTATATTGGGTAAGATTGCTGAAGGAGGTTTTAAAATCAAAGCTTTAAAATTAACTCAGCTTACAGTTGCTGATGCAAAAAAATTCTATGAAGTACATGCTGAAAGACCATTTTATGGTGAGTTGGTAGAATTCATGAGCTCTGGTCCTATCGTTGCTGCTGTTTTAGAAAAAGATAATGCAGTTGAAGACTTCAGAACATTAATCGGTGCTACTAACCCTGCAGAAGCAGCTGAAGGTACAATCAGAAAGATGTTTGCAAGAAGCATCGGGGAAAATGCAGTTCACGGTTCAGATTCTGACGAGAATGCATTAATCGAAGCTCAGTTCCATTTTTCAGGAAGAGAGATTTTCTAAGAAAATTATCTTACAAAATAAAAGATCCGGAGAATTTTCTCCGGATTTTGTTTTTTAAGACATTCCTATTAAAGATTATTTTCAATGGCACCTATATTTTCTCTGTAGAGTTCAAGAGGTTTGTTGAGTAAAACAGCAATGACAGTCATCTGTTTGTCTAGTTTTTCTTTTGGAATATCAATGTAAATAATTCCCGGCCTGGCGCTCCAGTACAGCTTATTGTAGATGGTGTGTGAGAGTATCGTACCTTCTCCCACCACTCTGATTCTTGCAATCTCATTTTTTATTCCCTTAAGGGCAATGGGGCCTGTAGGTGTTCCTTCCACAAAAAGATAGAGTGTCTGTTTATCTTTAGACAATGCACTCATTCCTGGATAATGTCCATCCGGTAATCCTTTCTCAGTTTCATAAAGTGCTTCCGCATGCTTACTTATCCATTGCAGAGTTTCCTGATTGGTGTTGGGTGTTTTCTTGATTTTCATATCAAGGCCATCACTGGTTAGTCCTGAAGATGTTGGTAGATTATGACCATTATATAGCGCATTGGCTATAGTATAGACTGCTTCCTGTGTGTTTTTGTTATCCAGAATTTCTGCGAGAGGGCGATCTTCATTCTTAAAGTCTTTCAAAAATAAAGGGGGAGTATCAAAAGTAAACTCTACAACGGTGACATCTTTGTCAAATTTTACATTAGAAAAATTCAATGTCAGTGTTTTTTCAGCATTGTAGTCCATTTTGATAACAGCAGAAGGATCTCCGATAATTTTTGCCGAAGTAGGTTTTGTTCCCAGCCCATAAATCTTTGTAAAGTTTTTGGCTTCCTCGAGATAAAGGAATAACGACTTTTTTGTGGTGGATAAAGAAGACTTTCCTTTATAATTTTCAAAAGGAATTCCACGGGTTGTTTCATAAATGGCATGCTGATTTTTGGAAGTCCAGCGGCCAAGATTTTTCAGAATTTCAATCTGTTCTTCGGGAATGGTGCCATCTGATCTGGGGCCGATATCAAGTAGAAGGTTTCCTCCCATACTGATCACGTCTGCCAGAGTTCTGACAATCATATTAGGTGTTTTATAACTTTTATCGAAAGGCTGATACCCCCAGGAATCATTCATAGTATAACAAAGTTCCCAGTATGGATTTTGTGGCGGAACTACAGGTATTCCCTGTTCAGGAGTATCATAATCCCCATGAGTAGTAAGCCTTGAATTGATGATAATGTCAGAATTGTATTTTTTAAGCAGTTCCAGTGTTTGAGAAGCTTTCCATTCCTCGGAAGTATGTTCCCAGTCTCCATCGAACCAAAGAAGGTCAGGCGAGTACTGAGAAGAAAGTTCATTAAGCTGGCTTTGATAATAACTGATGAAGTTCTGCCATCGTTTCGGGTCGTCTTTTATTTCGTACCGTTTTTTTGTCCGGGTGTTGATGTCGTAATAAGGATGGCTCCAATCCGGCAATGAGAAATAAAGTCCTGTTTTTAATCCGGAATTTTTCAAAGCGGAAACAAAAGGACTTAAAACATCTTTTTTTGCCAGGGACTGTCCGGAAATAGTAATCGCTTTTTCAGCCTTAGAGTTCCATAATGAAACTCCGTCATGGTGTTTGGTTGTAATAACAGCATATTTTGCTCCGGATTCTTTAATAAGGTTTACCCATTGTTCAGGCTGGTATTTTGAAGCTGAAAAACCATTCAGCTGTTTCATGTAATTTTCGTGATTGATATAATTGTTGAAAAATGACCATGATTCGGAAATTCCATTCACGGAGTAGATTCCCCAATGAATAAAAATACCCAGTTTGGCATTTTTAAACCATTCCATTTTCTTGCTGCTGTCAACTGTTTGAACCTGTGCGTTGATATGATAAGCCGATAATGTCAACCCCAGGAAAACAGCTTTAATCAGACTGTTTTTCATATATAGTTTTATTTTACCATTAAATATAATTAAAGAAAACATTACCACAACAATTTCTCAATATTTACTCATAATTATTATCAGAGTGTTTCCTTTATTATTGTATTTTTATGATTTAAACTAAAAACCATCTCCATCTAATTTGAACTTATAATAAAAGTTTGAATAGATTGGATTAGATAAATGGAACGTTTATTGTAAATTTTATCTGAAAAAAAGCAATTATGAAAATTCCAGTAGTATTAATGGCGAGTTTATTAGCGGTAGGAGTTTCTGCACAAAGCACTAAACCTGAAGCTAAAACTAAAAAGCCTGTAAAAAAAGTAAAAAGAGCAGCAACGCCCGACACCGTTGAAAAGAAAAAACCGGGAACTCCTAAACCAATTGTAAAAAAAGATACGCTTGTTCTTCGTGGCTATGGCTGTCCGGCTTGTGGAATGGGATAAAACATGAAAAAACCACTATTAGGAATATCAATGATGGCAGAAGCTGATTTTGTTTCTGCTGTTTTACCATTGCTGCAGAACAACGCTATTGATGTTCTGGAATGGTCCTTTGATACTCTTTATCACAACAATGAGCCGGATTGGCTTCGTGATCTGCTGAACTTTTATGCAGAAAACAACCGTTTGATAGGACATGGCGTTTATTATTCCCTGTTTGATGCAAGGTGGACAGAAAGGCAGGAAGAATGGCTGCAAAAGCTAAAAGAAGAAGTCAGCCTGAGAAAGTATAATCATATCACGGAACATTTTGGTTTCATGAACACTGAAAACTTTCATCAGGGAGTGCCATTGCCGGTATCTCTGCATCCCAAAACTTTACAGATAGGAAAAGACCGATTGTACAGACTTCAGCAGGCTGTGGATATTCCTGTAGGTATAGAAAATCTGGCTTTTTCATTTTCTATAGACGATGTAAAGGAACAAGGAGTATTTCTTGATAAACTAACCGAAGACACCAATGGCTTTCTAATTCTTGATCTTCATAATATTTATTGTCAATCCTGTAATTTTGAAGTAGAAATAGAGGAAATAATTGATCTGTACCCCTTAGATAAGGTAAAAGAGATTCATCTTTCCGGTGGAAGCTGGCAGGAGAGTGTGTACGGAAAAAAGCAGGTGAGAAGGGATACGCATGATGATGTTATACCTGAAGAGATTTTTTTTATTTTACCCTCTGTTTTAGCAAAATGTCAAAATCTGGAATATATTATTATTGAAAGGCTGGGGCATACGTTGAAAACAGAAGAGGATAAAGAAAATTTCCTAAATGATTTCAATAAAGTTAAAACAATAATCGAAGCTTCAGATTGGAAAGAGAAAGAAAAGTGTATCTGGGACAAACGGCAAATACAACTTTTGGAGAAGCCTTTAGAAGATCTGGCTTTATTTGAAGAGCAATCGAGGCTTACCAGGCTTCTTTTTGATGGGGCAGGAGCTGGGATCATCAAAGATCAGGATTTTCATTATTTTAAAACAGAGAACTGGGATCCCGAAATGATTCTTACAGCCCAGAATATTATTAAAAAATGGAATCCTTATTAATTCTATCCTGATAACCAAAATCAAAATATATGAAAATGACAACACTCGTATTGATCATTACTGCTGTCCTCACTGCTCTGATAGGAGGACTTTTCTATGCTTATTCATGTTCTGTAGTTCTTGGACTGGGAAAACTCTCTGATGTGGAATATCTGAAAGCAATGCAGAACATCAACCGGGAAATTCTGAACCCGGTTTTCTTCATGAGTTTTATGGGAACAGCGATTCTCCTTCCGGTATCTGCCTTTTTGTTCCGCGGGCATCAGCCTGCTTTTATTTTTCTCGTGCTGGCAACGTTGGCTTATCTCATTGGAGTTTTTGGAGTGACGGTTGCCGGAAATGTTCCGATGAATGATACGTTAGATAAATTTGATATTTCCAGTTCTACAACAGAAGCGATCCGGCAGATGCGTGATAATTTTGAAAACAGATGGAATTTTCTGAATAATATAAGAACGGTCTTTTCTGTCGTTTCAATCATTTTTGTAGTCTGTGCCTGTATTTGGAACAGGGAAGTGTAAAAAGATTTGGAATAGGTGAAAATACTTAATGACAGATTCAGTATTTCTACGGATGCATACGTATGGTTTTATTCTGATCTTTGTAATGTTAGCAAGACAAAACAGCGTTTTAACATTCAAAATGTTGAAAAAAAATTTATAACCAAGAAGACTTCATTTCAAACAAGAGAAAAGGCAGCCATTGGCTGCCTTTTTTGTTTATGATAAAAATACTTATTAAATCTTTAAAAGCTCAATAGTTCTCTCAGGGCTTTCTGCAGAGAAAACAGCATTTCCTGCCACAAGAACATCAGCTCCTGCTTCAAAAAGCTTAGAAGCGTTGTCAAGATTCACTCCACCATCAATTTCGATAAGTGCCGTAGAATTGTTGCTTAAGATAAGGTCTTTGGTTTCAGCAATCTTTTTGTAAGTGTTTTCAATGAATTTCTGTCCTCCAAATCCGGGATTTACACTCATTAACAATACCAGGTCCACATCTGCAATAATGTCTTCAAGCATTAATACAGGAGTGGAAGGGTTTAAAACAACACCTGCTTTTACTCCTTTACTCTGGATGTGGTGAATCGTTCTGTGAAGATGCGTACATGCTTCATAATGAACGGAAATAAGGTCCGCACCATGATTGATGAATTCATCAACATATTTCTCAGGTTCCACAATCATCAGGTGAACATCTACAAATTTTTTGGCATGCTGCTGAACAGTTTTCATTACCGGAAAACCAAATGAAATGTTAGGTACAAATCTGCCGTCCATCACATCAATGTGAAACCAGTCGGCCTGAGAGTTGTTCAGCATTTCAATGTCTCTTTGCAGGTTCCCAAAGTCTGCAGATAAAAGGGATGGAGCAATAAGCTTCGTTTTCATTTTTACTTTTTATACTTTTTATTTAGATATAAGATACTAGATCTCAGATTTCAGATTTTTAAAGAGCATAAGTATGCCGTTATTTGAGTCTGGTGTCTGTTATCTTATATCTGAAATCTCATTAATGATATTTCAGTTTCATTTCCGGTTTGATCTTAAGAACTGTTTCATAGATTAGCTTAATAACATTAGCTACATCTTCCTTAGACACCATTTCTACCGTAGTATGCATATAACGCAAAGGTAAGGAAATTAACGCACTTGGCACCCCGCCGTTGGAATGGGCAAAAGCATCAGTATCAGTTCCTGTAGCTCTGCTTGCCGCAGCTCTTTGGAAAGGAATTTTTTTAGTTTTTGCCGTATCAATAATCAATTCTCTGATCGTGTGGTGAACACTCGGAGCAAAGAATACTACCGGCCCTGCACCGCATTTCTGATCTCCTTCTTTTTTCTTTTCAATCATCGGAGTTGTAGTGTCGTGGGTAACATCTGTTACAATGGCAATATTCGGTTTGATGGTGTCAGCAATCATGTCTGCTCCGTATAAACCTACTTCTTCCTGTACAGAATTGGTAATGTAAAGTCCGAATGGGATAGATTTCTTATTTTCTTTTAAAAGTCTGGCAACTTCAGCAATCATGAAGCCTCCGATTCTGTTGTCCAATGCTCTGCAGACAAAATATCTGTCATTCATTTCGAAGAACTCATCTGGGTAAGTGATCATACATCCTACAAAGATTCCCATTTCTTCCACTTCTTTCTTGGTAGTTGCACCACAGTCGATGAAAATATTTTCGATTTTCGGAGCAGGCTCATTCTGATTTGTTCTTGTGTGAATAGCCGGCCATCCGAATACTCCTTTTACGATTCCGTTTTCCCCGTGAATATGGACAACTTTTGAAGGAGCGATCGTTTGATCGGAACCTCCGTTTCTGATCACATAGATTAATCCGTCATCCGTAATATAATTAACGTACCATGAAATTTCATCAGCATGCGCTTCAATCACTACTTTAAATTCAGCTTCCGGATTGATGATCCCATAACAGGTTCCATAATGGTCTACTTCTATTTTGTCAACATAAGGTCTGATATAGTCCATCCAGACTTCTTGTCCTTTGTGCTCATAGCCTGTTGGTGATGAAGTGTTTAAATATTTCTCTAAAAATTTCAAAGATTTCTTTTCAAATTTCATAAAAAGGAATGATTTTTGCGTTTAATTTTTCTTCTTATAAGTGTAAAAATAATGAATTTTAGTAAGATTATCTGCCTTTTTATTTTCTTTTTTGGAGTCAGTGTTTTTGGCCAAAAGGATGGGGTAGTGGCAAAACCACTCAATCAATATCCGGCTGAATCATTGAAGACAGATGAATTTGGAAATAAATATTATTATGACGAGCAGCAAAAAGTCAAGATTTATGAAATCAATGGCGAGCCTGTAGTCGTATTAGACGAGTTGGTTTTGGTTAATAAACCAAGATTTAATAATCAACTGGATAAAAATTACTACTATTTTCTGAATAAAAAGCTGTACAGAGTATATCCGCTATTTGTTACCGCATTACAGCAATACAGAGATATCCAGAAAGATATGAATGATATGGATAGTAAAGCTAAAAGAAAATTTGTAAGAGAAAGACAGAATATGCTGGCGGATCAGTATGAAAAACAGCTAAGAGACCTTACCACTACCGAGGGGCAGGTTTTTGCAAAGCTCATGAACAGAGCTACCGGAAAAAATGTCTTTGAAATCATCAAGGAGTTGAGAGGTGGATGGAGTGCTTTCTGGTGGAATGTAAAAGGAAAAATGGCTGATATTGATCTTAAAGAACAATATGATCCACACAAAAACAGAACTGATGAATTTGTAGAGTCATTGCTTCAGTCCAATTGGAATTCAGGGTATTTGCAGCCTTACCCGGGAGCAAGCGATTTTAAAGTCAAGAAATAATAAAAATTCCTGTAAGAACACTTACAGGAATTTTTCTTTTAATTTATCAAATACAATCTTATCTATCGGAAGAGGAAAAGGATTGTCTGGTCTGTCTATATCAATCCATTCTGTTTTTTCGATGCAGGGATCCATGATAATAAAATCTTCTTCATTCACTATGTCTACTATATAATATATGGTAAGAAGCTGCTCGTTTTCTTTGAATCGTGAAACTAGAAAGTTTTCCTGAGTGTAAAAATGTTCCAGGACATTGATCTGTACATTCAGTTCTTCATCAAACTCACGATGCAGGCATTCCAGTACCCCTTCACCATATTCCAATCCGCCACCCGGAAATTTCATTAAAGGTTCGCCGGCATATTCTTCAAATAAAGTAAGAACTTGTTTGTCTTTTACTGCACACGCATACACTCTAATGTTGATCTTATCTATCATATATATATAATGTATAATATTTGTATAGCTAATGTAAGGAATTTTGTTGAGAAAAAGCTGGGAGTTGGAAGCACGAAGCCGGAAGTTTAATGCTATTTATTTTAAAATAAAAAATCAATATTAATAAAACAGTTTGTTGTAAACATCCAGCTTCCATCCTCCGGCTTCCATTCTATAATTTAATGGCATTGATCATCTCTCTCTTTCCCGGAGGCCCCTGTTTTTTTTCTACCTGGAAATTCAGCTCCTGAAGAATTCTTCTTACACTGCCTTTTGAGGAGTAGGTGGTTAATAATCCGTTAATGGCCATTTTGTCAGAAACAAGTTCAAATAATGGCTTTTCCCAAAGATCAGGCTGCACTCTGGCACCGAAACAATCGAAATAAACAAGATTGATTTTAGGCAAATCGATGTCTTTCAGGTCAAAAAAATCACATTCTATCTTTTTAAGGTTGAATCCACTAATGATTTCTACTGACTTTTCCCAATCTGCCAGATGAATTTTCTGATAAATATTTTTAAACTCAGGGTTGTCAAAATGTTCAAAGTATGCCAAATCCTTAACTTCGGATTCATTTATGGGGTATTTTTCAAGCGAAAAATAATTGATGACATGATTTTTGTCAGTTTTTAAATATTCATTAATTGTTACCAAAACATTCAAACCTGTTCCAAAACCGAGTTCTAAAATATTAATTTCGCAATCATTTATCAAATTCAATCCATTTTTAATAAACACATGTTCAGCTTCCTGAAGTGCTCCGTGATGTGAATGGTAGTTTTCATTCAACTCATTGATAAACAGTGTTTTACTACCGTCGTTTGTGGTCTTAATCTCTCTTTTCAAGCTATTTTTTTGTCAAATTTACTCTAAAATTTTTATATTTAGAAAATTATGTTAAATTTGTAGAACATCGTAAAAATTTTAAAAAATGATAATTCAAAAAACTGAAAACTCCAGAATTTCTACATTTGACCCTAACGATTTTTCATTTGGTGGTACTTTCATAGATCATATGATTATATGTGAGTATGAAGATGGGAAATGGGGTGATGTAAAATTAGTTCCTTACGGTCCGATTCCATTTACACCTGCCATGATGGGAGTAAACTATGGACAAGCTTGTTTTGAAGGTATGAAAGCCTATAAAGACAAAGACGGGCAGGTTTTCCTTTTCAGGCCTGAAAAGAATTTTGAACGTATCAATAAGTCAGCAAAGCGTCTTGCTATGCCTGAGGTGACTGAAGAAATGTTTTTAGACGGGTTAAAAGCTTTAGTAGATCTGGACAGAGAGTGGATTCCTCAGGGGGAAGGAATGTCTCTTTATATCAGACCATTGATTTTTGCTACAGAGGAAGCTTTGAAAGCAAGAGTATCTAATAAATATATGTTTGCTATCGTTGCAACACCAGCGAAGAGCTATTATTCAGAGCCGGTATCTGTAAAAATCTCTGATCACTATTCAAGAGCTGCAAACGGAGGAGTAGGTTCTGCAAAAGCTGCAGGTAACTACGCTGCTTCTTTCTATCCTACGCAATTGGCGATCGAAGAAGGATATGAGCAAATCATCTGGACGGATGATGCTACTCACGAATATTTTGAAGAAAGTGGTACAATGAACGTATTTGTAAGAATCAACGATACGATCTTTACACCTCCAACTTCTGAAAAAATTCTTGACGGAGTAACAAGAGACAGTTTCATTCAGCTAGCTAAGAAAAGAGGAATTGAAGTGAAAATAGAACCAATTCCTGTGAAAACAGTTATTGAAGCGTTGAAGAACGGTTCTCTTAAAGAAGTGTGGGGAGTAGGTACGGCTGTTGTTACCACTCAGTTCCAGGCTTTAGGATATGAAGGTGAAAAACTTGAGCTTCCAAGATTATCTGACGAAGAAAGTTTCGCTGCTCTTCTTAAGAAAGACTTGGTAGACCTGCAAAACAACCTTTCTGAAGATCCTTTCGGATGGAGAGTTGTGGTAGATCACGCTTTAGAAACAGTTTAATATTTTTTTAAATAAACTATATAAAAGTCGGGTTTTTCCCGGCTTTTTTTGTATTTATGTAGTCGTATACAATGTATGGATGACTTTTAATGAAAGGATTCAGCCAGCTGTCTTAATTATTAATAGATTGATACATTTTTACATTCGCATATTTCTGGGTCAAGTTTTGTAATTGATTCGCGAAATGTGTATTTTCGCAAAAGTTTATGAAAAAAATACTCTTCATATCAGCCATAAGCCTGTTGAGCTGCAACAGAAATACACAGACGGCCCATCCTCCGGTAGGCGGTGTTTTAAGCCAAAAAGATCTGGATGTTTCTAAAAACAGGATGAAAAATCTGAATACCATAGAAAGAGGCCAGATTCAGGATTGGATCAATGGCCAGTCTGTGAAATTCTATCCTACGCAGCTTAATTACTGGGTAACGGCAGAAGGCTATGATCATCGAGAAAGAAGAAAAGATGAAACTTTGATTTCTTACTCTTATGATCTGTATGATTTTGATCAGACCAAAATCTACGACCAGTCTTTTGAAAGAAGAGATGCGAGATTCGGGCACTTTGATGAACTGAGGGCAGTGGAGAACGCTTTGCGTTTTATACATGATGGAGAGGAAGTGACGCTTTTGGTGCCGTCTTCTTTGGCTTACGGAACTTTCGGAGACGAAAAGAAAATAGATAACGACATTCCATTAATCATAAAATTAAAAGCTCTATAATACATGAAATTGTTTAACAAGAATATAATTCTGGCAGCGGCAAGTATCTCGCTGATGAGTTGTACCCCAATTTATAAAAAAATGAACGTAGACAAAGAAACTTACGAAGGTCTTAATGACGGGCTTTATGCCAATCTTCAAACTACAAAAGGTAACTTAATTGTAAAATTTGAGGACAAGAAAGCACCAGTAACTGTAGCCAACTTTATTGGTCTTGCAGAAGGGAAAATCGACAACAAAGCTAAGGCTAAGGGAGTTCCTTATTATGACGGAACTATTTTCCACAGAGTAATCAAAGATTTCATGATCCAGGGAGGAGATCCTCAGGGAACTGGAGCAGGAGATCCTGGATATAAATTCGAGGATGAAAGAAACGACCTTAAACATACAGGAAAAGGTATTCTTTCTATGGCGAACTCAGGGCCTAATACAAACGGTTCTCAGTTTTTCATCACTGAAGTTGCTACACCTTGGTTAGATGGAAAACACACGATCTTCGGAAAAGTAGTAAAAGGTAACGATGTAATTGATGCTATTGCTAACGTTGAAAAAGGAGCTCAGGATAAACCTAAAACAGATATCGTTTTAGAGAAAGTTTCTGTTTTCAGTAAAGGTGATGAGTACAAGCACTACGATGCAGCTAAAACTTTCAGCGAAGGAAAAGCTAAGATTGCAGAAAACAATAAGGCTTTTTTAGCTAAAGAAGAAGCTGAAAAGAAAAAAAGAGAAGAAGAATTCAAAGCTAACCAGGAGAAATTAGTTGAAAACTTAAAAGCTGGTATGCAAAAAACTGAATCAGGTCTTTACTATAAAATCACAAAAACAGCTGACGGTAAAGCTCCAAAAGCTGGTGATAATGTATCTGTACACTATGCAGGTAAATTGGTAGACGGAACTGAGTTTGATTCTTCATTCAAAAGAAATGAGCCGATCGAAATTCCAATCGGAATGGGAAGAGTAATCAAAGGATGGGATGAAGGTATCCTGTTGTTGAAAGAAGGTGAAACTGCTACATTATTGATCCCGCCGGCAATGGCTTACGGAGAGAGAGGAGCAGGAGGAGTGATCCCGCCAAACTCCTGGTTAGTTTTCGATGTTGAGCTTGTAAAAGTAAAATAATTGAATCTTTTTAAGATATATGAAAACCGTTCCGGAAGGGACGGTTTTTTGTTTGTATAAATACCGTAGAAATACGGATTTCGGCAAATGTCAATTACTTCTATCTTTACCCGACACTTATAAGAAACAAAATAAAAATATGTTTGATCTGAATTACGACCTCATAAAAAAAGAAATTGAGTCAGAAATCTGTGAAGAACACGGTCTGCATCCGGAATTGATTAAAACGGATGAAGGCTTCGGAATAAAAGCCTGTTGTGAACCTTTCAGAGAAAAGATGGTTGAAAAAGCCGGAACTATGATTGAAGAAGAAACCAAAAAGATCCTTGATGAAATGATGAAGGATCTGTTTAAAGAATAAGTTTTTACGATGTTAAGATAACTTTGTTATCACGAGCTGCTCCGAAGGGGGTGGCTTTTTTGTTGGGAAAGTGCTTAGAAAAAGAAATTTATATTAAATACGGAAACCCGTAAGGGCATATATAGTAGAGTGCTTATTTTTGAAAAAATGTAATGTATTCATAATGGATAGAGTTAAACCTTTTTTGAGATGGGCTGGCGGTAAAACGTGGTTGACCAAACATATTGAAGAATTTATGCCAGATAGTTTTGAAAACTATTATGAACCTTTTGTCGGAGGAGGAGCTATGTTTTTGTTTTTAAAGTCGAAAGGTTTAATAAAAAAGAAAGCTTATTTGTCAGATGCAAATGCAGAACTTATTAATGCATATAAAATTATAAAAAATGATTCTGAAAACCTGATTAAAAAACTAGAATGCTTTAAAAATAATGAAAAGTTTTATTATAAAATCAGAAAAACTGTGTTTGATAATGATTTGGAAAATGCTGCAAGATTTATTTATCTGAACAAAACTTCTTTTAATGGAATATATCGGGTTAATAAAGAAGGTTTTTATAATGTTCCATTTGGTTATAGGAAGGTTAAGGATCTATTTGAGTTTGATAACTTATTAAAAGTTGGAAGCTTATTTAAAGATACATTTTTTGCAGTTAGAGATTTTAAAAAGAGTTGTAATATGGCTAAGTCGAATGATTTTATTTTCCTAGATCCACCTTATACTGTTGCCCATGAAAATAATGGATTTGTGCAGTATAATCAATCTATTTTTTCTTGGAAAAACCAAGTGCAACTTTCAAAACTATCTGAAAAGCTACATAAAGAGGAGGTGTATTTTATTATTACGAATGCGTATCATAATTCAATAAAAGAAATTTATACAACTGGGGAGCAAATTTCTATGGTAAGATCTAGTACTATAGGAGGTAGGGGAGCTACTAGAACTAAATATAAAGAAATTCTAATAACTAATATAAAGAAATAATGGCTTTTTTAAATGATGATCAAATTAAAGAAATTGAGGATAATTTATTAGATGATGCATCCCTACTTGGAAAAATGTATAAAGCTAAAATTAATGATTATCAAATGATAAGGGTTGAATACTCAAAGATTGATAAATTATTGAAAGAGGGCTGGGAGATTTATGGAAACCCATTAAAAACTAAAAGAACTCTCAGAAAAAAGAAAACATTTGAACAGAAATTTAAAGATGATATTTGGTCTCAATTTTATAATTTAGGCTATCGATGCTTTAACTCCAATGAGAAATTTATCATGCCATATTCTAAGGAAAATGGAAATATAATGTCATTTGATATTATCGCAATTAATCATGAGACTATTTTACTAATCCAATGTAAATGTAATGATAAATTTTCAACTGCAAAATTTGCTAAAGATGAGTTTGATAATTTAAGTCTTTGTTTAGATGGAGTTAAAAAGGCTTTGTGGCAAATATTTGGTAGAG
>Ga0070682_100000751_pt1 | contig 19307 bp, 20 predicted proteins | sample KBSC63LmetaG_FD_64668 | JGI IMG/M metagenome (GOLD analysis project Ga0070682, IMG submission 64668) | Corn rhizosphere microbial communities from Kellogg Biological Station, Michigan, USA - KBS C6-3L metaG | ecosystem: Host-associated > Plants > Roots > Rhizosphere | place: USA: Michigan... | reverse complement strand
GTCATCGCGCAGATGACCATTGGCGCCGATTGCGCCACGCCGTATGGTGTCTCGGTCGAGGATCTCACCCAGTCGCTGGACGCCTTTGGCGCCGACGTGATCGGTCTCAACTGCTCGGTCGGTCCCCAGATCATCCTCGACGCGATCGAGAAGATGGTGCCCGTGAGCCGGCGCAAGCTGAGCGCGCAGCCGAACGCCGGGATGCCGCGCGACGTGAGCGGCCGCAGCATGTACATGGCGAGCCCCGAGTACATGGCGACTTACGCGCACCACCTCGTTCAGGCGGGCGCCAAGATCGTCGGCGGCTGCTGCGGGACCACGCCGGAACACATCGCCGCGATGGTGGAAGGCGTTCGTCCGCTGTCGCCCAGACAGCCGCGCGTGCCGGCGAGGGAACGGCGACAGGCGCAACCCGATCTTCCACCCGAGAATCCGGGCGTGCAACCCATACCGCTGGCACAGCGGTCGAAGTGGGCCGGCAAGATCGCGCGCCGCGAGTTCGTGACGTCGGTGGAGATCGTGCCGCCGCGCGGTGTCGACGCGACGAAGATGTTGACCGACACCGCGAGGTTGCGCGACGCAGGCGTCGATGCGGTCAACGTGCCCGACGGTCCGCGCGCGCAGAGCCGCATGGGCGCGCTGCTCACGAGCGTGCTGATAGAACAGCAGGTGGGAATAGAAACCGTCACACACTACTGCTGCCGCGATCGCAACCTCCTCGGCATGCTGAGCGACCTTTTGGGGGCGGCAGCTGTCGGACTGCGCAACATTCTCCTCATCACGGGCGATCCGCCGAAGATGGGCCCGTATCCGAATGCCACCGCGGTGTTCGACATCGATGCGATCGGCCTCACGAACCTCGTCAGCCAGCTCAATCACGGGTTGGATCCTGGCGGCAACCCCATCGGCGCGCCGACGAAATTCGCGATTGGAGTCGGTGTGAATCCGGCGGCGCTGGATCCCGCGCACGAGCTGAAGCGCTTCGAGTGGAAGGTCGAGGCTGGCGCGGAGTACGCGATCACCCAACCGGTATTCGACGCAGCGCAGCTCGAGAAATTCCTCGGCACCATCGAGCACACGCGCATTCCGATCGTCGCGGGAATCTGGCCGCTCGTCTCTCTGCGCAACGCCGAATTCCTGGCCAATGAGGTGCCAGGGGTCGTCGTGCCGTCCACGGTCATCGAGCGCATGCGGATTGCGAGCTCGAAGTCGAAAGAGCACGGCGTGGCCGAGGGAATCGCGATCGCGAGAGAGATGCTCGAACGCGTGCGGCCCCTCGTGCAGGGCGTCCAGGTGTCGGCGCCCTTCGGAAAAGTAGAGCTTGCGCTCGAGGTTTTCCGCGACCACCTCGCTCCTCCAGTAGCGCGAGCCGGCTGATGGTTACGGAGCTGTTCATCTCCCGGTCGCGGTACTGGCTCACCAAGGAGTACCCGATCAAGATTCGTCACTGCGTCGACGCGCTGCCGAGCGCTGCTACGTGGTCGAGACCGAACGAGAGCTCTAACAGCGTCGGCAACCTGCTCGTGCACCTCGCCGGAAACGTCACCGAATGGATTTTGGGCGGCGTTGGGGGACAGACGATCAGCCGCTACAGAGCTGGAGAGTTCGCGCAAAAAGAGGGACGCGACGCATCCAAGCTCCTGCGCGATCTCGAGACCGTCCTCGCCAAGGCGGATTCTGTGTTGGCCAAGCTGGACCCGGCCGACCTCGATCGCTCGATCGTGATCCAGGCGCGCGAGACGACGATACTCGGCGCTGTCTACCACGTCGTCGAGCACTTCGCGATGCACACCGGGCAGATTGTGCTGCTGACGAAGATCTACGCTCCGGACAAGATCCACTTCTACGAGGACGCCGGCGGCATCGCCACGCCGATCTGGCAACGTGGAACCGTCCTCGACGAGCCCCCGCACTAGTCGCGGCGCGACCCTCCAGCCATTTTGAGCAGATGAAGGGCATCCTGATCGTCGACCACGGCTCACGCGTGCACGAAGCGAACGACATGCTGCGCTGTATGGCAGATCTCATCCAGACGATGGGCGGACCCGATGTCGTAGTGAGATACGCGCACATGGAGCTCGCCGACCCCGACATCGCCGCCGGATTCGCAAGCTGCGTTCACGGTGGCGCGTCCGAGGTGATCGTCTTTCCCTACATGCTCTCTCCCGGACGCCACTCCACCGCCGACATCCCGCGAATGGTGGCGGATGCAGCGAAGAATTTCCCCAGCGTCAACTTCGCGGTAACGCCGGCGTTCGGCCTGGACGAGAAGCTCGCGGAAATCGTGTTGGCGCGCGCCTTGACCGCGCCGCTATCCACCGAACCGCTTCCGCTCCATGCCAACTGACGCCCCTTCAAATACGCCTGCGCTGACGCTCCTCTCCGAAGAGGAGACGATGTTCCGCGACGCCGTCGCCGGTTTCGCGGAAGAAGAGGTTCGACCGCGCGTTATGGATATGGAGAAGGCGGGAAAGATCGATCCGAGCCTTCTCCCCAAGTATTTCGAGCTCGGCCTCATGGGCATCGAGGTCCCCGAGCAGTACGGTGGCGCGGGAGGCTCTCTTTTCATGCTTACGCTCGCTGTCGAGGAGATCAGCAAGGTCGATGCGGCCGCGGCAATCGTCTGTGACGTCCAGAACACGCTCGTCAACTATCCGATCAATCGCTACGGCAGCGACGCGCAGAAGTCGAAGTATCTCCCCATGCTCGCGTCAGAAGTCGTCGGCGCATACGCGCTGTCGGAATCGGGATCAGGCTCGGACGCATTCGGCCTCGCCACTCGCGCCGAGAAGCGGGGCGACCGCTGGGTGCTCAACGGGCAGAAGCTCTGGATCACCAACGGGGCCGAGGCGGGCATCTTCGTCGTCTTCGCGAACGCCGATCCTTCGGCCGGCTATCGCGGGATCACGGCGTTCATCGTCGAGCGCGACTTCAAGGGCTTCAAGGTCGGCAAGAAGGAAGACAAGCTCGGCATCCGCGCTTCGAGCACGGTGGAGCTTCTCCTCGACAACTGCGAGGTTCCCGAAGAGAACGTCCTCGGCCCGGTCGGTCAGGGCTACAAGATCGCGATCAATACGTTGAACGGAGGGCGCATCGGAATCGGCGCTCAGATGATCGGCGTTGCGCAGGGCGCCATCAACGCCACGATCAAATACCTTGGCGAGCGCAAGCAGTTCGGAAAATCGCTTTCCGAGTTCCAGGGCATCCAGTTCCAGATCGCACAGGCGGCCACCGAGGTCGAAGCCGCGCGCCTGATGGTCTACAACGCGGCTCGGCTCAAGGATGCCGGCCAGGACATCGCGCGCGAGGGCGCGATGGCAAAGCTCTTCTCGTCGCAGGTGTGCGAGCGGGTGACGTCGCTCTGCGTGGAGTTGTTCGGCGGTTACGGGTACACGAAGGACTACCCGGTCGAGAAATTCTATCGCGACGCCAAGATCGGTACGATCTACGAAGGCACGTCGAACATGCAGCTGCAGACGATCGCCAAGGCGATCCTGAAGTAGCTCAGCGTTCTCCGGGCATCACGGAGATGCGATGCCCTTCAGAATTCCATCCCGGATCCGTCGCGCCTTGGCCGATGCGCGCGAGTCTTCGACCAGGTGCGATTCCACCCGAGGGGTGAACGCGAGGCGAGCGTTCAATGTCATTTCCCGACCGTCCCGCCGAATGAGAATGGGAACCGCCGAGCCCTGCGGCGTGCGCGCGTATTTGGCGCGGAACTGCTCGGACCAGGCTGGGTCGGCAGCGCTGATTCCACCGATGGCTATGAGCATGTCTCCCGGCTGCACCCCAGCTCCCTCGGCGGAGCTGCCCGGCACGATCTCAGTCACGTGAACTCCGGTGCTGTCCTGAATCGTGGCGATTCCCACACGCGGCTCGTTGATCGTATCGCGAACGAGCCTGAGCCCCGCGAGGGGCAGCACCGCGTCGTACGGAAACGGATCGCGCCCATTGATGTAACGCGTGTAGAAATCGGTGAACGATTTGCCGTTGGCCGCACCGGTCACCGCTGACCACCACTCGTCGGACGTGAAGCCGCGATCGTTCTTGTAGTCACTCGCGTACAGCCCGCGCATCACGTCGTCGAGCGACTTTGCGTTGTTTGAAGCGTCGCGGATCATGATGTCGAGCAGGAACCCGGCGAGCGACCCCTTGGGATAGTAGATGTACGAGCTGCCATCACGCGGATGAATCCACGTCGACAACGAAGCGTCCTCCAGCGACGTCGGCGGAAGATCGGCCACGCTCGAGATCTTGTCTTCCGTCGTGGCGTAGAATCCTTTCGCATTGAGCACGCCGCCACGCGTTTCCGCGAGATCGGCGTAGTAATCGGTGATTCCTTCGCTGACCCAGAGCAGAGTCGTCGGTTGCGGCTGATCGTACCGGTACGGGTAGAGGTCGGCCGGACGGAGGCGCTTCACGTTCCACGAGTGGAAGATTTCGTGGGTGTAGATCGAATGGATGACGGGCGTGCCGAGCAGCGATGGGCCGTAGATGTCGACGTGTGAATTCTGGTGCTCGAGTCCCGATCCCCCCCCGAAGGAGGGATCAGCGATCTGCATGACGCTGTAGGTGCTCCAGGGAATCTCGCCGAACACTTTTGCTTCGACTGGAATCACTCGTTTTAGCGTTTCCCAGACAGCGATGCGCGGGCCGCCGGTGACGCTGCCGGATGGATAGGTTGCGAATCGGACCCAGTGGTCGGCGATCTGCGCGCTGTCGACATCGAACTGCCCCACGAAAAAGGGCATATCGACGAGATCGTGGTAGTTGGAAGATGCGAAGGTGCGCGGTCCCGTCTGCGGCATTCCGGTGACGATCTTCCATCCCGCCTCTGTTTTGATAGACACACTCGCGGGAAAGTCGAATCCCCTCCCCTCCGGATAGAGAAAGAGATTGGTACCGTTGAAGAGCAGGAAATCGGGACGGGCCCACGTGTTGGCGTTGTCCAGACTGTCAGCGACGTAGTCGAAGCGGACTGTGACCTGGCCCGGCCCGCGTGGCTGAATTCGCCAGGTGTCGGGGTCGACCTTGTCCCAGCTGAGGGTCGCTCCCGTCTCCTCGGCGGTGAAGCTCGCGACGTTGCGCGCGAAGTTGTCGATCTCGTACGCGCCAGGCGTCCATGCGGGGAGAGAAAGCACGACGGGCGCGTTCCCACCGACGGTGAAGGTCATCGCCGACGAGACGAGACGCTGGTCGGCGTTCGCGCGCGTGAACGTGACCTGGTAGCTGATGTTGGCGATTGGCGCGGACGTCGCGGTGCTCTGCGCGACGAGCTGCGCTGAGATGGGAAGCAAGCATAGCGCAGCAGAACTGATTTTTTTTCTCATCGGACGCGAGATTCGGGACAGAGAGGCAAAGATAGCCGGAAACGAATGCAAGACTCGTTCGCGGCGACACTGTACGGTCCTCGCATGCTGAGTGCTATATTCGGCGTTGCACGTCCACTTGCTCCCCTAGCCGTCCAGCCATGATCTCTTCTGAATCCCTGGCGTTCCTCAAGAAGCTGCTCGACACTCCCGGACCGTCGGGCTTCGAATCCGCGCCCGCCAAAGTCTGGCGCGACCAGGCGAAGAAATTTGCAAAGGTGAGCGGCGACGTTGCAGGCAACAGTCTCGCGGAAGTGAAGAGCGACGGTGGTCCGACGATCATGCTGGCGGGCCACATCGATGAGATCGGTGTCATCATCAACTACATCGATGACCAGGGATACGGCTACATCCAGCCCATCGGCGGCTGGGATCCACAGGTGCTCGTCGGCCAACGTCTTCGATTCATCGGCCGAAAGGGTGACGCTTTCGCGGTTGTCGGCAGAAAGCCGATCCATCTCATCAAGCCCGAAGAGCGCGAGAAGGCGGTGAAGTTCCTCGACGTCTGGGTCGATTTCGGCGCCAAGACGCGGAAGGAGGCGGAGGAGCTGGTGTCCGTCGGAGACGCGGGTGTGATCGACTCGCGAGCAATGGAATTCCCCAATGGCAAGCTCGTCTCGCGCTCGATCGACGACAGGATCGGCGCCTTCCTCGTCCTCGAGGCCTTGCGGCGCTACGCCGACAAGCCAGGCGCGGCCAAAGTCGTCGCCGTGGCGACGACCCAGGAGGAGATTGGCTATCGCGGCGGCGGCGCCGGAGTTTGCGCGACGTGCATCGGACCCCAGATGGCGATCGTAGTCGACGTCACCTTCGCCATCGATCACCCGGGCGTGGAGAAGAAGGAGCACGGCGAAGCCGCGATAGACGGCGGGCCCGTTCTCACGCGTGGATCGATCATCTCGCCGGTTGTCTTCAATCTCCTTCGCAAAACTGCGGAGGATCGGAAGATTCCATTCACGCTCCACGCGGCGGGACGCGAAACGAGCACGGACGCGGATGCAATCCACATCGCGCGCGAAGGCGTCGCGACAGGGCTCGTGTCCGTTCCTAACCGTTACATGCACTCGCCCAACGAAGTCGTGAGCATCCAGGACCTGGACCACGCCGCGGAGCTGATCGCAGAAACGTGCAGGGCGGTTACGACCAAGACGGATTTCGCCGCCCGCTAGGCAGAGTTGAGGGATGCCTAAGCCGATCCCGCCTCCGCGCGAGGAAGGGTTCACGACGACCGCTGGATCACCACTCTACTGGGCGAGATACGGCGAGCCGCGCGCGCCGAAGCTGCTCCTTCTGCACGGGGGTCCTGGGGCGGACCACTGCTACATGCTGCCCCAGATGCTCCATCTTGGGGAGAAGTATGACGTTCTCCTCTACGATCAGCGCGGCGGCGGCCGGTCGAAATCGGACACCCGGGTGCCGGTTACATGGCAGACGCACGTCGAGGATCTGGCGGCGGTCGTCACGGAATTCGGCCTCGAGCCGCTGTCAGTGGTCGGCTACTCGTGGGGCGCGATGCTCGCCCTCCTCTACACAATCGAGCAGAGGAAAAACCCTCACCTCGTCCCGCCGGCCAGACTCGCTCTTATCAGCCCCGCCCCGCTGACCAGCGAGTACCGCCGTCAGTTCGAGGCCGAATTTGTCAGGCGGCAGCAACAGCCGCAGATCGAGAAGATGCGGGTCGAGCTCGCCCAATCCGGGCTGCGAGAGCGGGATCCCGCCGCCTACCGCCAGCGAGCATTCGAGCTCGGAGTGGCCGGATATTTCGCCGATCCCAGGAACGCACGCGATCTTACGCCGTTCAGAGTGGTGGGGAGGGTACAGCAATCAGTATGGGAAAGTCTGGGCAAATTCGACCTGACCGGGGACCTGGAGGGGATCAGGATCCCTTCGATTATCATTCATGGGCGTGACGATCCCATTCCACTAGCGTCTTCCGTAGAAGCTTCGCGCGCACTTGGCACGAAGCTCGTGGTTCTGGACGACTGCGGCCACGTGCCGTACGTTGAACAGCCCCAGCGGCTGTTTGCGGCACTCGACTCATTCCTTGATGAAACCAATTCGTCCGTATGAAGCTGTAAATCAGCTATGACATCAGACTCAGGCGTCACACAGCACGCGATCAGCTCCATAACGGTCGACGGTAAGGAATACAGAGTGGCGCTCCGTCTCGCTTATGACGGAGTGGAGTACATCGGCAGGCTCTGGTTCAGCGATCCGAACAGCGATCAGATGGGCATCCCGGACCACGGCGCCGTTCCTGGCCGCACGATCGCCGAAGCAGTCGAAGTGGCCAGAAAGCTCACACCTCAGGATCTCGAGCGCCGCTGCCACCGCGCCCTCGCCGACAAGAGGCGCTACATCAGGCTGCGTCGCGCTACCGAAGAGATCATCACGAAGATCAAGTACATGAACCGCGTCGCGGTGACGATGCGCCATGGCATGCTCGACTCTGAAGGCGCCAGCCAGGAGCTGGAGCTGATTCAGAAGCAGATCGAAGAGATCGTAAAGACGCTTCCCTTCCACGCGGGAATCGAAGAAGGAAGCTGATACCCGGTACTGGTTTCTATATTGGGGGCATGGATTCACGCACCGCCGCCCACGTTCTCACCCAGATCGGCGCACTCCTCCAGGTCAAAGGCGAGCAGAGATTCAAGGCACGCGCATACGCCGGCGCGGCCCGCGCGCTTATCGCGCTCGATACAGATGATCTCGCACCGTTGGTCCGCTCCGGCGAGCTGGCGAAGACGCCCGGCATCGGCCCCGCTACGCTCGGGGTCGTCCGCGAGCTGATCGAAAGCGGGGAGTCCTCTTATCTCAATCAGCTCCGCGAGGGAATGCCGGCCGGCCTCCTCGACCTGATGAGAGTTCCGGGACTCGGCATCGCCAAGATCCAGGTCATTCACGAGGCACTCGGCGTCGAGAGCGTCGAAGATCTGGAGCGCGTCGCCCAGAATGGCCAGCTCGCCGACCTACCCAGGTTTGGCAAGAAGACGGCGGAGAAGATCCTCAAGGGAATCGAGATCTCCCGGCGGAATGCGCATCTCGAGCGGTTCCCGCGCGCGGTGCTCGAGGCGCACCTGATTCTCGCGAACGTCGAGAAGCACCCCGACGTAACGCGGGCGGAGGTCGCGGGATCGATCCGACGCCACAACGAACTGGTGGCCGATATCGACATCGTCTCCGCGTGCTCGGGCAATCCCCAAGCGGTGGCGGACTCCTTCGGCCGCTCGCCAGGTGTCAGCCAGGCGAGGAAAGGAGAAGAGCCTGGCTCGGTCAGACTCCAGTTCGTCGATGGAACGCAGGTGGACATGCACTGCGTCACCGAGGCCGACTACGGCGTTGCCCTCTGGCGCGCCACCGGCAACAATGCCCACGTCCAAGAGATGGAGGCGCTGGCCACGAAGAAGGGCTTCGACATCAAGGGCAACCTTCTGGTAAAGCGAGGAGGAAAGCGAGTCCCTATCGCGAATGAGGACGCTCTCTTCGCAGCGCTCGATCTGCAGCCGATTCCGCCGGAAATGCGCGAAGGAATGGGCGAGATCGAAGCCTCCGCGCGGCACGAGCTGCCGGAGCTGGTCGTGTTCGACGATCTGCGGGGCGCGCTGCACTGCCACACCGATTATTCAGACGGCGCCGCGACGCTCGAGGAAATGGCGAACGCCGCGAAGGAGCTCGGCTGGAGCTACATCGGAATCTCCGATCACTCGGAATCGGCGTTCTACGCTGGCGGTCTAAAGCGCGACAAAGTCGCCCGCCAGCACGACGAGATCGATCGCCTCAACGCCAGGATGGTGGACTTCAGAATCCTCAAGGGCATCGAGGCGGACATCCTTGCCGACGGACGGCTCGACTATGACTCTGATTTCCTGGACAGGTTCGACTACGTGATCGGATCGATCCACTCGCGCTTCAGCATGGATGAAGAGACGATGACGAAGCGCGTGCTGGCCGCGATGGATGATCCCCACCTTACGATCCTCGCCCACCCAACGGGCAGGCTGCTTCTCTCGCGCGAGCCCTATCCGATCGATATTCCGGCGGTGCTTCAGAAAGCGGCGCAGGTAGGAGTGGCGGTCGAGCTGAACGCCGACCCGCACCGACTCGATCTCGACTGGAGATACTGTCGCGAGGCGAAAGAGCTGGGAGTCACGATCGAGATCGGGCCCGATGCGCATTCGACGCCCGGACTCGAGAACGTCCACTTCGGAATCGGGCTGGCACGAAAGGCGTGGCTCGAAGCGAGTGAGATCCTCAACACCGGAAGCGCCGACGACGTCCTCGCCTTCGCGCGCAAGCGACGGACAGGATGAAGCGCAAGATCACGAAGGCCAACATTCGCGCCTACGCGCTCGAAGTGTTCTCGCGACTCAAAAAGGCTCATCCCGATGCGCATTGCGAGCTCGACCACGAGACGCCGCTCCAGCTGTTGAGCGCGACGATCCTGAGCGCCCAGTGCACCGACAAGCGCGTAAACATGGTGACGCCGCTCCTGTTCAGGACGTACCCGACGGCACAGGCGATGTCGGACGCGCCGCCGGCGCAGCTGGAGGAGATCATTCGGAGCACCGGGTTCTTCCGCAACAAGACGAAGAGCCTCATCGGACTCGGCAAAGCGCTCGTCGAGCGGCACAACGGTGAAGTGCCCGACACCATGGATGACCTCGTCAAACTCCCCGGCGTCGGTCGCAAGACGGCGAACGTCGTACTCGGTAATGCCTTCAACAAGAACGAAGGGATCGTCGTCGACACGCACGTTGCGCGCGTCAGCCGGCGCCTCGGCCTCACAAAGGAGACCGACCCCGTCCGGATCGAGCAGGATCTAATGCCGCTCTTTCCGCGCGAAGACTGGGCGCTGCTCTCCCACCTGCTCATCTTTCACGGACGTCGCATCTGCGAGGCCCGGTCACCCAAGTGCGAGATATGCACGCTGAACAACATCTGCCCATCGAGCACCGTATAGAACACAGTCTTTCCACGGAGGAGATCATGAAAATCGGAATCATCGGCGCGGGCCACATCGGCGGCAATCTCACGCGTCGCTTGAGCGCACTCGGACACGACGTCTCCGTCGCCAACTCGAGAGGACCGGATAGCTTGAAGGATCTGGCGGCGGAGACCGGCGCCCGCGCGGTTTTGCCGCAGGAAGCCGTTGACGGAGCAGACGTGCTGGTGGTGACCGTCCCCTTGAAAAGCATTCCGAATCTGCCGCTCGATCTCTTCGCGAATGCCTCCGCGAACCTGGTCGTCGTGGACACCGGCAACTACTATCCGCAGCGCGATGGCCGCATCGAGGCGATCGAGCAGGGCATGACCGAGAGCAGATGGACGTCGCAGCAGCTGGGCCGCCCGGTGGTCAAAGCGTTCAACAACATCTACGCCCAACACCTGCTCGAAAAAGGTCTGCCTCGGGGAACCCCCGGGCGGATTGCGCTCCCCGTCGCAGGAGACGACAAAAGCGCGAAAGCCGTCGTGATCGCGTTATTGGATGCGCTGGGATTCGACGGTGTCGACGCGGGCAGTCTGGACGATTCGTGGCGTCAGCAGCCTGGGACCCCGGTATACGGAACTGATTTCGATGCCGCGGGCGTGGTTCGCGGTTTGGCGGAGGCCAGCAAGGAGCGCAAGCCTCAGTTCATGGCGAACGCCGACGCTTCGGCTTCTCCAGCTCCGCGTCGAACAGTGAGTAGTTCTGAAAATGGCTCGGCGCACACGACGGCGTCGTAATCAACGGCCGCCGTCATCGCTCGCTTCGCTTCTGTGCTTCGGTCCAATTAAATTCCGCACCACAAGACCATCACCCTCAGCCAACCAATGACAAAGTTCGCAACGATAGAGACCAACCGCGGGACGATGCGCGCCGAGCTTTACGAGAAAGACGCCCCGAAGACCGTGGCAAATTTCGAGAAGCTCGCGAATTCCGGCTTTTACGACGGAACGAAATTTCATCGCGTTATCAAGGACTTCATGGTCCAGGGTGGCGATCCGTACTCCAGGGGCGGTGAGCACGCGAAGGGACCCGTCGGCACCGGTGGACCGGGGTACAAGATCGATTGCGAGACACAGGGAAATCCGAACAAGCACCAGGTGGGCGCGCTGTCGATGGCGCACGCGGGCAAGAACACGGGCGGCAGCCAGTTCTTCATCGTGTTGAGCGAACAGAACACGAGGCACCTGAACGGAGTGCACACGGTCTTCGGAAAGGTCATCGAGGGGCTCGACGTGGTTCCGAAGATCAATCAGAACGACACGGTGACGAAGGTGAAGGTTACGAGTGACGCGGGGGCGAAATAGCCATGGCGGCGAAAAAGAAGACGGATTTGAGTGCCGCGCTCACCGGGCTCGTGTTGGGCAGCGTGACACTATTTCTGATCCTCACTTCGATAGTGATGATGACCAACGCGCACTATCGCGATAAGGAAGCGGTGGAGGCACCGAAGTAGCAGCGGAGGGGGCACGCCGCGCTTGACGGATAGGCTGCGTCAGAGTATCTTACTGACCAGTCAGTTACTATCTGTTTACGAATGCCCCGAACCAAATCCGCAGCACCAAAATGGCGTAGATGCCCCGAGGACAGGCCCGAACAGATCATCAAGGCCGCCCTCGAGGTTTTTGGCGAATGCGGCCTCGCCAACGCCCGACTCCAGGACATCGCTGAGCGCGCCGGAGTCTCAAAAGGCACCATCTACCTCTACTTCCCCAATAAGGAAGAGCTCTTTCGCGAGATGATTCGGCAGACAGCCGTCGCCGCCATCGAGAGAGCAGAGAAAGCCGAGACCCACGGGTCGCCCACCAGTCAGCTTGTCGCTTTTATGCGGGCTTACTGGCTGTTCGTTCGCACGCCGGTCTTCGTCACCATCTATCGCCTCGTTCTCGCCGAGCTCCACCAGTTCCCCGACCTCGCAAAGTTCTACGCCGATGAAGTGGTCGCACGAGGCCAGCGGCTCATTAGTGGGTTCATTCGCCGCGGAGTAGACGCCGGCGAGTTCCGCCAGATCGACCCGATGGTCGCCGCACGCATGCTCGTTGCGCTCACCGTCATGAACGGCATCTGGCGCGACGAGCGGACCGGTGTCCCGCTACTCGCGCACAAGACCGACGAAGAAGTCTTCAATGAGCTGGCTGATTTCTATCTCCATTCAATCGCTCCCGCCGAGGGAGCGTTCGCACAGGCAGACGGCGCCGCATCGGAAGCCGTTTCGTTCATCCCATTCATCAATGACTGATTTCTCCTTCGCACGCCGCCCTCTCTTTCTCACTGCGGCAGGAATGATCGCACTCTTTTCCCCGCGCCTCTCCGCGCAGGATACGACCGTGATCTCACTCAGCCTCGGCGACGCCGGGCGTCTCGCGGCGCAGCAGAGCGCGCTCGCGCAGGGCGGCCGCCTCCGGGCCGACGAAGCGCAAGCAAGAGTACGCGAGCGTCGAGCGGACCTCCTTCCGAATGTGAGCAGCTACGTGCAGGAGGCAGGTCGGACGTTCAACACGTCTACGCTGGGCATCGATTTTCCCGCAACTCCGGGAAATCCGCCGCTGTTCGATCCACAGGGTCAGGTCCTCGGTCCGATCAACACGATCGATATTCGCGGCCGCGTTCAGCAGAACCTTCTCGATTTCGGAGCGCTCGGTCGCGTGCATTCGGCGCAGGCCGACGCGCGCGCGTCCAGCGCCGACGCGCAGTCAACCGCTGAGCAGGCCGCCACAACTGCCACCATGGCTTACGTGAGAGCAATGCGCGCCGACGCCGACCTCCATGCCCGTCAGGCGGACACGCTCCTCGCCACCGATCTCCTCGGCATCGCCCAGGCGCAGCTCAAGGCGGGAACCGGTGTCGGTCTCGACGTGACACGCGCACGTGCACAGCTTGCCGCAACGCGCTCGAGTCTCATCGCGTCACGAAACGGGCGCGATCACGCGCACCTCGATCTGTTGCGCGCCCTGTCGCTTCCAGTGGGAACCGGGATCGTGCTAACCGATTCGCTCTCCACCGTCGCCGCCGCCACCGAGCCCATCCCTGACGAAGCAGTGCTCTTGTCTCAAGCGCTCAAGAGCCGTCCGGACATCCTCGCCCAGCAGGCGCGGGTTCGCGCGGCCCAGCAGGGACTCTCCGCTATCAAGGCGGAGCGACTGCCGACACTCGGCCTCGTCGCTGACGATGGAGTCATCGGAAAGAACGGCGCCAAGCTTCTCAACACATACACGTGGGGACTCCAGGTCACCATTCCAATGTTCGACGGCTTCAAGAGAGAGGCGAGAGTCCAGGAGCAGCAATCGATGGTCAAGGAGGCGCAGCTCCGCGAGCACGATGTCGAACAACAGGCAGAGTCCGATGTGCGTGGCGCTGTACTCGATCTCGCCGCCGCGCGCGAGCAGCTCGATGCCGCCAGCGAGAGACTCAGGCTCGCCGAGCAGGAATTGACGCAGGCGCGCGACCGCTTCAACGCGGGCGTCGCCGGCAATGCTGATGTCGTCAACGCATCCCTCGCGCTGACTGCATCGAGAACACTGGTCAACGACGCAGAGACCGGTTACCAGCTCGCCCGGGTGTCGCTCGCCCGTGCAGTCGGCAGCGTGACGACCCTCAGATAGACCATTAAAACCCCTTCAGCTACACTTCCATTCAGACCAGTTGGAACACGGAAAAGACTATGGCAACCGCACTCGAATCCACGTCTCAGACCAGCTCCCGCAACGGCAGAACCGCCGAGGCCGAGCCGAACAAACCGTCGACGAAGAAGAAGTTCATTCTGCCGATTGCGGTGTTGATCGGCATCGTCATCCTCGTCTGGGCTTTCCAGAAGTGGAATTACGGACGGTCGCACCAATCCACCGACAACGCGCAGGTCGACGGGCACATCGTTCCGGTGCTGGCGAAGGTCGGCGGATACGTGAAGACGGTGAGCGTCAACGAGAACGATCACGTCAACGCGGGCCAGCTTCTGGTGCAGCTTGACGACGCCGATTATCGGGTTCGGCTGCAGCAGGCGCAGGCGGACCTTGCCGCCGCACAGGCCACTGGTGGCGGCGCTGGCTTCTCCGGGCAGGCCGAAGCCCAGGTTCAGAGCGCGACCGGTCAGCGGGCGGTGATGGATGCACAAATCGGAGCCGCGCGCGCCAACGCAAGCAAAGCAGACGCCGACCTGGCGCGAGCGCGCGAACTGGCGGACAAGCAGATCATCTCGAAGCAGCAACTTGACGCGGCTCAGGCAACCGCGGCGGTAGCGCACGCCAATCTCCTCGCGGCGGAGCGCCAGGCCTCGGCGGCCAGTGGGACCGTCAACACCGCTGAAGCTGGTGTGCGAGTCGCCAACGCGCGCACTTCCGCATCGCGCGCTGCCGCCGAAAATGCGCAGCTACAGCTCGATTACACCCGCATCACCGCGCCGGCGTCGGGCGAGGTCTCGAGAAAGCAGGTAGAGGTTGGGCAGCTGGTCGCGCCCGGTCAGCCTTTGATGAGCATCGTCGCCGACACAGGCGTCTTTCTGACTGCCAATTTCAAGGAGACGCAGCTCGACAAGATCCGTCCGGGTCAGCCGGTGGAGTTCGAGGTTGATGCGTACGGCGGATGCGTCGGCGAAGGCAAGGTTGCGAGCGTCAGCGGCGCGACGGGAGCGAAGTTCGCGCTCCTTCCCCCCGACAACGCGACCGGCAACTTCACGAAAGTCGTGCAGCGTGTGCCAGTGCGCATTGAAGTCACGAAATCCTGCGCCGGACATACCCTGCGACCAGGTCTTTCGGCCAACGTTCACGTAAACACTGCGAACAAATGAGCACGGCCGTACTACGTCCTTCGAGGGCAATGGCGCCTTCGGAGGACCGTTACGCCCACAAGTACATCATCGCCGCCACGGTCACGATGGCGGCGATGCTCGAGCTGATCGACACATCGATCGTCAACGTCGCGATCCCGCACATGATGGGAAATCTCGGCGCGACGCTCGACGAGATCGCATGGGTCTCCACGTCCTACATCATCGCCAACGTCATCGTCATACCGATGTCGGGCTGGCTGTCCGCTTATTTCGGCAGGAAGCGCTATTTCACGGGCTCCATCATGCTGTTCGTGACGGCGTCCTTCTTCTGCGGGGCGTCGCACTCGCTGCTCGGGCTCATTTTCTGGCGGGTGATTCAGGGAATCGGCGGCGGCGCACTGCTCTCGACTGCCCAGGCCACGCTGTACGAATCGTTTCCACCCGAAGAGGCCGGAACCGGAATGGCGATTTTCGGCGTCGGCGTCATGGTCGGCCCGACACTCGGCCCGACGCTCGGCGGCTGGATCACCGACAACTACAACTGGCCGTGGATCTTCTACATCAACGTGCCGCTCGGGATCATCGCCGCGATTCTTACGGTCACCTATGTGAACGACGCTGAGCATCAGGAGCGCGCCGAGACGATCGACTACCTGGGCATCCTGTTGCTCACGCTGTGCGTCGGATCGCTGCAGTGGATGCTCGAGCGCGGCGAGCGTTACGACTGGTGGGACTCGCGCTTCGTGACGATGCTCGGCGTCACCGCCCTGATCTCAGGAATCGCACTCATCTGGCACGAGCTCACCACCGACGAGCCGGTGATCAACTTCCGTATTCTCAAGAGCCGGCAGCTCTCCGCCGGCGTGAGCATAGGGTTGCTGCTCGGATTCGCGCTCTATGGATCAGTATTCATTCTGCCCGTGTTTCTCCAGCAGCTGTTGCAGATGACTGCGTGGCAGACCGGAAAGATCATCTTGCCGGGCGCTATCGCGTCGGCGGTGACGATGGCAGTGGTCGGTAGAAACGCGATGCGCCTGGACGCCCGGTATACGGTGATCGTCGGCGCGTTTCTGTTTTTCTGGTCGATGCTCAAGATGTCGCACCTCACATCCGCGAGCGGATCGGGAGATCTCTTCTGGCCGCTGATACTTCGCGGCGTCGGGCTTGGCTTGATCTTCGTTCCCCTGACTAACGCGACGATGGCGGACCTGAAGGTGAAAGACCTCGCCCAGGGCACGGGGATGTTCAATCTCATGCGCCAGTTGGGAGGGTCCCTCGGCATCGCGGTGATGGCTACGCTTCTCGCGCGCTTCATTGCGGTCGAAAAGTCGGTGCTCGTGGAGCACGTCGGGGCCAACGACCCCGAGACATTGAGCCGTCTCTCGCTGATAGCGCGCGGGCTCGTGTCCCGGGGGATAAATCCGATGATCGCGCAACAGCAGGCGCTGGCGATCCTTGACCGCCAGGTGACCGTGCAGTCGAGCATGCTCGCTTTTTCCAGGATCTACCTTTACAGTGGTCTCGTACTTTTGTGTGGTCTGCCTCTGCTGCTCCTGTTCCGAACGGGTCGCGCGCGCGGGTCGATGGGACCCGTGCACTAAAACATCTCGGTGGGAGGGGCCCAGCATATCTTTGTATACCACCCTTTCCGCCCTCCCTGAGCAGCTTCCCGGTAACCCAGGCCTTCAACGCTTGACCGCCCCGCTACGTATTTCTGATGAAGAACGCGAGCTCGTAAGTCTTGCCAGAAAGGGGGACGAGCGGGGCTTCGCCGGGCTTGTACGCCTGCATCAGCGCAGGGCGTATACGGTGGCGAGGTCGATCGTCCTGACGCATGAGGACGCCGAGGACGCAGTGCAGGAGGGTTTCCTGCGGGCGTACCAGGCCCTCGAGCGGTTCGATCCGGGACAGACATTCGGTGCCTGGCTAAATAGAATCGTCGCGAACGCGGCCCTCGATCTGGCTCGACGCAAGAAAGTGCGCGCAGCCGACGAGCTCACGGACTCGATTCCGGACACGTTCCGCGATCCCGCGGAGAGCGGGGAGCTGAAGGAGAGATTGGAAAAGGCGTTGGCGGAGTTGCAGCCGCGGGCGCGGTCAGTGATTGTGCTTCATGATATCGAGGGCTTTACTCACGCCGAGATCGGCGAGATGCTGGGAATACCGGGCGGAACTGCTCGCTCGGATTTGCACCACGCGAGACAGAAGCTCCGTGGACTTTTGAGCAACCTGAAGGGATAGAGGCGAACGATGGAAGACCGTACCGATTTGCGACCAATTGACGAAGGCGATGCGAGACTCACGGAGATGCTCCGTGACGTCTATGCACCACCCGCCGAAGGCGCGTATTGGGACGCCCTCGAGGGGCGCGTAATGGCCTACATCGCCGAACATCGACTGACGATGGTTCGCAGCATTCCCGTCAACTGGTGGTCCGATCTTGCGAGCTGGGCCGCGCCGGGACTGGCTGCTGCCGCTCTGCTTTTTGCGGTGGCTGGAGCACTCTGGTCGCGTCAGAACAACGATGAAGAGCTTCGCACCAGCTACGATGCCGTCACCGAATCGCTGGCTGCCGATGTTCTGCCCGGCGCAGTACAGGTGGTCACTGCTCCGCGCGATGGGGCGTCGCAGCGTGAAGCGACGTTCCGATACGTCATGTCGCATTGAGGATCCCGATGGAACGCACCAAGGGTTACGCAATGATGTTTCTGCTCGGCGCATTTCTGGCCGGCGGCGCACTCGGATTTTCCGCGGACCGCGTGATTCGTGCGGGGCACGGCCGGGACGTTCGTGGTCGAAGCGCCTACCGTCAGCGAATGATCGACGAGCTCAAGCTCAATTCGTCGCAGCAGGCGTCGGTGGATTCGCTCATCGAGCAGAAGCACCGTCAGATCGTGGCACTCTACAAGCCCGTGAAGCCCCAGCTCGACTCGATCGCCGTGCTTGCGCGAGTTGTCAGCGACAGCACCCATGCACAGATCAAGCGTCTGCTCGACCCGGATCAGCAGGTCAAGCTCGACAAGATGCGGGCGGAGGCCCGCCGCGACCTGGCGGAGCGGCGCGGAGGGGACACCACCGCGCGAAGCGATGCGCCGCCGGCACCGCCCCCGTACTAGCTCATCAATACCGAGTAGGGCAAGAAAAAAGCGCCGGTGCAATGCACCGGCGCTTTTTCGTCTTCGTTTCCGAGAGCTAGATGTTATCGGGATCGGCGTCCTGCTCGCCCTTGCCAAAGTTCTTCTGAACTTTGCCCTTGAGCTGTTCCGCACGTCCCTTGATGTGTTCACTGGTGTTGTCAGTGGCATCCCCGAGATCGCCGCGAACCTTGCCTTTCATTTCCTTGGCGGTGCCTTTGACCTGATTCTCTACACCGCGCTCGTTGAGATCCTTCATTTAACCCTCCCTCTGGGTATCGAGTGTCTTTCCGGTTTCGGAGGCTTATAAAGCAAGGCGTATGCCTTCCCCACAACGTATGTTTCCGGACGGTCGGTACCTCTTTTACGCAGGGCGCGGACGCCCGGTATCCACCTTGCAAAGCCCCGCCCGCTAGCGGAAATTGCGAGGTCAAAAGCCACCGCTAGCGGTAGGCCAGTACAACCTCAATAGGTCGCCCCAATCAGTACTTACGTAGAAGATCACCCGAGCGGCCGCCGTCTCGCAAAACTCACAATTCTCGCGCTCGGCGTCGTGTACGGCGACATCGGGACAAGCCCGTTGTACGCTTTGCGCGAATGCTTCAAGCCGGAGTACGGGCTAGCCGCGACAGAGAGCAACGTATACGGCGTTCTCTCGCTGATCCTCTGGTCCCTGATCAGCATCGTCAGCATCAAGTACATCGTGTTCGTGATGCGCGCCGACAACCGGGGCGAGGGGGGTATCCTCGCACTCGTTGCCCTCGTACTTCAACGGCTGCATCGCGAAGCCGATCTCCGCACCAAGGCGGTGGTCACGGTCATCGGGCTCATAGGTGCCGCGCTATTGTACGGCGACGGAGTGATCACCCCTGCGATCTCGGTCCTCAGCGCCACGGAAGGTCTGGCCGTTGTCGAACCAGTGCTAGGCAAGGTCGCAATACCGCTGACCGTCATAATCATCGTTGCCCTCTTTCTGTATCAAAAGAAGGGCACCGCCAAGGTCGGCCGAATCTTCGGGCCGATCATGCTTATCTGGTTCCTGACCATCGCGATTC
>Ga0070682_100000750_pt1 | contig 19340 bp, 11 predicted proteins | sample KBSC63LmetaG_FD_64668 | JGI IMG/M metagenome (GOLD analysis project Ga0070682, IMG submission 64668) | Corn rhizosphere microbial communities from Kellogg Biological Station, Michigan, USA - KBS C6-3L metaG | ecosystem: Host-associated > Plants > Roots > Rhizosphere | place: USA: Michigan... | reverse complement strand
CACACGCGCGGCGCTCCGGGCGCTCACGTCTTCTTGCAAGTGCCGGCGACGCAATGCCGCATGCCGTTGCACATCGTCGTGCAGCTGCCGCAATGCGCGTCGTCCGTGTCCGTGTCGACGCAGCTATTACCGCAGAGTGAGTAGCCGGTGTCGCACATGAGGCTACACGCGCCGCTCGTGCAGGCTCCGGTCCCGTTCGGCGCCGCGGGGCACGTCTTCGTGCAGCTCCCGCAGTGCAAGCGGTCGGTCTGCGTGTCCACGCAACCGTCGCTGCCGCAGTACGTCGTCGTCCCGAGGCACTCCGCGCCGCACGTGCCGCCGGCGCAGGTGGGCGTCCCGCCGGAAATATTGGGGCAAACCGTCGCGCAGTCGCCGCAGTGCGAGGTGTCCGTGTCGGTGGAAACACAGCTGTCGCCGCACGCTTCCGTGCCGTTCGGACAGCCGATCACGCACTTTCCGCCGGCGCACACGAGGTCGGTGTCGCACGCCACCGTGCAGCCGCCGCAGTGCTCGGCGTCCGACTTCGTGTCGACGCAAGCGCCGTCGCAGTCGGTGCGTCCCGTCGCGCACGTGATGCCGCAGCCGCTGTCGGTGCACACGGCGCTGCCGTTCGGCGGCGCGGGGCACTTCGTGTCGCACTTGCCGCAGTTGTCCGTGTCGGCGTCGAGACGCACGCAGACGCCGTGGCAGGGCGAGTAGCCGTTGTCGCACGCGATGCCGCACGCGCCGCCGTCGCAGGTCGCGCTGCCGTGCTGGGGCTCCGCACAGGCTTTGTTGCAGTCGCCACAGTGAGCGGGATCGCTATCGAGCTCGGTACAGCTGCCGTCGCAGGCCGTTTCGGAGGCGGCACAGCCGGTCTGGCACGCGCCGTCCGTGCACACCTCGCCGTCGGCGCACGCTTGATCGCAGCCGCCGCAGTGCGCGGGGCTCGTCTGCGTGTCGACGCAGGCGTTGCCGCAGCGTGCAAAGCCGGCCTGACAGGTGAAGCTGCACGTGCCGTCGTTGCAGCGGGCGCTCCCGTTTTTGGGGCTATCGCAGGCCGTGTCGCAAGCTCCGCAGTGGGCCGGGTCGCTCGTGGTGTCGACGCACAGGGACTTGCCGCAGGCCTCGAAGCCGCGGTCGCACTCCACGCCGCACGTGCTGTCCACGCACACGCGCTTGCCGTTGGCGGGCATCGGGCAGGCCTTGCCGCAGCCGCCGCAGTTTTCGGCCGAGGTCTCGACGTCGACGCAGGCCCCGCGGCACGCCTCGAGACCGCCGGAGCACGAGCTGCCACAGCTGCCGTTGTCGCAGACCTCGTCCGAGGAGCACGCGGTGTCACACCCGCCGCAGTGCGCGGGATCGCTCGTCGTCTCCACGCAATCGCCGTCGCAATCGGCGTGGTCTGCGTCGCACGTGTGCCCGCACACGCCGTCCACGCAGAGCGGCGCGCCGTTGTCCGGCATCGGGCAGGTCCGACCGCACGCGCCGCAGCTCGTGGGATCGTTCGCGAGGTCGACGCAGGCCTCGCCACAGGGAACGAAGCCTTCGGCGCAGGCGAGCTTGCAGCTGCTGTTGACGCAGGCAGGGACTCCGTTTTCCGGTGCCGTGCAGGCTGCGCCACAGCCACCGCAGTGGTGTGCGTTGGTTTCGAGCGTCACGCAGACGCCGTCGCACGAGGTTTCGTACGCGCGGCATCCGGCGGGCGCGCTGCCCGCCTTGACGCAGACGTTCGTCCCCGCGTCGCACGCGTAGCCGGCCACGCATTCGCCGTGCGCGCCGCAGGCCTTGCCGTCGAGGTTCGGCGAAAGGCTACCTTCGCACCCCACGAGCAGGAGCAGCACCCCGACGACGAGGGCGAGGGCGCGACTCAAAACGACCCCGCGAGTGAGGCCGTGACGCCGCCCGGGGCCGGTGCGAGGCCGAGCCGAGCGGCCTTCTTCGCAGGCGAGGCATTGCCGAGGTCGATCGCCAGGAGGACACCGCCCGTGACGACGAGCGCGCCGCCGACGCCGACGAGCACGCGCGCCGTCGTGCGCTGGCTCACCATCGTGTCGTAGTGATCCTTGTACTCGACCTGCGTGGAGGCGTCCTTCGCCGACGACTCGGAGCTCTTGCGCATGAGCTCGAAGGTGAGCGCGCCCGCGAGCGCCGCGGCCCCGGCGCCGAGCGTCAAGTAAGGCCACACGCCGAGGCCATGGCTTTCGGCCCGTGCCGGTGCGCTGGGTGCCGGCGTCGCGGCCGCGGGTGCGGACGCGGGTGTCGTCTGGGCGGCCGCCGGCGCCGGCGCGAGCTCGAGCACGATGTCGAGCGCGTGGTCGGCGAGGAGCTCGACGTCGCGCTCGGTGTCTGCGTATCCGCGCAGCATCAGGGCGAGGTGATGCTGTCCGGGCGGCACGTCGAGTGTGGCCGGCGTGACGCCGACGGGAGCCCCGTCGAGCGCGACCGTCGCGCCGGTCGGGGTGGAGAGCACCGTCATCTGCTGCACCCCCTTGGCGCGGAGGCGCTCCTCGAAGCGCTTGACGAGCGCCGCCACGTCGTTCGCGTTCTGCGCGTTCGGCGTGCGGCGCAGGTAGTCGCGGTAGAAGCGCAGCGAGCCGGAATCGTCGCCGAGCTTTTCGTAGGCGCGCGCGATGTTGAACGACAACGGCGCGCTCGGGGCGAGCCGGTCAGCGGCCAGGAAGAGATCGACCGCGTCCTTGTAGTGGCCGGCGGTGTAGGCGGCGACGCCGGCTTCGTAGCGGGCCTTGGCCTCCGACCGCTGCTCGTCGTTCGAAGCGGAAGGATCGGTGTCGCCGGCTGCTCGCGCCGGTGCGACGTTGCCGAGCAGCGCCAAAAAGATGCCGACCCCCAGCGCCCCGCGTGAGGTCATGAGTTTCCTCGACAAGGGTTGGGAAAATAGGCCTGCATCGGGCGGAGCTCAATGACGGCCCGCGAACAGCCTGAATTAAGCCCTGAGGCTGCACGCGATTGACAGCGGGACCGGTCATCGGGCGAAGTGGCTTCGTGGCCGGAGTGGGCACGCCTTCGGATCGAGCGCGGTGGTGTTTCGGACTTTGTCTGCTGGTGGCGGCCGGCGCGGCCCCGCTGCTTTCCTGCTCGGCGGAAACACGGTCGATGCCGCCCGGGAAAAGGACGGGTGCCGCGGCCCCGCCCGAGTCACCGCCGGATCAAGCGACCGTGCCGCTCGCGGGCACCGGCACGGACCCGCTGCCACCGACGGCCAGGGCGCAGATCGAGGCGCTCATGGCCGAGAAGCGCGCGCGCACTCCGGCCCAGCAGAAGCTCGACAGCGCCCTCGTGCTCGAGCTCGAGCGCCGCGCGGGCGCGCCCCTCTTCGCGGCGTTGCCGGCCTACCGCTCGAGAGTCGAGCTCACGCGTGCGGGTCGCGTGGAAGTGGATGTCGGCGCCGAGGTCGATGCGACGCTGCTCGCGCGCATTCGAGCGCTCGGCGGTCGCGTCGTGTCGAGCTTCCCGGCAGTGCACGCCGTCCGCGCCGAGCTGCCGCTCGAAAAGCTCGAAGCGCTCGCGGCCGACCCACGCGTGCGCACGATTCAACGCCCGTTGCGCGCCATCGTGAACAAGGTCGACACGTCGGAAGGTGATCTGGCGCACCGGGCCGCCCTCGCCCGCTCGAACCACGCTCTCGGCGGCAGTGGCGTGAAGGTCGGCGTCATTTCGGACGGCGTGAAATCGCTCGCCGATCGCGTCGCGAGCGGTGATCTGCCGTCCGGCATCACCGTGCTCTCCGGGAGCCCGAATGCGAACGACGACGAAGGCACCGCCATGCTCGAGATCGTCCACGATCTCGCCCCGAACGCCGAGCTCCTCTTCGCGACGGCGCTCTCGAGCGAGGCGCAATTCGCAGCCAACATTCTCGCGCTCCGCGACCAGGGTGCGAAGGTCATCGTCGACGACGTCTACTACCCGAGCGAAGCGACGTTTCAGGACGACGTCGTCGCGCAGGCGGTCGAGACCGTGACGACGAGCGGCGTCGTGTACCTGTCGTCCGCCGGCAACGGTGGCAATCTCACGCACAACCGCGCGAGCGTTTGGGAGGGCGATTTCGTGCAGTCGAGCGGCACGCTCGCCGTGATCAACGGTGCCGAGGCACAGGTCACTCCGCTCCACGACTTTGCGACGGGCCAGAGCTGGAACAATCTCGTCACCGATCCCTCCGCGTACATCACGCTCGAGTGGTCGGATCCCCAGAGCGGCGCGAACGACGACTACGATCTCTTCCTGCTCGACTCGACGCTCACGAACGTCATCGACTCGCACACGAACCCGCAGACCGGATCCCAGGCGCCGTTCGAGTACCTCGACAGCACGGCAACGAACCACACGGGCAACCGGCTCGTGATCGCGCGTTTCAGCGGTGCGAGCCGCTTCCTGCGCCTGAACGCGAACGTCGGCGCACAGCTCGGTATCGGCACCGTGGGGCAGGCGGCGGGCCACGCCGCGGCCACGGGCGCCCTCGCGGTCGCCGCCGTGAGCGTTCTTACGGCGAGCGGCGGCGCGTTCGTCGGTGGGGCGACGAACCCGGTGGAAGCGTTCAGCGCCGACGGTCCGCGGCGCGTGTTCTTCAACGCCAACAGTTCGGCGATCACGCCCGGCAACTTCTCGTCCACGGGCGGCGCTCTGCGCAGCAAGCCCGACATCGCGGGCGCCGACGGTGTTTCGACATCGACGCCCGGGTTCAAGCCGTTTTACGGCACTTCGGCAGCGGCGCCGCACGCGGCGGCGATTGCGGCGCTCCTGATCGAAGAGCACCCGAGCTACACCGCCGCCCAGATCAAGGCCATCCTCACGGGGACCGCGCTCGACATCGAGAGCGCGGGCTACGACCGCAACGCGGGCTACGGCATCGTCATGGCGGATCGCGCGACCGTCTTCTGCGCCGGCGCCGTCGACGGGACCGGTTGCGACGACGGCAACGCCTGCACGACCAACGACAAGTGCAATGGCGGCACCTGCGTGGGCGGCGCCGCCCCGAATTGCAGCGACGACAACGTCTGCACGAACGACAGCTGCGACGCGGAAGACGGGTGCGTCCACACGAACAACGCGGCCTCCTGCGATGACGGGGACGCCTGCACGCTCGGCGACGCCTGCTCGGGCGGGAGCTGCGAGCCCGGCTCGCCGAAAACGTGCCCGGCAAGCGATGTCTGTCACTTGGCCGGCGCGTGCCTGTCGGGCGGGACCTGCACGGATCCGAGCGCTCCGAACGGCACGCCGTGCCCGAGTGGTGAGTGCCAGGGCGGCGTATGCGCGCAGGCGGGCTCGGGCGGTACCGGCGGTGGGGGGTCCGGCGGTGGGGGTACCGGCGGCAGCGGCGCTAGCGGAGGCACCGGTGGTGGCAGCGGTGGCACCGGCGCTCTGGGCGACTCGGGGACGGGCGCTGGCGGCGAAGCAGGGGAGGTGAGTGGCGGTGCCGCTCAGGGTGGGGGCACGACGGACACGGGCGGCATGTCCGCGGGCGGCGAAGCCGGCGCTCCTCCGGGTGGCGGTGGTAACGGCGGCTCCGACGGCGGAGGCGGCACGCCGACGGCGATGGGCGGCCTCGGCGGCACGTCCGGTCTCGGCGGCGGCAGTAGCGATGCTGGTCGTTCTGCTGGTGGTGCCGGCGGCGCCGGTGTTTCCGGCGGCGGCATGAGCGGTTCGACGACCGCTGCCCATCACGCCGCGCCCCCGCACGAGAGTGGATGCGGTTGCTCGCTTCCGACGGGGCAAGCCGGCCAGCGTTGGGCGGCGCTCAGCGGGCTCGTCCTGCTCGGTCTCATCGGCCGGCGTCGCCGCCGCGCCGTTTGACGGCGCTCGCCGCGCTCACAAAAGCACGACGCCGAACCGCTCTCGCGATTCGGCGTCGTGACGCGCTGGGCCCGAGCCCAACGCTCCTGCCTAGCTGCAGCCCATCGAATTGCCGCAGTTGAGGCACTTGTAGCAAGCGCCGTTGCGCACCGTGATGTGACCGCACGAGTCGCACACCGGCGCGTCGCCCATCATCTCCTCGAGCTGCGCGTCGAGCGCGCCGTGCGCTTCGGCGCTCGGCCCTTCGCTGCTCGGCGCGACCGACGCCGGCGGCGGCAAGAGCGACGCGGGCGGATGCTCCTCGGCGATCAAGCGCGGCACCGTCGGATCCTCGATCGCGAGCGGCGCCTCCGCCGGCTTCACCTGGGCGAAGTCGTAGCGCTTCAGGTATTCGACCCCGAGCACGCGGAAGATGTAATCGACGATCGAGGTCGAGAACTTGATGTTCTCGTGACCCGAGACGACGCCGTGCGGCTCGAAGCGCGTGAACGTGAACTGCTCGACGAACGTCTCGAGCGGCACGCCGTACTGCAGGCCGACCGAGACCGCCATCGCGAAGCAGTTCATCAAGGAGCGGAACGCCGCGCCTTCCTTGTGCATGTCGATGAAGATCTCGCCGAGCGAGTGATCTTCGTACTCGCCGGTGCGGAGGAAGACCTTGTGGCCGCCGACGTACGCTTCCTGCGTGAAGCCCGAGCGCTTCTTCGGCAGTCGGACGCGGTGACCTTCCGGCCGGCGCAGCGTCGCGGGGCTCGAAACCACCGCTACGGCCGCCGCCACGGGCGAGCTCGATGTCGTCTCTTCCTTCCGCTCCTTGTTCGTCGTGTTGAGCGGCTGCGACGCCTTGCACCCGTCGCGGTAGAGCGCGACCGCCTTGAGGCCGAGCTTCCAGCCCTCCTCGTAGATCTGCTGCACGTCTTCCACCGTCGCGTCGTTCGGCAGGTTCACCGTCTTGCTGATCGCGCCCGAGAGGAACGGCTGGGCCGCCGCCATCATCTTCACGTGCGACATCGGCGGGAGGTAGCGCTGGCCGGTCTTGCCGCAGCGGTTCGCGCAATCGAACACGGCGTAGTGCTCCTCACGCAGGCCCGGAGCGCCCTCGATCGTCATGCGGCCGACGATCACGTCGTTCGCCTGGTCGATCTCCGCCTCCGTGAACCCGAGGTGCTTGAGCAGGCTGAAGCCCGGCTGGCTCATCTTCTCGGCCGTCACGCCCAGCCGCTCGTAGGTCTCCTTGCCGAGCACCCAGGGCGCGAAGGCGAGGTTGAGCTCGAAGACGCCGGGCAGCGCCGTTTCGATCTTGGCGAGATCGGCATCGTCGAGGCCCCGCTGCTTGAGCGCCGCGCGGCTGACGCCTGGCGCGCCGAGCGTCGTGTTGGTGCCCGAGACGTAGGCGACGATCTCGCTCACCTGCGCCTCGCTGTAACGGAGGCGTCGCAGCGCTTCCGGCACCGACTGATTCACGATCTTGAAGTAGCCGCCGCCGGCGAGCTTCTTGAACTTCACGAGCGCGAAGTCGGGCTCGATGCCCGTCGTATCGCAATCCATCAGGAGACCGATCGTGCCGGTGGGCGCGAGCACCGTCGCTTGCGCGTTGCGGAAGCCGTACTGCTGGCCCTGACGTACGACGTCGTCCCAGTCCTCGCAGGCGGCGCGCCAGAGGTTCTCCGGGCAATCGTCGCGGTTGATGGCGTAGGCCGCCTCTTGATGCATGCGCATCACGCGCAGCATCGGCTCGCGGTTCTTGGCGAAGCCGGGGAAGGCGCCCTTGCTCGCGGCCATCTTGGCGCTCGTCGTGTAGGCGTGCCCGCACAGGATCGCCGTGAGGGCGCCCGCGATCGCGCGTCCCTTGTCCGAGTCGTACGGGATGCCCTGCAGCATGAGCATGGTGCCGAGGTTCGCGTAGCCGAGCCCGAGCGGCCGGTAATCGTGGCTGTTTTGCGCGATCGGCTGCGTCGGATAGCTCGAGAGGTCGACCAGGATCTCCTGCGCGATGAAGAAGATGTCGATCGCGTGGCGGTAGCCGTCGACGTCGAAGCTGCCGTCACCACGCAGGAACTTCGTGAGGTTCAAGGACGACAGATTGCAGGCCGTGTCGTCGAGGAACATGTACTCGGAGCACGGGTTCGACGCGTTGATCGGGCCGCTGTTCGCGCACGTGTGCCAGCGGTTGATGGTCGAGTCGTACTGAACGCCGGGATCCGCGCAGCTCCAGGCCGACTCGGCGATCATCGTCCAGAGGTCCTGGGCCTCGTACGTGTCCACGACCTCGCCCGTCGTGCGCATGGTCGTCTGCCACTTGCCGTTCGAGAGCGCCGCTTTCATGAACTTGTCGTTCACGCGCACGGAGTTGTTGGAGTTCTGGCCGCTCACCGTGTGGTAGGCCTCGCCGTTGAAGTCGCTCTCGTAGCCGGAGGCGATGAGCGCGCGCGCCTTCTTTTCCTCGCGCACCTTCCACTGGATGAAATCAGCGATTTCCGGGTGGTCCATGTCGAGGCAGACCATCTTCGCGGCGCGCCGCGTCGTGCCGCCGCTCTTGGTCGCGCCCGCCGCGCGGTCGAGCACCTCGAGGAAGCTCATGAGGCCGCTCGACGTGCCGCCGCCCGAAAGCTTCTCCTGCCGGCCGCGGATGGCGCTGAAGTTCGAGCCCGTGCCCGAGCCGTACTTGAAGAGCCGCGCTTCCGACTTCGCGAGCTCGTAGATCGACATCAGGTCGTCGTCGACGGCCTGGATGAAGCACGCCGAGCACTGCGGGCGCGAGTACGCGTTCTCCGTCATCGTGACGGTGTCGGTGTCGGCCTGCCACGCCCAGTTCCCGCCTGAGCCCGTGATCTCGTACTCGTGGAAGAGGCCGCAGTTGAACCAAACCGGCGAGTTGAACGCGCCGTACTGGTTCGTCATCATGAACGTAAGCTCGGCCTCGAAGATGTCGGCGTCCTTCTTCGTGGCGAAATAGCCCCCGAAATCCTCGCCTGCCGTGCGGATCGTGTGCGCGATGCGGTGGACCACCTGGCGCACGCTCGTCTCGCCTTGAGACTTGTCGCCGTGGAGGCCCGCCTTGCGGAAGTACTTCGAAACGACGATGTCGGTCGCGAGCTGCGACCAGCCGGACGGGATCTCCGCGCCGTCCATCTTGAAGACGACGGAGCCGTCGGGGTTCGTGATCACGCTCTGGCGGCGCTCCCACACGATGGACGCGTCGGCTTCGGTTCCCGCCTGCGTGTAGCGACGCTCGAGCGAGAGTCCTTTGCGCTTGCGCGCGCCTTGGGCCTTCGCCGCCGAGGAGGTCGGGGGCTCGGATTCCGTCCTGCTCTCCTTCACGCTGCTCTTTTCGTGACCCACGATTGTCGATTGCGCCATTGGTTCCGTGCCTCCGCTCTATATCCGAATCGATTTCTTCTCGAGGCGCCGCGCCTCGAGCGCAAAAAAACCCCGTCGCCCCAGGCCCTGTCGCTCGATGCCACATCGAACGCCCATGCCTGGCGCGCTTACTCGGCTGTCTTTTTTCGGGTCGCCGTTACTCAGCGACCCTGTTTCACTCTGTGTCGTCGACAGGCGCCGCGCCCCAGCGCGACCTCCCATCCACGAGCTCTGATGCCTTCTTCGTTGCCCTCGCCTCGATGGCCCTGGGCGGGCGGGAGAGGCGATCGGGACCCCGTACAACTGTTCAGGGTACCCTGGACTTCCGTAACCTACTGACTTTCCGAGCAGCAAGCGCCGCCCGAAGCGAGTTCGCACACATACCCCAAGGAATTGGGGAACGACAAGTTAAAAACCCCCACTGATTGTGCCTACATCGTCACACACTTATACAAACCCGCGTGCAGGCTGAACTTTAAACCACTGAACATCTCACCAACCCACGCACAAGCATCGCAGAGCTTGTTCAGGTCCATCCACTGCACATCCACGGGTTCTCCCGAACCGTCCACAGGGCGCGCGAGCGGCTCTTCGGATGCCCCGAGGGCGTCCACGGCTCGTCCACAGGGCGGACCCGGTGAGCCCGCGAGGCGCGGCAAATGTCCGCGAGTTCTCCCCAATTTGCGCACGCGCGAGCGGCGCCGCAAGCGGGCGGATTGAACAGGAAGGCGGAAGATCGGGAAGATTTCGAGGGTTGTCCGAGCTCAAACAACCCTTCCCGCCCTTCCCGCCCTTCCGCCTTCCTGTGATCCCGCTCGGCGCCGCTACTCGTGCGGCAGGGTCTTTTGGATGGTGAAGCCGTGCTCGGGATCGAGGACTTCGACGGGCCCGAAGTGCGTCAAGGACTTCGCGATCGCTTGCGCGTCGCCAGCGACGACCACGACGAGCGAGCTCGGACGGTAGGCGTGCGACGCCGTGCGCGCGACCGATTCGACGTCGAGGTTCCGCACTGCGCGGCGGTAGTCGTCGTACGTCTCGTCGGGCAGCCCGAGCACGAGCAGGCGACTCGTGAGATCGGCGATCGCGCCCGCCGTTTCCATCTTGAAGGCGAAGCTGTCGGAGAGGAAGCGCGCGGCCAGGTCGAGCTCCTCGTTCGCGGGGGCGCTCGTGCTCATGCGATCGAAGTGCTCGAGCAGCGCCGCGACGGCCTCGGCGGTGCGCGCCGTTTGCGTGCCCGCCGACAGGACGATCGGCATCGGCCCGTGCGCCGGCTCCTCGACCCAAGAGCTCGTGCTGTACGCGAGGGAGCGCTTTTCGCGAACGTCGAGAAATAGCCGCCCCGACATGCCGCCGCCGAGGATCTGGTTGGCGGTCATCAGGGCCGGATATTCCTCGCTCCGGCGCTCCGGACCGAGAGCGCCGACGAAGACCTGGCTCTGCGCGCTCGCGGGTCGGTCGACGACGATGATCTTGCGACCGTTCGGGCCGCGCGCGTCGCTGAAGCTCGGCGGCGCCGCCTTCTTGCCGCTGAAGCCCTTGAACGCGCGCTCGGCGGCCTGCTCCACCTGGTCGGGCTCGACGTCGCCCGTCACGACGAGCACGGTGTTGTCGGGCGTGCAGTGCTCCTTGTACCAGCGCTTCACGTCCGGGAGCTTGAGCGCGCTCATCTCCTCGGGCAGGGCATCGTAGTGCGAGTACGGGTGAATCGACACCGGCAGCTCGTAGAGCTCGCGGTAGAGCACCATCGAGGCGAGCCAACCCGGGCTCGTGCGCGCCCGATCCTTCACGCGATCGATCTCGCGCTGCTTGAGCTTGTCGAACTCGGCGGGTGAGAAGCGGGGCTTCTCGGCGACGGCGGCGAGGATGTCGAGCGCTTCGTCGAGGGAGCCGGTGGTGACGCCGAGCCCGACGCGCGTGGCGTCGCGATCGGTCGAAACGGACAGGCGCGCTCCGAGCGCTTCGGTGCGCTCGGCGAGCTCCTTGCTCGAGAAACGGCCTGCGCCGCCGTCCTTCAACAGCTTGCCCGTGAAGGCGGCGAGGCCCGGCAGCGCCCCATCGGTTCCAAGGCCCGAGAGCACGAGCAGCCGGATTTCGATCACGGGGAAACCACGGCGCGGCACGATCGCGACGCCCATCCCGCTCTTGAGCTGGCGGTGGACGATGGCGGGAAACGGCGTGGTCGGGCGAATGCCGGAGGTCGGCGGCTCCGCGAGCGGATCGACGGGTGCGGGTGCGGGCGCTGCGGCGGGTGCCGCGGGCGGCGGCGCGGCTTTGGGCACCGAGCTCGGCGGAGGAGCGCCGCAGCCGGCGAGGGCGGTGGCGATCAGGGCGAACGTGACGAAGCGGCTCATGGCGTGCTCCTCGGCTTGGGCGTGACTTCGACGACGACGCGTCGCTCGTCGGTGAGGTACTGCTGGGTGACCTCCTGCATCTGCTTGGCGGTCACGGCCTCGTAGTGCTCGAGCTCGCGCGCGATGTTGCGCGCGTCGCCCCAGTAGAGCTCGTACTCGCCGAGCTCGACCGCGCGGCTCAGCGTCGCCTCGAGGCCGAACACGAAGCTCGAACGCAGGCGCTGCTTCAGGCGCTCGAGCTCCGCCGCCGTCGGCGGGGCTTTCCGGAGCCGCTCGAGCTCACGATCGAGCGCTTTTCTCACCGTCGCGACGTCGGAGTGCTCGGCGACGACCGCCTGCACGCCGAACTGGTCGGGTCCCACGAAATCCCGCGTCCAGGCGTGGGCCTCGAGCGCGATCGCGCGGCTGCGGACGAGCTCCTGATAGAGGCGGGCGCTGTCGCCGTCGCCGAGCAGCATGGCGACGAGCTCGAGCGCGTAGTGCTCGCTCGAATGGTTCGGTGGAACGAGCCACGCGTAGTAGACGCCCGGCGTCTTGGCGTTCGCGTCCTCGACCGTCTCGCGCGCGGTGACGGCTTTCGGCAGCTCGGCTGGCAGCGTGAAGGGCGCGACGTCGCGCCGCGGGATGGGCCCGAAGTAGTGCTCGACGAGATCGAGCGTCGGGTCGACCTCGAAGTTGCCGGCGATGGTCAACACGGCCGCGTTCGGCGCGTAGCGGTGCTCGTAGAAATCTCGAACCCAGGACAGCTCGGCGCGGTCGAGGTCCTCCATCTTGCCGATCGTGGGGTTCGCGTACGGCGCGTAGTTCTGGAACACGAGCTCCCCGAGGCGGATCGACGCGAGCGCGTAGGGCGCGTTCGCGATGCGCATGCGGTACTCCTCTTTCACGACCGCGCGCTGATTCTCGAAATTCTCCGCCGAAACGTCGAGCCAGCGCATGCGGTCCGACTCGAGCCAGAGCGCGAGCTCGAGCTCCCCCGAAGGCAGCACCTCGAAGTAGTTGGTGCGGTCGGTGTTGGTCGTGCCGTTGAGCGTCCCGCCGCGCTCGCTGATGAGCGAGAAGTGCTGCCCCTTCTTCACGTGGCGGCTGCCCTGGAACATCATGTGCTCGAAGAGGTGGGCGAAGCCGCTCTTGCCGGCCACCTCGTTGCGCGAGCCGGTGCCGTAGGACACCGACACGGCGACGGTCGGCGAGGTGGGCTCCGGTACGAGCACCACGCGCAAACCATTCGCGAGCGTGCGGCGCTGGATCGTCACGGCAAAGCGCGCGAGCGCCTGTGCCGCTGCACTCGGGGCGGGAGGCTTCGCTGCCGTTGCGGGTTTCGCCGCTGACGCAGTGGCCGCCGGCTCGGCAGATGCCGCCCGCGCGCCGCCGAGGAGGAGTCCCCCGGCGATCAGGGCGAGGGGTAGGGCTTCGGTTCGCATGCCTCCGCTTACCACGCTCCGCTGTAATTGCTTATCGAAGTCGCGGCGCGTTCTTTGGCGGAGCCGTCGCGGTCACGCTACGCTCGGCCTTTAGTGCTCGTGCTGCTCGGCCCGGGATTCGACGGCAGCGACCAGGGTTATCAGACCTTGGCGCGCGCGACCGGCCTCGTTCCGTACGACCTCAGAACGCGCGTCAAGGCGGGCACGTGGGGGCTCGTGCGCGTGTTCGCGGACGCCGGTCAGGCCCAGGAGCTCGCGAGCAAGCTGATGGCGCTCGGGTTCCAGGTCGTGGTCGTCGATCGGCAGGTTTTGACGGACGTCGAGCGCCGCCACGTGCCGGTGTCGTCGCTCGTGTTTCGCGAGACGGACTTCCTGCTCAAGCTCAAGGATCGCGAGATGAAGATCCCTTATGGCGCGCTCGCGTGCGTCGTCGAGGGAGAGGTGCAGCCGGGGCGCGGTCCGGGAACGGCGTCGTCGGCGGCGACGAGCAGCGGGACGCTTCGGGCCGTCGCGCCCGGCGGACAGGAGATGCAGGTGTTTCGCGAGGCGCAGCTCGCGGCGCCGATGGGCTACCTCGCCGCTGATCTCCATTTCTCGACCGTGCTCTGGATCGCGCGCATCGACACGCGCGTCTTCGATTTCGGACCCGAGCGGACCGGCAACGTCTCAGCCGATCTGCGCAAGCTCACGGCAGAGCTCGCCGAGCGGTCGGGCGTGCGCATCGATCGGAACGTGCGCTCCTCGAGCGTGGCGTCGTTTGCGGAACAACCGGCCTCGCTCCGGGGTGCGTCGTGGCCACCCTTGAGCCAGCGCGGAAAAGACGCGCTCGATGCGCGATTTGACGCCTATTCGCGGCTACTCGGCGAGGCGGAGCGGTTGGCGCGCCGCGCGGGGTAAGGCGGGGGCGGAGTCAGGGTCAGGGGCAGAGTCAGGGGTCAGGGCAGAGTTAGGGGTCAGGGCAGAGTCAGAGCGGAGGCAGAGGCGTGTGCGTGATGCCGGCGGGCGCCAGCCCGCCCGACACGAGGCGGCGGTCTTGGCAGAGCTGATCGACAAGCTCAGCAAAGGTCACCACGTACACGAGGAACCGGCGAGGCCGGCACATGCTGCCTTGGCAAGTTGCTGGGATCGCCAGAGGCCCCCGGTTTCGACTCCCCACTCTGCCGGCCGACGCCGGCCGCTGCCCCTTCTTACTTAGGCTCGCCGTCGTCGCATTCGCGACGCGGGCGCTCGTGACAAAGATCTCGGGCGTGCTCGAAGAGCGCGAGGGCTTTGCGATCGCTTGGGGGGACGCCCTTGCCGTCCTTGTAGCGGTTGGCGAGCGCAAGGCAGGCGTGAGGGGAGCGATCGTTCTCGCAGCGACGGACCAGGAACGTGATCGCCACTTTGCGGAGACGGGCTGCGCGGCGGTCGTCTTTCGGACTCAGCGTGCCGGATTCGTAGGAGGTGGCGGCGCGCTCGCACTCCTCGGGGTCTTTGCGCTCGTAGCAGCGGAGCTCGGCCCGCTCGAGCTCTTTTGCGGTCGTGGGAGCGGGGAGCGGAGGGAGCTCGGGGATGAGGGGCTCGGTCGGGAGCGGGAGCGGGGTGGGGGAAGAAGCAAGGGCAGGGGGAGGGGCAGAGTCAGCGGATGGGGCGGAGTCGGCGGATGGGGCAGGGTCAGCGGCAGGGGCGGAGTCAGCGGCAGGGGCGGAGTCAGCGGCAGGTGGAGAAGGGGAGCTCGGTGGTGAGGGCGGGAGTGGGGACGGAGGAGTGGAGGCGGCGAGGGGTGGGAGCGGGGGTGAGGAGGGGGGAGCGTGCGAGCGGCTCGCGAACGCGAGCACGACGCCGCAGAGGGCTCCGACGACGACGGCGAGCCCGCCGGTGCGCATGGGGTCAGAGTCCTTGGCGGACGAGGAGGGCGTCGACTTCGGGCTTTCGGCCCATGAAGCTCACGAAGAGCTCCATGGGGTCGCTGCTGTCTCCGCGGGACAGCACGCGCTCGCGGAAAGCCGCACCGACTTCGGCGCTCATCACGCCCTCGCGGCGAAAGCGGCCGAAGGCGTCGGCGTCGAGCACTTCCGCCCATTTGTAGGAGTAGTAGCCGGCGGCGTACCCGACGGGGTGCGAGAACAGATGGAGGAAGCTCGCGAGCATGCCGTAGTCGTCCGGCAGCGGGCTCGCGGCGTAGCCCTGCAGCAGGCGATTACCGTACGCGAGCGGATCGCCGTCGCGCGCGGGCTCGTAGTCCATGTGCAGGGCCAGATCGACGGCGGCGAAGCCGAGCTGGCGCATCTGCATGCTGGCCGCGCGGAAGGTGCGTGCGGCGCGGAGGCCGTCGAGCAGAGCGTCGGGGATCGGTGCGCCGGTCTCGTAGTGGCGCGCGAACAGGTTCAGCCCTTCGCGCTCCGAGCACCAGTTCTCCATGATTTGCGAGGGGAGCTCGACGAAATCCTGAACGACGCGGGTGCCGCCGAGGCTTCGCACGCTGACGTTGCTGAGCGCGTGGTGCAGAAGATGGCCGAATTCGTGGAAGATCGTCTCGACGTCGCGATGCGCGAGCAGCGACGGCTTGCCGCCCGCGGGCGGCGGCACGTTGGCGCAGAACACCGCGAGCTGGCGATTGGGCGGTACCGCCGTGACGAGCCCGTGCATCCACGCGCCGCCACGCTTGCTCTCGCGCGGGTACGGGTCCACGTAGAAGAGAGCGAGCTCGGCGCCGCCCCGATCGTGGAGGTGGAAGGCGCGCACCGTCTCGTGCCATGTGCTCGCGCCTTCTGCGGGGGTGATGCGCACGGCGAACAGTTGCTCGGCGAGGTGGAACGCCCCTTCGAGCACGCGCTCGAACGAGCAGTACGGACGGAACAGCTCGTCGTCGAAGGCGTAGCGCTCGCGCTTCAGCTTCTCCGAGTAGAAGCCCACGTCCCACGGCAAAAGCTCCGGTGCCTCGGGTCCTTCGAGCTCGCGGCGGAAAGCGAGCAGCTCGGCGCGCTCGCGATCGAACGCCACGCGCGTGCGCGCCGTCAGGTCTTCGACGAAGCGACGAGCCTCGGCGCCCGTTTTCGCCATGCGCTCTTCCGTCACGAGGTCGGCAAAATGGGCGAAACCGAGCAGGCGCGCCTTCTCGCGCCGGAGCTCGAGCAAGCGCCCGAGCAGCGGGCGATTGTCGTGCTCGCCGCGTGTCGCGCGATCGTTGAAGGCGCGCCACACGGTTTCGCGCAGCGCGCGATCCTCCGCGTACGTGAGGACGGCCGTGACGCTCGGCGCCTGGAGCGTGAGACGGTAGCCCTCGCGGCCACCGGCGGCCGCGCCCTCGCGCAGGAGGTCGAGCGCGGAGCCCGGCAATCCCGCGAGCCGCGACGCGTCGGGCAGCATGAGCTCGAACGCGTTCGTGTCGTCGAGCACGTTTTGGGCGAAACGCGACGCGACGAGCGAAAGCTCCCGGTCGAGCTCGCGGAGGCGCGCCTTGCCTTCGGGCGGCAGGCGCGCGCCGTGGCGGCGGAACTCCGCGAGCGTCTTCTCGAGAAACCGAGCGCGCGTCGCGTCGAGGGCGCGCGCCTCGGCCGTTTCGGAGAACGCGACGAGCCGCTGGTAGAGCCGCTCGCGCAGCGGGATGCCGGCCCAGAGCGCGCTCACGTCCGGCAGCACGGCGTTGTATGCCGCGCGTAACCCGGGCGTCGTCGCCGTGCTCTCGAGGTGCTCGACGACGCCCATGCTCGTCTCGAGCGCCTCGGTCGCGCGCTCGAGCGCACCGAGCGTCGACGCGTACGCGGGGGCGCTCGTGTCGGCCTCGACTGCGTCGAGCGCGGCGAGCGTGCGCACAATCAGCTCGCGAATCGCGGGCTCGACGTGCTCGTCGCGGATGCGATCGAACGCGGGCGGCGAGCCAAGAGCGAGCAGGGGGTTTTCCAAGGGACCACGACTATAGCATCCGAGCCCGCGAGGGTGCGGCTATGCTTCAACCAGGCAGCACCGTGACACGACAGGAAGGTGAGCTCCTCTTCGAGCCGAGCCCCGAGCGCGTTCGCGCGAGTCGGCTCACCGAGTTTGCGCTGTGGCTCGGTGCACGGACGGGCCGTACCTTCGCGAGCTACGACGACCTCTGGCGCTACTCCGTGACGGATCTCCCCGGCTTCTGGAGCGCGCTCGCGGAATTTTTCCAGGTTCGTTTCCACGCGCCGCCGCGCGCCGTCGTCGAAGGGACGATGCCGGCGGCGCGCTGGTTCCCGGGCGCGACATTGAACTATGCCGAGCACGCGCTGCGGGCGCCCGACGAGGACCCCGCGCTCGTGTTTCGCGCCGAGGACGGCCGGCGCGTCGCGTGGTCCTTCGGCGAGCTCAAGGAGCAGGTGGCGCGCGCGCGTGCCGGGCTCGTGCGCCTCGGCGTCACGAAGGGCGAGCGCGTGGCGGCGCTCCTGCCGAACCGGCCCGAGACGGTGGCGCTGTTTCTCGCGACGGCGAGCCTTGGTGCGATCTGGTCGAGCTCGGCGCCCGAGTTCGGCGTGCCGAGCATCCTGGATCGCTTCCGGCAAATCGAGCCGCGCGTGTTCGTCACGGTCGACGGCTACCGCTACGGGGGCAAGGCGTTCGATCGCACGGCGGACGTGCGCGCGATCGCGGCCGCGCTGCCGGGCTCACCGACCGTCGTCGTGCTGCCCGAGCTCGGCGTGGACGTGGGCATTGCCGGGGCGGTGTCGTACGCCGAGCTCACGGCCGAGCGCGGCGAGCTCGCTTTCGAGCCCGTTCCCTTCGAGCACCCGCTCTGGATCCTCTACTCCTCCGGCACGACCGGCCTGCCGAAGCCCATCGTGCAAGGGCACGGCGGGATCCTGCTCGAGCATCTCAAAGCGCTCGCCTTGCACGGGGATCTGAAGCCCGGCGATCGCTTCTTCTGGTTCTCGACGACGGGCTGGATGATGTGGAACTACCTCGTGAGCGGGCTCTGCCTCGGCGTGACGCTCGTGCTCTACGACGGGAGCCCGGCGCACCCTGGGCTCGACGCGCTCTGGAAGCTCGTCGAGTCCGAGCGCATCACCTACTTCGGCGCGAGCGCGCCGTTCTTGCTCGCTTGCCAGAAAGCGGGCCTCGTTCCCGGAAAGAAGCACGACCTCTCGGCGCTCGCTGCCGTCGGCACGACCGGGGCGCCGCTCCCCGCCGACGGGTTCGGCTGGGTGTACGACGCGGTGAAGAGCGACCTCGTGCTTGCCTCCGTGAGCGGCGGCACCGACGTGTGCACGGCGTTCGTCCTCTCGTGCCCGTGGCTCCCGGTTCACGCCGGCGAGATCCAGTGCCGCGGCCTCGGCGCCAAGATCGAGGCGTTCGACCCGAGCGGCAACCCCGTGCTCGATGAGGTCGGCGAGCTGGTTCTCACCGAGCCGCTCCCCTCGATGCCCGTCGGCTTCTGGGGCGACACCGACGGCTCGCGCTTCCGCGAGAGCTATTTCGCGGTCTATCCCGGCATCTGGCGCCACGGCGACTGGATCAAGGTCACGGCGCGCGGCTCGTGCGTCATCTACGGCCGCTCCGATTCGACCTTGAACCGCGGCGGCGTACGCATGGGCACGAGCGAGTTCTACCGCGTCGTCGAGGCGCTGCCCGAAATCGCCGACAGCCTCGTCGTCGACACGGGCTCGCTCGAGGGCGACGCCATCGGCAAGCTCTGGCTCTTCGTCGTGCTGGCTCCCGGCGCGACCCTCGACCGCGAGCTCGAGCGGCGCGTGAAGGAGCGCGTGCGGACGGACCTTTCGCCGCGCCACGCCCCCGACAAGATCGTCGCCGTCCGCGCGATACCGCGCACCATCAACGGGAAGAAGCTCGAGGTGCCCGTGAAGCGGATCCTGCTCGGGACGCCGCCCGAGAAAGCGGCGAGTCGCGACACGCTCGCGGATCCGAGCTCGCTCGATGCGTTCGTGGAGCTGGCGCGGGGCGGGGTGGGGTAGCTGCGCAACTGGTGTGTCGAGCTCAGGAGCGCGCCCGGAGAAACAGGGCGCTCAAGGGAAGCTCGCGCCCGAGGAGCTCGAAGTCGGCCGCGTTGCTCGTGACGACCGTCGCCCCGTGACGGACGGCGGTGAGCGCGATCAGCGCATCGTTCTGGACGTCCCGCTTCTTCCGGGTGTCCCACCCGCGCCGCGCTCCGAGCTTCTGCACGAGCTCACCGGCGCGCCACCAATCGTCCTCGGTTGGCGTCCAGATGAGCGTCGCCAGGCGTCGGAGCGCGTCCACCGTCCGACGTGCAGCCGCCGAATGCGCGCCCCTGCGCAGCTCCGACAGGACTACCGCCGAGTATCGAACGATGAAGGCGTGTCGGAGCTCGTCGAGTTGGTCGGCATGCGCCCCGTGCTCCCAATGATCGATGTAAACGTTCGAATCGAGGAGGGCGAAGGGCATGGCTCACGCCTGCGTTCGGCTACGGTCGCTCGAACGAGCCGGGTTTGAGCTTTTT
>Ga0070682_100000748_pt1 | contig 19381 bp, 15 predicted proteins | sample KBSC63LmetaG_FD_64668 | JGI IMG/M metagenome (GOLD analysis project Ga0070682, IMG submission 64668) | Corn rhizosphere microbial communities from Kellogg Biological Station, Michigan, USA - KBS C6-3L metaG | ecosystem: Host-associated > Plants > Roots > Rhizosphere | place: USA: Michigan... | reverse complement strand
TCGAGCGGGTACACGAGGAGATGACGCTTCACGTCGAGTGAGCGCGGGTCGCCCGGGTAACGGCGAATCATGAGCTCGGCTTCGTCGCGAGCTTCATGAAAGCGCCGCAGGCTCACGAGCGACTTGACGATGATCCAATCGCGTTCCGGAGCGTCGGGGCTGTGGGGAAAGTACTCGTTCCCAGACCTCGCCAACGCGAGCGACTCGGCGAATGACGCTGCACCGAGCCGCCGGAGCTTGGCCATGATGGCGGCCTCGTCGGGGACACCCGTGTCGTATCTCGCCGCCTGAATGTCAGTAGCGATCACCGTCGCCCGCTCGACGGCGGGCGGCGGCTCCTGTGCGGAGGCGGGCTGCTCGGCTTGTTCCGGACCGCTCGACGAACCTTCGTCGGCGAGCGTCTCGACGGGCGCGGGGCGTGGAGAAGACACACCACGGCTGACAAGGAAAGCCGCCGCTGCGAGCGCGAACGGAAACGCCAGCAAGAGTCGCTTCAAAGGAGCGCTCATGACGTCCGCCGGAAAAAATGGTTCGCATTCATTTCAGGTTGGGCACTTCGTCGCGCGTGATCGTGTAGGAGCTTTCGTAGGCAAGGCGGACGTCGGCCACGTTGTTTTCGGAGATCTGGTAGCCGGCCCAGATGTTCCAGAGCACCCAGGGCGCGCTGCTCGGGAACATGGTGGAGGGCTGCGGGACGACACCCGTCTCGTGCAGCGGGATCGGCACGGTCGCGCCGATGACGTTCTTGGCGGACGTGAAGAGCGCCGTGAACGGCGGGTTCGTCGCGTACGTGTCGGGACCGGCGAGATCGATGTAGGCCTTGCCGGGGTACCAGGAGCCGTCAACCGTCCCGCTGGACGGCGCCAGCCACACGAGGTTGTGGAGACCCTTGGTCGTGACCAAGTATTCGAACATGTAGCGCCAGAGCTGAACGAACTGCGTCGCCGACCCCTTGCTCCACCAAAACCAGCCGTTCGGCTGGTACTCGTGAAACGGCGCCCAGAGCACCGCCACGTTCGCGTCCTCCAGCTTCTGTAGCTCAGTGGCGATGTAGTCGAGCTTGGAGCGGAATGACTGATTGTCCGCCGTGCCTGACGTGAGCACGTTGGCGATGTTTGCGGAGCCCTGTGAGTTCTCGTACGTGTCCGAGCTCGGCGGGGCGCCCATGTGATAGCGGATCATGGTGATCCCGCCTGCGTTCCAATACGCAATGGCACGCGTCGACGTCCCGCTCGGATAGAGATAGTCGCCGCCGAGTACTGCCGGGTATTTGCCGACGTTGGTGTTGTACCAACTGATATCGTTTTCGGGACTGCTCCAGCTCGTCTCCTGTTGGCCCGAGAGCACGCCCCGGCCATAGATGCTGTAGAGGTAGCAAAGGAGATTCTTCGCCTGCGTCGTCGCGTTCGGATCGACGGGGGCGACGTTGCAACCTGCGGCGCCTCCCGTGCCGGCAGCACCCGCCGCCCCACCCTTACCGCCGGCGCCACTGGTGCCGCTCGTGCCGCCGTTGCCGCTGGTGCCGCCGTTGCCGGCACCGCCTGTCGTACCGCCGCGGCCACCCGCTTCGCGTCCCGCCCCTCCGATCGTGCCGCCCGTGCCCGCGTCGGTCCCTCCAGTCATCCCTGCGGCTCCGCTCACGCCGGCAGACGCGCCGCCTGCGTTCGTGCCGGCGCCCCCGACAGAGGTTCCTCCCAAACCGCCACCTGGGCTCCCGGCTACGACCGCGCCGCCCGTGGCCCCGGTGCCAGCCGCGGCGCGCCCGCCATCACCCTGTGATTGCGCGCCGCCGGCACCGCTTCCACTCGAAACCGAGCCACCCTGAGTGCGGCCGCCAGCCGTAGTTCCGGCGACCGAGCCGAACCCAGCAGCTCCGGTGCCGCCCCTCGCGCCAACAGTGTCATCCGGAGAATCGTCGGATCCACAGGCCGAAAGAGGCACGGCGATCACCAACCCGACGAGTGCGCGGTGAAGCATGGGAGTCCGATATTTCTGACCAAGGGACGAGTGGTGGTGTTTCAAGACTTCCTGCTCAGGTAAGTTGCGTCAGTGGGCCGGAGTTCGCGTCCACGTTGCCGATGGTCATGGCGTCGTCGATGCCCATGGCTTGCATCACCGAGACGAGGAGCTTGGCGGACGGCTCCTTGTTCACGTCGAGGAAACGCCCGGTCCGCAAAGCACCCTGGGCGCCACCGATGAGCACGACCGGCCACGGCGACATCGAGTGACTCGTCGTGCCGAGCTCCCTACCCCAGAGGACGAGCGTGTTGTCGAGCAACGTGCCGTTGCCCTCGTCGATCTCATCCATCGCTTTCAACATGCCGAAGAGCTGCTCGGCATACCAATTGTCGATCGCCATCAGCGCGTCGCGGTTGTCCGCGTTCTGATGCGACATCGTGTGGTGCGCGGTGCTCTGACCGAGCCAGGTGTGCGTCACGTTGCTGAAGCCCGAAGAGAGCTGCACGCTCGCGACGCGCGTGAGATCGCAGGCTAAAATCGCCGGGATCAGGCCCAACATCGCGCTCACTTCGGTCGGGAATTTCGCGTTGTTGGCGTACCTGTCGCTCGCCGCGGGACGCGCCGGGACGGAGCAGCCGGCGCTCACCGTCGGGACCATCGTGTCGAGCCGCTGCTCGAGCGCGCGAATGCCGTTCAGGTGCGCCTCGATCTTCGGATACTCCTCGCTGCTCACCTGCGTTCTCAGCTTGCCCAGATCCTTCGTGACGGCATCGAGGATGCTCGTCTGCTCCGCTCTTCGCTGAGCGGCAGCAGCGGCGGCAGCCTCTTGGCCGCCGGGGTCGGTCGTGGGCGGCATGAAGTCCGCGAACAAGCGGTCGAACGCTGCTTGCGGATTGGTCTCCGGGTGAATGGGCTGGTCGTCACCCTTGTAGATGGTGCGCGTGACGCTCGTGGGGTTCCCACACTGCACGCCGAGCTCGAGCGTTCGGTACGCCGTCTCCTGGTTCGCAGCGTCCGGCAGGACGCCGTACGGGCAGTTGGGCCCCGCCGCGGCCGCAACGATCTGATCCACGGAAGGTCCGCTGCCCCAGCCGGTGCGATGACCGTTGCCGCCGTCGAAATCAGCGCCGTTGCCCGGCTCCTTGAGCAGCGAACCCGTGAAGCAACCGGCCGAGCCGAAGGCATGCTGCTCGCCCGCGCCCTTCGCGCTCATCTTGAGGCCCCACGGGACGATCAGCTTGCTTTTCAGCGGGTCGAGCGGCGCCTGGATCTGATGCAGCGTGAAGTCCGTCTCCGAGCCCACCGGCTTCCAGTCGATGGGGCCCGCGGAGCTGTCCGAATCCGCGCTGCCGTCGGGCGAATAGAAAATGAGCAAGCGCTTCGGACGCTTGGCCTCCTGCCCGCTCGCATTCAAGAGCGGGATGAACGGCGACAATGCCGCGCTCAGCCCAAGCGATTGGAACAGGGCACGACGCGACAAGCCTCGGCGGGTGTGGCGACTCATGAGTAGCTCCTACTGCGTGTCCTTCGCCCCGATGGCGCGCACGTGGCGGAATGCGTCGCTCAAGACCAGCGTGGTGATGAGCTGGCGTATGTCGTGGCCGGAAGCGGCAAACGCGTCGTGCACGGCCTTCAAGCTGCACGCGTCGTCCGTCGACTCGATGCGACCCAGCGCGAAGCGGAACCACTGGTTCGCGACGCAGTTGCCCACCGTACGGCTTCCGGCGAATTTCTTCCCCAGCTCCACGGGTCCGTCGAAGGCGCCCGCGAGATCCTCGCCCGAGTCGAGGACTTCGCCGCTGGCATCGATGACCACACCGCCGTCGAGAGTGCGGTACCGGCCCAACCCGTCGTAGTTCTCGAAGGCGAGGCCGATCGGATCCATCTGCGTGTGGCACCCCGCGCAGGTGCCGGTTTCGTGCGCGGCGAAGCGATCGCGCGCCGTCGTGCCTTGAGCGGGCGGCAGCGCCGTCGGCATCACGTTGGCCGGCGGTGGGTCGATCGGCGTGCAGAGCAGATTCTCGCGGATGGTGATGCCGCGGTGCACGACCGAGCCTTGCTCGTCGCCGCGATAGTGCTTCACGAGAAAGCCCGGCTGCGTGAAGATGCCGCCGCGCTGCGTGGGGTCGAGCATCACCTGCATTCCGGGCTGAAAGCCCGTCGGTTCCGGCTTGCCGTAGAGCTTCAGTGTGCCGCTCCGCGGGTAAGAGTACGGGGCGGTGAACAACGTCCCGAGCAAGCCGTCACCACCGAGCACGATGGCGTTCGTGTAGTCGGTCGCCTCGTCGATCATTTCCTGGGCGAGCTCCGGCTGCGTGGAGGCGAGGCTGCCGAGCTGCGCGGGAGTGATGTCGAGCCACTGCAAATGGAAGAGGGGGATGGCGTCCTTGGCCTTCGGATCCGCCAGCATGCGCGTCACCTGCTCGGTCAGCGTCGCTTCGCTGTCGAGGCCGCTGCCTGCCGCCAGGTCGAACAGCGCCTGATCCGGCATCGTGTCCCAGATGAAGTACGAGAGCCGCGAAGCGAGCTCGTAGGGCGTGAGCGTGACCGGGACTTCCGACGGAGCGCCCGTGCTGCCCACGTCCGCGTGGTAGAGAAAGTAGGGCGATTGCAGCATCGCCTCGATGACGAGCCGGAAGCCGTTTTCGGGCGTGCCGCCGACCGTGAACACGCCCGCGTAGGTAGTGACCTCATCGTCCGTGAGCGGGCGACGGAAAGCCTTCATGCCGAATTTGCCGACGAAATCGCGCACGCAGGGGTCACCGCTCGCAAGGTCGCAGGCGGCGATGCTCGCCATGCGGCTCTGCGCATCGAGCGCCACCTTGGCGGCGAGCTCCTGATGCTGCTGCACGATGAGATCGGTGACCTCAGCGAGCGCATTGCTCGCAAACGGGCCCACGGACTGATCCGGGGTGAGCGCATCCGTCAGATTGCCCGTCACACTCAGGAGATCGCGCAGCGTGTGCGCTACCTGCGTGCGTGTGAGCCGCGCCAGGCGCGAACGGCCGATGTTGAGCCCGCTTGCTTGCGCCGCGCACTGCGCGTCCGTCGGATCCACGACGGCCCCCGCGGTGCCGCTCGTGCCGGTCGAACCGCTCGTGCCGGTTCCACCCGTGGCGCTGCTGCCGCCTTTACCGGTGGCGCCGGTTCCGCCGGTCGCCGTCGCAGCGCCGCTGCCGCCGTTCGCCGAGCTGCCGCCGCCGGCACCGGGATTGGCCGCCGTGCCGTCGCTCGTGCCCGCGCTCGCGCCGCTCCCGCCCGAAGGGGTACCGCTGATCGTGCTGCTGCAACCCATGAGCAGTGCGGCCAAGCAGGCGCACGCGCGCAGGCCCGGAAGACCGGTACGAGGCTCTGTCATGGTCGGTCTCCTGAGTTCCCGCTCGAGCAAACCGAGGGTCACGCTGGCGAAGAAAGGCCGACTCGACTGCAGTCTGCTCGTGGCATGTCGTGCGCAGTGGGATTACCGAATTCCGCGTAGGGAAGAATTGGACCGCCATCGTGGTGAGCGGGAACTTGGGGGGCTGCTAGGACTAAGGATCCCGTGATCGCCAGAGCGCATGACCCCGGGGCACCAGCCCGGCCCGAAGGGGTTGTCCTTCCGCTCGCTTTCTCCGGCGACGACAGGGCCCTTCTCGTCGCGCTTCGCGACCACCATCCGGGGGCCAAAGCGGCGTTTTTCCACCGCCATGCGGCCTATGTCGAGCGCGTCATCACACGCGTCATTGGCTTCGACCGCGAGCTTTCCGACATCGTGCAGGATGTGTTCTTGAACGCGCTTTCGTCTCTCCCTGGTCTCAAGGATGCGGGCGCGCTCCGGCCCTGGCTCGCCCAAGTCGCGACCCGCACGGCGCGCAAGGTTCTACGAACCCGCTCGCGACGGCGTTGGCTTCGGCTCTTCGTCGATCAGGACGACGAGAAGAGCGCGGAGCGAGTAACGAACGGCACCGAGCTCGCGACGCTGCGTGCGCTCGCTGCCGTGTACTCGGTACTGGAAGAGCTCCCCGCCGACGAGCACATTGCCTTCGCGCTGCGGTTCATCGAGGGGATGGACATCGCGGAAGTAGCCGCGGCGTGCCGCGTGTCGCTTTCGACCGCGAAGCGGCGGCTTCAGCGGGCCGAACGGGGTTTCATCGACAAGGCTCAAAAGCGGCCCGAGCTCGAAGAGTGGTTGGAAACAGGAGAACGATGGAAAAGCCGGTGATGCCTCTCGAATCGCTGGGCCGGCGCGTTGCCGAGGCGCTCGACGAGCACGCCTTGGAACGGCGGCGCGCGCTCGAGGGCGCTCGCCAGCAGTACCTGGCGGCGGCCGTGCGCGGGCCTGCGCGTTCGCGGCGCGGCATGCTCGGGCTCGCCACGGCGGTGGCTGCCGTGCTGATCGGAATCGGCCTGTTCGCCCACGTGCGAGCCCGTCCGCTCGTATTCACGGCGGGGGAGCAACCGGGCGTCGTGGAGACGTGGGTGGCCGCGCCCGGCGGGCGCGGAGTTCCGCTGCGTTTCTCCGACGGCACGCGGTTCCGTCTCGAACCGTCGTCGCGGGCGCGTGTCGTCGCCGTCGACGCACACGGCGCGAGCCTCGCTTTGGAAAGTGGAGGCTTGCACGCGGACGTCGTGCACTCGAAGCAAAGTGCTTGGCGCGTGATTGCGGGGCCGCTCACGGTGCGGGTCACCGGTACCCGCTTCGACGTGCGCTGGAGGGCGAGCGCGGAGGAATTCTCCGTCACGGTGACCGAAGGCAGTGTCGGGATTTCAGGCGCGGTCGTCGGTGAGGAGCGTGCGGTTCGAGCGGGTGAGACGCTGCGCGTCTTCGTGGGTGAGCACCGGCTCGAGCTCGCGAACACGGCCGAGCTCGCCGCGGGCGAGCGCGTGAAACCGGGTGGCGCCGGGCCCGCATTGGCGACGAGCGTTCCAGAACGGGAAGCGGCGCCGTCGCTTACCTCTGAGCCAGTCAAGCCCGACACCACTCCGACACCTCTATCCGCCACCTCCCCACGCGCTCCGGATTGGCGCGAATTCGCTCGCAGGGGGTCGCTGCGGGAGGCCTTTGCGGCAGCGCAGGCCACGGGCTTCGACGCCGCTTGCCAGAGCGCATCGCCCTCGGAGCTGTTGCAACTCGGCGACGGGGCGCGCCTGTCCGGAAACTCCGCGAGCGCCAAGCAAGCGCTGACCCGGCTGCGGAGCGCCTTCCCCGCCGATTCGCGCCGAGCCGCCGCTGCTTTCGCGCTCGGAAAGGTCGCGTTCGATCAGACGCACGCGTACGCCGAAGCGGCGGAATGGTTCGCGACGAGCATTCGCGAGCAGCCGGGCGGCTCTCTCGTGCGCGAAGCAGCGGGACGTTTGATCGAGGCACGGCGACGCGCGGGGGACGACGCGGGAGCTCGGCGGGCCGCCGAAAGCTATCTGGCTCGCTACCCGGACGGTCCGCATGCGGACCTGGCGCGTTCGCTCTTGCGATAACATCCAACCCTTGCGACTCCGGGTCGGTCTCGTGTGCTTGTCGCTCCTCGCAGGTACTGCGCTCGGGGCGAGCGTTTCCCGCGCGGGCAGCGCGGTTTCCCGGGTCCTGCTGGTCGACCCTGGAAGCGAGCCGCTGACGGCCCGGTTGCGCGAGGAGATCGAGTCCCTGGGGCTCGAGGTCATCCTCGTCGCCGAGAGCGATCCTACCGAGCCGCTCGAATCGCGGGCTCGGCTCGCGAGCGCCGTCGGAGCGATTCGGATCACGCAGCGGGGCTCCGGGTCCGTCGACATGACGATCCTGGATCGCGTCACCGGCAAGACGGTGAGTCGCCATCTGCCGATCGCGACCGGGACGGATCCCGCGTCGACGGAGCTCGTGGCAACGCGCACGGTCGAGCTCCTCCGCGCCAGCCTGATGGAGCTCGAGGCGCCGCATCCGCCGCGCGGTGACGCCGTGGTGACGCCGGAGGTGCGAGCTCTCGCGGCACCAGTCGTCGAGCCGCGCACCACGACTCTCGCCGTCGCCGCGGGCCCCGCGCTCGTGTCCAGTCCGGCGCTCGGTGTCTCAGTCGACTTCTGGGTCGCACTCCTCTTCAGGACGCAGAGCGGCTTCGGGGCGATGGCGCGGGTCATTGCCCCGGGTACCGGTAGCGAGCTCGAAAGCCCCGAGGGTCACGTGAGCGCATTCGCGTGGCAGTACCGACTCGGTGCCGTTTTCGAAGGGCCAAAGCTCACGCGCGCGCTGTCCCCACACTTCGAGGCCGGCGCAACGCTCGTCACGCTCACCACCGATGGCGTCGCGAGCGCCCCATTTCGGGGCCTCGAGCAACACTCCATGACCTGGGGGCCTTGGATTTCCGCGGGCCTTCGCCTCGAGGTAGTCCGCCGGCTCTCCATCCTGGCGGCCGCCGACGTCGCCCTCCTCTTTCCCGAGACCGTGATCCGGTCCGACGGTCTCGAGGTGGCGACGTTTGGGCGCCCGCTCGCCGCCGCGAATGCGGGGTTGGAGGTCGCATGGTGAAAGGTCTCGGGCTCGCGCTGGTCGCCCTCCCGCTCGTGGCGTGCGGCACGCAGTACGTCGACCCCATCCAACGCGCGCCCGCACCGAGCCCCGACGCCTGCGGCGACTGGCTCACGGAAAGCGAATGTCTCGCTGATGCCGTTCACGGCTGCAGCTTCCAGCCGAATCCGCTCGGCTGTAAGACCACCGATCCGAACTGCACTCCCGGCACCTGCCGCTCGGGGGATCCTTTCGTTCGCCGCCGTCCTGCGCAGGGACTCTGGCTCCTCGGTCAGCCGTATCGTTTCATCGGAACCGTATCCTGGGGCATTGCGTGGGGGAGCGACTGCCAGGTCCCCCGAATGCCCGACCAAGAGACGGCGCTCGAGCGAGTGTTCGACGATCTCGTCGAGTTGAAGGTGACGGTGCTGAAGATTTGGGCGTTCCAGAGTTACGCAGGAGCGTCGGGCAGCGACTATGCGAGCTTCGAGCGGGTCGTCACAGCGGCTCGGCGCGCCGGCGTTCGGCTTATTTTCGCGCTCGAGAACCAACACGAGCAGGACTGCACCTCCGGGCCACCTCGTAACGACGCCTGGTACGCCTCGGGTTACGCGTCACCCTACGGAGACTACGCGCTTTCGCTCGTGGACTATGCGCGCGGACTCGCGCGTCATTTCCGGGACGAACCCACCATCCTCGCGTGGGAGATCCTCCACGAGGGACGCGCCGACGACTATGACGCGGTGAGCGCATTCACGGAGGCAACGTCCTCCGTGATTCGCGAGAACGACCCCAACCACCTGATCGTCCTCGGCCTCGACAATGGCGATTCCCCGGCGACCGACCGGAGCGGAACTCCGTCGAACTACGAGCGCCTGCACGAGCACCCGGCCGTCGACGTGATGGATGCACACGATTTCGCGGCGCCGGGTACGCCGCTCCCCGACGCGCTCGGGGAGCTTTCGACGATCGCTTCGTCCTTGGGGAAACCGATCTTCGCGGGAGCGACGGCCGTCGAGCTCGTGGACTCGTCGGCCGCGAGCTTCCGTGACCGCGCCCAGCGCGTCGAAGCCAAGCTCCATGCGGCGTTCGATGCCGGCTACGTCGGTTTCCTCGTGTACGACTACATCCCGGACTGGCAGGACGTGAGGTGGTCCTTCGACACCCGCGCCGAGGACCCGCTCGCGGGACCGAACGGTGTTCTCGTTCGGAACGCCATCCCGAACCCGTAGCGGGCCACGCCCAAGACCCGCGGGTCGCCTGGGCGGACGACGCCAGCAATGCAATCGATTCGCGCCTTCAGCTTCAGTTGAAAGTGACTTTCAATTTCACTTAGCCGGTGGTACCGAAGCCCCTGGGTAACGAAAGATGACCAGGAACGAGCCCCCCACGACCCCCCCTTGCTATCGCTGGACCGCACTTGCGTCGCTTTTGGCGTGCACCGCATGCACGACCGACGACGCTCCGAGTAGCAACGACGGCGCATCGAGTGGGCCGAGGTACGTGATCGCGACCGCAGTGAGCAGCGACAGCGGAGCCACCACCTACGTTGCCGTCCTCGACTCACTCGACATGGATGAGCTCGACCTCGACCACGCCCGCGAGTTTGGGGGTTGGTCGGACATGGGTGTGATCGGCGACTGGGTCTTCGTCTCGAGCGGAGAAGGGCCCGAGATCGAGCGGTTCACCGTCAACGGGGACCGACAGCTCGAGGAGGCGGGCCAGATCAGCTTCTTGAGCTACACGGCGGATGCGAACTTCTACAACCAGACCCTCGTGAGCCCGACCAAGGCGTATCTCACGACCGACAGCGGCTTCGTCGTCTGGAACCCGACCACCCTCGAGATCACCGGCACCCTTCCCTACCCGGACGTTTTTGCAGCGCGCGAGGGCATCGAACCGTACATGGTGCTCGACCGCGGCGCGGTGGTGCGCGGTGACCGGCTGTACGTCACGCTCGCGTGGACCGACACGGAAGAGCTCCACATGCTGCCGGATTCGCGCATCGTCGTCATCGACACGAAGACGGACCAGGTCGTCGACGTACTCGATGCGCCGTGCCCGGACGTGATGGTCGCCGACCGCAACGAGGCGGGCGATCTCTACTTCAGCAACTGGGTCTACTCACCGGGCGCCACGATTCTGTTCGACGAGAGCCCCACCTGCGCCGTGCGCATGAAGGCGGGCAGCGAAGAGCTCGATGACTGGAGCTTCGACTTCGCGAACGAAACGGGACACGAGGGCGCCGTCCTCGCCTACATCGGCGACGAACACTGGCTCTACTCGTCCTTCCTTGGGGAAAAATCGGCGTACGATCCCGAATCGGACGACTGGTTCGACTGGCTCTTCGGCGACACCTGGCAACTCACGGCTTTCACGCCGAAGACGGGCACGAGCAGTGACGTCACCGGCATCGGGCGCAACGGCGGCGGCTACTACTCGTCGCGGTTCGACGGCATCACCCACCTCTTGATTCCGGAAAATAGCTACACGGCGACGAGCATCTACGCATTGGACGCGGACGGCGCTGCCACGCGGAAGCTGCACACGAACGGGTGGGCGACCCGTCTGTTCAAGCTCAAATGACCGAGCAGAACGGTCGAGGAGTTCGAACCATGAAACGCTTCTGCGCATTTTTTCCCACGCTCGCGGTGGCCTGCACGTCCGCGTCTCCGCCCGAGGCGACGAAAGTGACCGAAGGGCCTCTCTACGCCGCGATGGTGACCGTCGCTGGTCCCGACGGCGACACCTCGTACCTCACGACGATCGGCTCACTCGACGCCGGGTCGGTGCTCGACATCGACGCCGGCATCGAATTTCCGGGCACCGCGAGCATTTTGGGTATTTCCGGGCACCCGTCCGTCTGGGTCACGAGCTGGGACGAGCCCACCATCGAAAGGTGGGACCTCGACCGGAACGATACGTTCCAGCGAGGACCGACCGTGAGCTTCGCCAAGCTCGGCGTCGAGAATACGGGCTACGTTTCACTGAGCCTCGCGTTCACGCTCGAGCGAGCGGCCTTCTACAGTCGCGAGCTCGGCGCGCTCGTGCAGTGGAACCCCTCGACGATGGAAATCGTCGCCACGCTACCGCTCGACATCCCGGACAACGGCACGATCCCGCCCGCCGACGGCTGGGTGCAGCTCCGCCCGGACGGCACCGTCCTTGTCGACTACTACTACCTCGACGGTGACTGGAATCTCGGCGATCGCGTGGGCCTCACGACGGTCGATTGGATCAAGAACGAGATCGTCGGCCGCGACGAATGGCTCGGCTGCAACTACCTCGGCCGCGGCGGCCACACGAGCGACGGCACCGCCTACTACACGGCGCTCGCTCAGTGGGTGCAAGACGCGTTGCTCTGGCCGGGCGAGCCCAGCACCGCCGTTCCCTGCGCCTTGCGCGTACTTCCCGGTGAAACCGCCTTTGACCGTGATTTCAGCCCGACGGATCTCGGAGACCTCGTCGGCGGTCGTCAGGTCACGGGCAGCCTCGAGGTCCTGAACGACGAGCGCGCGTACTTCGTCGCCTGGCACGACGAGCTCGTCCCCGAGCCGCTCACCCCGGAGAACTTCGACGGGCTCCGCTACTCGACGCCCGCCTGGAAGTGGTACACGTGGGACCTCGCGTCCGAGCAGGCGACGGAGGTGGAGAGCGACCCCTTCGCGAGCCAGCCCGACGTGTTGTGGGCCGACGGTCGCATGTTCTTCCGCGACCAGTGCCTGACCGCGGACCGCGGAGGGCGAGGAATCACGCCCCTCTACGAGCTCACGGCGGAGGGGACACTCGAGAACGCCTTCATCGGCTACGGAATCGTCGATAGCATCGTCAAGGTTCGCGACTAGCGCGAGCCGCAGGTCCTGCTGACGCGTCAGCGCACGCGCAAGACCCCGGAGCCGACGATCAGTCCTGGTCCCTCGAGAGCGGGGACGAACTCGCCGTCCGGCGTGATCTCCACGAGCGCCGTCGCAGCCTGCGATTCGGCATATCGAATCGAGTACGTGCGCCCGTCAACCTTGAAGATGGCCGAGCCGAGCGTGCCGGGCTCCTGGTTCTCGATCTCCACGGCCTCGGCGTCTCCCACGTGCCAGCGCCACCACATGAAGCCGGCTTGCCCGCGGACGACATCGCGCCAATTCGTCGCGTCGACCGGATCGACCAGCTCGGGGTGCCAGGCACGCACGAGGGCGGTCTCGTCGTCGAGGAACACGAGATCTCCTGCGTGGCGGCCCCCGACGAGCGCGCTCAAGTCGAGCGCGTAGTCGGCGTCGAACGTGGTCCCGGACGGCGCGAGCTCGAGCGCGACCGAAGGCGCGCCATGTCCATCCCCACCCTCCCCGTACGCGGCGTACAAGGAGTACGGGCTGAAATAGGTCGTCCCGTCGGAGGTGCTTCCGCTCGCCACGGCGTGAGTCGCGCGAAAATCGTCGGTCTTGTCGACGACCTCGTCCGTCCTGGTATCGATGGTGATGGTTCGGACCCGGTCGGCGTACACCGTCGTATCGTCGACGTCGCGCCAGCCCACGGTGACGACGAGGCAATTGCCGCGTACGACGATGGTACCGTCCGGAATCGGTAGCAAGCTGCCCTCGGCCTCGTCGCCGAGCTCGATGGTACCGATGAGCTCCATCCGCTCGGGGTTCCAGACGATCACGCGATCCTGCTCGTCGTCGACGAAGTACGACTTCTGCTTCGAGAAAATGGGCGCGGACGCCGCGAGGAACGCCCCCTGGATGCCGAGATTGGCGAAGCTCAGCGTCTCCTGCTGGACGAAATCGCCCTCGCCCCGCACGTCCCAGCGCACGATGGTCGGCGCCCCGAGCGAGGCAACGTACACGGACGAGGAGCCGGGGCGCCCGAAAACGAACGAGCCCGTATCGAGCTCCGCAGCGTGGTCGAGATCGTAGGTCGAGCCCGCTTCGAGCGAACGCGTCGTGGCCAGATAGCCGAGGAACTCGTCTCCGGAGATGACGCCCGTCGAGACGACGTAGAGAGGCTCATCCGGATTACCTGCAGGCACCTCGGGGTCAGCGTCCGCGCCACAACCCGTTGAAAGGGCCGCGACAGCGGCGGCCGCCGTCAAACTCCTCGTGAGCTTCGTCTTCTTCATGGTGCCGTTACTCGGTGAGCTCGTAGAGCCCGTAGAAGTAGCCATCCATCGTGAACCTGGGTCGCGCAGTGTTCGTCACCGGGTCCATCTCGTAGACGTCGCTCGTCGCGCCGTTGTCGAGGCTTTCACCGGTGAACAGCTTGCCGTCAACCGTCGAGCCGTCGAAGCCGATCGCCGAGAAAGGCGCACCGTCGACCTCCGTCGCCGTCGGCGGATCCGCGAGCTCGAAGCGCCACATCTTGTGCGCGCGGTGGTCCCAGAACTCGAAGTCCACGGGCTCCACGCCCGGCGGCAGCTCCTCGGGATAGAAGATCTTCACGAACCCGAGCCCGCTGCCCTGCTGCGCCGTGTCGATCTCCGTGATCGCTTCGCGTCCACCGGTCAGTGACGAGATCGTGTAGTAGTAGTCCGCCTCGAAGTCGGTGCCGCCGGGGGGAATGCGCAGCAAGCAGTTCTCGGGCGCCGTGCCGCCGCTGGCGTTCGCGAACATCTGGATCGAGTAGTTGCGCCCGTCTCCCAGCACGTAGCCGTAGCCGGCCTCGTCGAAGACGACCCTGCCGCCGCTCGCGCAACGGTCGTCGTCCGCCGTGCCCACGACCTCGAGCTTTTTCGGGTCGATGATGGTCGTGAAAACTTCCGGAAGGATCTGCCCGCTGTCCCAGTTGGCCCAGCGCCCCGGAACGTACACGCGGCCGCCGTGCGCGACGGTCGTCCACACCTCGAGCCCGTAGCCGTCGCGATTCAGGAACGAAAGGTCGATTTCGCCGGTGATCTCCATCGTCGTGGGATTCCAAACCACGGCCAGGAGCTGTCCGCTGAACACGGAGATCGCCGTCTGGTCGTCGACGATCGCGTTGCCGTAGTCCATCGCGCTCGCGCCGGTGCCGAGGAAGCTGATGCGGCCGCTCTCCACGATGTCTCCGGAGGGATCCACCTCGTAGCGGACCCAGGTCGGTTCCTCCTCGAGCCCGACGTAAAAGTATTTGCCGTGCGCCATGACGACGCCGTTGCCCGCGATCTCGAGGGCACGCCCGTTCGTGTAGTGACGCTCGTCGATGGCATCGATCACCTGAACGTACGTCGTGCGAGCGTCGTCCGGCTGGATGACGACGGAGCTCAGGACATAGTGCGACCCGGTCGTCGGCGCCTGGGGCTCATCGTCCGGCTCGCCACAGCCGATGAGGCCGAGCGCCGCGAGCCCGAGCAGGGCTCCGGAGACATGGGGAAGGTTCGGGCGTCGAGCGGCGCCCACTCGTGCGTTGTCGATAGTCATGGTCCTGCGTCCTGCTCCTCGCGAGAGGGGCTGCCGGGCGCTGGACGCTGAGGTCTCGGGCCGCTCGTTTGAAAGCGCGAATCAATTGCAGCATTTTCCCGAGGGCGTCAAGCCCTCGCCTCAGCGACTCATGGCCGTCACCTTCCAGAAGAAGGCGCGCCCTGGTCGCTGCTGGCCGTAGAAATCGTAGGTCGCCTGATCCGTGAAATTTTGGACCTCGAGCGTCGTCCATACGTCGCCGGTGTTGCGGCGTAGCGTGTAGGTCACCCCGGCACCCATGATGAGCTGCGACGGAATCACCTGCTTGTATTGCTTGAGCCCGACGCTCTCCCACCCGCGGCAGTACTCGTGGACGTAGCGTGCCGTGTAGAACGGCTCGAGCTCGTCGTGCCGATCGACGATGCGCGTCATCCGCACGCGAGCGCTGAACGCCGCAAAGAGCCACGGTCGGTTCGGAATGCGATCGCCCTTGAAGTCCTCGAAGGCGCCTGCGTCCGACTGGTTGCGGTAGTCAACCCAGGTGAAGCTCCCGTCGAATGCCAGGGGCTTCCAGGGCGTCGTCCACTCGAAAGCGCCCTCGATTCCCTTCGAAACGGCGCGGTAAACGTTCTCGTAGGTGAAGAAGCGGTCGTTGCCCAAAAGCACGATCTGCTCCCGCGTGTCGCGGAAGAACGAGTTCACGTCGACCATGACCTTGCCGGCGGGTGACTCCTCGAGCTCGAGACGCACGCCGAGGTTCGCATTGTCGCTGATCTCGGGAGTGAGCTCGAGGTTGCCGTGAATGAGCACACCGTCGCCGAAGACCTCGTCGGCCCGTGGCATGCGCGTCGTCAGCTCGTACGATGCTTTGGCGTACAGGTAATCCGTGATGACGACGCGAACGCCGTCGCCGAGCCCGAAGCGATGTTGATTCTGATCGCGCTGGCGAAAGATGCCGCCCGGCAAGGGCTCCTCGCTGTCGACGCGATAGAGGTAGCTCTTCACGAAGAAAACGTTTTGCAGCCGATGGTCGAAGTGCCCGTCACTGTCGGCGAGGCTCCGTTCTTCGCGGCGGTCGAAGAGACCGAGCTCGTACTCGAAACCGGTCACCTGCTTGAAGAGGTCCTGCTGCGCGGTCAGAGGATCGCGCGCGGTCGGATCCGCCTGCAAGCGCTCGTCCCCGGTTCGCGTCGTGTAGTCGGACGACGTGGCCAAGCGAACGCGGTGGCCGTCGGCGAGCCGGTACGCGAAGCCCAGCCGTCCAAAGCCCATCTTCTGCCAGCTCACCTGATCGGTGGGCTTCGCCTCGATTTCCCCCGGGATCCGCCGGGGGCGCACCTGGCTCCCGAACCAATCGTAAACCCAAGGGCTTTGGTCGGAGAAAAAGGTCGTCGTGTGCGCGTAGCTGCCGCGAAACTCGACGTCGAGTCGCGAGAAGAGCGTGTGCTCGTAGTGGAGCTGGAGCCCGCGCAGCGCTTCGCCGTACTCGACCTCGCCGTACGGCACCGTCATGACGAGGTTGTTCTGCAGCTGCTTGTCGTACGCGGTGGTCAGGGCGCGCAGCACGAAACGACGCGCCCAGGGGACGTCGGTGAAACCGGCATCGACCGCGACTCCGTAAGCGCGATACCGATCGTGAAAGCGCGGCACCGTCGCGGCGTGCAGTCGGCCGCGCTCGTCGGGGACCTTGACGTCCACCTCGTAGTCGTTCTTCGCCCCATCCGCGAAGGTTTCGATGCCGAGCACGAAGCCGCTCACTGGGTCTCGATAGCGCCCGAGCACGGTCGCCCTGCGTGTTCCGAAGGATCCGAGCTGGTACGAGCCACCGACCCGGTTCTCGAAGTGCTGGTTGGTGATGATGTTGACCGCGCCGCCGAGCGCGTCGGCTGCGTAACGGACCGGCACGACCCCTCGATAGATTTCGACCCTCTCGACGAGGTTGACGGGGATGTTGGAGATGTTGTTGGGAAACGTGTGCTCGATCGGGATCCCGTTGATGAACGTGCGGATCTGATCGTCCTGCAGACCGTTGAGCGAGAAGCGGGTGTCCGAGCCGAGCCCGCCCGAGCGGCGGATCGAGACACCGAACGTCCGCGCCAGGACCTCGCCCATGTCGGAGGAGCGCTTCGAGTGGCGCTTCATCTCCACGACCGTCACCGGCATGGCCGAGCGTTGGATCTGGTCGGCTTCCGACCGTTCACCCAGGATGGTCACCTCGAGGGGGACCTGCGCGGACGCGTCCGCTCCCGCCGCGGGGCGGCCTTTTTTTGGCGCGCTTTCGCTCGTTTTCGGGGTGTCAGCCGCCGGAGCGGCTGCGACGGGGCTCGCGTCTTTCGGCGTTGCGTCCTCGGGTCCCGGCTCCGGAGGCAAACGAAACTCATAGCGATAGAGGATCTTCGCGCCGACGGCACGGCCGTCCTTCGTGGCTGGTGCGAACCGCGAGCGAAGCAACGCAGCGCGCGCGGCGTCGCCGAACCCTTCGGCAGTCGGCTCGACGACCTCGGCATTCTTGACGGCGCCTTCGGCGTCGATGGTCAGTCGGAGCACGACCGTCGCCTCGATGCGGCTCTCCCGCGCGGCGGGCGGGTATTCCGCTTCGGAAACCTCGAGCGGGAGCGGCGGAGTCACCTCCGGTGGGCGCTCGACGCCCGGCCCCGGTGAGCTCGGACCGGGCACCTGCCCGAACGCCGGGCGCACCACGAGAGCGAGCGCGGCAGCGACCTGCGCGAAGGACGCGCGACGAAAGATCATGAATGGGGCTGAAAGACTCGCGACACTCTTGAAAATGACTTTCACTTTCGATTACGCTCCGCGCGACGGCTTGTCAAGCACGCCCGACAGGACGTGCTCGGTCGAACCCCCAGTCTTTTTTCGGCACGAGGCCCGGTGAAGAAACGGAATCGAACACGCACGACGCTTGCAGTGGTGAGCTCCACGCTGTTGCTCGCGGGCTGCGGCGAGGACGCCGTCGAAGGACCCACCGGTGGGACCGGTGATAACCCCGCGGTGTTGGTGGTCGGTCAGGCCTACACGCCGGAGGAGTACCTCACCTACGTTCGCGTTTTTCCGGACGTCCCGGAGGGTGACGTCGATTTTCGCGGCTTTCGCGAGTTCGGCAACGCCAACGTCTATGGCGAATACGGGGACGTATTCGTGGAGCAGGACGGCCAGGTGACTCGGTTCTCCGTCAACGCCGACCTCGAGCTCGTCGAAGGACTGACGCTCAGTTGGGAGGCCTACGGAATCACGTCGGCCAACGCGAGCTACAGCGTCTTCGTTTCGCCGCAGCGGGCCTACACGTTCGCGCCGGATCTCGGCGTCGTCCTCGTGTGGGACCCGGAGGCGATGGTCCTCTCCGGAACCATCCCGCTCGATTTTCCGGCTCGCCCGGGCAGCATGGAGACCTGGGCCTACGACGGCTACCGGATCGGCGACAAGGTCGTTTGGAACGTATTTTCCGGCGATTTCGACGCCATTCGGCAGTACCCGGCCGTCACACTCGCCATGGCCGACGCCGACGGTGACGCCCCGGTTCGCTTCGTCGAGGACGCGCGCTGCCTCGGCGGTGGTCCCTCGCGCGTGGCCGAGGATGGCACCTACTACGTGCAGGCCGGCGCGTACTACGGCTACTTCCTCGCCTACGGGGAGCGAACGAACGCGAGCACCTGCATGCTGGCGATGAAGGACGGCGAAACCGAGCTCGACCCGGACTTCATGGTCGACTACCAGGGCCTCACCGGAAGCGCCGTCACGGACCTTTGGCTTCCGCTTGGCGGTGACAGCTACGTCGTTCGGGCCTGGGATCCCGAGGTGCCGTTCCCCGAAAACCCCGACGACTTTTGGGACAACCCGGCGCTCCATTCGCTGCTCGTCGACACCAAGGCCGGCACTTCGCAGCCATATCCGGATCTCGAGGGAGCGATCGGGATCGACGGCACGGCGCGCACCGTCGACGGCATCAGCTACTACCAGTTCAACCAGAACGGCTACGACGTGGGCGGCGAGGTCGACGTCGTGGCGCTCCATCCGGCAGGGATCCGGCCGAAGTTCCACCTGCACGGCTTCCTGCTCGGGCTCGAGCGGCTCCGCTGAGCGTCACGAACCGCGAGCCAAGATTAAAAATGAAAATCATTTCCAACAAAGTCGCGACCGGCAGCTGCACCGCAGAGAGTGACGCCGCTTCCCTGCGCTGCGCGTGCGGCAATCTCCTGGCTCGTTACCTGCCGAGCGGCGAAGTCGAGCTGAAGTGCCGGCGGTGCAAGCGAACCGTCATCATTCCGATCGAGAAAGCCAGTCAGGCGGAGCGGCCATGACCGATCATCTCGTGGACATACGCACGCCGCTGCCCGCCTCGGAGCACACGCGCGTCGAGCCGCAATGGCGGGCGAAAGGCCTCGGGCCGGAGGTGCGCTGAGCGTCAGCGGCGAGCGGCGGCCGACCCGGCACTCGACCGGCACTCTTTGCACGTGCCGAGGAGCTCGTGAAAATGGCTCGTGAGATGAAAACCGAACCTCTTCGCTACGTCCAACTGCAGGAGCTCGATGGCCTCGAACTGGAACTCGACCACCTTGCCGCAGCTCGTGCAGATCAGATGATCGTGGTGCTC
>Ga0070682_100000744_pt1 | contig 19443 bp, 16 predicted proteins | sample KBSC63LmetaG_FD_64668 | JGI IMG/M metagenome (GOLD analysis project Ga0070682, IMG submission 64668) | Corn rhizosphere microbial communities from Kellogg Biological Station, Michigan, USA - KBS C6-3L metaG | ecosystem: Host-associated > Plants > Roots > Rhizosphere | place: USA: Michigan... | reverse complement strand
ATCCGCGCGCCCTTCGCGGGCATCGTAGGCGAAAAGCTCGTCGAGATCGGTGACGTGGCCACACCCGGTCGACCGCTCGTGGTCATCGAGGCGGCCGAGCGTCTCCGATTCGAAGCGGCGGTACCGGAGGCCGCGACGCACGCTCTCAGCCGCGGCAACAAGCTGGCGGTCTCGATCGACGGCGCAAACGCGACCGTCGACGGAACGATCGCGGAGATCAGCCCCTCTGCCGATCCTGCGACGCGCACGGTTCTGATCAAGCTCGAGCTGCCGCCCGGCACGCCCGCTCACCCGGGGATGTTCGGTCGGGTCGCGAGCACGACGGGCTATCGCGCCGCCGTGGCCGTACCGCTCGCCGGGTTGGTTCACCGCGGTCAGCTCGACGAGGTGTTCGTCGTCGAGAACGGAACCGCACGCCTTCATCTGGTCAGGGTCGGGCGCGAGCACGAAGGGCTCGTGGAGCTCCTCGCCGGAGTACGCGAGGGAGAGACGATCGCCATCGCGGAAACGGTGCCCCTCAGCGACGGACAGCCCGTCGAGGCCCTACCGTGAGCCGCACGCGAGGGATCGCCGGCACGATCGCGCGGGCGTTCGTGGACTCCAAGCTCACGCCGCTCCTGGTCGCCGTCTCGGTGGCGCTCGGCTTGCTCGCGATCGTCAGCTTGCCGCGCGAGGAAGAGCCTCAGATCAAGGTGCCGATGGCCGACGTCATGGTGGCCATGCCCGGCGCGAGCGCCGAAGAAATCGAGAGCCGCATCTCGTCGCCGCTCGAGCGGCTGATGTGGGAAATCCCGGGTGTCGAGCACGTTTATTCGACCAGTCAGCCGGGTCGGTCCCTCGTCGTCGTGCGCTTCCGGGTCGGTGAGGACGTCGAGCGCTCGCTCGTGAACCTGCATCAGAAGCTGCAGGCGAACGCCCCGTTGATCGCTCCGGGCGCAGGCCACCCGGTCGTCAAGGCCCGGTCGATCGGCGACGTACCGATCCTGGCGCTGACGTTCCACTCGACCAAAGTAGACCAACTGGCGCTGCGCCGGGTGGCGGCGGAGGTCGCGGGGCACGTCAAACACCTGCCCGATGTCTCGGAGACGACGCTCACGGGCGGCTATCGCCGCCAAGTGCGAGTCCATCTGGAACCCAGCGCGCTCGCGGCGCGCTCGCTCGCGCCCTCGGATGTCCTCGGCGCTCTCGGGCACGCCAACCAGCAGAGCGCGTCGGGCTCGCTGACGATCGCCGACGAGGACGTCATCGTTCAGACCGGCACCTTCTTCACGAGCGCCGCAGACGTCGGAGCGGTCGTGGTCGGAGTACACGCCGGCACACCCGTCCGGGTCTCCGACGTCGCGCGTGTCGAGGATCAGGCGGAAGAGCCGGCAGAATACGTGTTCTTTCGCGGCGGGCGCGCCGCCGCGGGCAGCTCGACGGACGAGCCCGCAGTCACTCTCTCGATCGCCAAGCGACCGGGCACCAACGCCATCGTCGTGGCAGGCAAGGTCCTCGAGCAGGTGTCCCGCCTCGAGGGGACGACGATCCCGCGCGACGTCACGGTATCGACGACGCGGCACTACGGTGAGACCGCCGCCGAGCGCTCGAACGAGCTTCTCCTCCACATGGCGATCGCCGTCGCGAGCGTCGCACTCCTCATCCTGTTCATGCTCGGCTGGCGAGAATCCGTCGTGGTCGCGATCGCGATCCCGTCGACGCTCGCGCTGACCTTGCTCGTCTTTCACCTGGTCGGCTACACGCTGAACCGCATCACGCTCTTCGCGCTCATCTTCTCGATCGGCATTCTCGTCGACGACGCGATCGTCGTGATCGAGAACATCGTCAGGCACCGCGCGCTCCCGGAGAATCGGGACCGCTCGATCCGGGAGATTGCCGTGGATGCCGTGGGCGAGGTCGGGAACACGACGATCCTCGCCACGCTCGCCGTGATCGCCGCGATCCTCCCGATGGCGTTCGTCGGCGGCCTGATGGGCCCGTACATGCGCCCGATTCCGGTCGCGTCGAGCGCCGCGATGGTGTTCTCCATGCTCGTGGCTTTCGTCGTGACGCCGTGGGCCGCAACCCGCTTGCTTCGCGAGCAGCCGCGCGGCGGTCACGGGCTGCCCCGCGCCGGGGGCGACCAAGAAAGCCGGCCGACCCGCGCCTACCGCTGGCTGATGGCGCGCATCGTGGGACGGGCGTCGTGGCGCTGGTCGTTCCTCGCTCTCATCGGGCTGCTCCTCGCCGCAGCGATCAGCTTCGTCCCGATGCGGCTCGTCAAAGTGAAGATGCTCCCGTTCGACAACAAGAGCGAGCTCGAGATCGTCCTCAACATGCCGGAGGGAAGCTCCCTCGAACGGACTGCGCGCGCGGCGCGCGAGATCGCCGACGTCGTCGCTCGCGAGCCGGAAGTCGCCGACATCGAGACCTACGTCGGCTCGGCGGCGCCCTTCAACTTCAACGGGCTGGTCCGGCACTACTACCTGCGCCGAGGGTCGAGCGTGGCCGACGTCCAGGTGAACCTCGTCGGGAAGGACGCGCGCGCCGTGCAGAGCCACGGCTTCGCGATGCGGCTGCGTCCCGGCGTGGCCGCCGTCGCCGCCCGCTATGGCGCTCGAGTCGCGCTGTCGGAGGTGCCGCCCGGTCCTCCCGTGCTGCAAACGCTGGTCGCGGAGGTGTACGCGCCGGACGGCTCCGCGCGCCAGAAGCTCGCCGGAGCCGTGCGTGATCTGTTCGTGCGCACCCCTGGTGTCGTCGACGTCGATTGGCTCGTCGAAGACCCGCACCCGAAGGACCGCGTCGTCATCGACAAGGAGAAGGCGGCGTTACACGGTATCGACGCGGAAACGATCGCTCGCACGCTGCGCGTCGCGGTGACCGGCGAGTCGAGCGGCTTGCTCCACGCTCCGCGCGAGCAAGAGGACGTGAACGTCGTCGTCGATCTAGAGCGCAAAGACCGCGCAAGGACCGACGATCTGCTCGCGCTGCGCATCCCCGACCGGGAGCGGCGCGCCCTCGTGCCGGTCGGCGAGCTCGTGCACGTCGTCCACGACAGCGAGGACACCAGCATTTACCACAAGGATCTCATGCCCGTGGTGTACGTCACGGGCGACGTCGCCGGGGGCGTCGAGAGCGTCGCCTACGCCATCCTCGACATGAGTCCAGCGCTTCGGGCGCTCGACGGTCGTCGCTACGGCGGCCCGCACGGCTCCGTGCGACTCGCCAACGCCTCTCCGCCGGCGAGCGACGCGTGGCCCACGATCAATTGGGACGGCGAATGGCAGATCACGCTCGAGGTGTTTCGCGATCTCGGCGCCGCCTTCGCGGTCGTGATGGTTCTCATCTACGCCCTGCTCGTCGGCTGGTTCAGGTCCTTCGTCACGCCGCTCGTGATCATGGCCGCCATCCCCTTCTCGCTGATCGGCATTCTGCCGGCGCACGCGGCGCTCGGCGCCTTCTTCACCGCGACGTCGATGGTCGGCTTCATGGCGGGCGCAGGCATCGTCGTGCGTAACTCGATCATCCTCGTCGACTTCATCGAGGCCCGCGTCGCCGAGGGCATGCCCATCGCGCAGGCGGTCGTCGACGCGGGCGCCGTCCGCTTCCGCCCCATGCTCCTCACGGCCCTCGCGGTGGTGTGCGGAGCGTCGATCCTCCTGTTCGATCCCGGCTTCCAGGGCCTCGCGACCTCGCTCGTTGCGGGAGAAGTCGCCTCTCTCCTCGTCAGCCGCTTGGCCGTCCCGGTCCTCTACTCCATGGTCGCTCGCCACCGGCAAAGCGACGTCACGACGGAGCCGACCGCGACCGTACCCCTCTCGGACGCGCCACCGACCCCGCTCGGTGCGGCCGCCGAATGAGCGCCTAGAACTCGAACATCTCGCGCTGCGCGATCTGGGCTCGTTCGCACTCGAGCCTGAAGTCGTAAGGCGTCTCGACAGCGCAGTCGGGCCACTTGCCCGTCGCAAGCCAGAAATCGACCAGGCCGAGCCTCGCGCAGAGACGCGGGAAGCGCGGGTCGTTGCGCAGCTCCGGCATGTTCACCTGGAAGAAGATCGCGGTGCGGTAGCCGTCCGGGCCCATGATGTCTTCGACGCTACCGGCGGGGCCGAGCCGAACGACCTCGGCGGCCCGGTAGGCGTCATCGACGAGACCGAGGTGGGCCGCGTACACCAGGCGTGCGGCGTCGACCCGCCCGGTCTTGGTGATGTGCGCATCGAACGCGCCGCGCCAAGCGTCGAGGTGCTCCCGGCTGCGCTTGGCGCGAACGAAGGGCAACGTATCCTGAAACTCCCGCAGCGGACGCGTCGCGGCGACCGCCAGCAAACGGTCCACCGAGGCCCAGTCCCCGCGGAATGCCTGGGCGCGAAGCAAGTTCGAAATCGGAAAGCTCATCTGGGGGATCCGCTCGACGAGATCCTCGAAGAGTGGAATGGCGTCTGCCACTTGGCCGGCAGCCATGCGCGCGAGCGCGAGCAGGTTGATCGACATCGGCTCGAGCGCATCCAGCCGAAATGCCCGCTCGGTTTCGAGCAGGGCCTCGCGCACGCGCCCCATGTGCCGCATGAACCAGCCGACGTAGCGACGGCCCTCTCCGGCGCCCGGGGCGAAGCGCAAGGCGTCGAGCCGTCGGTCCGCCTCGGCGAAGCTGCCGTACGGCGGCACGACGAAGCAGCGCGCCGCCAGCGCGTCGATGTTGTCGGCGTCGAGACCGAGCGCCGTCGCCGCTTCGCGCTCGACACGAGCCGCGTTGGCAGCCCGCTCGGCGAACGGCAGGTAAGGGTGCAAGAAACCGCGCAGATAGGCCACGCGGCCCCAGGCGTCCGCAAAATCCGGCGCTCGCTCGGTCACGACTTCCAGGAGGCCGAGGCTCGTCCGCAATTCGTCGGGCGCATACGACTTGGGGCTCGAGCGCAGGTAAAGGTCGTAGCTTGCCGGCTCGAGCCGCCGCGGAGGGGCACCGGAGAAGGTTCGCTCGAGCGCGCTCGCGATGTGGCGCGAGATGTCGTCTTGAACGGCGAAGATATCCTCGACGCCGCGGTCGTATCGGTCCGACCACAGCGTTCTTCCCGACGCCGCCTCGATCAGCTGGGCGCGGACTCGGACGCGATCGGCCGAGCGTTGCAGGGAGCCATCGAGCAGGTGCGTGCATCGGAGCCGTTCCGCGGCCGCTGCCTTGTCCCCGCCGCGGAACTGGAAGCTCGAGGTGCGACCGATGACCGAGACGCCGGCGATCCGCGCCACCTGCTGGATGATCTCCTCGCTGACGCCATCCGAGAAGAACTGCATGCCCGCATCGGTCGACAGGTTCTCGAAAGGCAGGACGGCGATCGTCGGCGAATCGAGCGCCGGCGCCGGAGTGGCCGTCGCCCTCGGCTCCGGCCGGCTTTCCAACGCCAGGGTGAAGCGGTAGCCACGCCCGGTGACGGTCGAGATGGCCGAGGAGCCGAGCACCTTGCGCAATGCCGAGACCTGGACCGTCAGGTTGTTCTCCTCGACCTCGACACCGGGCCACACGCGCTCGAGCAGCTCCTCTTTGCTGACGACGCGCTCACGGTGCTCGATCAGCACCAACAAGAGATCGAAGGCTCGCGCTCCGAGCACGACGGCTTTGCCCCGAGCGAGAAGCCGCCGTTCGTCGGGCCGCACCTCGCAGCCACCTGCCAGAAAGATTGCGTTCATGGTTGCGCAAGGGACGATCGGCCCGCGGCTCTTCCGGTGGACGTCGTCCGTATCACTTCCCCGGTCACGCAGGAATCGGCGCTTAGGAATGCTTCAGAACGTTTAGGACCGGCCTAAGGACGTGCGGGGGGCGGCTCGGCTACTTGGTTCTCGTTGCCAAGGAGACCAACATGACCGAAACCAGCATCAAGGTCGGCTTGATCGCCGACAAGACCGGACCGCTCTCGTTCGTCGGCGTCGCGAACGCCAACATCGCCTCCCTGCTCGTCGACGATCTCAACGCCAGCGGGGGCCTCTTGGGCCGACGCATCGAGCTCATCGTCGAAGACAGCGAGACTTCCGACCAGAGTGCCGCGGCGAAAGCCGAGAAGCTCGTGCAGCGGGACCGCGTCGACGTGATCTTCGGCGGTATTTACAGCTCCGCGCGGCAGGCGATCAAGGGACCGGCCGTCGAGCGGGGCAAGACACTCTACATCTACCCCGAGCAATACGAGGGTGAAGAAGCGCACCCCCTGATCTTCTGCACGGGCCCCGTTCCCGCACAGCAGGTCGACCCGCTCATCCCGTGGCTCATGCGCGAAACCGGAGCGCGAAAGTTCTACCTTCCCTCCGCCGATTACATCTGGCCGCGCGTGCTGAACAAGAAGGCCCGTGCCGTCGTGGCGAGCGAGGGCGGCACGATCGTCGGCGAGGAGTATTTCCCGCTCGATCACGCCGACTACTCCGCGACGATCGACCGCATCATGTCGAGCGGCACCGAAGTCGTGTTCAACACGATCGTTCCGCCGGGGCTCACGCCGTTCCTAGCGCAGCTCCATGCCGCCGGCTTCACGCGGCGCGGCGGGCGCCTGATTTGCACCTACTTCGACGAGAACTTCCTCAACATGGTTCCGGCCGAGCACGTCGAAGGACTCTACGGATGCCTCGACTACTATCAGGACGTGAGCGACGGCTTCAGCACGCAGCTCTTGTCCCGCTATAACCAGCGATTTCCCGGCGCCGCTCAGTTCACGGGCGGCAGCGCTTGCTCGGGGCTCTACCGCGGCATCGCCCTCTGGGCGGCGGCCGTAACGGAAGCGGGCACGCTCGAGCGCGACCGCGTCGTCCGCGCTCTCGACCACGCGCGCATCGCGCAGGGTCCGGGCGGGGCGGCCGAGATGGTGCCCGGGCAGCATCACCTTCGCCTCAACATGTACATCGCGCAAGCGCAGCGCGGTCACTTCAAGGTGATCAAGGATCTCGGCGTGATCGAGCCGAACGAACGCCAGGTAACGCAGTAAGCGACTCCCCCACGACCGAGAAAAGAAAGAACAGAACGATGAAATACTACCACTCCATTGGTCCGAGCCCGGCGACCGCGCGCTTCTTCATCGCGGAAAAAGGCCTCGATCTCGAGGTGATCACGCTCGACCTGATCAAGGGCGAGAATCGCGAGGCGGCGCACCTCGCCCGCAATCCGCTCGGCCAGCTGCCCGTGCTCGAGCTCGACGACGGAACCAGGATCACCGAATCGATCGCGATTTGCGAAACGCTGGAGGAGCTCTACCCGGATCCGCCGTTGATCGGCAAAACGCTCAAGGAGAGAGCCGAGACGCGCATGTGGACCAACCGCGTGAACCTCGGCATCGCCTACCCCTTGCTCAAGGCGTTTCAGTTCGGGGCCGGCCGCAGCGTCTACGGCTCGCGCACGTACACGAACCCCGAAACCGTGCCGGGCCTCACGGGGCTCGCCTTCCACCACCTCGAATGGCTCGAGAAGCACATCTCCAATGAGTTTCTGTGCGGGCCGAGGTTCACGTTGGCGGACATCCTCCTCTTCAGCTTTCTGACCTTCGCCGACAGCCACGGCAACCCGATCGACAAGAAGCTCGAGCGGATTGGGGCGTGGGTCGAGCGCGTCGAAGCGCGACCGACGATGAAGCGGCTTTGACGTGACCCACGAGAACGAGGGCGCGATCGAGGCCTGGAATACGGTCCTCTTCGACAAGTTCGTGCGATTTCGGCGGATCGTGACCGACGGGTTCGCGGAGCATGGGGCGCGCCCGCTCCGGGAGCGCCCGTATGCTGCCGGAGCGAGGGTGCTCGACGTGGGTTGCGGCTTCGGCGACACCACGCTCGTCATCGCCGAGCAAGTCGGCGCGCTCGGCCATGCCACCGGGGTCGATTGCGGAGAGGGCTTCATTCGGCTCGCGCAAAGCGAAACACGAGAGCTCGGGCAAGCACGGCCGTCCTACTTCGTGGCGGACGTCCAGCGCGCCGAGCTCGGGGGCCCGTATGACCACGCGTTCGCCCGCTTCGGCACCATGTTCTTCGCGTCGCCGGTGGCCGCGCTTCGGAATCTCTACCGGTCATTGCGCGCGGGGGGCGAGCTCACGATGGTCGTCTGGCGCCGGCGCGAGGACAACCCGTGGGTGTACGAAGCGGAGCGTGCGGTGCGCTCGCTCGTGCCCGTCGTGGACCCTGAAGCGTCGATGCAGGTCCATTGCGGGCCCGGCCCCTTCTCGATGGCGAGCGCGGATCTCGTGACTGACGTGATGAAGGCCGCGGGCTTCGCGGACACCAATCTGGCCCGCACGGATTGCGACATCTGCGTGGGCGCCAGCGCGGAGGAAGCCGTGCAGTTTGCGATGGCGCTCGGACCCGCCGGAGAGATCATGCGACTCGCCGGCGCCGACGCGGAGCGCCACCGTCCCCAGGTGGCCGATGCGTTGCGGCGCTTGTTCGAGCAATACCGGCGCGCCGACGGCAGCGTCTGGGCCGCGTCGAGCAGCTGGACCGTGCGGGGGCGACGGAGCGGATGAGCACCGCCCGCGCCGAAGTTGCCGTGCGTGCTTCGTCAGCGTGACGCCGCGAGCGCCGCGGCGCGTAACCGTTCGTACTCGACGGGGTCGTGTGAGCTGAAGACCGTCACGTCGTCGCGCCGAGCGAGCTCGGCGAGCAGGGCATGGTTGGCGCGAACGCGCTCGTAGTCGCTCGCGATCAATCTTTCCACGCAGCGCAGAACCCAGGGCATTCCAGAGGCGTCGCCGCGCTCCGTCACGCTGCGATGAAAGTACGCGTCGCCCGCGTGAACGAGCCAGCCGCGACCCGTATCAACCGCGATCGCCGCGTGGCCTCGGGAGTGACCAGGCATTGGCAGCGCGAGAATCTCGGGGGGAAGCCCGACCAGGCGCCGCACCGCGGGTATTCCCTGCCATGGCTCGCCGCCCGAGTCATAGGCTTGCCACCTTGGCCCGTGCGCGAGCTGAACCGGCTTGTAGCGCTCCTTCTCCATGAAGGTCGCACGCACGGGCGCGCTGTCTCTCTCCTTGGCGTGGACGTGGACCGTCGCGTCGGGAAAGTCCGGCAGGCCACCCGCATGGTCGAAGTCGAGGTGCGTGAGCACGATGTGGCGTACGTCCTCGCGACGGAAGCCGGACGCCTCGATTTGTGCGAGCGCGGGCAGGTGAGTCTTCGTTGGGTTGATCTGCATGACAGGGCCGAAGAACCCGCCGAGCCTCCGCGGCCTCTGCACGTCCTCGACACCGATGCCCGTATCGACGAGCACGAGCCCGTGGGCATCCGTCTCCAGCAGCAAGCAGTGCGACGGCAGCCTCACGCTCGTGAAGCGCGGGCACATCGTGCAGCAGTCGAGGTGATGGACGCGCATGGTCACCGCGCTCGCCGAACGACGCTGTCAGAGCGAACGGACCCACTCCCGGAGCCGGTTGCATTCGCGCGTGAGCTGGCGCGTGTCGTGGAACGTGTTGGCGAGCAAGCTCGCGCCCTGAAGCGCGGAGAGCAGGTGAAAGGCGAGGTCGCGCGACTCGGCGCCCCTGCCCAGCAGGCGGAACTGCGCCTCGAGCCACTTCAGGAAGCCGTCGAAGACCGTCGTCGCTCGCTCGGCGAGCGGTCCGGGATCCTTGTGCAGCTCCGCGCAGAGGGCCCCCACGGGGCAGCCGCTTTGCGCGACCACGTCGCGGCTCTCGAGCGTCGCCTGAACGAACGCTACGATCCGTTCACGCGGCTCGTACTCCGCGTCCCACGCCGCGCGGATGGCGACGTGCTCCGCCGCCTTCTGCTCGACGAGCGCCTCGCCGATCGCGTCCTTCGTCTTGAAGTAATAGTAGAGGTTGCCGAGGGGCACCCGAGACTCCCGCGCAATGTCGGCGAGCGACGTGCGCGCGAAGCCTTGCTCGTGCACTAGCCTTGCCGCCGTGTCGACGATCCGCGTGCGCTTGTCGACGGGTACCTGTGCCGCCATGTTCCTCGGGGCATCGAGAACGAGCTCGGTCGAGTTAGTTAGTTAACTAACTTATCCCGACCCGTGCGTCAAGGAACGGCTCGGAGGCGCCACCCACTCAACCGCTGGACGCCCGGGTGCTCGAGCACGAAGGGCGAACGGTCGAGCCGCCCCTCGTGCCGAGGATGCTCGCGGGCGACATGGAGGTGCTTTTGGGCGCGGTGACTGCCGGCCTCGGCATCGGGCTATTGCCGGCATTCTTGTGCGTCGGGGCCCTCCGAGCCGGCCAGCTCGAGCGCGTGCTCTCGGAATGGCAGGCGCCCGCGACACCGATGCACGTCGTCTATCCGAGCGCCCGCCACATCTCGGCAAAGGTGAAAACCTTCGTCGACCACCTGCAGAAGCGCATGACGCCGCCCCCCCCTGGGAGGAGCTCGGTCCGCTACCGTGATTGCGGCCGCGGCTCGCTCACGGAGAGGCGACTCCGGCCGTTGACGGCTCGAAGCTGCTCGCGGCAACCCACCCGCCGGCGATGAACGCGAGCAGCACGAGCGATTGAGCAAGCTTGAAAGGCGCTTCCTTCTGCGTGGGGGCGAGCGCCTTGAGCGCTGGAACCTTGAGAAAGAGCTGCACGACGAGGACGAAGACGTTCAGGTACTGGGCGATGACGGCGCTAACGGCGTACGTCGTGCTCCAGCCACCGGCGAGCGCGGCGGGGTACCGTGCGTACACGGCAAGCGCGAGGACGACGAGCGAGATGACGCTGACGACGTGCGACGGCAAGAGCTTCTCGAAGCGGAAGAACGGAGGGAAGCCCGTCACGCTCGTCGCGATCGTCGTGGCCAAAAAGACCAACGTCAGGCCAGACTACACCCACGTTTCGCGCGAGTAACCAGTGTGCAACAGGTACGACGCGCGAACGGCCGCGCGGGCCTCGAGGCGACTGTCAGCCCAGGATCGGGTTGATCGTCGCGCTGTCGACGTACTGATCGAAGCGGACGATCTTGCCGTCCGAGATCTCGATGACATGGGCGACCGCCGCGCGCACGCTCCGGCCCGTTGCCTTGCCTTTGGCGACGTAGTGTCCCTGCATGACGACCACGTTGCCCGCGTCGATCAGCCGCTCGATATCGATCGAGAACGACTCGAAGCCGACCGGGATCTTCGAGAAGACGTTCTCCAGGACGGCCTGCGGGCTCTGGTGGGTGCCACCGATCTTGTAGCCGGGGGTTTGGGTCCACTGGATCTGCGGATGCATCGCGCTGAGCACCTGGGGGACGTCCCCCGCACCAAACGCCCGGTACACACCTTTCACGAAATCCACGTTGCTCATGCTCATCTCCTGTTCGTGGACGCGCGGCTCCTGGTGGATGTGGCGGTATTTGCTGGTTTTTTGCGCACCAGGCCGTCACTCTTCCCGTGAACGTCGCGTCCACGGGTGAGGCGTTCGTTCCTCGTCCGGCCACGGTTCGTTCAGAACGAACGAGCCGCCGTCAGGTCGTCCAGGCGATGTTGGTGCGCGGCTCGTAGCAGCACGAGACCCCGGTCGCGAGCGACTCGTCCAAGTGCGTCGCGAGCTCGGGCAGCACCGTCGAGAGGTGGGTGACGGCGTGACGGATCGTTCGCGTGACGTTGAGGCGTGCCTTCTCAGCGGGCGAGCCGGTCCGCCGCGGCTTGCCGCCGAGGCCCGTCGCTCGCGCGAGCTCCTGGACGAGCGCCTCGCGTTCGGCGCTGCGCTTCCCGTGTCGCGCGAGATCGTGCTTGGCCTCGGCGTCGTCGAGCTCCTCGTCCAGCTCGGCAAGACGCTTCCGGTATTGCCGGAGGGCTTCGCGATCGAGCATCGGCCCGGCGTCACCGAGCGGAACCGGTTCTTCGGTCGGTGCTGCGATGAGCGAAAGGGCGGGCACGGGCGCGCGCGGGCGAGAGACGAGCTCGCGGAGGTGCCAGAGCCCCTTCATGTCCGGGACGTGGACGCTTTTGCCGTTGAACGTGACGTGCCACACGCCACCTTCCGGCCGGAGCGTCGCACTCGCCGTGGGCTCGACGCGCGACGTCTGCACGAGGAGCCCCGCGATCTCGCGAGCGGTTGCCTCGTCGCGGATCTCCTGTGCGATCGGTAGCGCCTCGCGTAGGAGCGCCGAAGCCGCCCCGAGGTCTCCCTGCTTTGCGGCCACGCGCGCGATCGCGAGCAGGTTCCGCGGCATCGAACCGTGGAGGTGGCCCACGTCGACCGCGTCGATCTCTCGCCGGCAGAGAAGCGTGCGCTCCCAGAAGCGGCGGGCCTCGCCCGGGACCCCGCGCTCGTCCCAGATCTCCGCCACGGAGTTGCACGCGACCATCTCGCAGACGCGGAGACCAGAGCGGCGCCCCATCTCGGCGCACTCCGTGAAGATCGCGAGGGCAGCGTCCCCGTCGCCGTTGGCGCGCTTGCCGTTGGCGAGGTGCCACGTGCAGAACATCCCTGGCCACGCGTCGCGCGCCCCGGCGTGACAGCGGACGATCGCGACTCCCGCCTCGGCGCGCGCCAAGGCGGACTTCGCGTCTCCGCCGTAGAGGTCGCACTCCCCCCGGAGGCACAGGAGCATTCCGAGGACCGGCGGCGGCTCGCTCGCGTTCGCCAAGAGCTCGATGCCGAGGTCGATCGACCTGGCGGCGGCCGCCCAGTCCTCGGCGTCCTGCGCGATGAGGAAGCCCTGGGCGAAGCGCGCCGTAGCGCCGAGCTCGAGCGGCGCGTGCGGTGCAGCAGCGAGCGCCTGCTCGATCCACCCGAGACCCTCGCGGAGCCTGCCGCGAATCCACCAAAATGGGAGGAGACTCGCCGAGAGCTCCAACGCTGCGAGTGGCTCGATCCGGAGCAGGCTCGCGAGCGCGACGCGCAGGTTGTCGTCGATGCGTTCGAGCACGTCGAGGTGCGGCCGCTCGTTCCCGGTCATCAGGCCGCCGCACGCCTGAAGGGCGACGCCGAGGTAGAAGCGAGCGTGACGTTCGCGGACAACGTCGAGCTCACCCGCGCCGGCGAGCTGCTCGACGGAGTACTGCCGGATCGTCTCGAGCAACTGATACGCGCCGCTTTCGCCGAGCTTCTGGAGCAGCGACTTCTCGACGAGCCGCGCGGTGAGGTCGGCGACTCGCGCGGCCGTCTGTCCGTCGTTCGCGCAGACTGCCTTGATCGCGCCGAGGTCGAACCTGCCGGCGAAAACGCCCATGCAGTGGAGCAGGCGCCGCTCCTCCTCCGTGAGGAGTGCGTCGCTCCACTCCACGGTGGCGCGCAGGGAGCGCTGGGCGCCGTCGGCGCGCCGTGCAGGCTGCGGAAGCAGGGTGAAGAGCTCGTCCAGATGCGAGGCGATGTCCTCGGGGTCGAGGCCGGCCACGCGCGCAGCCGCGAGCTCGATCGCGAGCGGTAGCCCGTCGACGCGGCGGCAGATCTCGCCGAACAGACGGCACGCGCGCTCCGTGTCGAGCGCTCCGCGCGCACGCGTACCCGCGCGCTCTCGGAACAATTGAACCGCGCTGCTCGCCGTGATCTCTTCGACGGTCGCGTCCGCACCGACCACGCCGAGCGGGGAGAGGCGGTACGTCACCTCCCCGTCAATCCACAGTGGCTCTCGACTCGTCGCGAGCACTCGAAGACTCGGGAGCCGCGCCGTCAACGCTTCGACCAGATCCGCGACGGCGGACACCACGTGCTCGCAGTTGTCGATCACGAGGAGCACGTCGCGCTCGGTGAGCCAGCGCGTGAGCGCATCCTCGTAGGACTGCCCGCCCGACCTCGGCAGTCCGAGCTGGGCGGCCACCTCGGCTGCGACGAGCTCCGCGGACCGCAACGAGCCGAGCCAAACGACGGTCACTCCGCCCGGAAAATCCCGGGAACGAGCCGCCGCCACGGCGAGCGCGAGCGCGGTCTTGCCCACGCCCCCCGGTCCGAGCAGCGTCGTGACCGGCGCCGAGCTGACGCTCTCGCTGACCTCCCGGAGCTCGTTGTCCCTGCCGACGAGCCTCCGAGGACGCACTGCCGTCGGGTACGAATTCGGCGCCGTGGAGCGCGCGTGCTCGGGCATGCTCACACCTCCACTATCGCCCGCACTCTGAAGCGCTGGCAACGACATCTGCGCGCCCTTGCCGACTATTCGCGTTTCGGACGTCGGACCACACGCAGTCGCCCGCTCTTTCCGCCGCCGGCGTAGAAGCGATCGCGACCGTCGAATTCGAGGCCGCTGAGGAACGCGTCGGGCATGACGAGCGCCTCGCGCACCTCCCCGGAGCTCGGGTCGACGCAGCGGAGCTCGGCTTGTCCTGCCTCGATTGCCCCGTGCCACAGCTCGCCTTCCGCGAACGTGACGCCCGTCACCATGCGATCCGATTGCACGGTTCGCAGAACCCGGCCCGTCTCCGGATCGAGCTTCAGGATGCGGCGTCCCTCGTATTGACCAACCCACAGCGCGCCCTCGGCCCAGGTGAGGCCCGCATAGTCTGCGTCGGGCGGCGCAGGGAGGATCGCGAGGACGGCGCCGGTCGCGGGGTCTACCTTGTGAATCTTCCCCGCGGCGATTTGGTAAAAGTACCGGCCGTCGAACGCGCTGCCTGCCTCGGCGCGGACGGCGAGCGCGCGGCCGAGGGTGCCGTCGGGCGTGACCGCTTGCAATCGATCGCCGAGGGCGAGCCACGCGAGCTTGCCGTCGTAGGTGACGCCGTGCACGCGCTCGACGCCAGGGAACGCGTATTCGGCGAGGATCTCGGCCCTCTGCGTGTGAATCACGAGCTCTGCCTAGCGCCGTTTTGACCGAGCAACAACGTCGTTGCGAAGCCTTCGGGCGCGGGCGCGACCCAACGACGGTTTCGGCCAGCGCCGTGGGAGTCGATCTTGCCCGCCTGCCTCAACTCGGCGAGCGCCCGCTGCACGGCGCGCTTCCCGAGGCCGCTCGCGCTCGCGAGCGCCGAGCTCGACCATGCTTCACCGCCACGCAGGAGCGCAAGCAACCGCGAAGCCTCGCCATCGGCAGGAGGAAGGACCACGACGACGTGCTCGACGCCGAGAGCAAAGCCTTCAGGAGTCGAGTCGATCGAGGCCCCGAGCGGCGCGAGCGCGCGACGCAGGCGGCCGATTTCGACGCGCAAGCGTGCACGCAGTGAGTCGGTCGTGCGGCGCGCGGCGAAGGCGCGCTCGATGAGGAGCGCACGACTTTGTCCGAGCGGAGCCGCTTCGCCGAGCGCCCGCGCGAGCGCGAAGAGGACCGGGCGCTTCCCGAGCGGAACCACGCTGCCGCGCGCACGTAGCTCGTAGCGGCAAGCGTCGATCACGAGCGCTTCGTCGTCGGCGAGCAACGCAACGTCGCGGAGCGTCGCGAGCGCGCTCGTTCCCTCGCGCACGAGGCGCGCGACCGGCGCCCGGATAGCGGCGGCCATGCGTGCGACTTGCGCGGACAGCGGCGGAAGCGCGGCGGCTCGCGCGGCGGTGCGCGCCCGCGCGATCGCTGCTTCGGCTTCGAGCACGCGCAGACTCCGAGCGGCGATGTCGGCGCGCAAGAGCTCCGCATGCGCACGAACCTTCGGAGGCAGGCCGCGAACGTCGAGCGAAAGGAGCGCCCTCGCCTCCTCGACGCGTCCGAGCAAGAGGAACAGGCGAACGCGCAAGAGGCGAACGAACGTGCGGTTGACGCGATCGTCGACCAGCGCCGTCTCGGCCGCTTCGAGCAGTCGGCCCGCAAGTCCGAGGTCCCGCGCGGCGAGCGCTACCTCGCCACGCGCCGCGAGGACGCGCGCACGCATCGGATCGTCGCGACCGAGCGCCTGCTCCGCTCGCAAGAGCAACTTCTGCGCAGCGCGGTCCTCGCCGAGCTGCGCCATGGCAACCCCACGCAGCGCGAGCGCGCCGGCGTCCTCGCGCGTCCCGATGAGACGCAGCGCCGACAGGGCGTCGAAGCGCGCGAGGTGTCGCGCCGCTGCCTGGAGATCGCGATCGTGTCGCAGTTGTTACTCCCTGGTCGTCCTCGGCGTGCGGTACATCGAATCGTATGAAAGCGCACGGCATCGGTTGCTGCCAACGGGCAAACGCTCGAAGCGGGTGGGCGGCGGGCGGAGTGCTCTTCGCGGCCCTCGCGGCGCTCATGCCGAAATGCCCGCTCTGCATCGCCGCCTGGCTCGGCGTGCTCGGCTTTTCCGGGTTAGCGGCGCGGGTCGATCCGCGCGCGCTCTGGCTTCTCGCGGCATTGGCGGCGGCCGCCGCGGTCGCCTCGATCGTTCACCGCTTTCCACGAAGGAGAAGAGAATCATGAAGCATGCGACGGGAACACGTGAGGAGTGGCTTTCGGCACGCCTCGAGCTCTTGAAAGCCGAAAAGGAGCTGACGCGACGGAGCGACGCGCTCGCTGAGCAGCGCGAAGCTCTACCGTGGGTTCGGGTCGAGAAGGACTATCACTTCGAGACCGACGACGGCCCAGCTACGTTGAAGGACCTCTTCCGAGGGCGCTCGCAGCTGCTGATTTACCATTTCATGTTCGGGCCCGACTACAAGGCGGGCTGTCCGTCGTGCTCGTTCATCGCCGAAGGCTACGACGGCTTTACGGTTCATCTCGCAAACCACGACGTGATGCTCTGGGCGGTATCGCGCGCGCCGCTGCCGAAGCTCGCCGGCTACAAGCGTCGCATGGGTTGGAGCTTCCCCTGGGCGTCGTCGTTCGGTAGCGACTTCAACTCCGACTATAGCGTCGGGTTCAGCGCCGAAGAGCAGTTCGAGAAGGGAATCGACTACAACTATCGTCACGAGCCGAAGCGCGATCGGGCGGCGAGCGCAGGCGGCGCCAGCGCGCACGCCCAGACGTGCGGCGTCGACACGCCCACCTATCTGCGGGAGCGGCCCGGGATGAGCGCGTTCGTGCTCGAGGACGGTGTGGCTCACCACACGTACTCGACCTACGGTCGCGGCCTCGATGCGCTATGGGGCGCTTATCAATGGCTCGATCGCGCACCGAAAGGACGAAACGAGGAAGGTCCCTGGTGGAAGCGGCGCGACGAATACGCGACGTAAACGCCGCACGAAGCACGACGGAGCAAGCATGACCAAGAGCCAAGGCTACGCGCCCGTGAACGGGCTCACGATGTACTACGAGATCGAAGGCGAGGGCGACCCGCTCGTGTTCATCCCGCCGGCCTTCGGATGCGCCGGGTCGAAGTCATTCCCGGCACTTGCCGAGAGGCACGCGATCATCACGATGGACCTCCAAGGACATGGTCGCACCGCCGACATCGTGGATCGCCCGCTCTCGATCGAGCAGTACGCCGAAGACGTCGTCGCGCTCTTGAAGCATCTCGACGTCTCGAAAGCCGACTTCCTCGGTGAGAGCTACGGCGGCAACACTGCGGCGATGGTCGCCGTGCGCCATCCCGAACGCGTCCGGCGCGTGGCGACCTACTCGGCGACGTTCTCCCCTCCTCCGAGCACGCTGGACCCTGCGACGACCCACTACGAGCAGCCGCCCACCGCCGAGTCCAGGCACATTCGCTTTCAGCGAGAAAGCCATCAGAACGTCGCGCCCGACCCGAGCTACTGGCCCAGGATCTACGGCAAGCTCGAAAGCCTCGAGTGGCGCGGCTTCTCGAAGGCGGAGCTTGCCTCGATCAGGGCGCCAATGCTCATCATTCAAGGCGATCACGATTTCGTCCGTCTGGAGCACTCCGTCGAGACGTTCAGGCTGATCCCGCATGCCGAGCTCGCGGTGATTCCGAGCGCAAGTCACTTTGCTTTGTCTTCGGAACCGGAGCGGATCATGCCAATCGTCAAACACTTCTTGGAGAAGCCCGACGAGCAGCTCCCGCTCGCAACGGCCGAGCTCGGCTACTACCCCCGCGAGACGCGATAAAGTCCGCGCCGTCCTCACCGAAAGCCGTGCGCTTCTTGGACTGGCAGCACGGCGGCGTAGAGGTCTCGGCCAGCGATGGCGCCGAGCACGCCGTCGCGGTCCAACTCCTCGACCTTCAAAAGCACGCCGGCCACACTGCGAACCGCGGGCCATACCCGAGCGAGTGACTCCCGAGCGGCGTCGTAGAATCGGTCGACCTCGCGCGTGATCTCCTCGCTCGTGCGCAGCGCCGCAATGCGCAGCACTTCGCGAACGGCTCGGCAACCGTCACTCTCGTTCGAGCCCCCGAAGGCGCGCCGCAGCTCACCGTCGTCCCGCGCCAGGATCGCGAAGCCCAGCTCTCGATCGAGTTGGCGAGGCCGCCGCCGAGTGAGAAGGTGCTCCGCCGCAAACCCGGCGAGGTGGACTTGAGCGAGCGCCGACGGACCGGCAAGCATCCGCTGACTGCTGCGTCCCAGCATGTTCCCGAGCGGCCGGATGCTGACAACACGAGGCGTATCGTTGATTGCCGCACTCAGGACGGCGTGACCCGCTTCGTGAAATGCGAGCCTCGTCCTGGCATCGACGGCGGCACGAGGCGAAGGGGAGGTCGCCGTCATTCGAACCAATAGTCCAGGGTTCCCTCGGAGCCCTTGCCAAATTCACCCTCGAAACCGCCTTCGCCTCGCAGACCGGTCAGGCCCCCGGCGCCGGATCGCGGGACGACGAACCAGGTCGCGTGGATCTTGCCGTGGTCGACGGTTTCGGAGCCCTGCAGCACGAAGCTTCCCTTGCGTCCGCCGAGTTCTCCGGTGAAGCGCTGCAGGCTCACCATGGTGGCCGACCCATCGGCGCGCCGGGCCTGAAATGCGCGGACCGTCGACTCTCCGCTCATGTCGCCCGCGAACGTCTCGAGCAAATTGAGCTCGACCAAGGCCGGGAGCACGCTTTGATCGTACGCCGTTGCCTCGGTGCTCGTCACGCTGATCGTTGCGCGAGCGCGTGTGCGGGACCTGACAGCAGCCGGCGTTCGCTCACGGATGAAATCGGCAATCGCGCGCCGAGAGCGCGCTGCCGCGGCCGGCGAATAGACGAGGCGCGCCTTCGGGTCCGTGCCCGCCTCCGGGTTGTCGAAAGCGTGATGCGATTGCCCGTACAGCTCGAGGCGGAAGTCATTCCCGGCGGCGTCCATCTCCGCGACAACGCTCGAAATGACATCCATCGGCGAGACCTGGTCTTGCGTTCCTTGCAGGATCAGCACCGGCGCTTTGATGCGCGTCGGGGTCCCGGGCGCGGCGGTCTTCAGCAGCGCGGACGCGACGATGATGCCGGCAAGGTCGACGCCGGTTCGCCCGTAGTCGAGGGCCACCATCCCGCCCGCGCTGTAGCCGAGGCAAAAGATCGGGATCCCGGCGCCCACGCGCGCCTTGAGCGCCGTGACACACGCGGAGAGCGCCTCGACGCCGCGCGCGCGGTTTTCCATGAGGCGCTTCACCATCTCGCCGACCTGGCTCGGATCGGTCGGGCTGAACCCGTCGCCGTAGAGATCGCCGATCACGACCGCGCAGCCGTTCTCGACCACAAACCGCGCGTGGTCGTGCGCGAGCGGGCTCTGCCCGCGCCAATCGGGGAGTAACACCAGCGCGGCAGACGGCTCCACGCCGCTTCTCGCGACGAACGCGCCACGATATTTCTCGCCCAGAGCCTCGTACGCGAACGGAACGC
>Ga0070682_100000743_pt1 | contig 19455 bp, 19 predicted proteins | sample KBSC63LmetaG_FD_64668 | JGI IMG/M metagenome (GOLD analysis project Ga0070682, IMG submission 64668) | Corn rhizosphere microbial communities from Kellogg Biological Station, Michigan, USA - KBS C6-3L metaG | ecosystem: Host-associated > Plants > Roots > Rhizosphere | place: USA: Michigan... | reverse complement strand
CTCGTCGACCCACCGTTACTCGTCGACCCACCGTTACTCGTCGACCCACCGTTACTCGTCGACCCACCGTTACTCGTCGACCCACCGTTGCTCGTCGACCCACCGCTATTCGTCGACCCACCGTTACTCGTGGTTCCCGCTTGCGCCCCCGTTCCGGCTCCTCCGCCCGCTGCGTCGTCATCGGACGAGCTACCGCAGGCGATGACCATGAAGCAAACGCTCGCGACGAAGAGGGGACGCAGCATGCCCCCTCATCACAGCAAGACATGTGCCTGCGTTCAAGCGCACGAAGCCCGCGAAAGCCGCCCGTCGCCGCTGGGCCATGTCCGAAACTCGGCACAAATTGGCACACCCGACCCGCATCGACATGCCGAACCGGTCCACCCCGCTGGTCGAAATTCTAAGGGTCGCAAGTTCCCCCAGGCATGTCCGCCGTGAGCCAGTCCGAAAGCACGCGCCGCTCCGCGTCGCTCGGCGCAACCACCCCGTACCGCGCTGGCGGCATCGGATCCTTCGGATCGCTCAACCGCAGCAGCACCCGCTCGGCGAGTGTGAGTCCGGTCTCGTCTTTCGTCGCGAGCTCACTGCGCGTGAACGCGAGCGTAGGCGCGCGCGGGTAATACATGGCGACTTGGTGGCAATCGACGCAGTAGGTGCGAAGCACCGCGCGGACGTCGCACGGCGCGTCAGCCCCGGTGAGGGCCCCGCGATCCGGCGTGGCGGCGCTCGGCTCCGCCCCCGGCGCGGGGGTTTCGACCGCTCCCGCGCAGCCGAACGCCCCGATGAGCCAGACCAGGTGCCCGAAGTGCATGCGCTTCATGCCTCGAGCTTGCGCGGGTCCGATAGAGAAGAAAATCAATACTATCTGTTCTAGAACGTAAACAAAAAGTATACTGGAGCGCGCCCCATGCTTCCGCCCCTCGATTCGCTCCGCTGTTTCGTCGAGGCGGCGCGCTTTCTGAGCTTTCGTGCCGCAGCGCGCGCCGTGGCGCTCACTCCCGCCGCCGTCGGGCAGCGCATCCGCCAGCTCGAGGACATCGTCGGGAAGCCGCTCTTCACGCGCACGAGCCGCCAGGTCGTGCTGACGGAGGCGGGGCTCATGCTCTTGCCCCACGCCCGTGAGGTGCTCGGCGTCGCGGAGCGCTGCGTGCGCGCGGGCCGGGGCGAGCTCGGGCCCGAGCCGCAAGAAATCGTGCTCGGTACCCGGCACGAGCTCGGCATGTCGTGGGTGCTGCCGCTCTTGCCGCGGCTTCGCGTCCGGCACCCGGGCGTGACGTTTCATCTCTACTTCGGGTCCGGCGTCGATCTGCTCGCCCGCGTGCGTAGCCTCGACGTGCAGGTCGCCATCGGGTCGATGCGCGTCGCCGATCCGCGCATCTCGACCTTGCCGCTGCACGCCGAGCGGTACGTCTTCGTGGGGAGCCCGCGCTTGCTCCAGCGCGTGCCGTTCAAGCGCGCCGCGGACGCCAAGCACCACACGCTACTCGACGTGAGCCTCGCGCTGCCGCTCTTCAGCTACCTCGCCGAAGCGCCCGGCGGGGCCGGGTTCGACTTCGCGAGCACGCTGGCGCTCGGTACGGGAGCCGCGGTGCGCGCCCTGTGCCTCGCGGGGGAGGGCGTCGCGGTCCTGCCCGAATACTTCGTCGAGCGCGATCTCAAGGCCCGGCGCCTCGCGCGCATCCTGCCGCGCCAGCGCATTCTCGAGGACTCGTTTCGCGTCTACTTTCGCGGCGACGATCCGCGGCGCTCGCTCTACGAGTCCCTCGCCGAGACGCTCCGCAACGAGCCGCTTCGCTAGCGCGAGTCAGGGGCAGACTTCCGTCGGGATGTGGTCGGGCATGCTCCACATCGGCTCCCCCACGAGCGTGTAACAATTGCCGGGCCCCTCGTGCGCGCTGTAGCTCCCCACTTGCTTGGGAACGCAGCTCTCGTCCGTCTGGAAGTAGTAGTAGTCCCAGTTGATGCAGCCCCCTGGACAGTCCCCGTAACCGCTCGCCAGCACCATGCTGAAGCCCGCATCCGAGGTGTACGGGTACACGAGCAGGGGATCGCCGATGTACCTCGGATCGTAGAAATCCATGATGTTGGCGAGCTCGGGGTAAGCCTCGTGGATCGCGTCGAGCACGTCGCGCGCCGTTTTCGCGGTGCAGGGGCCGTCACCGGTGGCGTCGGGGTCGTCGACCTTGGTCGGCGCGTCGGGGATGAGCGGACCCTCGCCGGCCTGGCCCATATCCATGCCTGCAGTCCCGCCTGTTGCGCCGCCCGAGCCGCCAGAAGGATTGCTCGTTCCGCCGTCCGCGCTGCCGCCGCTCGCGCCGTTGCCGCCCGTGCCCGTACCGGCGCCGTTGCCGCCACCCGTGTCCGTGCCCGCACTCGGGCTGCCGCCGCCCGTGCCCGCACTCGCGTTGCTGCCGCCGCTCCCCGGATCGGTTCCGGCTGAGGCCGTTGCTCCCGTGCCCTTGCCGGCAGACCCCGCCGACGAGCCGCCCGTGCCACCGCCCGCCTTGGTGCCGCCGTCGGCTCCGCTGCCCATGCCTGCCGCGACGGCGCTGCCGGCTGCGCCAGCGAACGTGCTGCCGCCTGCGCCGGCGTTCGTGAGCGGGTTCTGGTCACTGCCCAGACTCGAGCTCCCGCTGCAGCCGACACCCAAGAGGGAGATCGCGACAAGGAATCGAGGTGTGCTCATCGGGTTATTTCCTTGGAATCGATTCTTGAGTGGCCGGCACGGGGCGATCGCGACATGCCGAGCGGACCCGGGCAAGCAAGGCCGAGCGCGGGAAGCGCTGCTCGAAACGGTCGGCCGCACCGCGCACGGCGTCCGGCCCGTAAGCCTGACACCGCGCAAGCACGCGCGCCGCCGCGCGCTCTTCTTCGAGCGAGCCGTGCTGGAAGCGCTCGTCTTGCTCGTCGAGCAGCGCGAGCGCGCGCCGCGCATCGCCGCTGCGCAGTGCGCCCTGTGCCGCCCGAAGCGCCGCAGCTTCGGCGTGCAGCGGATCGGCAGCGGGAGTCGGGTCCGCCGCTGCGCTCGGCGTGGAGCCTCCCGGTCGGGCTCGATCGGCTCCGAGCGCGCTGCGCGCGGTGGTGGGCGCCGGTTCGAGAGCTGGTGCCGGCGCGTCGGGCGGGAGCTCCGCTTCGGTCGAGTCCGGTCGCGCGGGGAGGGGGATAGGGTCGGCGCGCTCCGAGCGGGGCGCATGCCGAGGCGCGGGTTGGGCACCGATGGCGCGGCTTGTCGTGAGGGCGCTCGGCGTGGCGTCGACGTGCAGGTGCTCTGCGCCGAGCCACGCGCCGCCGCCGAGGCCGACCGTGACGCCGAGCGTGACGAGCGCCTTCACGGCAAGCGGCGCGCTCGTGCCCGCAGCGGATGCGGCGAGGGCCGTGGTCGTGCCGGCAGCGCCCGCTCCGAGCGCGAGGCGCGTCGCGAGGCCACGCTCCACGCGCGCGACGGCCCGCTCGTCGGGATGGTCCGCGCCGCGAGCAAGGTGAATCAGGCGTTGCGCCTCGGAGCTCAGGTCTTTCATGAAGTCCTCGCGTTGGGCTCGAGGTGGGTGGAAAGCGCCGCCTCGAACGCGGCACGCGCGTGGCGGAGGCGCCGTTGGCAGGTTCGGACGCGAATGCCGAGCGCTTCGGCGGCATCGCGCACGGGCAGCTCCTCGAGCTCGACGAGGACCAGCACCTCGCGCTCCTCGTCGTCGAGCTTGGCGAGGACGGCGTGCAAGACGCGATTGGCCTCGCGCCGCTCGGCCTCGTCGGCCGGGGTTCGCACGGGGCCGGGTTGCGCCTCGAGCTCCGCCGCCAGGCCCGCGACCCGCTTCTGATGGCGCTCTCGCGAGCGGCGGTAGTCCTTGGCGACGCGCACCACGATCCCGAAGAGCCAGGTCTTGAGCGACGAGCGCGCCTCGAACTCTCCGAGCCGGCGATGCAGGACCAGAAAGACGTCTTGCGCTGCGTCCTCGAGCACCGCGTCCGGAACGCCCAAACGCCGCAGACCGCGCCAGACCAGCGCGAACTGCTCGCGGTAGAGGGCGCCGAAGCCGGCCCCGAGCGCGGTCGGTGCGGACGGCTCCTCAGGATCGGCCAAAAGGGTCAGCTCAGCTGCGGCGCGCACGGCTCGTTCCGTATGAGTGGCCAGGCGGGGCGTTCGGCGTCACGGCACCGCAAGCTCCGCGCCGGCGCGGATTTCGGCTCCGACCGGCGCCGGGCGCGCGACCTGGCCGAGCGCGTCGAGGTAGAGCGTGGGGCGGCGCAGGGGGACGAGCGCATACGCGCCGGCGCCGAGCGTGAGTGCCCGGCTCACCGGGACGCCCGCCGTGAGCCCGAACATGATCGAGACCCAACGCGTCACGCCCGAATCGCTCGAGCTCACGTTGATGCCCTCCCCGGCGAGACGCGTGAGCTCGACGCCGGCGCAGGGCCCGACGACCACGCGATGCCCGAGCTCGAAACAACCGAGCCCGCTCGCGGAGAGCAACCAGAGGCGCCCACCAGGTCCCGAATCGCCGGAGACGTAGACATTCGCCGGCGGCACGAAGCTTCCGGCGATTCGAAACGCGACGCGCTCGATCGCGAGACCCGCACCGGCGCCGAGCTCGAAGCCGGGCGCTCCGGCGACCCCCGCATGGAACCCGCCGTGCGCCGCGAAGAGCGCGCGGAGCCGGAGCGGCGTCGCCTCGTGCGCGCGGGTTGGGGGTGCCGCAGCGGCGCGCTGCTTGGGCGCGGAAACGGCGGGTTTTCCCTTTGGCTCACGCGGTGTTTCGGTTTCGGGGTTCAGGATCAGCGCGAGGGTGAGCTCGGCGGCTTCGGCGAGCGCGCGGCAGGTGGTCGCGGTCAGTCGTCGCTCGCCGGCAGCGCCGTCGAACCTCGTCGTGAGCTCGAGACGCCAGCCGTCGCCGTCCCGCTCGACGGCGGCCCGCGCTTCGAGCGCCCCGCCCGGTCGCGTCGTGACCCCTGCGAGTCGCAGGACTTCAGCGTGAACCGCTTCCTCGCTGGGGCACTCCTCCGGCGCCGCCCAACTCAAGCGCAGCGCCGCTTCGGCAGGCTCGGCCGCCGCCGCCCGGGCCCACGCCATGCCGAGCGCGAGCACCAAAACCGAGCCAGTCCTCCGCAACACCGCCCCCACCATAGCCGAACCCGATCCCGAACCCGATCCCCCGAACCCGATCCCGATCCCGAACCCGATCCCGATCCCCTCGCTCTCGCCCTGACCTTACGTGTACCCCTGCCTCGCTCCCGCCCTACGGCGTCGCATCAATCTCCCGCACGCTCCCCTTCTTGTACAAAAGCCCGTTGTCTCCGACCCCGTCGCTGCGGAAGTACACGGTGATGTTCGGCTTGCCGCTCTCGGAGCCTTCGCGCGTCGGCGCGTTCGTCAGCTTCGCCGCAGGATCGACGCCGCTGTCGCACGCGGTGCCGCCGTTACCGAAGTTCGAACCGTTGTCCTCGAGCTCTTGCAAGAGCTGCCAATCGCCGCCGTTTTCTCCATCGGTTTCATCGAGGTAGAGCTCGAGCTTCACGTTGCCGTTCGGCAGATCGTAGACGGCGAGCTTGTAGCCGAGCCAGACGTTCTTCGGCAGGCCGCCGGACCACTGCTGCTTGCTCATGATCGCGACCGAGTCGGGATGGCTGGTCTCCTTCTCGAAGTCGATCTTCCCGTCGTAGCGCATGCGGGCATCGATGCCGCGCGTGTCGCAGAGGTTTTGGGTCTCGGAGCCGATGGTGCCGTGATTCGTACGCGTGAGGGCCACGAGGCCGCCCCAGTTCGTGCCGTCGTCGTCGACGCGCATGAAGTACATCGTTACCTCGACGTCGCGCCACTGGTCCTCGAGCGCGGGGTCATGGATGTACATGCGCGGCACGTCGCCGCTGATCTTCAGGATCCCGTCGCCCTCCGTCCGGTAGCTTGCGTCGCCGTGATCGGCGTCGAACCAAGCGTCGTTCGGATCCTCGCCGGTGAAGCTCCGCGGGTTCGAGTCCCACTTTGCGTACCATTCCTTGCCGCCGGCGAGCGTCGGGTAGACCTCGTGGACACCGAACGGGTCCTTGCCGCCGCCGGGCGAGCTGCCGCCCGGGTCGCCCGCCGCGCCGCCGTCGTTTCCCGTGCCGGCGCCGCCGCGTCCGCCCGTGCCTGCGCCGGTGCCACCCTTGCCGGCCGAGCTCGAGCCCGCGTTGCTCGCACCGGAGCTGCCGCCCGGCGCACCGGCCGTGCCACGACCGGCGGTCGCGCCGCCCGCACCCATGCCCCCCGCGGTGCTGCTGGCTCCGCTCGTCCCGCCGCTCGGCGCTCGGCCTGCGCCGCCGCCGGTCGCGCCCCCGGTGCCGTTGCCACCGCTGGCTCGATTGGCTGTTCCGGCCGCACCGGCGGCTCCGGCGCCGCGTCCCGCCGAGCCGGCCGTTCCTCCCGTGCCGCCCTTACCGGACGTTGCGTCGTCGTCGCTCGAGCATGCGGCCGGCATGGCCAGCGCCGCAACCAGGAGCCCAAGCGAAGACCAGCCCGTGAGACGCGCCATGGCACAGCAAGTACCCCGAGGGGGCGGTGACGGCTCGTTCGGCCGCCTCGGAGGGCGAGGGGTTCGGACGGCGCTCGACGCGCTGCGCCGTCAGGTGCGTTCGGCCGTGACGATGCGGAGGTGCCCCGCCACTTTGGCGGCTTCGCCGAGCGTCGTCGAACGCTGGGCGCCGAGGTCCGGAATGCTGTCGTCCCCAAGCACCCGGAAGCCGTGCCGAGCGAGGAGCTCGGCCATTTGCTCGCGCGTGAACGCTGAGCGAAACGGCTCGCCAATCAGGCGCACGACGAGGCCGACGAGCCGCAAGATGGGCGCCGGCGCTGCGTACGTGATCGAGAGCCGGCTGCCGGGCAGCGAGCGGCGCGCGAGCACGGCCAGCGTGGCTGCGACGTTTTCGGGCGTGAGGTACATGACGACCCCCTCCCAAACCCACATCGTGCGCTGGGCTGCATCGTGGCCCGCTTGCGCGAGCGCGGTGTCGAGCGAGTCGCGGGCGAAGTCGACGGCGAGGAAGCGGATCTCGCGCGCCGCCGCTGCGAGCGCGCCGGTGCGTGCGCGCTTGTTGCGCTGTGAGTCGGGGTGGTCGACCTCGAACACGATCGAGCTCGCGAGCTCCGGCATGCGCCAGGCGCGCCCATCGAGGCCCGCCCCCAAGATCACGACCTGGGGCGCCGCGGCATCGCGCACCGCCGCGTCGATCGCCGCCGTGCGCAGCGCCATCAGCGTCGATTGCTTGCGCAGGTAGCCGCGGTCGACATTGGCGCGGAGCCCCTTCGGTGCCGTCGGCGCCACGGCCCGAGTCACGCGGGCGCGCGCGCTTTCCGGCAGGAGCACGAACGCCGTCGGATCGGAGAACCCGGCGAAGGGTGGGGCAAGGTGCGCCACGGCGCGTCCCATGCAAACGAGCTCGGCGGTGCGACTCCCGCGTCCAGGCTTCATGGCTTCGGGCTTGTGGGTCTCGAGCGAGGCGACGTCAATCGGAGCGCGTCCCAGTTTGCGGACGATAAGTCCGCGAGGGCGGACACAAATTTCGTTCAAGTGGGCCGTTTTTGCGCCATTTCAAGGCTGCAATTCGGATGGCGCACGGCTTGCAGAAGTGCACGCGCCCGCCGCGCGCCACCTGCACATGGCGCGCACTTTCGTGAAGGCCCCCATGTTCAAATCGATCAAAGTGAAGCTTCTCCTTGCGTTCGGGCTCGTCGCCGTCGTGGTCGGCATCGTCGGACTCATCGGTGCGCGCGCGCTCGGCAAGACGCACGAGAAGTTCCAGTACGCCACCGACAACCTCGGCCCGTCGCTCGATCGCGTGGGGGCGTTACGCGCCAACGTGCTTCGCGCAGAAGCCGCTACGACCCAGGGGGCCGCCGCGGTCGTGGCGGGCGACTTCGCTCGGTTCGAAGAGGCGCGCGCGACCCGGACGGCGGCGCTCGGTGATCTGACGCAGACGATTCGCGACTACGAGTCGCTCGAGATGGTGCCCGAGGAGACGGCGCCGTGGCACGATTTCCGAGCCAAGGAGGCGGCGTTTCGGTCCCAGAGCGAGCTCGTCTGGCACAGCCTCGACCAGAAGGACGCGAAGCGGGCGTGGGCCGTCGTCAATTCGGCGGAAAATCTGCGGACCCGCGACGAGCTCCTGCATTCGCTCGACACGCTGATCGCGGCCGAGCGCACGGTCCTGAAGCAGCTCGGCGAGGACGCCGACCAGCTCAAGGAGTCGGCCGACGCGGAGATGGCGTGGACCACGGCGCTCGCCATGCTCGGCGCGATGGGGCTCGGCATGCTCATCACGCTGTCCATCAGCCGACCCGTCGAGAAGCTCAAGCAAGCGGCCTTGCGGATTTCAGTGGGCGACGTCGAGCAGCAAATCGACCATCGCGGCAATGACGAGATCGGCGCCCTGGCCGACGCGTTTCGTGGGCTCGTGGCGTACATCAAAGAGGTCGCCTGCGCCGCGGTCGAGCTCGGCAGCGGCAACGTCGAGCACGCCATCGTTCCGAAGTCGGATGCCGACGCGCTGTCGAAGAGCGTCGCGCGCACGACGAGCATCGTGAAGGCGCTGCTCGCCGACGCCAAGCTCTTGATCAACGCCGCTCAGAACGGCGAGCTCGACCGGCGCGCCGATGCCTCCCGCTACGAAGGCGGGTACGCCGAGCTCGTCGGGGGCATGAATCGCGTGCTCGAAGCGGTGGCGGCGCCGATCACGGAGGCCAACCGCGTCATCGGGCAGCTCGCGGCGCAGGATCTCACCGTGCGCGCGAAGAGCGGATTCTCGGGCGAATACGGCAAGCTCTTGGGCTCGCTCGGCACGGCCACCGAGAGCCTCGAGCGCGCGATGATCCAGGTGTCGACGGCTGCCGAGCAGGTGGCGGCCGCTTCGACGCAGATTGCGGCGAGCAGCCAGTCCGTTGCGCAGGGCGCCTCCGAGCAGGCGAGCGCGCTCGAAGAAACCTCGAGCGCCCTGGTCGAGATGTCCGCGTCGACCAAGCAGACGGCCGAGAACGCGCGCGCCGCCAACACGCTCGCCGAGGGAGCTCGCGCAGCGTCTGCGACGGGGAGCAGCGCGATGGGCGAGATGACGGACGCCATGAACCGGATCCGCGGCGCGGCCGAGGGCACCGCCGCCATCATCCGCGATATCAACGACATCGCGTTCCAGACGAACCTGCTCGCGCTCAACGCGGCGGTCGAGGCGGCGCGCGCCGGTGAGGCCGGTCGCGGCTTCGCGGTCGTCGCCGAGGAGGTGCGCAATCTGGCCCTCCGCAGCAAGGAAGCGGCCAAGAAGACCGAGACCCTGATTGGCGAGTCCCTGCAGCTCACCCAGCACGGTGAGGCCATCTCGGGCCGCGTGAACGGCACGCTCGGCGACATCGTGGGCGCCGTCGCGAAGGTGAGCGGCATCGTCGCGTCGATCGCGCACGCGAGCCAGGAGCAAGCCGAGGGCATCGAGCAATCCACGCGCGCGATGGGACAGATGGATCAGGCGACGCAGCAGGCGGCCGCGAACTCCGAGGAAGCGTCGAGCGCCGCCGAGGAGCTCTCGTCCCAAGCGGAAGAGCTGGCGCAGCTCGTCGGCCAATTCCGCCTGACGGGCATCAAGAAGGGCGCCACCCAGCCCGGGAAGGCACGCCACGCCGTTCCGGCGGCCGCGGTCCGCATCGCGCGTCCCAAGCACGCGTCGAACGGGAACGGCCACACGCGCCCCGAGTCGCTGATCCCCTTCGGGCCCGATCTCGAGCTCGCGCAGTTCTGAGCGCCGTGCCGGCGGCGAGGCGCGCCGGCACCGAGGCTCAGGCGCGTGTTCGAAAGTCCACGTCGACCTTCGTGAACCCGAGCGAGCGCACCAAGCTCTGCACGGTGCGTTTGACCGATTCCTCGGCGCGACGAACGATGCCGGCGTCCTCCGCCGCGCCCTGCAACGTTCGCTCGGCGGCCTGCCGCGCTTCGGTTTCGAGTGACTCCTTTCGCTGCGCGAGGAGATCGGTCGCCCGGGTGTGCACGTAGGTGCGCTCGTTGTCGAGCTTGGCGGAAAACACCTCGGCGGGCGGCAGGTGGATCGACACCGTTTGGCGATCGGCCGAGACGACGACGTCGCCGTCGCGGAGCTTTCCGAGGTCGACACCGGCCGTCACGTCGCCGCTCGCGACCAGCAAGATCGCGTCCTCCGTCTTGACGAGCCCGAAGAGCGCCTGCTGCTTGTCCTTCAAGTCGACGACGCGCTCCACGTGATAGCTCACGCCCTCGAGCCGTGACAGCTCGCGCACCTGCGTGATCACGTCGGGGAGGGGCTTCGGCTCCTCGCGTCCCTTGAGCCAGCGGGGCCCGTAGACGCCGAGCAGCGCGCCGGCGACGAGCGCAACAAGCGCGACAACGAACGCGCCCGAGCGACGCGATTCAGCCATGGCGGATCACGATAGCAGCTCGGTAGGGAAGTGAAGCGCGTCTGTATTCCTGCAGTAATAGCGCCCACCGAGCGTGGCGCATCGCAACGCTGGGACCATCCGCAGTTTTCGTATCGGTTCGCTCCGATTTTCGCGGACCGCTCCTATCGGTTCGCTGCCGGCGGATCATTTCTCGCCTCGAATACGACCTTGAACGGTTTTTGCAGCGTGCTTTGCTTCGGACGACACGACGGAATTACCTATGCGACCCACGCGAGCACGGTTTCTCATCACGATCACGCTGGCCTTCGGCACGCTCCGCTGCAGCAACGCCGGCGATACGCTGCCCGTCAGCGCGGGAAACGCCGCCAACGCAGGGGCGGGGCGCGCGGGCATGCCCGCGACGATGGCCGGCAGCGGCGGTACGATGTCGAACACGGCGAGCACCGGCGGCACCAACAGCAGCCCTGGCGGCGCCGGCAGCGGTGGCAGCGCCGGAAATGCGGTCGGTGCGGGTGGCACGCTCGGTGGCGGGTCGGGTGCCGGTGGCGCGTCGGGGACGTTCAACCTCGGCTCCGGCACCGGTGGCGGTGGTCCAGCGGGCGCGGGCGGTGGTAACGCCGGCGGCTCGGGACGCGGCTTCGGCGGCATGGGCATGAGCATGGGCGGCATGAACGGCGGCACCGGCCCGGCGATGGGCGGCGGCGGCGCGAGCGGCGGCTCGGGCGGTGGCCTCTACCAGCAGGTTCTCGACATCATCGGGGCGAGCTGCGCCACCAAGGACTGCCACGTGAACATGAAGATGCAGCACGTGAACCTGCACAACACGGACGGGATGCTCTATCAGCGGCTGGTCTCGACGACGATGTCGATCCCGGGCGCCGCGGGCGCCTGCGCCAAGGACCCGTTGGTCATCCCCGGCGATCCGGACAACAGCCTCATCATGAAGATGATCATCGAGGACGAGACCGGGCGTAAGGACTGCGGCAAGCGCATGCCCGACGATTGTCCGAGCCAGATGCTGATGACCAAGTGCCTGACCGATCCCCAGATCGAGATCATCCGCAGCTGGATCGCGGCAGGCGCGCCACAGAACTGAAACCCCCGGCAACGAAGCGCGGCGAGCGGTTGTTTGCGCATCGCTCGGCGCTTCGCCTAACGTGCTCGTGACGTGACGTCGGGCTGTGACGGTCTGCGCCGTCGGAAGACCCACGAGAGGAGCACGAGCGTGAAGCGACTTCTTGTTTTCGGCTTTTGCCTGTCGGCCCTCGGGGTCGTCGCGTGCGGAAACGACGAGGAAGCGCCGCCCGCGGGTGCCAGCCACGAAGGGGGCGGCGGCGAGGACGGAAGCGGCGCCTGCCCGAGCAACGGAACCGGTACGGTGATCGTCGAGCTCACGGGGCTTTCGGCCGGCGTTGACGGCTCGGTCGAAGTCACGAGCGGTGGGACGTCGCAGACGCTCACCGAAACCTCGACGCTCGACGGCGTGACGACCGGCACGGTGGTGGTCACCGCGAAGCGAGTCACGGACGCCGACCCCATCGTGCGTACCGTGTTCGATCCGGTCGTCACGAGCGGGACTTTTTGTCTCGAGAAAGGCGGCAGCCATACGGTGACCGTGAGCTACGTGCCGATCCCGAGCTCGAACCGGCTTTGGACCAGCAATTTACGCGGCTACGACGCCGCGGCCCTCACCGTGGACGGGAGCGTGCGCGCCGACGTGTTCGGCGACGCGCCGATCGGCAAGGACGTGGCCTTCGACCGCAACGGCAACCTCTGGTCGCTCGGCGCAACGCTTGCCGAGAAGATGCTCGTGCGCGTTCCGGCCGAGAACCTCGCGACGTCGGGCATGAACGACTTCGACCGCGAGCTCGACGTTCCCGAGATCGAGTGCCTGCCGGCGCTCAAGTCGATGGCCTTCGACCCCAAGGGCAACCTCTGGCTCGGCGCGTGCGGCGGTAACGTCCTCGAGCTGCCGTCCGCGAGCCTCGCGCACTCGGGCGACGCGCAGGCATCCACGGTCATCTCCGGGATCGAGGACAGCGCGGACCTCGCGTTCGACGCCGACGGCAACCTCTGGGTCGCGACGGGTGCGACGATCCTCCGCTACGACGCCCACCGCCTGAGCGCGTCGACCGCGGAAACGGCCGATCTGACGCTCACCCCGCGCGACACGATGCACAGCCGCGACCTTGGCACGACGGGGCTCGCCTTCGACGCGCACGGTAACCTCTGGGGCTTCGACTTCGGGAGCAACTACGTGTTCGAGCTCGCCGCCGCCGACCTCGACGGGAGCGGCGAGCAAACGGTGACCGCCAAGGTGAGCTTCGTGGTCGGGGTGCTCTCCTTGCTCGATCGGGGTGCCTTCGACGAGGGGGGCGGGCTTTGGTTGAGCTACGCCATCGACCAGCTTGCCCGCCTGAGCCCCACGCAGCTCACGGAGAGCGCCGGGTCGGGCGATCCGGTGACACCGGATCGCATCGTCACGAGCCGGGACCTCGATAGCGAGCTCCGCATCGCGCTGTTCCCGGCGCCCGAAGCGCTGCCGCTGTATCACACGGCGTTTGCGCCCTAAGACCCGCGAGCTCGTTTGTCGAGTGGGGCCGCCGGCACGGGGCCTTCGTTAAGAAATGCGCATCGGACGGCGCGCTGGTGCAGAAATTGCGGTACAGGGGGCGCCTGGAAGCTCCTCGGGCAGGCACTGCCGATTTCATCTTGCCTCCCACCTCGCAATGGTTTTTCGTTCGCAAAGGATTGGTGCAAGCAATCCATTTCATCGGGAGCGGACGAGCGCCATGAGGCTGCGCTATTCCGCGGATCTGCGCTCGCTGGCATTCATCGCCAGCTACTTTGCGCTCGTCGTGTACCAGTGGGTCGCGGCGCCGAAGTCGCTCTGGCTCGCGCTGCCGCTCCTCGCAGGCACCTGCGTGATGTCGTTCCTGTGCGCGGTCATCACGCACAACTCGATTCACTCGCCGATGTTTCACAACAAGTCGGCGAACCGGGTCCTGCAGGTGATCCTGTCGCTCTCCTACGGGTCCCCCGTGAGCGCGTTCGTCTCGGGCCACAACCTGAGCCACCACAAGCACACGCAGTCGCCGCGCGACGTGATGCGCACGACCAAGGTCCGCCACCAGTCGAACCTCCTCAATATCCTGGAATTCGTGGTCGTCGTCGGCATCGCCATCGCGAAGAACGACGTCGAGTACGCGAAGGCGATGCGCGGGAGCCACCGCGCCTGGTTCCGTCAATACCGGGTCGAGACCTACACCGTTTGGCTCGTCACGGCCGGCATCTTCGTGCTCGATTGGAAGAAGGGGCTCGTCTACTGGCTCGTGCCGCACCTCTACGCAGCGTGGGGCATCATCAGCATGAACTACCTGCAGCACGACGGCTGCGACATCGAGCACCCCTACAACCACTCGCGGAACTTCGTGAGCAAGCTCGTGAATTGGTGGACGTTCAACAACGGCTTCCACGGCCTGCACCACGATCAGCCGGGCCTCCACTGGAGCTTGCTCCCCGCGGAGCACGCACGCCTGTACTCGCCGTTCATCGCGCCTGAGCTCGAGCAAAAGTCGCTGTTCGTCTACCTCCTGAAGACGTTCCTCTGGCCGGGCCGGCGCGTGACGTTCGACGGGAAGCCGGTCGTGCTGCCGCCGCCCGTCCCGGACGAAAGCTGGATCCCACGGCCGGAAGAGACGCCGGGCGATCTCGGCGCGATGACCGTCGGGTAGGCACGCGCGCGGGCACGTACTAGCTTTCCGGCGCCATGCGTCGTCTCGTCGAGATCCTGCTCGTAGGTTCGTTCGTCAGCCTGCTCCCGGCTTGCGGAGGGAGCACGCCCCCAGCGGCCTCCGCCGAGAGCCCGAGCATGAGCCCTGCCGAAGCACGCGCGTTCATCGCCGACGTGCAGAAGCAGCGCGGCGTCACGCCCGACGCGACGCCCGTCACGAGCGTGGACCAGCTCCTCGACATCCTCACCGCGGATGAGGTGAACCGGTTCGAGGCGGCGACGCGCCTCGTCGCGGGCAAGCCCGGGATCGACGCGATGAGCCTGAACGCGACCATCGAGCTCTGCTGGAGCGATTCGTTCACGACGGTCGCGCTCGTCGTCGAGGAGCTGCGCAAGCGCGACGCGGTCGAGGTCCAGCGGCTCACGCAGGAGCGCGACGCCGGTCGCGAGTTCACCGAGGCCGACAAGAAGGACCTCGAGCGCGCGGAGCAGGCCGTCGCTTTCGACGTGAAGGCGCGGGCCGCCCTCGAGGTGCTCGCGAAAGATCACCTCGGCGCGGGCGGAACCCTCGTGCACGAGGAGCTCCGGCAATTCCCGTCCGATCCGCGCACGTACCGCGTGGCCGCCTTCTACTACCTGCTCACCGGCGACTGGCAGCACTTCGACACCTCGATGCAGTGGCTGAAGGACAGCGAGGCGACCGACTCCGGTCTCCAATACCTGCGCGGGCTCGAGGCTCTGCAGCGCTACGCCATCCGCAAGGAGGCGAGCGCGTTCTTGCGCAAGTCCCTGGAGCTCAACGCGAAGCAGGTGCGCGCACAAGCGAAGCTCGTGCTGACCGAAGAGGGTATCGAAGCGATCCACGCCGAGCTCGAGAAGCTCCGCGCCGTCGCGCCGCGCCATCCCGTGGTGACGATCGCCGGCCCCTCGATCACGACGGCGTACGAGATGGCGACCGCGTTCTCCAAGGCGCGCGCGACGCGACCGCCCGCGGCCGCTCCGCCGGCGACGGCCGCGCCGGCGCCTGCGAGCCCATCCGCGCCGGCGCCTGCGAGCCCACCCGCGCAGTGAGACGGTCGCCCGATGCGCGCTGACTGGCGCACGCTACGTGCTTTCGGTATCGCGCTCGTCTTGGTGCTCGGCTTCGTCGCGGGGTGGCCCAACCGCATCGCGAAGATCGTGGCGCCGTGGCCGAAGCCGCTCGCCGAGCTCGCGCTGAAATTGCCCGTCATCCAGGGGCAAGTGCTCGCTCCCTTTGCCCCGCTCGCGGGCGCGCTCGGCATCTATACCGAGGACTGGCCGCTCTTCGTGGGCACGGGCGGCACCCGCTACCGCATGTGGCTCGAAGCGCGGGGCAGGGGCGGGCGCGGCTGGACGCTCCTTTACCGCGCCGATGACCCCGAGCATCGCTACTTCGCCGGCGCGCTCGAGTACCGCCGCGTCCTCAATGTCTGGAACCCCCACCACGCGTTCATCTCCGACGCGTACCCGGACTTCGCCCGCGCGCTCGCGCGCCGCATCTTCCGCGAGCAACGCCGCTTTCAAGAGGTGCGCGTGCGCATGGAAGCCGTCGACATCCTGTCCGGGGGGCGGGGCTATGCGCCGACCGGACGCTACACGTACGAGGTCGTCGTCAAGCGCGCGGAGACGGAGCGGTGATCGAGCGCTGGGTGGCGTTTTGGGACCGCCGGGAGGCGCCGCACACGCTCGCGCTCGTGCGTATCTTGGTCGGCGTGGCGCTGCTCGCCGACCTCGGGCAGGCGGCGATTTTCGACGTGATCCCGCTCGTGTGGGCGCCGCCGCCCGCCGGCGGCGGGTACGGACAGGTCGCCGAGCCGGCGCCGCTCGTGGTGCGTCTTCTCGGCGCGTCGGCGACCACGGGCACGCTCGTGTGGGCGCTCGCGGTCGTGTCCTGTGCGCTGTTCACGCTCGGCGTCCTCTATCGCGTCACGAGCTGGGTGCTCGTGTTTGCGATGGTCGAGCTCGCCGGCTGCCAACCCGTGGGCGACAGCATCGACACGCTGCTCCGCATCGTGCTGCCGGTGCTGGCGGCTTCCGGCGCGGGAGCAGTCTGGTCCTTCGACGCATGGTACCGCCGGCGGCGCGGCAAGCCCGCGCAGGAGACCGTGCCCGCGTGGCCGCGCTACCTCCTCGTCGTCCAGCTCTTGTGGCTCTACATCTCGGCCGGCTACCAGCGCGACGCCAAGTCGTGGGGCCCCCGGGGCGGGTTCTCGGCGATCGGCAACGTCCTCGGCGATCCGCACTTTGCGCGCTTCGAGCCCGGCTCGTTCGCCGCGCTGTACCCGCTCACGTGCGCCGGCACGCTGCTCACCATGGTGTTCGAGCTCACGGCGCCGCTCTACCTCTTGTGGCTCTGGCTCGAGCTTCATCCGGAGCGCGGCGGTCGTTGCGGCCACGCCGTGCGACGCGCCAGGATCCGTTGGCTCTGGCTCGCCACGGGAGTGTCGCTGCACTCGGGCATCGCGCTCGGGATGAAGATTGGCCTGTTTCCCTTCGGAATCCTCGCGCTCTATCCCGCCTTCGTGCGCCCGCCCGAGCTCCTTGCCGCGCTCGAGCGGGTGAGGGGCCGTCTCTCGTGGCTCGCTACAGCGACGCGCTGAGGCCCAACGAAAGCGCTTGTTCGCCGAGGGGGATGGCTTCGGCGAGGAGTGCGACGCGCCCGGCGAGGGCGATGCCGACGCCGAGGCCGAGCTGGTAATGATGGATGTCGGTACCGGTGACGGATTCGCCGCGGTAGCGCCAGAAGACGGGGCCGCCGAAAACGCGGCCGACCAGGTAGGGATGCAGGATTTCGGCGAGGTTCAGGCCGAGCTCGCCGCCGAGCCGGAGATCGTAGGCGGAGTAGGGGACGCTCGGGTCGCTGTCGTGCTGGGTGCGGCTCCAGACGGCGGACACCTGCGACGTGAGGTGCGCGAAGTAGCGCGGCTCGTCGAGCAGCCGAAAGGCGATGCCGACGACCGCGGCGGGACCCGGTGAGAAGTCGTGGGTTGCGCCGCCGGTCTCGAGCGAGCCGTCGAGGGCGACGCCGGCGCCGGCTTCGAGCCCGAGGGTCTTCGTGGGCAGGTAGGCGACCTCGCCGAGCACGAGGCCTCGCGTCTGGTCGGCACGCACGGTGCTGTCGAAGCGAAGCGCCGTGCGCGTGAGCACTCCCGCGACGCCGACGGCAAAGCGCCGTCGCGAGGCTTCTTGATGCTCGGCGAGCGAGCACGACGCGACTCCCGTCGCCGAAACGCCGCACCCTCGCGCCCGGCCGAGCGGGTAGGCGAGGGAGAAAGCGAAAGCCGTGAGGCCGGCGCTCAGAACAGCATGCCGAAGAGACGTTTCAGGAGCTCCTCGAGAGGCATGATCGTGAGCGTGAGCGGCAAGAGAGGCAAGACGGTCGCGACGGCGAGCCGAACCACGGCCTCTTTCGAGATCAGGAAGCTGCTCATCGTGCGGACGACCTCGACGCTGTTCGTGAGGTCCGCGAGGGATTGGATGTCCGCGGCGCCGAGCAGCGGCTCACCCTGGGGAGCGCCGCCGCGTAACCACTTGGCTTCGAACTCGCGGCCGTAACGCTCGGCGAGGTTCCCGTACTCGAGCAGTCCGCGCCGGCGTGCGGCCGCAAGCTGCGGTCCGAACACGAGCAGCGGGCCGAACACGAGCAGCATCACGAGGACCACCATCGAGGCGACCTCGAGCCGGAAGTTTCGGAAGCTGGCGCCGGCGTAGAAGATGCGATTGGCGAAGGTGCCAGCGAGCAGCGCGCCGTGGGCGGCGGCGAGCGGCGTGAAGGCGTGCACGAGGCCGCCGAGGAACCCGAGCCCGCCCACCCGGTCGGGGTGCGTCGGCAGGAGCGAAAGCTCGAGGCCTCGCACCTGAAAGAGGAAGCGCGCCCAGATGAAGATCCGAAAATACCAGCGGCAAAGCAGGAATTGGAAGATGGGCAGGCTCACGTAGCCGTACCAGAGCCCCGCGATCGACAGCCGCGCGCCGTCCGGCGCCGGCGTCGAGTACCAGGTGGCGACGTTCAGAGCGATGAAGTGGCGCCAGATGATCTGGATGCCGACGACGTAGACGAACGAAAGCAGTCCGAGCTCCGCGGGGATCGAGTTGCGGAGTCGGAACGCCCCCGCGACCATCGCCTCGAAGCGAGGCAGCTCGCTCTCGGGAATGATGCCGCGCTCGCGAAAGGTGCGAATCACGGGGCGCATGCGTTGATGCACGACGAGCTCCGCGAGGATGAGCAGCGGCAACGCAGCGAGGAAGCGCACGTGCAGCTCGTAGTCCTTCAAAAACGGGACCGCGATGCCGCCCCCGAGCGCGTGACCCTCGAAGGACGCGAGCACGAGCAGCGGCAGCCACGTGAAGAGCGAGATGACGAGGACGCGTCGCCGCGCGAGCGTCAGTGCATCGCCCGCGAGATGCGCGCGGCGCAGCAGCTGGAACAGCGGGCCGCCGAGAACCAGCGAGAAGTCCGTAGGCGGGCCCCCGGACGCAACCGCGGAAGTCTGTGACACGGCGGAGATCGACGTGTACTCCAGAAGTCACGCGCCCGCGAGCAGGGCGCCCGCCTCAGCGCTTTGCCGGGCGCGCTGCCGCGATCTCCGCGCGGCGCGCCTGGATCAGCTTCTTCACGAGGCTCGCGGGAAGCGGGTGCTGCTTGGTGTCGAAGTGGAGGGCGGACTTGGTCTGCTCGTAGTCGGCGAGCTCCACCGCGAGCGCGCCGAGCGTCTGGCCGCTGAAGGGGAAGTAGGAGAACCCCTTCTTCGTCGCGGCAAAGCCCGCGACGACCTTGCCGGCGAGCCGAAACGCGGGGATCCCGTAGCTGATGCACTCCTCCGCCTTCGGCACGATCGACAGGATCGTGCGACGCAGCTTTTCGAGCGGCGCGCGTTGCTCCGCGGTGAGGGTCGAGAGGTAGCCGTCGATCGTCTTCGCTTTGCGCATGGACCGAGCCTCAGCCGCCGGAGCACGCCACCGGCCCGCCGTGCCTACTGGCACTCGAGCAGGCGCACGTCGTCGATCCAGAGGTCGAAGTCGGCGCCCGGCCACACCTGCCACTCGATGTCCTTCACCTTGCTCGGGTCGATCATCGGCGGGCGCACGTCGCCCCAATCGGATTGCTGGGTGAGCTCACTCCACATGAGCGTCATGTCCTTCCACTCCGTGCCGAGGATCATTTCGCGGCCGAAGGCGTTGAAGCACTCCTTTTTGCATTTCCCGCCGTCCGGGTGCGTGTTCACGTCGTTGATCTTGAGGCGAACGTCGATGTTCGGCTTCGCCGACTTGATCTTGAACGCGACGCCCGCGTATTTCGACGCGTCGTAGAAGCCGCCGC
>Ga0070682_100000742_pt1 | contig 19483 bp, 21 predicted proteins | sample KBSC63LmetaG_FD_64668 | JGI IMG/M metagenome (GOLD analysis project Ga0070682, IMG submission 64668) | Corn rhizosphere microbial communities from Kellogg Biological Station, Michigan, USA - KBS C6-3L metaG | ecosystem: Host-associated > Plants > Roots > Rhizosphere | place: USA: Michigan... | reverse complement strand
CGGCCGTTGCGACCACCGGCGCGCTACAGGTCAAAGCATCGCCCAAGCTGTTCGTGCGCTCGGCCATCGCTGTGTTCGAGTGCCACCACACGCACCGACCGCTCGACGAGGTGCTGGAGAACCGCTGGCCCGGCCAGCTCGATCTGCAGGAAAGCGCCAAGCTCATCACGGGCATCGGCAAGGCTGCGCAGAACCCGGCCATGACGAACGTGCCCGAATGGGCCGGCGCCCTGGTGCGCGAGTCGTGGGCCGCCTTCATGGACCTCATCGGCACCGAGGCGATCCTGCCGCAGCTGCCGCTGCAGCGCTTCACCTTCGACGGGGGTGCGCCCATCAAGATCCCCGCGCGAGTGGACAACTTCGCCAACCAGCACCTGGGCGCGGCCTTCCGCAAAGAGGGTGCGCCGATCCGCGTGGGCGCGGCCAAGCTCGGTTCGGTCACGCTCTCGCCCTACAACATGGGCGTCATCGGCACCTTCACCATGGAGATGCTGCGCCGCTCGATCATCGACTTCGAGGCCGCGGTCGAGCGCTGGATGCGCCAGGACACCGCGCGTGTGCTCGACACGGCCTTCCTCGATGACGAGGCCGCCGTGCCCGACCTGCGCCCTGCCGGCATCCAGGCCGGGCTCGCTGCTGGCGACACCGCCGCGAGCACGGGCAACAACAGCGACCAGATCCTCGCGGACCTGCGCGGGCGCATCCAGTCGATGGCGAATCAAGGCCTGGGCCGAAGCCCCTACTGGCTGATGCATCCCTCGCGCGCCGCAGGCGCGGCGATGGCAACGAATGCCGTGGGCGACCTGGCCTTCCCCTCGATGGCGAACAACATCCTGGCGGGCATCCCGGTTCGCACGAGCCTGTACGTGCCTCTCGATATCGTCTACCTGGTAGACGCCAGCGAGATCGCCTTCGCGGGTGGCAATCCTGAGTTCAGCTACTCCGACCAGGCGACGATCCACGAGGACGCAGGCATGCCCCTCACGGAGAACGCCGACACCGGCGCGAGCGTGCTGCCCATCGCATCGGGCGCCGCTGGCTCGGGCGTCGTCGCCACGCCGGCGCGCTCGTTCTGGCAGACCTACAGCGGCGGCATCCGCTCGGTGTGGGATGCCTCGTGGGCCGTGCTGCGCCCCGGTGCCGTGCAGACGATCACCGGCGTGGGCTGGTAAGTCGCCATGGCCAAGGCCAAAGCCAAAGCAGCGGCGGCGGACGAGACGGTCACGGTCTGGGTCTATCGCCAGGCCGGGGCCGACGCTCTGGGCCTCACGCGCATGGGCATCGCGCGCTGCACGCGAGCGCAGGCCGAGCAGCTTCGCGCGGCCGACCAGGCGCAGTACATGCGCGGCGATGGCCGGCTCAAGTGGCGCGAGGGCGTGGTGGCGGGCTATCCCGACCCGCAGCCCATCTTGCCGCCGGCCGTCATGCCCGTGGTCAGCGTCACGGCCATCAGCGCGGCCAACCCGGCTGTCGCGACGGTCAGTGCGGGGGACATGACGAAGATCAACGCCAACGCTGCCACGAAGGTGACGCTCTCGGGCGCGGCCGGCACGGACGCGGCCAGCATCAACCAGCAGTTCACCATCGGCACCAAGACCGCGACGACGTTCGTGCTCACCGGCCTGGACAACTCGGCGCCCCTGGTGTTCACGGGGCTGCCGCTGCCCGGCCAGCTCGCCAAGTGAGGGCGCATGTCGTTCGCGCTCGCGCCTACCTCGGCACCGGCCAGCATTGCCTTCACGGGCATGCTGGCCGAGTCGACTGCCAAGAGCGGCGAAGAGGGTTCGTGGCGCGGACCCTTCTTCGGCCTGGGTGAGCGCGGCGGCTTCTACGAGCTCAGCCCCATCGAGGACGGATGGCAGCGCAACCTGGAGATCCCGCGCAGCGGCTCGCGCCTGGTGCCGGCCGCCTTCGCGGCAGTCATGGCCAATGCGAAGGCCGTCTCACAGTGCTGGCCTGCGCACATGCGCGAGACGACGCCCAAGAAGTACGAGCGCGTCACCACGTCGCCGGCCTTTCGCATCTTCCGCTCGCCCAACGACTACGAAACGTGGCCGGTGTTCATCCTGAACCTGGTGGCCCAGCTGCAGTTCGAGGGCATGGGCTATGCGGTCGCCCTGCGCAACGAGCGCAACGACATTGCCTCGCTGCACCGGATGCCGCGCGGCACATGCTTCCCCTACGTCGCGGCCGATGGCTCGGTCTTCTACACGCTGGGCGCGAACCAGATGGTGCCGGGCCTGGCCTCGCTGGAGTCGGTCGAGTACATGGTGCCAGCGCGCGACGTGCTGGTGCTGCGCCAGTACTGCCCGCGTCACCCGCTCATGGGCGAGTCGCCCTTCACCGCGGCCGCGCTGGCGATGGGCATCAACGTCTCGCTGTCGCGCTCACAGGCCACGTTCTTCTCGCGCATGTCGCGGCCCTCGGGCGTGCTGGTCACTGAGCAGCCGCTGAACGCCGATCAGATCGCGCGCCTGCGCAGCAACTGGGAAAGCCAGGCCGCCAAGCTGGCACAGGGCGGCGTGCCCGTGCTGGGCAACGGCGTGAAGTGGCAACCCATGATGATCTCCAGCGAGGACTCGCAGCTCATTGAGGCGCAGCGCCTGAGCATCGAGGACATTGCCCGCGTCGCTGGCGTGCCGCTGCCCATCATCGGCGACCTGTCGCGCGCCACGCTCACCAACGTCGAATCGCTCATCTCGTTCTGGCTGTCGACGGGCCTGGGATCTCTGCTCGAGCTGATCGAGCGCGCCTTCGACCGTCTCTTCGCCTTCGACCAGGTCAGCGAGTTCACCGAGCTGGACCAGAAGGCACTGCTGCGCACCGACTTCAAGGGCCGCATCGAGGCGCTGTGCCGTGGCATCCAGGGCGGGCTCTACAAGCCCAACGAGGCACGTGCCGTCGAGGGCCTGCCACCCGTCGAAGGCGGGGACAAGGTCTACGTGCAACAGCAGATGGTGCCGCTGGGCACGCCGCCGCAGGCCGCGTTGCCCGCACCAGATCCCAACCCCAACCCCGACGACCCCAACCCCGACGACAACCCGGACGACAACCCGGACGACGACGGCAGCAACGACGCAAGCAAGCAGCTGGACGCGGCCACGGCCACGGCCCAGCTCATGGCGAGGGTCATGGCATGAAGCAGTCAGACCTGGACGTGATCGGCGACGTGATGCGTGCGGCGCTAGCGCGGCACGAGCGCGGCATGGAGGCGATGCTGGCCGAGCGCACCGCGCAGTACCTGGACGCGACGCGCATGCGCGCCGAGATCCACGAACGGCTCGGCGCGGCCGAGGACCGCTTTCTCGAATTGCTCAAGAGCAGCGGCGAGCTGGCTGAGGTGGCGCAGCGCGCCGCCGCAGTCGAAGTCATCGCCTTGCGCGAGAAGTGCCAGGCGCAAGAGGACCAAGCGCGCGAGCTGGGCGAGCAGGTGTGCGGCCTGCGCGATCAACTCACCGGCGCCCTGGAGGATCACACGCACCGCCAGGCCGAGCGCATCGAGCAGGAGCGCTCGCAGCTGGACACCGACCTGCGCGCCTTCGTGGTCGAGCAGCTGCTGCAGCGCGACGAGCGCATCGTGGAACTGGGCGCGCAGCTGTCGGAGTTGCGCGAGGCACTGGCCGACATGCACGTGCAGATGGCCGAGCAGGTGCGCCAGGCGCGCGAGCATGCCGAAGGCTTGCTCACCAGCGATGAGGCGCGCGAGCGCTTCCGGGGCGAGCCGGGCCAGAGCATCAAAGGCGATCCCGGCGAAAGCATCAAAGGCGAGCCAGGCGAAGCCGGCGCGGGCATCGAGGCGCCGGCCTGGGCGCCGGGCATCTATCGCGAAGGCGCGATCGTGCAGGCCTATCTCGGCCAGTACTACCGCGCGCTCACCGACACCGCAGACGAGCCCTACGGCAGCGCGAGCTGGCAGCGCGTGGGCACCGCCGGCTTTCACTTCGCCGAGCCCTACGCCGAGGGCCGCACCTACGAGCTGGGCGACCTGTTCATGCGCGATTTCGGCACCTTCGCCTGGACAGCGGCCGGCGCGCAGCTGGTCGCGGGTCGCGGCGCCAAAGGCGACCCCGGCAAGAAGGGCGACCCCGGCGAGGTGCGCCACGGCAAGGACGGCAAGGACGGCGCGCACATCGAACACCTGGAGTTCAGCGGCCAGAACCTGGTGCTCGTGCTGCGCCATGCAGACGGCACCACGCAGGCCCTCGAAGCGAACTTCGTCGCGCCGCTCGAAGCGCTGGCCGAAGCCATTCAAGAAAACGTCTTGCGCTCGCTCGCACCGCCGAGCACGCCCATGCAGTGAAAGGAGGCCGACATGCTCTCTCTCATCCTGCTGATCGCCGCGTTCATCGTGCTGGCCGTCGATGCGTTCGGCCTGGCCGTGGGCAAGGTCAAGCTGCTCTCGCTGGGCCTGGCCCTGTGGGTGCTGTCGCTGCTGCTGGCCGGCAAGGTCTTCTAGCCATGCACGCCCCGGCCCTGCTCCTCGTGCTGCCCGTGCTGCTGTACGGGTGCGCCTCGGGAGCGATGCGCCGGGACATGGACGTCTCGGGCGAGCTGCCCCGCGCGATCGGCCTCGGTGCCTTCGCGCCGGCCTGCGTGCTGTTCTGCTTCGTGGACAACCGCACCAGCCAGGGCAACGTCATTCCAGAAGATCCCGAGCCCGCGACCGTGAAGCTGCACAGCCGCACCGAGGGCAAGGTGCGCGTGCAGCCCGTGCCCAAGGGCAAACGTAAGGGGGCCAAGCCATGAGCTTTCCCGACAACCTGGCACAGCTCAACTCGGGCACGGCCTACGTGGGCCCGAACCCTCCGCCGGCAGCCGGCACGCGCGAGGGCGATCTGTGGGCCGACACCAGCGTCTCGCCCTTCGTGCTGCGCGTCTACATCGATGGGCAGTGGCAGGCGCCGGCCAGCAGCGCCGCCGGGGGTTGACCATGTATGACCTGGCCGCCGCCAAGCTGCGATTGGGCATCACCGACGCCGCGCAGGACGAAGCCATCGAGCAGTGCCTGGCAACGGGCCTGGCGCTGGCCGAGCGCTACTGCGACCGGCGCTTTGCCTTCAAGCGCGAGACGGTGAACTTCCCCGGATCGCACTGGCCGGTGCTCATGGTGCGGCGCTACCCGCTGGCGCGCGTGTACTCCATGACCGTGCAGGGCGGCACCGACTATGCGGTCGACCTGTCGCAGCTGCTGGTGCATCACGAGTTCGGCATGGTGCGCGGCCGGGGTGCGGGGTGCAGTGCGGGCGCCAGCATCGCGCTGGACTATGAGGGCGGCTACAAGGTGCTGCCCCCGGATCTCGAGTTTGCGCTGTGGGCCATCTTCGATGCCCTGTGGGCCAGCACGCCAGGCTGGGGCCTGCCAGCGGGCAGCAGCTCCGATGGCTCGGGCGCCGTGCGCAGCTTCGCCATCGATGGCATGTCCATCAGCTACGACACCAGCGACGAGCACAGCAGCGGCGCGGCGGGTGGCGATGCGAGTGCCTGGGGCGTCATCCCTTCGCGTGCGGTGGCCGTGCTCAACCTCTACCGCGCAGAGACAGCCGTGGGGGGTGCATGACGGTCGCACCTCGATTCATCGCGCACCTGTCGCGCATGCTCGCCGAGGGCGGCACCGATGGCAGCTTCGTCTATGCGGACACGCCGGACATGCAGCCCATGCCCGTGCGCTTCCTGCTGAACCATCCGGGCCTGCGCGACGAATCGATCATCAACGCCTACGGCGTCAACGCGCTGATTCTCACGTTCCCGGCCACGCCCGAGTTCAAGGCCAGGCCTCCGCGCAAGTTCGACCTGGTCGTCTTCGACGTCGACCAGGGCGCCACGGGTGCGAAGCCCTATGCGCTGGACAGCGTGAAGCTGCACCAGGCGAACAACACCGCTGTCGCGTGGACGGCGTACCTGCGGGGCAAAGACGAATGAGCAGCCTGTACGTGCGCCGCCTCGTTCGCCAGTGGGCCGCAGCAGCTGCGGCCGGCGAGGGCCTGCCCTTCTACGACACGATCAATCAGGCGCAGGACCCGAAGGAGCCCACCTGGGTCACGGCCGAGTTTCCCAACGCGACCACGCAGGCCAGCACGTACTGCAGCGATGAGGAAACCGGCGTCTTCGATCTCGCCTTTCTCACACGTGGCGGCCAGGGCGACGAGCGCGTGCTCGAAGAAGCCGAGGCCGTCATGGCGGGCTTCATGACGCAAGAAGACCCCACGCATGCGCTGCAGCTCGGTCGCGCTGCGCCCCCTCAAGAGTTCCCCGCCGGCGACGTGCCGTGGTTCGTCGTCCTGTTCTCTGTGCCTTACGTCTATCAACCGCAGAAAGGAGCCGACCATGTCCGGTGACGCCATCAGTAGCAAGGGCGTGGCCATGTACCTCACGAAAGGCGCCATCCCGCCTTACAAGGTCAAGCCCACAGCCATCTCCAAGAGCGAGCCCACGGTGGTGACAGCGCCGGCCGCCACGCCGCCCGAAGTCAGCTTTCGCGTAACCGGCATCACAGCCGGTGCCACGACCGCCTTCAACGTGAGCGCGTCGGACTTCGCGGCGCTCAAGGCCAGCGCAAGCGCTGGCGTCGCCTCGGTCACGTTCGCAGGCTTCACGGGCGCCTGGCTCGGAATGAATGGAACGAAGGCCGCGACACTGGGCGCGGACGGCTCCAACCAGTTCACCGTCGCCACCGACTCGTCGGCCTTCGGCGCCGCGCCGGACACGGCCACGATCAACAGCACGTACACCGCTGCCGCCCTGGTGCCTGCCATCGGCCAGCTCGTGCGCATCACCAACTCGGGCTTCACCAGCATCGACGGCAAGGTCTTCCCGGTGTCGGCCGTGGGTGCGGGCACGTTCACGCTGCTGGGCAGCGACACGAGCGGCGAGCTGGGCAACATGAGCATCGATGCGGAGATGGAGATCTGGGACTCTTCGCAGATGGTGCGCTTGTGCCTCACGGGCTTCACCTTCAACCCCGAGACGCCGGGCACCACCGCAGTCGGCACGTACTGCAACCCCAGCGCCACGCTGCCGCAAACGGCCGTCAGCGCCGGCACGGCCACGCTCACGGGCTGGATCGACAAGAACGATCCCGGCTATCGCGAGCTGCTGGACGCGGCCGACGACGCCACCGAGCGGATCTTCTCCATCGTGCTGCCGCAAGAACAGGGCGAGATCGTCGCGCCCATCACCTTCTCGCAAATGGCCTGGGACATTCCGCTGGAGGGCGGCATGGGCTTCACGGCCACCGGCGCGCTGGGCTCGGCTCCGCGGCATCTGTTCGACCTGGACTGAAAGGAGCGACGGCACATGCAATGCGAAACGCGAGAGGTCGGCGACTACAAGATCCGCGAGCTGACGCTGGGCGAGCTGATGGACCTGCGCGAAGCCAATGCGAATGTCGGTGGCAATGCGATGACCTTCGCGCTGATGGGCGCTGCTGTCTCCAACGGCAGCGGCAATCCCATCGGTGTCGACGGCGCGCGGGCCATCCCGGCGCGCATGGCCCAGCGCATCTCCAGCATCGTGATGGAGCTCAACAACGTCGGCGGGGATGAAGCAAAAAACGCCTGACGCCGACGCGCAAGGCTCTGCACAACCTGGCCTATGAACTACGCATGACGGTCGCACAGCTGCGCGAGAGCATGAGCGCTCGCGAGTTCAGCGACTGGGTCGAATGGTTCGAGGAAAAGCACCAGGCCCATGAGCAGAGCCCCAGCGCCGGCGCCCCCGAAACCGTGCCTGCTCGCTCTGCCATGCACTTCGACCTGACCAACCCTGCCGGCGTGGCTGCGCTGGCGCTGGCGTTCGACAAGGGAGGCTAGGCCATGGCGCAAGGCATCGTCTCTGTCGAAAGCAAAAAGACCATCACCTATGACGGTCGCAACGTCGGCCTGTCGCAAGAGGCGCTGACCAAGGACGTCACCAACTGGACGCGCGACGAGATCATCCTGGAGATGCGCCGCACAGCTGGCGAGGAAACTGCCGCGCAGATCAAGCTGGGCAATCCGCCCGACCTGGTCATCTCCGATGGCATTCGCGGCAAGCCCGCCACCTCGGCGATCCGAACCATTGAAGTGAGCTTCGGCCTGCGCCTGCCATTGGCCGCGCTCTCGGCACTCAAGGACGTACTCGCCAAGGCCATCGGGCGCACAACCACGCGGCGCACCGGCACGCTCTCGAACATGGGCAACTGGACCTATGCGTTCATTCGCGACGGCCACGAGATCAAGATGCCCACGCCATCCAACGGCTTCATCCCGATGACGGCCAAGGATGCCATCGTGCTGCGCCCGACAAAGGTGCCCTGGTCGACCGTGGCCAACATTCGCGTCTCGCAAGGGCGCACGAAGGCGCGCGATGCCAAGCGCGCCGCCAAGGGCCAGGCCGCCGGGCGCAAGGGCGCCTCGGGCTTTCTCGGCCAGGCCACGCAGCAGGCGCGCTCGCTGCCGCTGTTCTCGGGCTTCAAGGTGGCCGTGCGCTTCACCGCACACACCGTGGCCGAGGAACGCTGGGCACGCGGTCGCACGGGCACGATCCTCATCGCGCCGAACCTGGGCCGGCGCGGGCGCCGCCGCTAAGGGGGACACACCATGTCCGACGAACTTGAGCGAATCATTCGGCTGACCGTCGATGACCGCCAGGCCCTCTCGGCGCTGGACAAGCTCGCCAAGTCAACGGCCAACATCGACAAGTCGATGCAGGGGCTCGCGGGCTCGATGCAGAAGAACACGGACCTGCTGGGCGCCATCAACACCAAGATCAACATCGCGGGCGCCTTCGAGATCGCAAAGGAGGTGTTCACCGGCGTGGTCAACGGCATTCAGAGCGTCATCGACAAGATGGACGACCTCGGCAATGCGTCGGCCTCGGTGGGCGTGTCGGTCGAAGCGCTGCAGGGCATGCAGTATGCGTTCGTGGGTGCGGGCATCAGTGCGACGCAGACCACGCAGGCCCTCGGGCGCCTGGCCGACCAGGTCGCCGACATTGGCGACGAGACGAAGAAGTCCTCGCAGATCCTCAAGCAGTTCGGCGTCACGGCCGGCGACACCGCCGACGAGGCCATCAGAAAAATCGCGGATGGCTTCGCGGCCACAGCGGACGGCGCGAACAAGGTAGCCGCTGCCACCGAGCTGTTCGGCCGCGAGCTGGGCCGCAAGATGATCCCCGCGCTCAACCAGGGCGCCGATGCCATCAAGGCAGCCAGCGACGAGATGAAGGAGCTGGCCGGCATCACCGAGCAGGACGCGGCGATGGCGAGCGAGTTCAACGCGAAGTGGGAGCGCTTCGCCACGCTCATGTCGGGCCTGGGCACGGCCATCGCACGCGAGGCCCTGCCCCCGCTCATCAAGTTCTTGGACACCGCCACCAACGGGCTCAAGGACGTGATGCGCCTCATGGACCAGGTGGACGAGTTCATGGGCCGCGACCGGGGCAAGCTCACGCCCCTGTTCGATCCCTTCGGCATCGCGACGGCCAAGCGCGAATCGAAGGAGATGGAAGCCAACCTCAAGAGCCTGAGCGATGCGTACCAGAAGACCGTCGCATCGTTCGGCGAGCAGAAGCCCCAGCTCAAGCTGCCCGGCTGGCTCGATGACTTCAACGGCCAGGTCAAGAAGGGCGTCGAAGAAGCCAGCCGCATCCCGGCCAAGATCCAGGCGCTGCAAGAGCAGATCTCGAACATCGACACCAGCACGCCCGAGGGCGTCGCCAAATTCCAGTACCTCAACAAGCAGCTGGAGTCGCTGCGCAAGAACATCGAGATCACGGCTGACAAGGCGGGCAAGACCAAGATCAAGGCGCCCAAGCTGGACGACTGGGACAAGTGGCTCAAGTCGCTGGACGCCAGTGTCGCCACGCTGGATGCCCTGCCCCTGAAGCTCGCGCACCTGCAAACCGAGATGGCGAAGATGGCCGCAGCGGGCGACACCACCTCGAACCGCTTCCAGGCATTCAAGAAGGCCGCCGACCAGGTCGCCGCCGCGCTGGACCCGGTCGCTGCTGCCCTGCAGAAAGTCACGCAGGCCGCCACCGAGCAGGAGCAGGCGCCCAAGATCCTCGCGGCGATGGAAGACCGCATGATCGAGCTGGCCTTCGCAGGTCAGACAACCACCGCCGAGTTCAAGCTGCTGGCCGAGCAGGTGCAGAAGATGCGCGAGCAGATGGACAGCTCGGGCGCCACCAAGCTCGTCAACTCGCTCATCGCTGCCGAGAAGGAGGCGGGCAACCTGCAGGCCAAGTTCGACGCGATCAACAAGGCGCTCGATGCGGGGCTCATCAGCGCCGCCACTGCCGACAAGACCAAGAACGAATTGCTGGGCATCTCCGACGCGGCCAACAAGGTCACGAAGGACGTGAAGACGCTCTCAGAGTCCATCGGCGAGATGGGCGCGAAGTTCGTTGTGGACTTCGCAGACAAGCTCATCGATTCGTTCGGCCAGGTCGACACCAGCTTCGGCGACATGGTCGAGTCGATGATTAAGCAGATGGCAAAGCTGATCCTCAACAGCTACTTCCAGCAATTCTTCAAGGCGGTCGAGGACATGGGCGGATGGGGCAAGGCCATCTCTGCGTTCTCGTCGTCGTTCAGCCAGGCGGCCAAGGGTGCGGCCTTCAATGCGAAGGGCATGCAGTTCTTTGCCAGCGGTGGCATCGTGACGCGGCCCACCATGTTCGCGCATGGCGGCGGCCTGGGCGTGATGGGCGAGCGCGGCGCCGAGGCCATCGTGCCCCTCAGACGCGACAGCTCGGGCGACCTGGGCGTCGCGGCCGGGGCCACCACCGTGAACGTCTACAACAACGCGGACGTCGAAGTCGAAACCACTTCGCGCGACAACACCGATGGCTCGCGCATCATCGATATCACCATCGAGCGCAAGGTGAAGGCCATGTTCAACAGCGGCCAGATGGACCGCACCATGCGCTCGACCTACGGCGTCACGCGGCAACCGGCGATGGGGTGACACATGGCAACCACGATCACGATCGCATCGCGCCCGCTCTCTCTCGATGGCTGCTGGCAGAACTGGAACGAGAAAGACAACGAGGCCGTGCTGCGCAGCGACATGGAGCTGGGCGGCTTCACGAAGGTGCGGCTTCGCACCACGGACGCGGGCCGCACCATCAATGCCACGGTCATGCTCAAGGCCGAGCTGTTCGAGGACTTCATGAGCTGGTACCGGGTCAACTGCGCGCGCGGGATCTTCCCCACGCGCGTGAAGGAACCCAGCGGCAAAGAGATCGTCGCGCGCTTCACCGCGGCGCCCACCATCGAGTACCCCACGGCCGACCGCACCGTCTTTCAAGCCAGCTGCATCCTGGAGCAGCTGCCCGCCTGGCGCGACCTGTGAACCATGACTGTCCACAACATCCGCGCCGCGCTCGAGTCTTCCAGCAACGTCGCCTGGCTGGCCCTGCTGACCATCACCGATGCGAGCGGCAACACGCTGCGCGTGGTCAACAACTCGGTCGCGGTGGTCAGTCGCGGCAACACCTTCGAGCCCTACCCGTTCGACGTGACGCTGCCGCAGGACGACAGCGAGCAGCTGCCCTCGGTGTCGCTGGTGATCTCCAACCTCGATGCAGCCATCATCGAGTACGTGCGCGAGAGCATCGAGCCGCCGGGCATCGCCATCGAGCTGGTCACGAGCCAGTACCCCGACCAGGTCGAAGTCTCGCTCACGTTCCTGCGCTTGGGCTCGGTCACGTATGACGCCATGACGGTGTCGGGCCAGCTGGCCGTCGACAACTTCCTCACGCAGAAATTCCCGGCCGAGGCTTACGACCCGGTCGCATTCCCGGCGCTGTTCAGATGACCACGCTCGACCACCTGCTGCACCAGCCGCGCGCCTTCGTGGGCATCCCGTGGGTGGCGCGCGGCGACGACTTCGCCGGGGCCGACTGCTGGGGCGTGGTGCGCCTGGCCGCGCGCCACCTGTACGGGCTGGAGTTCCCTGCCTACTTCTACAGCGAGGTCGATCTACTGGCCGAAGCCGCCGAGCTGATCGAGCACGAGACGCACGGGCCGCACTGGTGCCCCCTGTACGAAGGCCAGCGCATCGAGCCTGGCGTGGTGCACATCTTTCGCATCAAGGGCTTCAAGACGCATTGCGGCTTGAGCCTGGGCGGCAATGAGTTTCTGCATTCGCTGCCCGGTCACGAGTCGGTCATCGAGAGCCTGGCCGATATCCAATGGCGGCACCGGCGCACGGGAAGCTACGAATGGAAAGCGTAGAAGTCATCGACCCGGCGCCTGCGGACATTCTCGATAGAGTGCCGTTGGATTGTTCGCCGCATGGCCTGGCCCGCATGCTCATGCCCGGCGGCGAGCATCGCGAGGTCGCCATCACCGAGGGCATCACGCTGCGCACCCTCATCGAGACGGCCGTGCCCGTGGATCTGCGCGAGTACGTGCGCGCGTTTCACTTCGGCCTGGAGGTGCGCGACTGGGACGGCCTGCACCTGCGCGCGGGCGACAAGCTCATCCTGGCCGTGGTGCCGCAAGGCGGGGGCGGCGGCAAGAACAAGAAAGGCATCATCGGCGCGGTGCTCACCATCGCGGTCGCGGTCTTCGCGTCGTGGGCTGCGCCCGCGATCTATGGTGCGCTCGGGGGCGTGGCTGGCGCGGCGGGCTCGGGCCTCTACATCAGCGCCATTCAGGCGGGCATCACACTGGTGGGCGCCATGGCCATCTCGGCGCTGGTCAAGCCCGCGAGCGTCAACACCGCCGTCGCCAGCGGCGGAGCCGATGCCGCGAAGTCCTATTCGCTCACGGGCCAGAGCAACGCAGCTCGGCCCTATGGCGCCTGCCTGGTGGTGTACGGGCGGCACAAGGTCATGCCCGCACTCGCGGCCAACCCCGACGTGGACAACTGGGGGCAGAACACCACGCTCACCGCGCTGTACGACTTCGGCCTGGGCTGGGTCGGGCTTGAAGACCTGCGCATCGGCGACGTGTCCCTGTGGGAGTACTCGCCCGAGGTGGTCGTGCATCAGAACAGTCTTTGCCAGGATCTGCGTCTAGCAACGCGGCGCATCGGCTATGACCAGTACGCCATCACGCTCGCGCAGAACGACCCGATCACGGTTCGCACGAAGACCGACACCTTCTATGCGGACATGGACATTCAGTTTCCCAAGGGCATCTTTCGCACGGACACCTCGGGCAACATCCTGCCGTTCACCGTTGACCTGGCCGCGTTCTGGCGCAAGGTGGGCGACAGCGCCTGGACGCAGCTACCGGTCGATCACTTCTACGGCGCGAGCAATCGCTACTACACCACGGGCGCCACGCCCACCATCGAGTACCAGCTGGGCTACGGTATCGGCAACACCGCCTGGTTCGACTACTACCCCAGCTCATCACCGGCGCACCTGCGTGCACTCGCGGCCGACTGGCGCCAGTTGACCAACACCCAGCCCGCCGGCGGCGGCATGGCCCAGTACAACGCCAGCGTCCCGAATGAGAACTGGCTCTTTCAGTACCCCAGCGGGCCCATTGATGAGGCGAACTACTTCGCGCGCTACCCGGAGATCAAGAACAACGGGTGGCCTGGCAGCGCCACCAACCACTTTGAAGCCATCGGCTCGCGCGAAGGGCGCGACCCGCTGGTGCCGGTGTTCATCAAGGGTCGCTACTCGTCCGTCTACGACATTGGCTGGTATGCCCCGTCGCCCAGCTCGGTGCCCACGCTGCTGCACAGGTGGGACAGGGACATCTACGGCAACCCCGACTCGGGCTACTACAACCGCAACATCGGCGGTTGGTACTGGATCGACAACGGGGGCACGCTCTCACCGACCATCACTGACGTGCCCTTCACCTTCCGCGTGAAGGCAGGCAACACGTTCGACGGCGCGGTCTACCTGCAACGCTACCCGGACGTGGCGGCGGCGGGCCTGGACCCGTGGCAGCACTTCATCAGCTATGGCGCCTTCGAGGGTCGCGACCCTTACGCCTGGCTGGTCGCCACCTCGGTTCGCAACGAGGTCGCGGCGGTCGGCCCATTCTGGCTGCGCCTGTTCTTCGTCTTCCCCGCGCCCGGCGAGTACGAGCTGCAGGTGGTGCGCACCGATGCCTCCTACGATGGCACCGGCGGCGGGCAGACGCAAAAGGTCAACGAGGCCGTGCTGGGCATCCTGCGCAGCTACCAGGCCGGGCCCGTGGTGCAGCCGCGCCTGAAGCACACCATGCTGGAGATGCGCGTGCGCGCAAGCGACCAGCTCGCGGGCGTGGTGCAGAACCTCTCGGCCATCGCCACCTCGGTGCTGCGCGTGGCCTGGCGCGATGCTGGGGGCGCGCTGCAGTTCGGCTACACCCAGACGCGCAACCCCGCCTGGATCGTGCTGGACATGCTCACCAGCGAGAAGAATCCGCGGCCGCTGTCCGACGCACAGGTCGACTGGGACAGCTGGATCTACCTGGCGGGCAAGTGCGACGCCGTTCGCTCCTGGGTCATCAACGGCCAACCCTATAGTGCGCCGCGCTACACGTGCGATATCGTCATCACCGATTTTTCGACCGTCATGGAGCTGGCCGAGTCGGTGCTGTCGGGTTGCCGCTCGTCCATCATTCTCACGAAGGCCGGCACCTGGGGCGTGCTGCACGACGAAGAGAAGACCACGCCGCGCCAGCTCATCACGCCGGCCAACAGCTGGAACTTCGGCGGCTCGCGCACGTATTCGCAGGTGCCCCATGCGCTGCGCGTGGCTTTCATCAATCGCGACAACGCCTGGAGTCGCGACGAAACCATCGTCTACAACGACGGCTACAACGCGAGCAATGCGACGGTGTTCGAGACGCTGGACACCTACGGCATCACCGACTACGCGCACGCCTGGGCCTACGGGCGCTTCATGCTCGCGCAGGGCATCCAGCGCGCGGAGCTGTTCACGCTCACGATGGATGTGGAGAACCTGCTGGTGCAGCGCGGCGACCTGGTGCACGTGGCGCATGACGTGCCGCGCGTGGGCGGCGTGCCTTCGCGCATCGTGAGCGTGGCCGACGCGCCGAGCCTGGCCGTGAAGGTCGACCGGCCGCTCACCTTCCAGCCCTCGGGCTACGCCTGGCGCTCGAACGACGGCACCATGCGCACGGGCGCTGTCAGTGTCGACGCGAGTCAAACAGCCGATGACGTGGTCGTGCTGGACAGGACCGATGGCATGGCGCCCGACGATCTCATCGTGCTGGGCGAGTACGAGCGCGTGGTGTGGCCTTACCTGGTGCAGCGCATCACGCCCGCGTCGGACTTCTCCGCCGAGCTGACGCTGTGCAAGTACGTCAAGGGGGTCTACGACGCCGACACCGGCGCGATCCCGCCGTGGGACCCAGGCTTCGGGCACGACTACCTCAACAGTACCGACCTGGTCGACTTCGACGCCACGGCCACCTCGCGCCTGTACTACGTCGCACGCTACCCGCGCACCGACGTGCTGCTGCAATGGAAGGTGCGCGGCTGGGGCATCCATCACCATGAAGTCACGCTCATCATGCCCACGGGGGTGCGCGTGCCCATCGCGAACGACGTGGGCCAGCTGTCCTACCAGTGGACGCTCGACGCGCTCAAGGATCAGCGCTACTACGGCATCCCGCTGCAGTTCGAGATCGTGCCGGTGTCCAGCGTGGGCTTTCGCGGGCAGGCCGCCTATGCGTCCATCACGCTGCAGCCCGACACCACGGCGCCGGCCGTCGTGCCCATGTTCGGCGCCAACGTGCAAAAGGAAACCATCGACCTGTTCTGGCAGCACCCCGACGAACCCGACATTGGCCGCTACCTGCTGCGCTACACACCCAACACCGAGACGCCGGTGTGGAATGCATCGCAGCAGCTGGCCGAGGTCGCCTGGCCGGGCACCAAGGTCGCGGCCGGCGCGCGCACCGGCTCGTATGGAATTCGCGTCGAGGACACCAGCGGCAACCTGTCGGATGTGGTGTGGCGGCGCACGACGGTCGCGGTGCTGCCCGAGATCAATGTCATCGAGGTGGTCAACGACATTGACCTCACCCCGGCCTGGCCTGGCAAGGTGGATCACGCGGTGGTTGATGGCCGCGAGCTGCGCAGCGAAGGCGACTTCGGCAACGTCTACCCGGTGGGCATCTACTATTGCTTCAAGCCGGTCGACCTGGGCGACGTGTTCGAGGTGCGTGTCTCGTCCAAGATCGAAGCCTATGGCATTCGCGCGCAGGACTACATGCACAACTGGGTCAGCCTGCATGAAGTCAAGACGCTGGTGAGCGGCACGTCCGACGACTGGGACTGCTGGCTCGAAGCACGTGCGGCCGATGAGATGGAAGTCATTCACCTGTGGCCCACGATGCATGACGCGGACCCGATTGCCTCGGGCACGGGCTCGACCTGGTCGCCTTGGCGCCCTGTGTCCGTGGGCGACTTCACCGCGCAGATGCTGCAGTTTCGCATCGTCCTCAAGAGCCTGGACCCGGACACGCGCGTCGTCGTGCGCTCGGGGCGCATCGAGGTGGACATGCCCGACCGCGTCGACAGCTACGGCGATGTGGACGTCTCGCCGGCTGGCCTGGAGTTCATGTTCGACCCGGCCTTTCGCGAGCTGGAGGCCGTGGCCATCTCGATCAATGGCAACCCCGACCCGGTCGTCGCCGAGGTCACGAACAAGAGTCCCTATGGGCTCACCGTGAAGCTGCGCAACACAGTGAGCAACGCCTACGTCGCAGGCTCCGTCGATATCATGGCCGAGGGCTATGGTCGGCTGCGGCCCACATCGATCTGACAACGAAGGAGCACGCCATGTCGCAATCGCTCGCCGACGACTTCCCCATCGATCCGCTGACCACGTCGGGCGATGAGCTGGCCGATATCCTCAACCGCTTCCAGGCCGCGGTCATGAGCAGCAACAGCGGCGCCGCTGCGCCGCCGGACCTGTACCCCGGCACGATCTGGATCGACACCAGCGGCGCGGCCCCTGTGATGAAGATCCGCAACGCGGACAACTCAGGCTGGGACACGATCCCCACCAGCGGCTCGACCGCGCCCTATCTGCTGCCCGATGGCACTGTCGCGGCTCCGTCGCTTGCGTTCAAGAGCGAGCCGCAGCTGGGCCTGTACCGCGTGGGTGCAGGCAGCATGGCCTTCGCCAACACGGGCGTGCGCACGCACTACTTTCCTACCGGGGGCACTGCGACGGCACTGCAGATGAACCCGCGTGCAGCGGGCACGAGCGAACTCGATCTGTACCACGACCCGGCGGGCACTGCGAACACGGACTACTTCGCGATCCAGAAGAGTGCGGCACAGACACTGTTCACTTCGGTGGCCGTGGGCACGGGTGCGAAGAAGCTTTTCAAGTTCGACGCGGCCAGCTTCACCTTCGCAGGTGGCCCTGTCACAGCGCCGCAGTTCAACCTCAACGCGAATTGCTACTGGTCGATTGATGCGAACAACGTGTACTGGACCGTCAAGCAGAACTCGTATCTGTATGCGAGCCTCGCGAATGGATCGCTGACTTACAACAACCTGGGCACGGGCGGCAGCGGCAAAGCGACGATCATCCATGCGACGAACGGCGACTTCATCAGCCCGGCCGGCATCTACGCAGGCGGGCAGCAGCCAGGCCTGGGTCTTGAAGTCGCCGGCAATGCCCGGCGCCTGCGCTTTACGACGGATGGCTGGCGCCTGGATTGGGACGGCGCCAGCGGAAATCTCAATTACGTGAATCCGTCGGGAGTCGGCCTTCTGACGATCTCGGGGTCGAATGGGACAGTCAATACACCGGCGGGCTATACGTCATCGGGCGGCGCGGGCGTCGGCTATCTTTGCTACAACTATCAAGACGCGGGCGGAGGCACGTTGGTGCGCTACATGATCCAGGCGAATCCCGGCTGGGCCGAGGTCTACATCATGGGCATTCATGTGCAGGGCAACTGGGCTGGCATGCGCATGCAAGCCAGCAGCGGCAGTTATATCGACTTCGTACTCAGCGGGTCCGCCGGGTCAATCGGGACCGTGCGCGCGAATATCGAAGGCAGCGTGAGCTATGCAAGCAATGCCGGTGCGCTCGTCGGTCGCGGGGGCGCAGACTACATTCACGACAACGGCACGGGCAACCCCGAATACATCCGCAACTCGGGCGTCTCGAACCTCATCTGCTACATCAACGGCGCGGGCGAATACAACTGGCCGATTGGCCCCAGTGACGCGCGCCTCAAAGAGAACATCGCCGACACCGCGCAGGACTCGCTCTCGATGGTGCGGGCGCTGCGCTTCGTCGGCTTCAACTACAAGGCGTTCGCGCCCTTGGTCACGACGCCAGATCAACCCGAGGATGCCGATCCGCCGCCGCCGGTGCGCATCGATGACGGCCACTTCCACCCGCTGGGCCTGGTGGCGCAGGAGGCCGACCAGGTCAACAGCGAGATCGTCTCCAAGGGCGGCACCTACCTGCAGCTCGATCCGATTCAAATGTCTCTGCTCGCGCTGCACGCCGTGCAGCAGCTGGCCGCCAAGGTCGACGCCCTGCATTGATCCATCCCCCCCGCAAACGGAGAATGACCCATGACCACACTCATCATCTCGAACGGCACGCCCTATGGCTCGATGACGAATCAGGCAACCAGTCGCCTCATCGCCCTGAACACGATGCTCGAACGCCTCAAGGACGCCATCGCCACGGCGGCCTCGGGCTACGAGGGCACGCCTGGGACCGAGTACGAACTGAGCACCGGCCTGGGCACACCAGCGAATTTGTTCGGCGTGACGCCCAGCGAGACGCCCGGCGAGCAGGGCACCGCCTACAGCTACGCCATGGGGCGCCTCAATGAAGAGTGGTCGAAATTCTGGACCGCCGCCGAGCCCTTCATCGAGCAGCTGGACAACGGCAGCGGGTACTGAAAAATCCCAAAGGAGAAGCAGCCATGCAATTGACCGTCGATGCCATGCAAGCGCAGGGCCTACTCAACTACCTGGCGGGCCGGCCATGGGCCGAGGTGCAACACTTCCTGGCGCTGCTGGTGCCGCAGGTGGAAAGGGGCCTGGCGGCAGATCAAAAGCAGGCCCAGGAGCGGGCCGGAGACGCCGCAGGAGCTGCGAACGGGGGGCAGGTGATACCTATGGGGCCGGTCCACGGTTAAACGCCTGAGAGCTGGCGCGCACCAGGCAGCGCCAGAAAGACGAAAGCCCCAGAGCTCTCGGTGCGGCTGGGGCTTTCTGGCTCGGCCGGGGTCGAAGGAGGTGCCGACCTGGCCGGGTTGCTCTCGATTCTATTGGCAGGGTTGCCCGCGCACAGCGCGCTCCCACGTGGCCTGTAAGGACTGCCGCGCCCACTCGGGGCCCTGGCGCACCACGCGCAGATCCACCGCGCTCGATGCGGCGCCGGTGGGCCTGAACTCCAGGCGCCCCATCACCGTCCCCGGCCGGCTGTCTCCCTTGTGCGTGAGGTACACGTCACACACGGCCGAGCCATCGGGCCGAGCGGGCGCGCAGTCCGTCACGCCCACATTGCGGCACGCCCGCGCGCTCTCGTAGAACGT
>Ga0070682_100000740_pt1 | contig 19518 bp, 19 predicted proteins | sample KBSC63LmetaG_FD_64668 | JGI IMG/M metagenome (GOLD analysis project Ga0070682, IMG submission 64668) | Corn rhizosphere microbial communities from Kellogg Biological Station, Michigan, USA - KBS C6-3L metaG | ecosystem: Host-associated > Plants > Roots > Rhizosphere | place: USA: Michigan... | reverse complement strand
CTTCTTCAAGCAAGTGCTCGAGCGCCAGCCCCCGCCCACCAGCGGTGGTCGCGCCCCGCGCATCTACTACCTGACGCAGGCGGAGGCCTCGCCGCCCCTGTTCATCGCGTGGGCGAGCTTTCCCGAGAGCATCAAGCCCGCCTACCAGCGCTTCGTCGAGAACCAGATCCGCCACGCGTTCGGCTTCGACGCCGTGCCGGTCACCGTGCGCTACCGGGCGCGCGCGCGAGATCCCGACCGAGCCCGACAGCGCCCGACGCCGCGCAAGGGCGACTGATTGCCGAAACGCGGCGGCCGCGACCCGGCTGCCGCCGTTTTCGTGACGCGCTCTAGACGAGCCGCGCGCTGAGCTCGCGCAGATCGGTGAGGTCGTGCGGATCGCCCGTCAAGAGCGGCAGCTCGAGCCGGAGTCGGGCGCCCGCCCCAGCGCGCCCGTCGAGCCGCTTCTCGTACTCGTCGAGCGCGGCGCGATCCACGGCACCTTGAGCGCTCTCGTCGGAGAGTGCGGCGACGAGCGCCGGCGCGAGCTCCGCGGAAAGCCCGGCCGCAACGGCCGCGGCGCGCGCTTCGTCGACCGAAGCCACGCGCTCGGGGCGCGGGTGAACGCGGTTGAGCACCAGCGCGTCGCCGCGCAGACCCGATGCGGCGAGGCGTTCCAAAAAGAGCGCCGCTTCCTCGAGTGCCGCGGGCGCGGGCGTCGAAACGAGCACGTACGCGAAGTCCGACCCGCGAAACGCGGCGGCCACCTCGCGCGCGCGCTCCTTGAAGCCGCCGAACAGCTCGTTCAACTCCGTCACGAACTCCGCCATGTGCTCGAGGAAGCCGCGACCCGTGAGCTTGCCGACGCCGCGGAGCACGATGGCGATGCCGCGCGCGAGTGCGCTGAGGCCGAGCTTGCGCTTCGGCTCGAAGGCGTCGACCAACCAGCGCATGGCGGGGCTGTCGAGCGCCTCGATCAAGCGCTCGGGCGCGTCCAAGAAGTCGAGGGCGTCGCTCGTCGGCGGCGTATCGAGCACGACGAGCTCGAACGTCGGATCTTGCAGCACGGCGAGCACCTTCTCCATCGCCATGTACGACTGGGTGCCGGCGAGCTGCGTCGAGACGTACTGATAGAAGCGGTTGCCGAGGATGCGCTCCCTCACGACCTCGTCCGGGGCGTGGCGCGCGACGATGTCGTCGAACGTCCGCTTCGTGTCGAGCATGGACACCATGAGGGAGCCCTGCTCCGGAATCCCGAGCCGCGTGAGCTCGCTCCGGGCGATCGCCTGCGCCTCGCCCCGCATGCCGGCGAGCCCCAGACTATCGGCCAAGCGCTTGGCCGGATCGATCGTGAGGCAAAGCACGCGCTTACCCCGGCGAGCGGCACCGAGCGCGAGCGCAGCGGCGACCGTGGTCTTGCCGACGCCGCCCGCGCCGGCACACACGAGCACGCGGCGGCTCTCGACCAGCGAGAGCAGCGTCGGACCTTCGGCCATTCCCCCCCTATCTACCCCGTTTGCTCGCGGCGGCGAACCCGGCCGCCGGCGAGCACGGCGCCCGCACGAACTTGGCCCGCACGGAGCCGCCCTTCTAGGGTCCGGGCCCATGATCGACGCTGCCCCCCGTGACCCCAGCGAGGACCGACGCCGGAGCCGGACGGAGAGCACTCTCGAGGCGCTGACGCGGCTCGTGGAAGCTTCCCGCCGCCGCGCGGGAGTCGACGCCGTGACGGTGTCGGATCCGAACGGTCTCCTGCTCGCGGGCGCCGGCCCGGCGCGGCTCTGTGAGGAGCTTGCCGCCTGGGCACCGGTCGTGACCCGTGGCGCCGACAACGACACGATCCCGACGAGCCTCGATTCGTTCGAAGGCCGGACGCGCTCGCGGCGGGTGTCGGTCGACGGGATTCAGATCGTCGTGACGTTTTGCGGCACGGGCGCGGACAAGCCGACCGAGCTCGACGCAGTCAGCGCCGGCTGCACCCGGATTCTCGGGGACCGCCGCTCGGCTTCGTAGCCGTCTGCTGCTAGGGTCCGCGCGTGCGCGGATTCTTGGACCTGCATTGCCACTGGGTGGCAGGCATCGACGACGGTGCCCCGAGTGAAGCCGAGGGCATTTCCATGCTCCACGCACTCGCGCGGGCCGGGTTCGACCGCGTCGTCGCGACGCCCCACATGCGGCCCGGCATGTTCGACAACACGCGCGAGGAGCTGACCGCCGCCTACGAGCGCATGCAACCGGCCCTCGCCGCCGAGACGGGGCTCCCCGAGGTCGGGCTCGCCTCGGAGCACTACTTCGACGACACGGTGTTCCGGCGTCTCGTCTCCGGTGAAGGGCTCCCCTACCCGGGCGGACACGCCGCGCTCCTCGAATTCTACGGCGTCGACTTCCCGCCGGCCGTCGTCGAGCGACTGTTCGACCTTCGGCGCCGGGGGATCCTCCCCGTGATCGCCCACCCCGAGCGGTATCGCTACCTGTGGCGGCACCCCGAAGCGCTCGAGCGCCTGGTCGACTCGGGTGTGGCGGCGCTACTCGACGCCGGCGCTCTGGTGGGGAAATACGGACGCGAGCCCCAGCGCTGCGCCGAGACCCTGCTCGAGCGGGGGCTCTATCACGCGGCGTGCAGCGACGCGCACCGCACGAGCGACGTGGCCGAGGTCGAGCAAGGCATGCGGCGCATCGCCGATCTCTACGACGACGACGAGGTCGATTTCCTGTTTCGCGACGGTCCCCGCCAGATCCTCGAGGGGAAACTCCCCGAATGACGGCCCCGATCCCTGCCGCGCGCAAATCCCGCGCGGGCATCGTGAGCAAGCTCGTGCTCTCGCTCCTGCCCGCGGCCGGCTTCGTCTGGGTGCTCCGCAGCGGCTCGTTGCCGATTGTCCCGTCGCAGGCCGAGCTCGCTCGGGTCGTCCCCGGCACCATTCCGCTCTACATCGGGGTCTGGTGCGTGATGTACGCCATCCGTTTGTCCCGGTGGTACTGGCTCCTCGCACCGGTTCAGCGCGTTCCGCTGCGTGCGGTGCTGCGCGTGGGTGGCGTGGGGCTCATGGCGATCGCGCTCTCACCGTTCCGCATGGGGGAGGTCGTTCGGCCGCTGCTGATCCGGCGCGCGCCCAAGCTCACGTTCTGGGCAGCGAGCGGCACGGTCGGGGGCGAGCGAGTCATCGACGCGCTGTCGGTGAGCGTCCTCCTCCTCACGGCGCTGCACCTCGCCGTGCCGCACGATCCGCTGCCCGATCACCTCGGAACGCTGCCGCTGAACGTCGCGATCGTGCCCAAGATGGCGATCGTGAGCTCGCTCATCTTCGCGAGCGCCGTCGCCGTCATGGGGCTCTTCTACTTCCAGCGGGCGTGGGCGCGTCGCACGACCGAGCGCGTGCTCGGTCTCGTCTCGCCGCGTTTCGCGACCTGGGTCGCCGGCAAGATCGAGCAGATGGCCGAGGGCCTCGGCTTCTTGGCCGAGCCGAAGAACGCGCTGCCGTTCCTGTTCGCGACGCTGGTATACTGGGCGTTGAACGCGGCGACCTGGTGGCTGCTCGCGCGCGGGTGTGGGCTCGGAAGCATCGGGTTCTGGGGAGCGACGGCGACCATGGGCGTGGTCGCGCTCGGTATCTTGGTGCCCGCCACGCCTGGGTTCTTCGGCGCGTTCCAGTTCGCGACGTTTGCCGGCCTGTCGATGTATTTCGCCCCGGACGTCGTCATGGGTCAGGGCGCCGTCTACGCGTTCCTCGGCTACGTGTTGCCGATTGGCATGACGATGCTGGTCGGGATCGTCTCCGTGCTCGCGAGCCCGCGCGCTCTGCTGCTCCTGACCAGTCCGTCCGACTCGGTCGGGGCGTCGGTCGCCGAGAACTTGCCCGGATCGAACCCAGCGGGCTAACCGCGGGCCATGGCCCGCACCAGGCTACTCGTCGTCGTCGCGCTGCTCGCCGGGGCAATCCTGCTGGCGTCGGGGGCGTTCGCGCGCGTGGAGGGGAACTCGGAATACTCCAAGGCCCAGACGTACAGCGGGGCACTCCGCTACCTGCGCGTCGACCTCGGCTACGAGGTCGTCGAGAAGGATCCCGAGTCGGCGTACCTCGTGTTCCGCTACGAGCCGCCCGGCCAGCCCAAGTCCGAGGCCGTGGGCACCGTCGAGGTGGTGGACACGGGCGAGCGCTGCCGGGTGTTCGTGCGGATCCCGCGCATGCCCGAGTACCACGAGCGGGTGCTCCGGGACGGGCTCTTGCATAAGCTCCGTGAGGAGTACGGCCAGCCCGTGCCGCGCAAGCCCGACAAGCCCGAAAAGCCCGACGACAAGCACCCCGCGAACGACGCCGGCGCCGGCTGACGTGGCGGGCCGGTCGCGGGGGCGATAGAGGAGAGAGCCCCCGGCATGGACGCCCGCGAGGTCACTCTCCCCGCCCGCATCGGTCGCTACCGCATCGAGCGCCTGCTCGGACGGGGAGCGATGGGGCGCGTGCTGCTCGCGCGCGACCAGGTGCTCGACCGCGACGTCGCCGTGAAGCTCCTGCGCGACGACCTGGCGATCGATCCGGACCAGCGCCGGTCACTCATCGACCGCATGCGGCACGAGGCCAAGGCCTGTGCCCGCGTGACCCATCCGAACATCGTCGGCCTGTTCGACATGGGTGAGGACCCGTCAGTCGGCCTCTATCTCGTGTTCGAGTACGCCGCCGGCACGACGCTCAAGGAACGCCTCGCGCGCGGCCCGCTCCCCGCGGAGGCCGTCGGGCGGATCGCGCGCGAAGTCGGCGGCGCCCTCGCGACGGCGCACGCGAGCGGCGTGCTTCACCGCGACGTGAAGCCCGACAACATCATCCTCACCGAGCACGGGAGCAAGGTCGCAGACTTCGGGATCGCACGCGTTCCCGAGTCGACGCTCACGCGCGACGGGGGCTTGCTCGGCACCCCCGCCTACAGCGCGCCGGAGTGCATCTCGCACGGCGAATTTTCCCCACAAAGCGACCAATTCTCGCTCGCTGCCACGCTCTACGAGGCGCTCAGCCAGAAGCGCGCGTTCCCGGGCGACGACGCCGTCACGGTGGCGCATCGCATTCAGAACGACGAGCCGCCCGCGATTGCGAGCTCGCTCGGGCTCGACGCGCACGTCGACGGCGTGCTCGAGCGCGCGCTGTCGAAAGATCCCGAACGGCGCTTCCCGAGCGCGGGAGAGTTCGGCGACGCGCTCGCCGAGGCCCTCGGGCAAGGGACGCGGCGCGCCCTACCGACGCTCCCCGACACGCAGCATCGCCTCGCCCAGGCGGAGCGCCCGAGCGGCGGGGTGCGCTCGTTCGCGGGCGGTGTCGCCGTGGGTGCGCTCGTCGGCATTGCCGCGCTGCAGCTGAGCTCGGGACTGCGCGAGAACGAGCAGGAGGCAACGTTCCCGAGCGCTTCCCCGAGCCACGCTGCCCCGCCCGCGCGACCCGTCGCCTGGCTCTCGCCGGCACCCCGCGAGCGCCCGCGCGCCACGAGCTCCGCGACGGCACGGCGGACGCCGAGTGCCGCGCCGAGCGCAGGGCCGGCGCCGAGCGCCGCGCCCGTGACCCTCGATGCCGGCCCGCCCCGGGACGACGACAGCCGTGAAGGCGGCGACGCAGGGCCGTGAGCATCGCTCGCGTGCTTTTCGCCCGCGCCGCGCTGGCGGCTGCCGTCGGGGCGCTCGTCTTGCCGCCCGTGGCACGCGCCGGAACGCCCGAGCACGCGCGTTCGCCGCGCGCGGCGTCCGTGGCGGAGCGGGCGCTCGGCGGCGGGGTCGTCACGTTGCGCTCGCCGGGAAGTACGATGGTGCGCGTCGCCGCCGGCAGCTTCGTGATGGGCTCGTCCCCCGCCGAGCTCGAGCTCGCGATCGGCAGCTGCGCCCGGGAAGCCCTGGGCTATCGCTGCAACGAGCAAAGCTTCAGCAGCGAGCTCCCCCGCCACACGCAAGCGCTCGGCTCGTTCTGGCTCGACCGCACCGAGGTCACGGCGGGCGACTACGACCGCTGCGCGGCCACCTCGGCCTGCCGCCCGCGCCCGCTCGAAGGGGGCGCCCGGCGCTTCGCTCGCCCCGAGCTGCCGGCGACGCTCGTGCGCGCCGCCGACGCGGAGGCCTACTGCCAAAGCCGCGGCGCCCGCTTGCCGAGCGAGGCCGAGCTCGAGCGCGCCGCGCGGGGCACGGTCGGGCGCCCGTACCCGTGGGGGAAGAACTACGACGCCCGGCTCGCCAATCACGGTCGCCTCGGCCTCGACCCGAGCGACTGGACGGACGGGTTCGCTGAGCTCGCGCCGGTGGGCTCCTTTCCCGAGGGGCGCACCCCTGACGGCTTCCTCGACCTCGCGGGCAACGCGGCCGAGTGGACGCGCGACGCTTTCACGCCGCGCCACGACCTACCGGTCGACCCCGCGTGGGGCGGCGCGCGCGTCGTGCGCGGGGGCCACTTTCAGAGCGGGGCCGCGTTCCTGCGCAGCGCCGTGCGCGTGCCGCTCGAGCCCGAGCGCGCCCTTGCGACGGTCGGCTTTCGCTGTGCCCGCTCGGCCGACGGGAACCCCTGATGTCGGCACGGGTTCGGCTCGACATTCACGAGCGTACGGGCTTCGTGCTGGTGCGGCCCCACTACCCCGAGAACGTCGGAGCCGCCGCACGCGCGATCAAAACGATGGGCTTCGACAAGCTCGCGCTCGTGAGCGCCGGGCGCCTCGCGGTGCCGGAGCACAACATGGCGTTCAAGATGTCGGTGCGCGCGTGGGACGTGCTCGACGCGACCGAGCGCTACAAGTCGGTCGACGAGGCCGTCCGGGGCTCGCTCGTCGTCGCGACCAGCTCGCACCGCGGACTCTCACGGGTGCTCACGGCACGCGATGCCGCGAGCCTGATGGTGGCCGAGGCCGCACGCGGGCGGCAGATCCGTATCCTCTTCGGTAACGAGAAGACCGGACTGAGCGCCGAGGAGCTCGCGCAGGCCGACGTGCTCTTGCGCGTGCCGATGGCGGGTGACCAGCCGTCGATCAACCTGGCGCAGGCCGTGCAACTCGTGGCCTACGAGCTGTTCGTGGCAGGTCTTGCCGCCCGAGCCCGCGCCGAGGACGCGTGAGCCGCTGGGCCCTGCTGCTCGGCGCGCTCACCGCGCTGGGCGCGTGCGGCCCCCACGTGGACCCCGCGTTCGCGCGCGAGGCGGATCGCGCCGGAGCGCTTTACGTCGCGGGCCGGTACCGCGAGGCAGGCGAACGGTGGCTCACGGCGGCGCGCGCGGCCGGCAGCGAGCTCGACCGCGACGAGGCCACCTACCGCGCGGCAACGAGCTTCGCGCGCGCCGGTGACGCGAAGCGAGCCGACGCGCTCCTCGGGGCGCTCGCGACCGGCCGGGGCGAGCGAGCGGCACGCGCGGCGTTCGATCGGGCGGGCTCGTTCGAAGCGTCCGACCCCGAGCGCGCCCAGGCCCTCCGACTCGAAGCTCTGCGGCGCCACCCGGATTCGGGAGTCGCCGGGCAGGCCGCGCGGGAGTACCTCGCGCGAATCGAGGACGAGAGCGGCGCGGGCGCGGCGCTCGAGCGCTGCCGGAGTCTCTGGACCGAGCTCGCAACGACCGAGCTCGACGAGCCCCTCGGCTACGAATGCGCGCGGCGCACCGAAGCCGCCGGAGCGCTCGCGCGCGCACGCGACGATTACCTTCGCACCGCCGAGCGCCACCCCTACCCGAAGGGAGCGTACTGGGACGACGCGCTCACGGCGGCGGCGCGTTGCGAGGAGCAACTCGGGCATCCCGCGCGAGCGGTGGAGCTGCTCGAGCGTCTGCTCGCCGAGCGCGAGCCCGCGCACGGCGTCGGCAGCTACGAGCGAGCGAGCTACGACGCGGCGCGCTTTCACATCGCCGAGCTGTACCGCGACGCGCTCGGCGATCCGGCGCGCGCGCGGCGCGAGTTCCGGCGTGTCTTCAGCGAGCACACGACGAGCCGCCTGCGCGACGACGCGCTGTTCGAGGAGGCATGCCTCGCCGAGCGCGCTCACGATCGAGGCGCCGCGTGCGACGCCCTCGAGCTTTTGCGGGCAGAGCTAGAGGATTCGCGCTTTGCGGGCTGCGCCAGGCTGTTTTGCCCCGGCGCGCCCGTGAGCCCTCGCCCCTGTGCCGCGGCGGCGAGGGAGAAGCTCACGGGGCTCGGCGACGGAGCGGACGCTCACTCCGCTTTTTCTTCTTCCTCGTCCTCTTCGTCCTCGTCTTCGTCCTCGTCGTCGTCGCCGTAATCCTCGTCGGCGTCTTCGGCGTCGGCGGCGTCACCGGAACCCTCTTCCTCGGATTCCTCGCCCTCCTCGGCCTTCACGTCGGTCTTGAGGTCGATGCCAACCTCGCCGAGCTGGGTCTCGAGCAGCTCGAGCAGCTCGTCGACGTCCTCCCCGCCCCATTCGTCGAGGACGTCGGTGAGAAATTCATAAAGGTCGCCGTTGTCGAGGCGACGTTCGATTTCCTCCACCTGTTCTTCGGTGAAGGCTTCCATAACGTCTTCGCGGAGCGATTCAGTATCGTCCTCCTCGATGGCTTCTTGGGCCGCCAGGCGGATCTGGCGAATGGCGCGACGGTCGAGGTAGATTTCCATTTAGAGTGCGTCCTCTGAACTCGACCGGGCACTAAACCAAGGCTCATGGGAGAGTCAAGACCATGAGAGCGAGAGGGCACATGCAGCGACCACCCCGGGCAGTCACGTGCCGCTGATCGTCGCTGCGATCGCGGCGCTTGCAACCGCAGGCGAGCCCCACGACGCAGAGCCCCAGCCGGCCCCCCTGACCGAGCGGCCCGCGCGGCGCAGCGCGGTCCAGGTGGGGATGGCGCTGACGGCGGAGACCGTCCTGTCACCCGGCAGCGTGTGCCCCGCCGAGGCCACCACGCCTTGCATCCTCGGGTCCGGCGGGGGTGTTGCGGTGCGTTTCGGCAGCCGTTTCGGCGGGCCCTGGTACCTCGGCGGCGCCTACGAATTCACGCACCAGGATTCCTCGAACCTGCTCCGGCTCGCCATTCTCCAGCAACTTCGAGCCGAGTCCCGCTACTACTTCGAGCACGGCAAGCGCGCGACCGGCTTCTTGGCCGCCGGCCTCGGCATCCACTTCTACGGCAGCGACTGGTCGTCCAGCACGGGCGGCGGCGTCGCGACGCTCGGCGGCGGGGTGGAGCTCGAGCTGTCCGCGAACACCGTGGTCGGATGCGCGCTGATGTACCGGATGCTCCTTCCCCGCTCCTGGGAGGACGGCGCAGGCCAGGAGCGCGCCCAGGGCCCCCTCGGTTTCGGTATCGCGCACCTCTTGGGCCTCGAGTTCGCGCTCGAGGTGCGCGATCCGGTGCCGCGCTGGTGACCCACGATTTCCGAGTTTCTCGGCGGGTAGTGGTAGCGTAGTCGGCGCATGACGACCTGCGGGCGGTGCGGACTACTGAACCGCGACGATCTGCGCTTTTGCGCAGACTGCGGCACGCGCCTCGAAAGGCCGGGCGCTGGGGCGTCCGTCGCACCGGCGCCGTCGGTGCCGCGTCCGGGCCCCGCCGCGGCGTCGCGCCCACCCGCCTCGGTGTCGACCACAGCAGCCTCGCGATCCCCGCGGCCCCAGCAACGCCCTCCCGCGCCCGCGTTCGACCTGACACCGTCCGCGGCCGAGGCGGCGGCGACGCGCCCTTGCCCCCACTGCCGGGCGTCGAACGACCCTGAAGCACGCTTCTGCACGAGCTGCGGGGGAGCCATGGGCGGGGGCGCTCCACACGCCACCCCGCCGCCGCGCCCTGACACGGTGACTTGTGCCCGCTGCCACGGCACCAACAAGCAGGGCCTGCCCTACTGCCAGTTCTGCGGTGCCCGCCTGGGTGGGGAGGTGCCGGTTGAACCAGCTCCGCGCGCTCCGCAGGCATCTTGGCAGCAGCCGCCGGCCGGGCAGCCGCAGGCCCGGCTGGTCGTCATCGCGCAGGACGGAACGCCCGGCACCGAATACCCAATTATTGGGGCAGAAGCCGACATTGGCCGGGAGGACGGAACCATCCGCCTGCCCACCGATCCCTACGTCTCACCGCGCCACCTGCACATCTCCCAACGAAACGGCCGGTTTTTTGTGCGGGACCTGGAATCGGTCAACGGAGTATATGTGCGGCTTCGAGCCTCGGAAGTCTTGCGCCACGCAGACTTGGTCCTGATAGGTCTCGAGGTGTTAAGGTTCGAGCTGGTGAGCGACGCTGAACGAGGGCTCGGCCCGGCAACAGAACGGGGGACGCGGGTATTTGGCTCGCCTTCCGTGCCGCGACTCGCGAAACTCTGCCAGCTCACGGTCGAGGGGGTCACCCGCGACCAGTACTACCTTTCGCGTGACGAAACCGTCATCGGGCGCGAGTCCGGCGACCTCGTATTCACCAACGACCCCTTCATGAGCCGGCGACACGCCTCCATCGACCGCGACGCTTCGAGCGGAACGTTCACCTTGCGCGACCTGGGCTCTTCCAACGGGACGTTCCTCGCCATACGCAGCGAGCGCGAGCTCGTGAGCGGCGACCACGTCCGGGTCGGACAACATTTGTTTCGCCTGGACGTGAACCGAGGGAACGGATGAGCGACGAGGCGTCCAGCGTGCCCATTCTCGTTCGCCTCTTCGGTCGGACGGACGTCGGGCAGATCCGCGAGCACAACGAAGACAACTTCCTCGTCGCCGATCTCACGCGCCGCAGCCGCGGCCTGATGGAGCACGACCGCGATCAGACGATCGGGGAATGGGGCTCGGTCTTCGGCGTCTGCGACGGCATGGGCGGCGCCGCTGCGGGCGAAATCGCGAGCCAGCTCGCCGTCGATATCATCTACGAAAAGCTCGTCGAAGGCGTGGCCCCCGCGCGCCACGACGAGCTCGCGCAGCGCCTCGTTCGCGCCGTCGAGGAAGCGGGCCTCAGGATCTTCAACGAGGCGCGCGTGGACCGCACGCGGCGCGGCATGGGCACGACCGCCACCATCGCCTCGCTGATGGACAGCCGGCTCTTCGTCGCCCAGGTCGGCGACAGCCGCGCTTACATTCTGCGGCACGGCAAGCTCGTGCAGGTGAGTCGCGATCAGTCGCTCGTCAATCAGCTGATCGAAGCGGGCCAGCTCACCGAAGAAGAAGCCGAGACCTTCGAGCACAACAACATCATCCTGCAGGCACTCGGCACCGCCGAGACGGTGCAGGTGGACCTCACCTTCGTCGACCTGCAACGCGGCGATCGCCTCTTGCTCTGCTCCGACGGCCTGTCGGGCATGGTGCGCTCGGACGAGCTTCGCGAGGTCCTCGCCAATTGTCCCGACCCGCTCGACGCTTGCCGCGAGCTCACCGATCGCGCCAACCGCGCGGGCGGGCACGACAACATCACGGTCATCGTCGCCGACTTCGACGGCCCCGGCCTGCCGCAGTCCCTGCCGGAAGGCGACCTCGCCTACAAGAAATACGCTCTCCCGGATCCGCCCCCCGGCGAAACGCACCGCTCCATGCCCGTTTCCGGCAACGTCGAGACCGGGGCTCCGAGCGAGGAGGCGAGCCGCGAGTCCCGCCGCCTGAAGGTCGGCCACACCATGGTCGGCATGCAGTTTTCGCTGCCGGACAGCGTCACGCCGGCCACCCCTTCCGCCGAGGTCGCCGACCTGGGGCGTTACGCGCCGCACGACGAGCCGGTCTCCATCCCGATCGACGGGTTACCTCCGGCGATGGTCGGACTGATGGTGATCCTGGCGATGATCGTGGTCGCGTACGCCGGCTTCTGGCTGCTGCGCTGATCGCCCGATGCGACGCGCGATCGAGAGACTCACGTTTCTCCTGCTCTCGTTCGCGGCGGCCTCGCTGATCTCGTTCGCGCTCTTGGCGCGACTCTGCGACCGGGCGCAGCCAGGCGGAGCGGTCCTGCCCTTGCTCGTCAACGTGAGCCCGCGCGACGCTCGCGAGCTCACGCTCGGCGCCGTGCGCCGTGTAGCGACGGGCGGTCCGACGGCGGCTGCGGCGGGCGCCGAGCTCGTGCGCCTGGGCGGCGCCGCCCTGCCCCACGTACTGCCGTTCCTGGAGTCGCTCGAGCCCGCAGCGCGCGGACGCGTGGCCCTCGCGCTCGCGCCGATCGCCCGCCGCATGGGCGTCGCCGCCGACGGCGACCTCGACACCCCCGAGCGCGCGGTCGTGTTCTTCACGCGGTTCTGGCAAGACCGGAGCGCCGATTTTCGCGTCACCGCCGTGCGGCGCAAGGTAGAGCGCCTCGCGGAACGCTCGCTGCCGCTGCGCCGCAAGGAGGTCGTCGAGCTCGACACGTTCGCGCTCGCGGAGCTCCTCGATGCCCTCGGTCGAGTGCATACCCCCGACGACGTGAAGCGCGTCGAGCGCGTCGCGCCGGTGCTCGCCCACGTGACGGGCGTCGCGCTCGTGCTGCCCCAGAACCCCACGGTCGCCGCCGCGAGCGCGCTCGTGACGCGCTGGCACGACTGGCAGCTCGACCATGGACCCGACTTCGTCACGCTCGATGGGCCGGGGCGCCTCGCGGCCGTGGTGATGCAGACGCGCTATTTTCGCTTCCTCGCGTCCGCGCGCCGCACGCTCACCGGCGACGACACCGACAGCGCCGCGCGGCTCGCACGCGTGCTCGCGCTCGGTCGCGAGACGCTGCCGCGCGTGCTCGGGGCGCTCGCGCTCGCGATGGCGCTCGCCGTCGGGCTCATGCGTTTTCGCGCATTGCACCGCGTGCCCCCACGGGGGCTGACGGTGCTCGGCGCGACGACGCTCGGCGCGCTGCCTTTGAGCGGGCTCGCCGTGCGGGCCGAGGGGCTCGGCAGCGTCGCGCTCGTCGTGGCGCTCGGTGTCGGGCTCGGCGCCCTGCTCGTGCTCGAGCTCGACGGGCTGCCGCCGGAGCAGAGCCGCTTCCGGCGCGTGCTGGGCCGCTCGGGGATGCTCCTTCCGCTCGCGCTCGGTGCCGAGCTCGCGGCCGAAGCGGTGGGGAACCACGGGCTCGGTCAGCTGACGCGCCGCGCGGTGGCAGCGGGAGAGCTCGACACCTTGATGTGGGTGGCGCTGCTGTTCTCGGCCACGGGCTCGCTCGGGATCCTCGTGCAGGATCTGCGAAGCCGCGCGCACGACGAGCCCCCGAAATCCTCGTCCGAGCTCCTCCCGGGGAGACGGCGGCGCGCGCCCGTGCTGGCCGTCGGCGTGCTGCTCGGAGTCTTTGCCTCGCTCGGTGCGCTGCACGGGTTCCTGCCGAGCTCCGCGGACGCGTTCGCGCGAGCGGCTTTTCGAACGCTGTTCGTGACGCTCACCGCGACGGCGACCGCCGCGATCGTTGCGCTCGTGCTCGGCGTGCTGGCGGGCGGCATCTCGCGCAGCGCCGGGACGTTCTTGGCGCGCACGGGTGAGCTCTACCTCGCGCTGCCGCAGCCGCTCGTGGCAGGTTCCGCGCTCGTGCTCGGCGGGGCGCTCGGACCCGCGCTGGTCGGCGCGCTGCGCGGCATCGAGGTGGCGCTCGTCCTCAAGTCCCGCGTCGCCGATCACCGCGCCCTGGCCGACTTCGACCCGCCGAGCCTCGGGAGGTCACCGCTCTCGCCGTACCTCCGGCGAGTTCTGCCGCACGCCATTGCCCCCGTCGCCACGCTCCTCGCTCTGACAGGCGCCTGGGTCGCTGCGCTGGAGGGCTCCTTCCAGACGGTCGGGGCGGCCCTCCCCTCCTCACTCGGCACCCTGTCGGTGATGAGCGGCGGCGCCGGCCTCCTGGCGTGGCTGGGGGTCGCCGCGCTCGTGAGCGGCCTGTGCTGGCTCGTGCGCGACGTGGCGCCGCGGACGGAGAGCTTCGAGACGCCCGAGCCTCCGGTCGTCCTGCCGCTCAAGCGACGCATCGACAGCGTCCGGCCCGGCGATCCAGGCCAGGGAAGCGCCTGAGCGCCGCGACCCCGGGGCCGGACACCGCCCGTTTCGACGCTCCGTGCTAGGTAGGGCGCCTCCCATGGCGGTGCAGACGGTCAACGAGCAGAGCTTCGAGCGCGAGGTGATGCAGAGCGAGCTTCCGGTCCTCATCGAGTTTTCGGCGGAGTGGTGCGCGCCGTGCAAGCTCGTCGCGCCCGAGCTCAAGGCGCTCGCCGATGAGCTCGGCGACAAGGCGAAGATCGTCACCATCGACATCGATCGCTCGCCGAACCTGTCACGTCAGCTCGGGGTCCAATCGGTGCCGACGTTCGTCGTCTTTCACCAGGGTCGGCCCGTCGGCGGCAAGGTCGGCGCGCTCAAGCGCAACCAGCTGCGCGAGATGATCGACCCCTTCCTCCCGCGCGCGGAGGGGGCGCTCAAGCCCGAAGAGCTGTTCCAGCTGCTGAAAGCACAGCGGGTGAGCGTGGTCGATGCACGCGACGCAGGCTCGTTCGGCCGCGCCCACATTCCCGGCGCCGCGAGCTTCCCCGCCGAAGAGATCGAGGGGCGGCTCGCGGAGCTGTTCATGCTCGGCTCGACGCCGATCCTCTACTGCCGCTCCGGCGACCGCACGAAAGAGATCGTCGCCAAGCTCGTGCAGCAAGACGTGCAGGTCGGCTTCCTCGAGGGCGGGCTGCTCGCTTGGGAAGCGGCCGGGCTGCCGATGGAACGACCGGACTGAACGGCGCGACGCCGCTCGCCGCTCATCGCTTGGTGAGAAGGGCCCAGGCGGACAGCGCCTCGGCGATAACCTCGCGCAGCGGCACGCCGGCCGCCGCCGCTGCTCGCTCGCACGCGTCGAATTCGGGCTTCACCTGAGGCGGACCGTACGGCCCCTCACTCACCTTGAGGGGAATCGGGCCGAAGCGCGTCACCACCTCGACGATGCGGCGCGGACGCTCGAGGCGTGTGGCCGGGAGGCGCCGCACGCCGAGCGAGGTCGTTTCGACGAGGAGCAGCGCGGCAAGCTCGTCGGCGGTCGCAGCGCGCGCGAGCACGGAGAGCACGAGACCGGGGCGCCCCTTCTTCATCGTGGTGGGCGTCGCCCAAGCGTCGAGCGCGCCCGCCTGGATGACTCGCGCGATCGCATGCGCCGCCAGCTCACCCGTCATGTCGTCGACATTTGCCTCGAGCACGACGAGGTCGCCTGCCGTCGCGGCTTCCGGTCCGGGCTCGCCGAGCACGAGGCGCAGCGCGTTCGGTCGGCCCGCGACCAGGCGCGTCCCGGCGCCCCAGCCGATGCGCTCGGGACGCTGCGCGGGCCAGCGCTCGAACGACTCGGCCACCGTCGCCAGAATGGCCGCGCCCGTGGGCGTGACATTCTCGAGCTCCACGCCCGCGTCGAGGGTGGGCACGCCGCGCAAGCACTCGAGCGTCGCCGGTGCCGGCACCGGGAGCACGCCGTGCGCCGTGTGGACGTGGCCGTGCCCGAGCGGCACCGGCCCCGAAACCACGCGCGCGCCCAGAAAGTCGAAGCCCGCCGCAGCGCCCACGACATCGAACAGCGAGTCGATCGAGCCGACCTCGTGAAAGGTGACCGCGTCGAGCGGGACGCGGTGCACCGCGGCTTCAGCGCGGGCCAGCCGCTCGAAGCAACGCTCGGCCAAAAGCCGCGTTCCCGGCTCGAGCGCGGAGCTCGCGAGCAGGCGCCGGACCTCCGAATACGGGCGGTGCGGCTGGTCAGCCGCTGCCTCGACGTCGAAGTGCGTCGCCCCGAGGCCGCCGCTGTCGGCACGCCGCACCTGCGCCGTGCCAGCGACATGGAGCGCACGCAGCGCCCGCTCGACGACGGCGAACGGCACGCCCAGGTCGACCAGCGCGGCGACGGTCATGTCGCCGGCGATGCCGCACCACGGATCGATGAAGAGGACCTTGCCGACGCCCGCTCCGCGCTCGAGCGGCGTGCGATGAGCCTCAGGGTCCCCCTCGAGCAGGGTGACCTTGCCGTGCGCGTGCGAGTGCCCGTCGTGGCCGTGCGAGTCACTGTGAGCATGCCCGTGCCCGTGCTCGTGCCCGTGCCCGTGATGATGGCTCTCGCTCATGCCGCACCCGGGCTCGGGGCCCGAAATAGCCGAAGCACGGCCATGGCGGCACCGAAGCCGTTGTCGATGTTGACGACGGTCACGCCGGAAGCGCAGCTCGTGAGCATGCCGAGCAGCGCCGTGAGTCCCTCGAACGCCGCTCCGTAGCCGATCGAGGTCGGCACCGCGATGATCGGCGTCGAGACGAGCCCTCCGACGACGCTCGGCAGCGCGCCCTCCATGCCGGCGACGACGATCAGCGCTCGCGCGCGCCGCAGTGCTTCCACGCTCTCGAGCAAGCGATGCAGCCCGGCCACGCCGACGTCGAACAAACGCTCGGTGGGGACGCCAGCCGCTCGCAGCGTCTCGAGTGCCTCTTCCGCCACGGGAAGGTCGCTCGTTCCGGCAGTGACCACGGCGACCGGGGGACCTGGTAGCGGTGCGACCGGGTAACGGAGCGCGAGAGCGGTGCGCGCGACGGGGTTCAGCTCGAGCTCGGGCAAAGCCGCGTGAACGGCGGCGGCCACCTCGGGCAAGAGGCGCGTCGCGAGCACGTTGTGCCCCGCAGCCAAAAGCCGCTCGGCGATCGCCACGATCTGCGGAGCCGTCTTGCCCTGACCGAAGATGACCTCGGGGAGCCCCTGCCGGAGCGCGCGGTGGTGGTCCACGCGCGCAAAGCCAAGATCCTCGAAGGGCAGCTTCGCGAGCTCCTCGGCCGCGGCCTCGGGACGCACGGCGCCCGAGCGCACCCGCTCGAGCAGCGACAAGACGCGTTCCGGGCTCACGGGCGGTTCGTGTAGCGCGGACGCTTCTGTCCGTCGAGCGTCAACGCCTCGCAGACCCCGCCGTGCCCGCTCGAGAGAATATGCTCTAGACTCGGACCATGCTGTCGGCGCCGCTTTTCGGCTTCACCCTCGGGGTGCTGTTCGCGTGGCTGGCCCGTCACGACATCGCGCGGGGCGCGCAGGCGGCGCTCGCCGGGCGCTCGCTCGCCATCGTGGCCCTGTACGCCGTGCTCGTCTTCGGGCCCGCGTGCGCCTACTTCCTGGTGCTCGAGCCGGACTGGGCCGGGGCCTACCTCTTCGACGCGGGCCGGCGGGCGCGGCTGGTTTCGGTCGCGGGCACGCTCCTCGCGCTGGTCAGCGTGCCGGCGGGCTTCCTCGCTGCAGCGCCCGCGACGCGAGCCCGTCGTGCGCCCACCGTGCTGCGGCTCGGCGCCGTCTCGGCGCTGCTGGCGGTCGCGTTCACGCTCGCGCTCATCCCACGACTCTCGGTGCGCGCCACCTACGCCGAGTACCACGGCGACTTCGGCACCGAGGCGGTCAGCGCGAGCCCCCTCGGGTGGGGACTGTTCTGGATCGCCCTGGTGCTCGCGCTTGCCACGGCCTACGTGAGTCGCGTCCTCGGCGAGAGCACACGCTAGGGAGGCGCCGGGGACTCGATGCGCGGCCGGATGCGCGTGAATTCGCGGTGGATTGCGATGCCGGCCGCGGATCTGATACGGAGGATGCATGACGGACGAGCGCGATGAGCGCCTGATCGCCCTCGCGAGAAGCGTCGGGCAACGCGCGCTCGCCCAGGGGGCCGACGTGGCCGAAGCGAGCGCGCGCGGCGGGTACGAGCTGAGCGTGAAGGTGCGCCTCGGCAAGCCCGAGCTCGTGGAGGAAGCGGGTCATCACAGCATCGCGCTGCGCGTGATCCGCAAGGGGCGCGTCGCGGTCACGAGCACGAGCGATCTCACGCCGCACGGCATCGAGCGCTGCGTGGAAGACGCGCTCGAGCTCGTGGAGCTTTCGGAGGTCGATCCCCACGCCGGGCCGGCCGATCCGGCCGAGCTCTCTCACCCCCCGTTCCCCGAGCTCGAGCTCTTCGATCCCGCGGTCGCCGCGATCGGCGGCGACGAGGCCATGTCCCGCGCGCTCGCCGGCGAGAAGGCCGCGCTCGATTCCGACCCGCGCATCGTCCTCAGCGAGGGCGCGACGTTCGCACGCGCCGATTCTTCGTCTGCGCTCTGGCTCTCGACCGGCTTCGAAGGCTTGTCCCGTGGGTCGTATGCGTCGCTGAGCGTCGTTCCGGTGGTGAGCGACGAAGGCGGCAAAAAGCGCCGTGGCTACTACTGGACGGGCGCCCGTCACGTGACCGCGCTGGAAGACGCTGCGGCCGTTGGGCGTGAGGCCGCACGCCGCACGCTCGGCAAGCTCGGCGCGCGCAAGGTGCCGACCACCGAAGCGCCCATCGTGTTCGATCCTGACGTGGCTCGCTCGCTCATCGGCAGCTTTGCGGGCTGCATCATGGGCGGGGCGATCTGGCGCAAGTCGAGCTACCTGCTCGAGCGCGAAGGCACCGCCGTCGCGAGCCCGCTCGTGAGCATCACCGACGACCCCTTCATCCTGCGTGCCCCGGGCTCGCGTGCCTTCGACGGGGAAGGGCTCGCTTCGCGCCGGAACTCCGTCGTGGAAGCGGGCGTCCTCCGCACGTTCCTGCTCGACTGCTACTCCGCGCGCAAGCTCGGACGCAGCTCGACGGCCTCGGCGGGCCGCGGTGGCGGCAGCGTGGGCCCGTCGACGACGAACTTCGTGCTCGCGGCCGGCACGACGCCGCCGGAGGAGATCCTCGCCTCCACGCCGCGCGGCCTCTACGTGACGGAGCTGCTCGGCTACGGGTTCAACCCGATCACGGGCGATTTCTCGCGCGGCGCGGCAGGGTTCTGGATCGAGGACGGCAAGCTCGCGTTCCCGGTCGGCGAGATCACGATCTCGGGGACGCTCGACGCGATGCTGAAGGGCATCGACGCCGTGGGCACGGACCTCGAGCTCAAGACCTCGACCGCAGCGCCGACGCTCCGTGTCTCGAGCATGACGATCAGCGGCGAGTAGCCGCGCCCCGTGAGCTCCGTGCGTCTACGGCGCGGCAAGCGTGTTCGGCGCGCCCGGAGAGGCGCCAGGGTCCGCGTGCTCGCCGAACGAAGCGGCCTCCGCATCGAGCGCGTCGGCCGCGCGGCGCGCGAGGCTGACGCCGGCGTGCCGCGCAGGAAGGCTCGGAAACAGCGACAGCAAGCCCCCATCGGGGTCACGCAGCCGCAAAGGCTCGCCTGTGTTCGACAGGCCGCCGTCACCCAGCACCGACAGCCGCAGCACCTTTGTGCCCGGCGCGGGCACCACGTCGAGCGCCGGATCGGGATCGAAATCGGCGCCTACGACCAGCGCGAACGCGCCCGGATCGAGCACGAGCGACGGCAGAGCGACCGATGCGCCCGCGTCGCTCAGCGCGAAGTCTGCGAGATCGACCGCTGCGCGGCCGTCGTTCACGAGCTCGACCCATTCGCTGGTCGCTTCTGAGCCGGTAGGGTTCGCGAGCACCTCGCTGATCACGACGTGCGCGTGGAGAGCCCGCGTGGGGAGCTCGGTGTCGATGGCGAATCGCGCCCCGGAGCCATCGAACGCCGCACCCAAGAGGTGCGCCGAACCGCCAGGCTCGAGCCCGCGCACGAGCAAGCTCGCCCCGGCAGAGACCACGCCGAGCAGCCGCGACGGCGCCTCCAGCGCCCAGAGCGATGGCTCCCCATAGGTGCCGAGGACCAACCGATCATCGTCGAGCCGGGCGCACGCCGGACCGAGCGCGAGC
>Ga0070682_100000735_pt1 | contig 19626 bp, 13 predicted proteins | sample KBSC63LmetaG_FD_64668 | JGI IMG/M metagenome (GOLD analysis project Ga0070682, IMG submission 64668) | Corn rhizosphere microbial communities from Kellogg Biological Station, Michigan, USA - KBS C6-3L metaG | ecosystem: Host-associated > Plants > Roots > Rhizosphere | place: USA: Michigan... | reverse complement strand
GTGCTCGTCGATGCGGGGGCGGAACTGCACCTCCTTCACCACGATCACCTTCTGCTTCTTCTTCGCTTCGCTCTGCTTCTTCTTCTGCTGGAAGACGTACTTCCCGTAATCCATGATCTTGCAGACCGGCGGATTCGCCGTCGGCGAGATCTCCACGAGATCGAGCACTTTCTCGCGGGCCATGTCCTGTGCCTGTTGCAGCGGGACGATGCCGACCTGTTTTCCTTCTGCATCGATGAGGCGAACCTCAGGGATGCCTCGGATCATGTCGTTGATTCTTGATTCTGGTTCTGCGGGTCGGCGGTCGAATCTCGAGTTGCGGCGTGGCGGAAAAATACGAGTTCCTCCTTTATTTTGACCGATGAATCTACGGACAAACCCCTATGAAGTCAACGAGCGGCAGTCGATCAACTCTTTCGCCTGCTTGACGAATTCCTCGATCGTGACCGTGCTCTGCTCGCCGCCGCGTCTCCGGACGGCGACCGAACCGCTCTGTGCTTCCTTCTCCCCCACCACCAGCATGAACGGTACCTTTTTCAGCTGCGCGTTGCGGATCTTGGCCCCCAGCTTCTCGTTGCTCCGGTCGGTTTCGACCCGCAGGCGGGCGGCCTTCAGCTTCTTCGCCACCTCATCCGCGTAGTCGACGAACTTCTCCGAAAGCGGCAGCACGGCCGCCTGCACCGGCGCGAGCCAGAGCGGGAAGGCGCCCGCGAAGTGCTCGATGATGATGCCGATGAAGCGCTCCAGCGACCCGAGGATCGCGCGGTGGATCATCACCGGCCGGTGCTCGTGGTTGTCGGCTCCGACGTACTCGAGCTTGAACCGCTCAGGCATCGCGTAATCGAGCTGGATGGTGCCGAGCTGCCACGGACGTCCGATGGCGTCGGTGACCTGGAACTCGAGCTTCGGACCGTAGAACGCCCCTTCGCCCGGGTTGATGTGGTACGCGAGGCCGTTCTTCTTCAGCGCCGCCTCGAGCGCCGACTCCGCGGCGTCCCAGGTCTCGTCGCTGCCGAGGCGCTTCTCCGGACGGGTCGAGAGCGCGATCCGCACTTCTTTGAAATCGAAGGTGTCGTAGATCTCCTTGATCAGGCGCAGCTCGCGGTCGATCTCGTCCTCGATCTGCTCCGGTGCGATGAAGAGATGCGCGTCGTCCTGCGCGAAGGCGCGGACGCGCGCGAGGCCGTGCGTCACGCCCGAGCGCTCGTAGCGATGCAGGCGTGCGAAGTCGGCGAGGCGGATCGGCAGATCGCGATACGAGCGGCGCTCCATCGCGAAGATCTGCGTATGGCCCGGGCAGTTCATCGGCTTCAGGCCGTACTCCCGCTCGTCCGTCTCGAACATGTACATGTTCTCGTGGTAGTTGTCGTAGTGACCCGAGATCTTGAACAGCTCCGAGTCCCAGATCAGCGGGGTGACCACTTCGCTGTAGTTGTCGCGGAAGTAGAACTCGCGCACGAAGTCGATCAGCGCGTTGTAGATCACCGCGCCCTTCGGTAGGAAGTTCGGCATTGCCGGGGCGAAGTGCGAGAAGTAGATGAGGTCGAGCTCCTTGCCGAGCTTGCGGTGATCGCGGGCCTTCGCGTCCTCGACCTGCTTGAGATACGCGTCGAGCTGTTCCTTGTCGGCCCAGGCTGTGCCGTAGATCCGCTGCAGCATCGCGTTCCGCTCGTCGCCGCGCCAGTAGGCGCCAGCGACGGAGGTCAGCTTGAACGCACCGAGGCGGCCGGTCGACGGGACGTGCGGTCCGCGGCAGAGGTCGAACCATTCGCCCTGGCGATAGACCGACAGCGGCTCATCGCCGGGGATGCCCTGAATGATCTCCACTTTGTACTTTTCGCCCAGCTGCTCGAACGTCCTGATCGCCTCTTCGCGCGACCACTCCTCGCGGCGGACCGGCAGATCGCGGCCGGCGATCTCAGTCATCTTCTCTTCGATGCGGCGCAGGTCCTCGTCGCTGAACGGACGATCGGTCCCGAAGTCGTAGAAGAAGCCGTTCTCGATCACCGGTCCGATGGTGACCTGGGTGCCGGGGAAGAGCTCCTGCACGGCCATCGCCATGAGGTGAGCGGTGGAGTGGCGGATAGTGTCGATGCCTGCCTCCGACTTCGGAGTCACGACCTCGACCTTCGCGCCGTCGGGGACAGGCGTGTAGACATCGACGACCTTGCCGTCGATTTTGCCCGCGATCGCGTCCTTGGCCAGACGTTTGCCGATCGATGCGGCGATGTCGGCGATGGTCGCGCCTTCGGGGACTTCTTTCATCGAGCCATCTGGAAGTTGAACGTGCATGTTGACCTCTGAAAATGAAAACAGGGCCGGTCAGGCCCTGTCGAATCGTTCTTTGTGATGGGGAATCAGAAGACGATCAGCGGCAGGGCGGAAGCGTGTCCGTCGTTCGAGTCTGCCGGGTCGTCGTCGTTCGTTTCATAGCGCAGGCGCGGGAGTATAACACGGGGCATTTTGGCGCTGATTTGCCGCATAAAGACGCGAACGCCGAGGCGATATTGGCAAGCCCGACATCACAGATAAATACGGCGTTCCTGCGTTACCATCCGATCCGGTCCAGATCGGGATTTCATGAAAAAAATATTCTTATTCATCGTGGCGGTTCTCGCCATCGGCACTCTTCCGCTGCTCGCCGAAGAGCAGACTTTTCTTCGTTTCTACAACAATGACGCCCTCGCGGCGCACGACGTCGTCCTGAACTGCGGCGGTGTCGAGCGGACCATCGCGGTCGCCGCGCATGCATCTGCTGACGTCGACTCCGACGATTGCAGTGACGCGCGATTCAGCGCGCCCGATGCCATCACCGCCGTTCGCGCGAACGCCACGCAGCAGTGGGCGGTGACGTCGAATGACTCCTGCCCATCCGTCCCGCTCCTCCTGCCGCCGTTCGGCTGCACGCTGGGCGTGGCCACCGCGGCGGTGAACGAGATTCCCGGCGCCACGTACTCCTGGAGTGTCGACGGCGCTTCGATCACATCGGGCAACGGCAGCAGCCGCATCGAGTTGAGACTCGGCAGCGGCGACGCGGCCGGAGTCGCGGTCTCGATTCACCGCGGCGACTGCATCACGACCTCGGTCGGCATCATCAAGCTGACCGCACCTGTCGTGCTCCACGTAAGCACGAGGGACAACAGCGACGGCACGCACACCACCACCTGCCGGTACACCAGCTCCACGGGAACCGGCGTAAAGACCATCACAGTCAGCCGCTACAACACCTGTGAAGGGCTGCTGTACTCGACCTTCACGATCACGGTCCACTGAACATGAAAAAACTAGCCCTGCTCATCGCCCTGCTTGCGCTGCCGCTGTTCGCCGAGGAGCCGTCGTTCCTCCGTTTCTACAACGATGATTCGCTCGTCGCGCGCGATGTCGTGCTGACGTGCGGCGGCGCCGAGCAGACGATCAGCGTCGCGCCGCGTAAATCGGTCGACGTCGATGGCGCCGATTGCAGCGACGCGCACTTCCGGGCCGCGAACGGGATCACCGCCGTGCGCGTGAGCTCGACGACGCAATGGAACGCGGCGCCGGACGATTCGTGTCCCGCCTCCTCGCTCCTCGTGCCGCCGTTCGGTTGCACGCTCGGAATCGCCACGGCCGCGGTCAGCGAATTGATCGGCGCGACCTATTCGTGGAGCGTCGAAGGGGCGACGATCATCGCCGGACACGGCACCAGCCGGATCACGTTGCAGCTCGGCACCGCCGACTCCGTCAAAGTCTCGGTGACCGTGAACAACGGCCTCTGCTCATCGACCTCGAATGCCGTCATGAAGTTGACCAATCCACTCGCCATCGTCGACTTCTCCGGCAACTCCGGCCCGCTCACGGAGCCGGTGGTGCTGACGTGGGAGTACGACGGAGAGGTCACGTCGCAGACGCTGACCGGAACCGATTTCCAGGGCACGGTGCAGCTCTCACCGAAGGCGACCAGTTTCAGTTACACGCCGTCGACCGACGGCCCGAAGGTCGCGACGCTCACCGCCGTCTCGGTGCCGCAGACCCAGCCGGGACCGTCCGGCAACAGCGGACGCCGCCGGCCGTCGAAGGCGCAGCCGGTCAGCGCGACCACGTGCGGCAACATCATCGCCACCGTGAATTACACCGTCGGCGGCAATTGCAACATGCCGAACGTCGTCATCTCCCTTCCCGCCACCGTCAAGCCGGCGCAGACGTTCAAGGCCCAGGTGCACATCTCGCACACCGACGCCACTCCCGCGATCAAGTGGACGATCACGAACGGCACGCCCCTCGGCGCCGTCGACCGCGATGACATCGACATCGTCGCCGGACAGACGGGACAGGTCATCGTGAGTGCCGAGGTCCGCATCGGCGAGACCTGCATCACATCGGCGAAGAAGCGGGTCGACATCAACGCGAAGTGCGTCGATCCGACCGCCACGGTCACCAGCGACGGCACCGATTGCCATCGCTCGACGATCCGCGCGCACTTCACCGGCGTCGCGCCGTGGAGCGGCACCTGGTCGGACGGCGTGGCATTCAGCTCGAACGCTCCCGACTACGTGCGCCAGGTCGTCACCGGGGGCTCGTTCACCATCCGCGAGTTCCGCGACGCGATCTGCGACGGCACCGTCACCGGCACCGCGACGGTGACCCCTCCCGCTCGCGTGACGCTCGCCATGCGCGGCAGCACGTGCAGCAACGGCACGATCATCGCGACGCTCCAGGGAAAGCCGCCGTTCACCGGCAGCTGGAGCGATGACCTCTCCGATTTCAAGACCAACGACTACACGATCGAGCACAAGCCGGTGCCCGGCGTGCCGAGCTACTTCATCGGCTTCTTCCGCGACGCGAATTGCACGGACGAAAACGGCTGGAGCGCGTCGAACGAGCTGAAGATCCCCGACGCGCCGACTGCCGATGTGGTCGTCGACACCTGGGACACCTTCTCCGACTGTGCGACGCAGTATCAGGCCTCCATCATCGCGGTGAAGGCTTACGCCGATCCGCCGATCCACGTGAAGTGGTCCGACGGACTCATTCAGGATTCGGAGGGGACTCCGGCGCGGCGCTACATCTTCTCGGAAGGAAGGACCGGCTCGCAGACCTACACCGTCCTCGAGGCGCACGACGCGCACTGTCCGATCGAGATCACGAACCCGACGCACAAGATCATGTTCGCGGAGTGGCCGGTTGTCCGACACCCGGATCAGGACAACTTCCTCTGCTCCGGCGCGACGTCGACGGCAACGCTGGAGAAGACCCCGCAGCCCGGCATCCCGATCATCTGGAAGATCACGAACGGCGAGATCGTGAGCGGCCAGGGGACGCCGTCGATCGTCTGGAAGGCGGGTGCGCCCGGCAGCGAAGTCACGATCACCTGCAAGCTCGACTACGGCTACGACAAGTGCATGACCACGGGAACGGCGTTGCCGAAGCCGCGAGTCTGGGGCATCCCTGTCCCGCCGGTAGTCAACCTGTTCAAGACCGACATCAATGTCGGCGAGAGCACCCAGTTCCAGCTGACCTTCGACGGAAATGTCGAAGCCTGGTCGGTCGGATCGGACAACGGCCTGGAGGTTGGCATACCGGTCTGCACCAGCGACCCGCTGGTCCAATACGTCTGCACGTACACGTACAAGAACCTGACCGGGGCGGGCGTGAAGACGGTGAACATCGACTACCTGAGCCGCTGCAATCAGCACTACAGAAAATCGTTCACGATCACCGTGCATTAAGGCAGTAGAGATGGGTGCGCCGGGCGCGCGCCGGACCTACGATGTTGGGACAACCCGACATTCGAAGGAGGTCCGATGCGCCGAGCGCCCGCCGTCTGCAGCATCATTCCGCCGCACATCCACCGGCACATCGCGGAGCACGGCACCGACGACCAGCGCCGCCGCGCGCGGCTCGATCTGGAGACGTCGGCCAACATGCGCGGGCAGCGCGAAGCGGTGGCCGGCATGCGCGCGATGCTGCAGGTCGCGATCGCCGGCAAGCGGCGTGCGATCTACGACGCGCAGCACAAACGGACGCTGCCCGGGAAACTGATCCGGAGCGAAGGCGGGAAACCGGCGGGCGACGTCGCGGCCGGCGAGGCGTACGACGGCTCGGGCAAGACGTACGACTTCTTCAGCAAGGTCTACAAGCGCAACTCGATCGATGGCCGCGGACTGCGCATCGACTCCTCGATTCACTACTCGCGCGACTACTCGAACGCGCAGTGGAACGGGAAGCAGATGCTCTACGGCGACGGCGACGGAACGCTCTTCAATCGCTTCACGAAGGTGCTCGACGTCATCGGGCACGAGCTTACGCATGGCGTGACGCAGTACTCCGCGGCGCTCGATTACCACGATCAGCCGGGCGCGTTGAACGAGCACTTCTCCGACGTCTTCGGCATCCTCGTGAAGCAGTACTCGCTCAAACAGACGGCGAAGAAGGCCGACTGGCTGATCGGCGCCGGCATCTTCACGCCGCGCGTGCAGGGCGTCGCCATCCGCTCGATGAAGGCTCCCGGCACCGCGTACGACGATCCGATTCTTGGCCGCGATCCGCAGCCGTGGCACATGAGGAATTACGTGAAGTCGCACGACGACTCGGGCGGCGTCCATGTCAACTCCGGCATCCCGAACCACGCCTTCTACCTCGTCGCCACAACCTTCGGCGGAAACGCGTGGGATGTCGCGGGCAAGATCTGGTACGTGACACTGACGCAGAAGCTGCACCACGACGCGCGTTTCCAGACCTGCGCCGACGCCACGTTCGCGACCGCCGGTGAGCTGCACGGAAAAGGGAGCGAGCCGCAAAAGGCGGTCGCCGCCGCATGGAAGACGGTCGGTATCAACGTCACGGCCGCGGCGAGCGAGAAGCGAATCCAATTCTTCGATCTCGCAACCGGAGGCGCCGAGGTGCCAGCGGACCGTGTGCAGTAGCGAGGGGCAACAAACCAGATCCTCGCGAGGCACGTGCCTTGTTGCCCTTCTCCCCGCGACGAGCGGGGAGAAGGTGCCGCAGGCGGATGAGGGACCTGCGCACGCGGCTCACTGTTTGTCCTTCACCGTGATGTGCGTCTCCTCCCCATTCGCCCGGATCTCCGGCACGTACATCGCCTCGCCGAGGACCGGCAGCGCGTGGTACGTGCCGGGGGTCTCCGCGCGGAGCTCGTAGCGGATCGTCCACGTGCCTTGCGAGAGCTGGCCGGCGAAGAGCGCGACCTTGCGATCGCGCAGCTCCTGGTAGACGTACGCCGAGCCGTTCGTCGTCGACGTCGCGATCGTCGAGCCGCTCGTGAGCGACACGGCTTCGAGTCCCGCCGGCTTGAGATCCTCGAACAGCAGGTACTCGTAGTCGTTCTTTGTCTCGATCGTGACCACGACTTCGATCCGGTCGCCGCTCGTGACCGTGTCGCCGTCGTGCAACGGCACCTTGTCGTACACCACGCCTTTGAGCAGCGTCGGCTTCGGCACGAAGCGGAGGTATTCGCGTTTCACGAACAGCTCGTTGCCGGCCGCGGTGACCGGCTCCTCGAGCGACACGAAGCGCCCTTCCACCGAGAAGTAGAGCGGACCGCGCCCGCTCGTGCGGCGGATGCTGATGTCGTTCGCGTCCTTCACGAATTGCGGCTCGATCGTGAAGCTCTCCGCCTCCGACTTCGTCCCGATCACGTGCCCGTTCACCGACAGCTCGTACGTCACCGGCTCCGACAACTCGCCGCTGGCGCGGAGGTAATCGGTCAGGCCGAGGAGGGCGATGGCGGTGTCGCGCGTGTTGCTCCAGCGCGCGCCGCGGCGGTTCTTCACCAGCCAGTTCATCACCGGCTCCACCAGCTTGTTGTTCGGATCGATCTCCGCCAGCGCCTGCAGCGCGAACGACGTCGTCTCGACCGGACCTTCGTACCAATGCCACCAGAAGTGATCGGCGCCCCAGTGCGCGGTGGCCATCGTCTCCGCGCGCTCATCGCCGTGATCGATCTTCACGCCGTTCTCGAGATTGCGGATCAGCACCACGGCGCGCTCGGTGTCGCCGAAGTCGTGCGCGGCGAGCGCGAGGAGTGAACGCGAATACGGCGTGAGCTTTTCGCGATGCGTCCACGCATCGTCGAACGCGCGGCGCTCCGGCTCCGTCGGCGCGGCGTGCGTGGTGTGGCGCCAGGCGGCGAGGGCGTGAAGCATCCACGCCTGCGCGTGCGGATCGCCCTTCGAGCCGACGAGACGATCGTCGAGCCACTTCGCGCCGCGGTTGCCGGATGCTTCGTCGACGTTGATCTCGCCGTCCTTCGCGACCGCCAGACCCCACACGACATACGCCGTCATGAACCCCTGGCTCGAATCGTCCTTCCACCATCCCCAGCCGCCGTCGGCGTGCTGGAAGTCGTACAGCCGCGCGAGCGACTGCTTCGTCACCGCATCGAGTTTGCTCAGCCACGCGGGGCGCGGCAGATGCTGCTTCGCCACCGTGCGCGCGACGATCGAGGCCGGCAGGAAGCGGCTCATCGTCTGTTCCGTGCAGCCGTACGGATAGTCGATGAGGTACGGCAGCGCATCGAGCATCGCCGCCGCGAGACTCGGCGAAACACGCACGACGAGCGACGTGTCGCGCCGCGCGTTCGGCAGGTCGAGGCGGACCATCGTTTCGCTGCCGCGCGATTTTCCGGAGCGCGCGACGAGCTTGTCGATGCCGTGCTCGTAGACCGTGAGCGTTCGCTCCATCGCGTCCGCTTCGCTCAATGAACGGCCACTGACCCGCAGCTTCGCGCTCCCGCTCTGCTCCGCGGCCACCGTCCAGTCGGCACGCGCTTCGCCATGCGCCGGAACGTCGAGCGATTTCACGCCCTCGCTCGTGACGCGGAGGCCGGTCAACTCGAGTGATGGCTGCACCTGCATCGGCGCGTCGGTGTTGTTGTTGATGACGGCGGAGACGACGCTGCGGTCGCCGGCCACGAAGAAACGCGGCGCCTGCAGCCGCACGATCAACGGTTGATTCGTGCGCGACGTCGACGACGCCATCCCGACCTTCGAGTCGGCAGTCACCGCCCGCGCCGTTGCCCGCCACTGTGTCAGCGCCTCGGGATAATCGAACTTCACCGTCGCGGTGCCGTTCGCATCGGTGACGACGTCAGGTTTCCAGAACGCGGTCGAGCGGAAATCGCTGCGGACGACGACTTCAATCGTTTGCTTTTCCTTCTCGTCTGCGGCGTACCCATAGGCCGCTTTCATCATCGGCGCCTCGGCCGTAACCGTGATCGACTGCGCAACAGGAGCCGGCGGAGGCGGAGCCATCGCGCCTCCCCGGACGCCTCCCACGACGCCCCCCTCGACCATCCGGTCTACCGGCAGCGCGTCGATTTCGTCTTTCGTGATGTTCGGCCCATTTCCCGCTTGATCGCGCCGCCGCACATATTGCTGCGTCTGCACGCTCGAGCTCACGTTCACGGGACGGACGCGCGACTCGCCGTAGAAATGGGCGCGGATGTCGCCCGCCGGATCGCTGCTGATCGCCGTCACCGATTCATCCGACACCGACAGCGCGACCTCCGCCGGCACCGGCCTGCCGGCGGAGTCGCGTGTCGTGACCGTCAGAGTGCCGCTCTGCCGCGGCCTGTAGTCGTCGTGATCGGACGTCACACCGACCGTAAGCAGGCGATCCTCCGGCGGTACCTTGATGACCTTCGTTTGCGTGCGGAACAGGTAGTCGTAGACCGCCGACGCGGTGACCGTGAAGTCAGGTACGTGCCGTTGATCGACCGGCAGTTCCACGAGCTTCACCGTGCCGTCGAGGTGGACGAGCTGCGTGTCGATGATGCCGGCCCCGGAGGTCGTCAGCATCACCCAGCGTCCGGAGCTGTCGGTCGCGATGAGGAGCGACCAGGTGAGAGGCTTCCCGGCGTACGGCAGCGTTTCCGCCTGTCCGATCAGCTCCAGCCCTCCGGCGTGGTAGCCGAGGTCCGTCGTGGCGTTGCTCGAGATCCAGAGCGTCGTCTCGGTTTTCACGATGTCGCGGGCGCGGAGCGGCTGGCCGGCACGGCGATCCTCGCTCGACCAGGCGATGCTGTAGTAGCCCTCGCGTTGCGGCGTGAACGTGAACGTCCCCTCGCCGCGCTCGTTCGTCGTGACGTCGGTCGTCAGCACCTCTTCATCCTTGTAGTTGCCGATCTTTTTGACGATCTCCCAGTGCCGCCGGATGACGCGCACCTTGCCGGTCGTCTTCACGCCCTGCTCTTTGGAATCGAGGGCCCGGAAGTCGACCGAGATCCGCTCGCCCGGCGTGCCGATCGCGCGCGGCGGCTTCGCCGTGACGCGGTAACGCTGCTTCATCACCACGATGCCGTCGCTGCTGCAGACCTGGCGGCGCGACTCGTCGGTCACGCAGGCATTGATCGAATAGCGGCTGTCCGCTCCGTCGCGGCGCGTGTCGAATCGCACGACCGCGTGGCCGTTCGCGTCGGTCCTCAGCGTCTGTTTCAGGATGTTCTGGCCGTTGCCGTACGGACGCTGTGGAACCGGCGCGTACCAGCTGTAATCGGACCACCACGGCGAGTAGCTCGACTGCTCGACGTTCACCTCGACCGTGGCATTGGCCACCGGCCCGCCGAAGTAGTAGCGGGCATCGACCGACGCTTCGACCGCGTCGCCGAGGCGGTATTGATCAGGCGTCGAAACGGAGACGCTGTATTCGGGGAGCTTGTACTCCTCGACGCGGAGCAGCGTTGCGGAACCGATCGAGTGATCGGCCGTCGTGAAGTTGATGGTGAAGGCGCCGAGGCCCATCTCGGGCGTGATCGGGAGATCGGCCCAGAAGCTGCCGAAGTCGTTCAATACCGCTTTGCCCGAGCCGACTTTCTGACCGCGTCCGTCGAGCAGGTCATACGACAGCGTCTGCTTCGCGGGCGTGCTCCACGGCTCGTCGGCCTGGCGCGTGCGGGCGATGATCTTCCAGTGCGCCGTTTCGCCGGGGCGGTAGGCGGGGCGGTCCGTAAACGCGTAGATCCGCCACTGCGCACTCTCCCGTGGTGTGTAGTCATAGCTGTACGTAAAGAGGTAAGCCTGCCGCTCGCCCGTCGACGCGGAGATCCACTGTTGGTAGTCGTTGTCGGAGCTCCGCGGACGCTCGATCGTCGCCAGTCCGTTCGCGTCGGTCGTCGCATCGACGGACCGCTTTCCCTGCCACATCCGCACGTGCGCCCCCGCGATCGGCGCGCCGCGGACGACGTCCGAGAAATAGATCGCGGTGCGCGTCCCGAGCGAGTGTGCGGTGATGGCGGTATCGGTCACGAGCAGCAGTCCGCGCGCCCGAACGTCCTTCTCCCCCGCCGACGGGGGAGAAGGTGCCGCAGGCGGATGAGGGGGCTTTGCCGACTCGAGAGCGCGCGCGTAAATGACGTACGCCCCGCTCTCCAGCTTCGGCGTGATGTGCAGCCGCTCGTTGCCCGGCACGTGCGTCCCGTCATCCGACGTCTTCAGCGTCCAGCGCCGGAGGACCGAAGCCGGCTCCTTCGCCAGGGCGGCCTCCACGTCGTAGCTCGACTGCGGCATGGTCAGGTCTCGCGTCAGATCGACCTTCGCGATCGACAGCTCCACCGAGCTGACGTTGCGCCAGGTGAGAAAGACCTCCTGCTCCGATTCGGGGAGAAAGGTCGATGCCGCGGTGAGGTCGAGCTCCGGGGCGAGGATCTGCTTGATCTGCAACTCCGCCTGCTCGTAGTAGCGCGTCTCGTCGCGGCGGAATTCAGTCGTGAGCCGCCGGTATAGCGCGAGCCCTTTCACGTAGTCGGGCTTCATCACCGGCTCGCCTTCGACCATGACCACGTTGCCGCCGCCGTTCGTCAGTTGCTGCGCGCAGGTCCAGAGCGCTTCGTCGTACCACTCCGTCGCTTTTCCCTGGCTGATGATCTGGTCGAGCAGCTCGAGAGCATGCTCGATGCTGTCGGGCGTGCGCTCCCCGAGGAGTTGCGTGGCGAGGATGTAGCGCAGGTGGGCGACGTCGCCGGGGGCCGTGGCGATGGTCAGCGCATCGACCACGACGTTGCGCGGCGGCGATTGCAGCTTGAAGACGATCTGTAGATAGCGCCGCTTCGCCAGCGGCAGGTCGTCGCTCTCCGCCCAGTAATCGAGTGCCGTGGTGTACTCGGCCGGCGAGCTGTAGTACGACCGCGCCTGGTAGTCGCCGATCGATTCATTCGCCTCGGCCCAGACGCGGTCGTGCTCGCTCTTGCGGATCATTTCCCGCAGCTGATCGATCGCCTTCGCCGCCTCGGGACCGTTTCCCGAGTCCGCCCGCCAGGCCGTATCGGCCAGCCGGAAGTCGACCCAGCGCCGTTCCGCCGCGGAGAGCTGCAGGTGCGAGGCGTCTTCGTACAGCTGATGCGCCGCGGCGAACGACTTCTCGGCAACGCTCGCCTCAGCCCGCTGTCGCAGCCCCTCGTAATCGGTCGGAGCCCGCAACGCGAGCGAAAGGAGGAAGTACGTAATCCAGACGAACATGCCCCATTAGAACCGCGAAGCGCGATTTGGGGAACCTGTTGGCAGTGGACAGTTGGCCGTTGGCCGCCTGCTCCTGCCAACTGCCAACTACCCACTGCTAACTAACTGTGTATTTTTCCACCCCCTCCGGCGGACTCCCATTCGAAGGTCGGAGGATTCATGTTTGATTCACGCGTTCCCGTCGTTGCTCTGCTGGCGATTCTCTGCACGGCCATCGACGGCTTTGCGCAGTCGCCGCAGGGCGATCTTTCGAAGCTCAGCGTCGACGATCTGATGGACGTCGAGGTGACCTCCGTCGCGCGGCGCGGGCAGAAGCTCTCCGACACCCCGGCGGCCGTCTTCGTCATTACGCAGGACGACATCCAGCGCTCCGGCGCCACGACGATTCCCGAGGTGCTGCGCATGGTGCCGGGAGTCGACGTGGCTTCGGTCGATGGAAACATCTGGGCCATCAGCGCACGTGGGTTCAACGGCCGGTGGTCGAACAAGCTGCTGGTCATGATCGACGGTCGTACGGTCTATTCGCCTGTCTTCTCCGGCGTCTATTGGGACATTCAGGACACGATGCTCGAGGATATCGATCGCATCGAGGTCATTCGCGGGCCGGGCGGCACGTTGTGGGGAGCGAACGCCGTCAACGGCATCATCAACATCATCACGAAAAACTCGGTCGAGACCCAGGGCGTGACCGCCACGGCCGGCGGCGGTTCGACCGAACGGGCGTTTGCCTCGCTGCGGTATGGTGGTAGCTCCGGCGACAACTTCCACTTCCGCGTTTTCGGGAAGACGTACGACCGGCAAGAGAACAACCTGAGCTCATCGCTCGTGGGACGCGACGCGTGGCAGGGTCAGCGTGCCGGGTTCCGCGCCGATTGGGTCGCCTCTCCTCGGGACAACGTCAGCGTGCAGGGCGAGATGTATCGCGGCACGACTGATGAGGCCCTGGCTCTTTTCTCTTCCGCCGACCCGCTGCACGGCCCCTGGCTCGTCACGAACAAACCGCGGGGCGGCGACGTCGTGGTGAAGTGGACGCAGACTCAGTCGACCCGGTCGGAGACCTCACTTCAGGTCTACGGCGACTACGCCGCGCGTCTCTCTCCCGCGCTGCGCGAGCAACGACGCGCCTTCGACGTCGATTTCCAGCACCAGCTCTCGGTCGGCAAAGGGAACGAACTGGTGTGGGGACTCGGATACCGGCGCAACACGGTGGACGCCGTGAGTCCCCTCGGCGCGATCGACTTTCAGCCCTCGAAGCAGAGCTCCGATCTCTTCAGCGCCTTCGTGCAGGATGAGGTTCGCCTTCCCCACAACATGAAGGTGACGATCGGATCGAAGGTCCAGTATGACCGCGATTCCGGTGCGCAATTCCAGCCCACGCTTCGCGGCATCTGGCATCGAAACGACCACGAGGCGCTTTGGGGGGCCTTGACACATGCAGTCCGGACTCCTGCATTGATCGAGCGCAATGCGTCGATCAATGTGTCGGCCTTTCCCGGCCAGGATGGCCTGCCCGTCGAAGTCGTCATCTACGGCAATCATGACCTCCAGTCGGAGACGGAAGATACCGCCGAGCTCGGATACAGATGGCAGTGGAGCGACCGGTTCTCGCTCGACGCGACGACGTTTTACGAGAGGCTCAACGACATCATCAACAGTGAATCCGACGGAGCGCCCCGCTTCGACCCGGCCGGCCATGTGGTGATTCCGCTCCGGTGGAAGAACAACGACGCCGGCGATGGCCGGGGCCTGGAGTTGTCCGCCACGGCGCGCCTCACCGACCGTTGGGATCTCAGCGCCGGCTATTCATGGCTGCGTTTGCACAATCGTCATACTGGCGACGACGACATCGCGCTGTTCAACAATTCGCCGCGCAACCAGGTGCAGTTGCGCTCCCTCTTCGCCGTCACACCGCGTCTCGAGCTCGACCTGTCGGCGTACTACGTCGACAGGCTCATCGCGTCCGACATCCCGGCCTATCTGCGCATCGACGCCCGTCTGGCGTGGCATCCAACCGCGGCGCTGGAGCTCAGCGTCGTCGGACAGAACCTCTTCGATGACAAGCATCTCGAATTTACCGGCAACGACCATGCGACCGCGGTTCCGATCAACAGAAGCATCTACGGGAAAGTGACATGGCACTTCTGAGATCACGTCGGATCGCCGCCGCGCTCCTTCTCCTCTGTGCTGCCGCCGCTCTGCACGGGCAGGTCGTGGCCGCCGAGTACCAGGTCAAGGCGGCGTTCCTCGGGAACTTCCCGAAGTTCGTCGAGTGGCCGTCGCTGCGGCCGGGCGGCCGGTCGCCGCTGGTGATCGGAATCGTCGGCGACGATCCGTTCGGCCCGATGCTCTCTTCGATGGTCTCGGGCGCCACGAGCGAGGGGCGTCAGCTGGTGTTGACACGGCTGCGCTGGAACGACCGGCTCGACGGCTGTCACATCCTGTTCGTCAGCGCGTCGGAGATCCAGCACCTTCCGCAGATTCTGTCCGAGGCTCCGAATGCGCTGACGGTCGGCGACTTCAACTCGTTCGCCCGCCGCGGCGGAATGATCGAGATGAGAATGGTCGGCAATCGCGTCCGCTTCGACATCAACCTCGGCGCCGCGCGCCGCGCCGGCATCCGCATCAGCTCCAAACTCCTCGGTCTGGCAATCAATGTCTATGAAATCGACGGAGGTGCGCAGTGAGCCGCATGTTTTCAAGGTCGCCCATCCGCCGCAAATTGATGGCTGTCGAGATGCTGACCGTCGTCTGCGCGCTGCTGCTCGCCTGCGCCGGCTTCATCATCAGCGACATCTTTCAGTTGAGACTCACGAAACTGCGCGATCTCCAGACGCTGGCGGAGATCACCGCGCTCGACAGCACGGCGGCGCTCACCTTTTCCGACCGCGAGGCGGCGACCGAGCTCCTGAGTGCCTTTCGGGTGAAGCCGTCGGTCGAGTCGGCGCGCGTTTACGATGCGAAGGGCGAACCGTTCGCCAGTTACGTCCAGAATCCGCAGCACGGATTCGTGCCGCCCCCCCAAGCCCCTTCGCACCCGATCCTCAATCTCCGGCGGATCGAAGTCGTCCAGCCGATCGAGCTGAAAGGCCGGCGGATCGGGACGATCTATGTGAGCGCGAATCTCAATTCCGTCAACACGCAGATCATCGGCTACATCAAGTTGAGCGTCGTCATCCTCGCCGTGGCGCTGTTCACCGCCTTCATCGTCTCGTTCCACCTTCAGCGCTCGATCTCCGAGCCGATCGTCACGCTCTCGCACGTCGTGAACCGCGTCTCGCAGCAGAAGGACTACACGATCCGGGCACCGATGATCGAAGGGCGAAACGAGATCGGGAATCTCATCGCCGGCTTCAACGGGATGCTCGGCGAGATCCAGCTGCGCGATGAAGAACTGCTACGGCACCGTTCCGACCTGGAGCGGGAAGTCGCGGTTCGCACCGCGCAGGTCAAGCGGATCCTGAATACGGCCGGTGAAGGGATCTTCGAGCTCGATGCCGAAGGGAAGGCCACGTTTGTCAACCCCTCCGCCGCGCGGATGTTCGGCTGGCCGGCCGAAGAGCTGGCCGGCATGCGGTTGCACGACGTCATTCACGCCGCCGACCGGGATCATCCTGGCGTGCCTTTCGAGGCCTGCTCCATCTGTAGCAGCCTGCTCGATCCGCCGCTGCGTGCTCACACCGACTCGTTCAATCGGCGCGAGGGGAACCCGATGCCGGTGGAGTACACCTCCAACACCATCATTTATGAAGACGGAACGCGCGGCGGCGTGGTCGTCACGTTCCGCGACATCTCCGAGAGGCTGGTCGTCGACCGGATGAAGAGCGAGTTCGTCTCCACCGTCAGCCACGAGCTCCGCACGCCGCTCACGTCGATCCGCGGCGCGCTCGGTCTGCTCGCCGCCGGCCTCCTCGGCAACATCGCCCCGAAGGCGCGGCGCATGCTCGACATCGCCATCAGCAACACCGACCGCCTCGTGCGGCTCATCAACGACATCCTCGATCTCGAGCGGATGGACTCCGGCCGCGTCGATCTGCACCCGAAGCTGATCGACGCGAACGACCTGATGCGGCAGACCGTCGACACCATGCAGGCCATGGCCGACCGGGCCGGCATCCGGCTGGTCGTCGAGCCGCGGTACGAAATGGTGTGGGCCGATGCCGACCGCATCGTGCAGCTGCTGACGAACCTCGTCAGCAACGCCATCAAGTTCGCGCCGCCGGAAAGCAGCGTCACGCTCTCCGCATCGGCGCGCGGCCAGCAACTCGTCTTCAGCGTCGCCGATCAGGGACGCGGCATTCCATCCGACAAGCTCGACATGATCTTCGAGCGCTTCAAGCAGGTCGACGCTTCTGATTCACGCGACAAGGGAGGCACGGGCCTCGGCCTGGCGATCTGTCGCAGCATCGCCGTCGCGCACGGCGGCCGGATCTGGGCCGAGAGCAGCGAAGGAAAAGGGAGCACGTTCCGTTTCTCGATCCCGCTTCCTGCCGCCGCCCTGACGGCGAAGGAACGCGCGCCGGAAGCTTCGCCCGTCGAGCGCACTGTGCTGCTCTGCGAGGAGCAGGGGAAGAGCATGACGATGGTCGCCAGCATGCTCCAGCGCCACGGTCTGCGGACCGTCTACGCCGCGTCGCCGCAGGAGCTCTGCAGGTGGGCGGCGGCCACGCATCCCGATGCCGTGATCTTCGATCTCGAAGAGAGCTCGAGCGAGGGATGGCGGATCCTCGAGCGGCTCAAGTCGTGCGACGCCACCCGCGGGATCCCGATCATCGTTGCGGCTATGGAGCAGCCGGAATCGGTCGAGGCCCACACGAAGCTCATCGCCGGCTGGGTGAAGAAGCCGTACGAGGAGGGGGAGCTGCTGCAGGCCGTGAGCGATGCGTGCAGCAAGCCGCTGATCCTGGTGGTGGAGGATGATCTCGACCTGGCGGGCATCATGACCACCTCGTTCGAGTCGCACGGCATTCAGACCATGCACGCGCCGACCGGGCGGGCCGCGATCGACATGGTCGTCGACAGGCGTCCCGATCTGATCGTGCTCGATCTGATCCTGCCGGAGATGGATGGCTTCGCCGTCGTCGACTGGCTGAAGAAGAGCAATGCCCTGGCGCACATCCCGCTGATCGTCTACTCCGCGATGGAGCTCGACGATGCAGAACAGGCCCGGCTGCGCCTCGGGCCGACGGAGTTCCTGATCAAGAGCCGCGTGTCATTGGAAGAGTTCGAAGGGGAGGTCGTCCGCCTCCTGAATCTGGTCACGACCGAGATGGAGGTTGAAGGTGCAGCGTAAACGTGTATTGCTGATCGATGATGAAGACGATATCCGCGAGGTCGCCGAGGCGACGCTCGAGCTGACCGAGGACTGGGAAGTGTTCACCGCCTGTTCGGGAGCGCTCGGCATCGAGGCCGCGCGCACCGCACAACCGGATGCCATCCTCCTCGACGTGATGATGCCCGACATGGACGGCCCGGCCACTCTGGCCGGCTTGCAGGCCGATCCCGCCACGAGCGCCATCCCGGTGATTTTCCTGACCGCCAAGGTGCAGTCCGCCGACCGCCGCCGCTTCACGCTCCTAGGCATCAGCGGCGTCATCGCCAAGCCGTTCGACCCCTTGACGCTGGCCAGCCAGGTAAGGGAGATCGTGGGGTGGGGGTAATGCTTCCAGTTTGCTAAAATCTCGGCTCGATGAAAGCCACGCTCGAAGAAGTCGAGAACGGAGCGTCCGAATATTTCCATCGTGTGATCGACGGAGAGACGGTCGTTGTATACCAGGGAAAGCGCGCCGTCGCTGAGATCCGCCCACTGGCTGAGACCGAAACGCTTCGCCCCGTTGGCTTGGCCGAGGGCGAGTTTGTCGTCCCGGATGACTTCGATGATCCTCTTCCGGACGATCTGCTGGACGCGTTCGAGGGTCGATGAAACTTCTCCTCGATACGCATGCGTTTCTTTGGTACATCACGAACGATCCGAGACTTCCTCGGTATGCCTATGACGCAATCCGCGAAAAATCGAATGACGCATTCCTGAGCGTGGTTTCTGTGTGGGAAGCGCTTGTCAAATATCAGATCGGCAAACTTCCATTGCCCGTACCTGCTGACGAGTACATTGAAAATCGCCGAGATGCCCATCGCATTGCGAGCCTGACCTTGGACGCTACCGATGTGTCACGTGTTCCGGCTCTGCCACAGCATCACCGCGACCCATTCGATCGAATGCTTATGTGTCAAGCTTTGCGTCATGACCTGACAATCGTCGCAAACGACGACATGTTTAGGCGCTATCAGGTTTCTGTCCTGTCGCCCGCCTGACTCGCCCTGGAAGTGCTCGTTTCGCTGCCATTGGGGCTGATTTATGACTAAAAGGGTCTCAATGCTGGATTTGCCTCCAAACGAACGCGAAGAACTGATCGTGACATTGAAGGTCCGTTTCGAGAAAAACAGGAACCGCCACAAAGGGCTCGAGTGGGCCGGCGTACAAGCACGGCTGGAAGCCAACTCCGACAAATTGTGGTCGCTCCGGGAAATGGAGAGAACCGGCGGTGAGCCGGACGTTGTCGGTCGCGACAAATCGACAGGCGAATACGTTTTCTTTGATTGTTCTGTCGAGAGCCCCGCAGGTCGAAGAAGCGTTTGTTACGACCTCGATGCGCTGGAGTCCAGGAAAGAACACAAGCCGGGAAATAGCGCTGTGGAAATGGCGGCAGCCATGGGCATCGAGCTCTTGACGGAGGAACAATACCGGGAGCTTCAGAAGCTTGGCCGTTTCGATCTGAAAACGTCGAGTTGGGTGAAGACGCCCCCGGAAATCCGAAAACTCGGCGGCGCCCTCTTTTGTGATCGCCGCTACGACACTGTTTTCGTGTATCACAACGGCGCGCAGTCTTATTATGCGGCCAGAGGATTCCGCGGCTCGCTGAGGACCTGATTTTGAATCCGAAGAACAAGCGATGGACGCCCCGGCTTCTGATCTGTGCGCTTGCCTTTGCCGGCTGTGCGACAGTGGCGGAAGGCCCGTCCGGGTCGGAAGCTCGAATCGCTGAGCCGAAAGAAGGCCAGGCGCTCGTCTATGTGTTCCGAAGCCACGCGGAGCCGCTGGCGTGGGGGGCTTCGGTGTTCATCAATGACAGGAAAGTGGCAACGCTCAGGCAGCGGACTTTCACGTCAGTGTACGTTACGC
>Ga0070682_100000733_pt1 | contig 19655 bp, 13 predicted proteins | sample KBSC63LmetaG_FD_64668 | JGI IMG/M metagenome (GOLD analysis project Ga0070682, IMG submission 64668) | Corn rhizosphere microbial communities from Kellogg Biological Station, Michigan, USA - KBS C6-3L metaG | ecosystem: Host-associated > Plants > Roots > Rhizosphere | place: USA: Michigan... | reverse complement strand
GGCTTCGAGAAGAACGGCGCGAAGGACGGCGCGATTCGCGTCTACCCGCATCCGCAGAACTCCTCGAACGGCTGGGGCTCGGGCGACGTTTCGTTCTTCGAGCCGCTCTACCAGAAGGTGGTTGGCGACTACTGCGTCGACCAAGCACGCATGTTCGCGGGCGGGGAGAGCTCGGGCGGCGACTTCGTGAGCATCCTCGGGTGCGAGCACGCAGACAAGCTCCGCGCCGTCGCCCCTTGCGCCACGAAGGACGTGAGCGGGTATCCGCTCGACGCGAGCAAGCGGAAGTGCACGGGTCAGGTGACCGCTACGGTCATTCACGGCAAGAACGACAACGTCGTCGGCCCGGAGAATGGACCGAAGACGCGCGACTTCTACGTGGCCTTGAACCACTGCATGAGCACGTCGATGCCGATCGCGGGCTACACCGACACACTGTCGAATTGCGTCGAATTTCAGGGCTGCGACGCGGGCTACCCCACGCAGTGGTGCCAGCACACCGATCCCGAGTACAGCAACACGAATCACGGCTGGCCGCACTTCGCCGCCGACTATCTCTGGAAGCTCTGGTCCTCGTACTGAGCGCGATGTTCAAGGGCTGGCGGCCGCGCTAGTCTGCGCTTCGTGCGCTGGGTTCTGGCGGTGTTGGTGGCGGCGGCCGTGTCGGCCTGTGGCTCGACCGGAGACGATGATGAGGCGTCGGACGGCGCCGGGCAGGGCGGGAATGCGGGCAAGGCTGGGTCCGGCGGTGGCAGCGGCGAGACCGGTGCCGCCGGGGACCCGGGCTCGGGTGGAACCAGCGGGTCGAGCTCGGGTGGAACGAGCGGGTCGGGCGGCAGCGGGGGTCATGGGGGTGGCGCGGGGACGAGCGGATCCGCCGGCACGCCGATGGCGGATTGCACGGGCACGTTCGGAGACCCGACGCTCGTGATGGATGGAGCGGGGATGCGCTTGGGCAGCCTGACGCTCCGCGCCGACGAGCTCGAGCTCATCTACGAAGACCGACCGATGGACGAGACGGCTCCGCACCACTATCGGCGGAGCCTCCGCACGAGCAAGGACGAGCTGTTTCCCCCGGGCGAAGAGCTCGCCGTGCTCGACGCCGCGTGTGACGACCCAACCTGGACGCGCTCGGGCGATCTCAGCAACGACGGGCTTCGACTCTACTTTGCCTGCTACGAAACGCTCGCGGCCGAGCCGCAGCCGATTCGCGTCGCTCGCCGCAAGACGCTCGACGCCCCGTTCGTGCTCGACGAAGCGACGTACGGAACCTCGCGCTCGGGGATCGCGATCGACAGCGACGAGCTCATGATCGTCACGTCGCCGAGCGTGGAGGCCGGACCGCTCTACGCTCACACCCGTGCGACGACGAGCGACGTCTTCGGACCCGAGCTCACGCTGGTCGGGCTCGACGGCCTGCTCACCCCCGATCTCTCGAGCGACGGTCAACACCTGTTCGCGTCGCGGTATACCGACGTGAACCGGAATTCGCTCGTCACGGCGGACCGCACGGGCCCGACCACGTTCTCGACTGCCCTCACCATCCGCCAGCTCGACGAGGTGGAGGTGGTCGGCTCGCCCAGTATCTCGGCCGACTGCCGTTCGCTCTATTACGTGAGTGTCGTAGCGGGCCCGGAATTCAGCATCATGGTGCTGCGCCGCTAAACCGCGGCTTCGCTAGAAAAGCGCTGCGGGGGCGCAGGGAATACCCAAGGCGCTGAGCCGCCCGAAGCCCTTGAGGGTACGTGCTGATTCGTGGCTCAGCGACTGCTCTTGGGCGTGATTTCCGGCTTCCTGGTGCTCGGCGCCGCGAGCTGCCAGGGCGACGACGACGCGGGCATCGGAGGCGCCGGAACGGCGGGGCACGGCGCCGGTGCCGCGGGGAAGGGACAAGGCGGCACGAGCGCAGGAGGGGGCGCCGGCGGCCGCGCGGGAACCGGGACGGCAACGGGCGGCGCCGGCGGCGCCAGCCCGACCGGCGGGAGCGCGGGGAGCATGGCCGGCTCCGGAGCGGGCGCAGGACGTGGGGGCGGAGCGGGCGCGGGGAGCGGCGGCACCTCCGGCTCGAGCTCGGGTGCGAGCGGCGCTGGTGGCGCGAGCGGCAGAGGCGGCTCGAGCGCAGGTCGCGGCACGACCGGCGGCGAGGGCGGCAACGACACCGCCTCGGGCGGGGCGCCGGCCGGCGGAACCTCGGGCGGCTCGGACTACGACGCGACGGTGCTCGCGGACGGACCCGTGATGTACCTCGCGATGAGTGAGCTCTCGGGCACCGAACCGGATCTCACGGGCAACGGGCACCAAGGCACGTACCACGGCGGAGCGACGACGAGCGCAACGCTGCCGAACGGCGACCGCGCCGCGGACTTCGCCGGAAACCCCCAATACGTGAGCGTTCCGTCGAGCGCGGCGCTCTCGATCCCGACCACCAAGAACCTCACCTGGGAAGCGTGGATTCGACCCGACGTGCTCGAGTTCGACGACAACAGCAGCGGCTACGTCGACTGGATGGGGAAATGCGAGGAGTACAGCCCGACCTGCGAATGGGAGGCGCGCATGTACAACATGACGAACTCCTCGAATCGCTGCAATCGCTTGTCGGCGTACGCGTTCAATCCGACCGCCGATCTCGGCTCGGGCGCATACTGGGAAGCCGGCACGTGCGGCACGATCAAGGCGGGCAGCTGGTATCACGTCGTCGGTGAGTACACGACGGAGGAGACTCCGAGCGGATGCGACGACTCGTACCCCGGGAGCGTCGACATCTGGGTGAACGGCGTGAAGTGGAACCAGGCGAGCCACGGCGACACCGGCTGCATGAGCCAATACCAGGTGACGCCGGAGGCGAACGACAGCGCGCTCAACATCGGCACCATGGCCAAGGACGCCTGGTTCCAGGGCGCGATCGCCAAGGTCGCGATCTACGACGTGCGCCTGTCGAACGAGACGGTCCGCAGCCACTACCAGGCCATGACGGGCAAAGCTCCGACGGGAAGCTGCGCGAGCACCTGCAGCTTCTAGCCCGCGCGGTAAATCCTCGTCCTACTTCACGAGACGCGGGCGCCGTTCGGCTCGATCCTTGACCCGTGGTGGGGGCGTTCCGCAACCTTGGAGTGTTGCCGTTTCCGCGCTCTATTGTGACCCTCGTCGCTTTCTCTGCCGCCTGCGGCCAGGCCGCGGGCGACCCTTCGCGTGGGACCGAGGGCACGAGCGGTGGCGCACCGTCCGCGGGCTCGACTGCCACCGCCGGACACGCCGGGGTCGCCCAGGTCCGAGCCGGCGCGTCTCCGGGCGGCGCGACGAGTGCGGGCGCGAGCGGGTCGGGCGGCGCGAGCGGCTCGGGTGGCGCGAGCTCGGGAGGAGGCGGCGGTGCGGGAACCGGAGCGAGCGGCGTGTCGGGCGTGGGCGGAACGCACGGCGAGGCCGGACGCGGTGACGGCGGTGTCCCGGGCGCGGGCGCGGGTGGCGTCGCCGGCACGGGTGGCCGCGAGTCGAGCGGCGGAGCGCCGGGCGCGGGGCGCGGCGGCATGTCGATGAGCGGCAACGGCGGCGCCGCCGCGGCCGGTCGCGACAACGGTGGCGCGGGCGGGAACATCACGCTCTGGCTCGCCGGCGATTCGACCGTCGCCAACGGCGAGACGCCGTGTCCCGTGGGCTGGGGCAAGGTGTTCGACGCGCTGTTCGACGAGCGCGTCACCGTGACGAACAGCGCCGTCGGCGGGCGCAGCGTGCATACGTGGCTCTACAACGTCCAAAAGACCATGGACGCGTCCGGCGAGTGCGAGCTCGAGCGCGATCAGAACGGCGACCCGACGTTGCAAGCGCGCTGGACGGCGATGCTCGACGGGATGAAGGCGGGCGACTACCTGTTCATTCAGTTCGGCATCAACGACGGCGATGCGACGTGCGATCGTCACGTCGGACTCGACGCGTTCAAGGAGTCGTACGGCATGATGGCCGCGGCGGCGAAGGAGCGCGGCGCCCAGCCGATCTTCGTGACGCCGGTGAGCGCGATCTCGTGCAAGGGCAGCGCGGCCCAGGGCACGCGCGGTGCGTACGTCACGACGACCATCGACGCTGGAAAGGCGTTCGACGTGCCGGTCATCGACTTGCACGCGAAGAGCGTCGCGCTCTACACGTCGCTCGGCTTCTGCCCGCTCGCGGGCGGCGACGTGAGCGCATCCACGACGGGACCGGTCGGCGACTTCTTCTGCGACGACCACACACATTTCGATACGCCCGGTGCGAAGCAGATCGCGGGGCTCGTCACCGAGGCGCTCGGTGAGCAAGGCATCGCGCTCGCCGCGTACGTCCAATGAGCCTTCGACACGCGCTCCTGCTCGCTGCCGTGGCAACCGCTGGCGTCGGGTGCGCTGGCGACGACAAGCCCGACGCCAACGCGGCGGGCGCGCCATCGTCGGGCAACGCAGGGCAGGCTGCCGGTCCCGGTGGCGGAACGAGCGGCGCTGGCTCGAGCGCCGGCGGCTCGAGCGCGGGCGTGCCCGCTGCAAACGGCGGAGCAGGCGCGGCCGGCGCTGGCGCCACCATGGCCGGCGGTAACGGCGGCGCCGCGGGAGCTCAGAGCACGGCGGGCGCACCGACCGGCGGAGGCGCAACCGGCGGGGGAAGCGCAGGGCGCGGCGGCTCAGGACCCACGGGCCCGGGCGGGCGCGGCGGGCGCGGCGGCGCGGAAGCAGGCGGCAACGGCGCAGGCGGCAACGGCGGCGCGACCGGCGGCACGAGCGCTGGCGCGGGCACGACGGGAAATGCGGGCGCGCCGAGCGTCCCGCTCACCGTGTACCTCGCAGGCGATTCGACCGTGTCGACCTACAAGGACACGGCGAGCACGACGGACCAAGCCGGATGGGGACAGATGCTCGGGGCGCTCTTCGACGCCGGCGTCACGGTCGACAACCGCGCCGTCGGCGGCAGCACGGCCCGCCGCTTCATCGACGAAGGACACTTCGACGACCTCTTCGGCGACATCGCGGCCGGCGACTGGGTGCTCGTCCAATTCGGCACGAACGACGGCAACAAGACGGCCACCTACGAGCTCGACGGCCAGAGGATCCCTTACTACCTCGACCCCGCCACCGATTTCAAAACGTACCTTCAACACTACATCGACGCCGCGCGCGACAAGGGGGCCGGGTTCGCGTTCGTCACGCCGCCACCCCGCAACTCGGCCTACTGCACGGGCGGCAACGGGACGGGCGGCCACGCCGACGCGATACGGCAACTCGGCGCCGACCAAGGCGTGCCGGTCCTGGATCTGAACAAGAAGAGCGTCGACTACCTGACCGCGATTTGCCCCTCCCCCACGCCCGAGGATTTCTTCCTCGTGAAGAGCGACGGCAGCGTCGACGGCACGCATTTCCAGGAGAACGGCGCGCGAATTCTCGCCGGCTTCGTCGCCGACGAGATGCGCCGCGTGGACCTGCCGCTCGCGACGCTCTTGAAGTAGTCCGCGCTGCGCGTCCGCCGCTCGCCCGACGCGACGCCACGGCAATGACCGTCGCCGACTACTTCGGCGCGGGAGCGCTCGCTGCGAGGCTCTTCTTGCGCAGGAGCACGATGCGACCGCGCTCGGCGAAGTGCTCGTACCCGCCCGTGTCGAGCGCTTGCTTCGCCTTGTCGGCGCCGAGCTCGGCGCTGTCGCGGTCGTAGAGAATGTAGTCGGCGTCGAAATAATCGTCGTTGAGGTCGTAGCAGCGCGGCCGGTTGGAGACGTGGGGCAGCTCGTGCTCACTCACGGCGACGGAGGCACGCGGCGGGATCTTCGCCGCGAGCGACAAGAGATCGCGGCGCTTGACGGCGACTTTCCCGTGCGGCGGCGTCATCTTCATGGTGGTGAATGCCGCCCGAAAGTGCTCGCGCGGCGGGATCGCGCCCCAAGCGGTCGTCGTGAGCAGCGTGCCGGCGAGCAGCCCGCCGACGGCCGCGCGACGGCGCACGACCGCGGCGCCATTCCACTGCTCGAGCGCGCAGGCCGCTGCCGGAAAGATCAGGGCAATCAGGTACGCGCTGTACTGAAACGAAATCTCGACGGTGGCGGCGTACGCCGTCGTGAGGAGCGTCACGATCGCGCCCGGGAGCACGCTGAGCCAGAGCAACCGCCCGCGGAGCGGAAGGAACGCGAGCGGCGTCAGGATCTGCAACGCATACCGGAGCTTGCTCTCTCGCACGAGCGTGCCCCACGCGAAGACCGGGTTCGACAGCAACGTCTTCACGACGCCGCCGTAGGTCTCGTCCCCCGCCGGAAAGAGCTCCTTGTAGATGTACGCGTACCACCACGTACCGAAGCGCGGCATGACGATGAACTTCATCACGGCGAAGTAGGCCCCTGCGGCGAGCGCAATCGTGACCCCGGCTCGCAGCGCACGTCCGGTCAGCACGAGGTAGGCCCCGACGGCCAGGAAGATGAGCGCAACGTCCTCGCGCGAAGCGAGCGCGAGCACGAACGCGACGACGAACGTCTTCTTGCGTCGCGCGTCCAACGCATCGAGCGCCCACAGCGTGAATGCCGCGCCGATCGGCTGGAAATGCACGTCGTAGAAATTCACGCCGTGGAGCGGCGCGTACACGAAATAGGCCACCGCAAGCGCGAGCCCCGTGAGGCGCGTCGTCCGGCGTGCCGTGAAGCGGTAGACGGCGACGCCTGCGCTCCCGAGGAGGATCGCCTGGAGCACGAGCAACGTCTCCGCGTGGGGATAGAGCGCGTAGAACGGCAGGAGCGCCACCATGGAGAATTCCGCGTGGCTGCGCAGCGCGCTCCAATTGCCGCCGACGACGAGCGGTAGCGAGCGGAACGGGTGGCCATGGAGCGCGTTGTTGAAGAAATTATCGTACTGACCGAGATCGTTGCTGCCCGTCTGAAAATGCAGATGCCGCAGGATGCTGAAGTACGCGGCATACGTGGCGTACGCGACCCCGAGGACCAGCACCGCAACGTCGACGGCGTACCAGCGCCCGACCTTGGCGGTCTCGAGCCGAGCGGCAGCACGGCCCGCCGCGTCGCGCACGCGGACGAGGGGACGGAACGTCGTCGTGGTGAGCTCGCCGAGTGCGCCCCGCAGGGTGCCCTCGAACCCGAGCGCGACCACGGCCATCGCCCCCACGCGCGCCAAGGTGTCGAGCTTGTCCCCAGCGAGGACCGCGACGGCAGGGCCGAGCCATGAAAGTGGCGCGAAAAGGCGCGCTGCCTGGAGGAGGCGCGCGGCCCCGTCCATTCCCCGGCTGGCGTAGGCTCGGACCGTCAGCCCGAGCGAGACGAGGACGCCGGCACCGAGCGGAAACAGCAACGTTCGTCGCGGACCGGCCGCGAGCGAATTCTTGCCGACGAAATTCTCGAGGTCAGCGACCGAGGTCAGCGCGACGGCGTAAGCAACCGAAGCCGTGATCAGCGCCCAAATCAGCGCGGCGCGCGCGAGCGTCACCGCCTCCGCTTCGTTCAAGCGCGGCTTGGAGACCAATGAAGGTCCGCTCCCGAGCACCACCGCCGCCGACTATATCATGCGGGGGCGACGTCGTCAGATCTTGATGCTCTTCCAGTCCCCCGACCGGAACTTCAAGACCATCAGCGCCGTGAGCAGGACCACGTAGACGAGCGCCGAGCTCCAGATCCCGACCAGACCGAGCTTGAGCACGACGCCGAGCAGCCAGGCGAGCGGCACGAGGCAGCCGAAATGGAGGATGAGCTCCGCGATCATCACGAAGCGCGTGTTCCCGGCACCGAACAGCGCCTGCGTGAGGATCATCCCCGTGGCAATCAGCGGCGTGGCGGCCCCCATCATCCGCAGCGGGACGAGGGCGGCGTTGAAGACGGCGTCGCTCCGCGTCACGACGCTCAGGATCGCGCGCGTGAAGACGGCCCCCTCGCACAAGCCGACGACACCGAAGATCATCAAGCCGAGCGACACCGACACCCAGCCGAAACGCTCGGCCTTCGTCGTGTCGCCTTCGCCGAGCGACTGGCTCACGAGCGTCGCCGTGGAGGTTCCAAACGCCAGGCAGGCCGTGAACGTGAGCTTCAAGATGCCGACGATCACGGTGGTGGCCGCGCTGTTCACGGCCTCGGTCGTTCGGAGGAGCGGCGAGGTCGCGACGCCCGAGGCATGGTCGAGCTCGCTCACGATCGCGGAAAACAGGGCAAACCCGGTCATCACCGCCATCGTCGCCACGGCGCTCGGGATCGAGAGGCGCAAGATGTCGCTCACGAGCGAACGCGACAGCCCGCGGAGGTCGAACGGACGGTGCGCCCGCTGGTAACGCGGCAGAACGATCCACGCGACCATGATGACGAGGCCGAGCCAGCTCGCGAGGCAGCCGGCGAGACCCGCGCCCGCCATCCCCATGCGCGGCGCGCCGTAGTTGCCGAAAATCAGCGCGATACACAAAACGACGTTCACGAGGTTCATCGCGAACGACGCGACCATGTGCACGTACGTCTTGCCGATGCCGTCGAAGAAGGCCTTGAGCGAGAAGCTCACGACCATCGAGATCATGCCGAGCAGGCGCCAGTGCATGTAGCGCTCCGCCTCGGCCCGCACGGCGGGCACCTTGATGAGCAGGCCGAGCGCGTGCGGAAGCAGCAGGTAGGCGACGACCGTCAGCAGCACGCTCGACACGATCGCGAACGTCATGGAGTTGAGCAGCACCGCCCCGGCCTCGTACGGCTTGCCCTGGGCGAAGCGCCGCGCCGCGATCGCCTGCGTGCCGACCGAAATAGCCGAAAGCGAGCCGCCGAACATCCAGAGCAGGATCAGGCAGGGCAGGAGCGCGGCCTGCGCGTTCGAGGACTCCGGCTGCGGCAGGCGCGACAGGAAGATGATGTCGACCTCGTTCACGGCGCTCTGGGCGAGCATCGCGAACACGGTCGGCATGGCGAGCTTCAGCACCACCTTGTGAGGTGAGCCGCTCGTCACGATGTTGCCGCTCGTGGCGCTGGCCGAGAGATCCATGCCCGGGGTCGCCTTACCTACAACCAAACCGTGCGACTTGCACGGCTCGGCCGCCGGGCTGACGCTGAGCCTGCTCTCAGCGATTCACGGCCAACCGCTGATCGCGGGACCAAAGCATGGCGAGGCGGTGCGCCTCCGGCGAGCTTTCGTCCGCCTTGAGCACGCTGTCGAGAATCGCGAACGCCTTCGGCGAGTTGCCGGTCGCGCGCTCGAGGCGTGCGAGCGTGAGACGCGCATCGCTCGACTTGTCGACTTCGGCCCAGTGCTGCGCCGCCTTGCGCGCCTCACCGAACGCCTTCGATTCCTCGGCCGCCTTCACGTACGCGCGGAGCACCGCGGGCTCGCGCGGGTAGGTGTGCGCCGCCGAGCGGATCAGGCCGAGCGCCTTCAACGTGCGCCCCTTGTCGTGGAGCTCGTCGAAGCGCGCGAGGAGCGCCGCGGCGGGGCTCGAGGGCACGGGCTCCGCGACCTCGGAGCTCGGTGCCGCGTCGGGACTCGCCTCGTTCGCCTCGTCGGCGGCTACGGGCGCCGGACCGGGAGCAGGCTCGTTGCTAAGGCTCGCGGGCTTCGCCGCCTGCGCCGCCTCGGTGTCTTCGGCGAACGTTGCGACGGACGGAGGAGCGGCGAGCTCGGCAACGGTCGGCGCCGCGCCGGCCTCGACGGCGGCGAGCGTGGCGGGCGAGAGTGGCGCCCCCATCGCGCCGTGCTTGCCGTGCACGAGCCGCGTCGCTTGCTCGAGCGCGCGGTGACCGAGCGCCGTCACGAACGCGGCGCCGGAATCCCTGAAGAGCGGCGTGCGCGCGCTCACGACCGCGGCGGCCGCAAACGTCACGGCGCCGACGAGCACGAGGCCCACGCCGCGCCGAACGCTACGGCCCCGCGCGCGACCGTCGAGCACGAGCTCGAGCGCGGCCCGGAAATCGGCCATGTCCTCGAAGCGTGCGTCCCGGTCCGGCATCATCGCCTTTTCGAGCACGCGATCGAGCTCACGCGGCAGGCTGGCTTCCGGGTGCAGGAGGCTCGCGGCCTCGGGCGGACCCGAGAGCTTGCGCTCGATGAGCGCCGCCGTGCTCGACGCCTGATGCGGCAGAGCTCCGGTCACGAGCTCGTAGAGCACGGCGCCGAGCGCGTACACGTCGCTGCGCGCATCAGCCGCGCCGCGCGCCTGCTCGGGCGCCATGTACTCGGGCGTCCCGATCACGCTGAGCGCTTCGAAGTCGTCGCCTGCGGGCTGCTCGAGCTCGCTCTCGCGCTTCGCGACCCCGAAGTCGAGGAGCTTCACGCCGCCGTCGGCGGTGAGCATCAGGTTCTGCGGCTTGATGTCGCGGTGAATGACGCCCGCGAGGTGCGCGGCTTCGACCGCGCGGCTCGCGTCGACGGCGAGCTTCACGGCGTCGCGCCAGGCGAGCGTGCCGCGAGTCGCGAGGCGGTGGTCGAGCGACTCGCCGTTGACGAGCTCCATCGCGTAAAACGGCCGGCCGTCGCTCGTGAAGCCGAACTCGTGGAGCGGCACGAGCCCCTCGTGGTCGAGGCGAGCGACCGCGCGTGCTTCGGCGACGAAGCGCGCGCGCGACTCGCCGCCCGGGAGCTCGCGGTCGAGCACCTTGAGCGCCACCTTGCGCCCGATGTCCTCGTGCGTCGCGGCGTAGACGGTGCCCATCGCGCCGCGGCCGAGCTCGCGCTCGATGCGGTAGCGCGTGCCGGGCAGGAGGCCGTCGCTGCCTTCGGGCGGGGTCGGTGATTGCGGGAGCAGCGGCGGAGCTGCCTTCGCGGTGCGCGCCGAAGCGACGAGCGCCTGGAAGTCGGAGCGGGAGCGCGCCGGCTCGGCGGGGTAGAGCCGTTGCATGAGGTGCTGGACGCGGCCGCGCACGCTGCGATCGCCGTCCGAGCGGCTCGGCGCCCGCTGCAGCAGGCGTGCGAGATCCCCCGTCGCCTGGCGAGCCGACGTGTACCGATCCTCGATCCGTTGTGCCGTGAGGTGCGCGAGCACCATGTCGAGCTCGAGCGGGGCACCCACCGACGCCGCGATCGGCGTGAGGCTCTTTTTGCCTGCGCCCACGGCCGCGAGGTGCGCCGACGGCTCGCCGACGAGGAAGCGGCGGCCCGCGCAGAGCTCCCAGAGCATCACGCCGAACGCGTAGAGATCCGCCGGCACGCCGCCGGGCGTGTTGTTCGCGACCTCGGGGGCGACGTAGCCGGGCTTGGCGAACACGATGCCCGCGACGGTGTGGCAGCGCCGGTTCTCGCCGCGCGCGGTTCCGAAGTCGATGAGCTTGATGTCGCCGCCGTAGCCGATCATCACGTTCTGCGGCGACAGGTCGCGATGCACGATGTCGAGCGGGCGCCCCTCGGCGTCCGTGCGCTCGTGCACGTGGGCGAGCGCCTCACCCATCGTGAGCGCCATCGCCACCGCCTCGGGCCACTCGACTCGCACACCAAGCTGCGCCGCTCTGCCGCGCACGTCGCCGAGATTCTTCCCTTCGACGTACTCGACCACCACGTAGGGCTTGCCGGCGCTGTCCGTCGAGGCCTCGAGGATCTGCGCGACACCCGGATGGTGCAGCTGCGATTGGATGCGGGCCTCGTCGAGGAAGCGCGCGAGGAAGGAGCTGTCCGTGTCGTGGTCCTTCCGGATGATCTTGATGACCACCGGACGTTCGGCGCCTTCGATGCCGCCGGCCGTCGCGAGGAAGACCTCGCCCATGCCGCCGCGCGCGACGCGGCGCAGCAGCGTGAAGCGCTCGAAGGACCGCGGGAGCCCTGCGGTCTCGTCGAGATTTCCCTTTGATTCCGAGGCGTTGGATTCTTGGGGTGAAGCGTGCATAGGGGCATGGTGCCTATGTCGCATAATGTAGGCAAAGAAAGCGGCGGGCCGGAATCAACGGCGCGGCCCCCGAGTTGTCACTCCGGGCACGATTGTGAATCCGCGCCTCGGGACTAGACTCCCCGGGCGTTTGCGCCCGATGGCTCCACAGACCCCCCTCGCCTCCAGCCGATTTGCCGCGCCGCGCGCGCGGGGCGGTCTGTTTCGGCACGGGGTCCTGGTGCTCGCCGCGGTGCTCGTGAGCCTGCTCGTCCCCGCGCGCGCGCATGCGGCCGTGCCGATGTGCAGCAACGACGGTCGCAGCGTCGCGGCACCGCCGATCATCCTGCCGTGGCGCAAGCTCACGCTCGAGGCAGCCAAGCCCTGTCAGCCGACGGATAACCCCCTGCTCCGCGCGATGCCGGACCAACAGCAGCGAACGCCTTCGAGCGCGCCGACCGTCGCGCCCATCCGTGCGATGCCCACGCGAGCCTTCGCGCTCGCCCATCCTTCCGGGATCCGCGCGCACGTCGTGCCCGGGTCGAGCCCGCCGACCTTCGTCCTCGTCGCGTCGATCGACCGACCGCCGCGAGCCTGAGACACGGGGCGACGAGGGGTGAGGTCCGCGGACGCCGGTGCCGCGAACTGCCTCGTCGCTAGACGGCGCCGATCACGCGCCCGAACAGCCATTCCCTCGCGTCGCCGTACCGCCCTCGGGCGGCGGCGTCGCTCACCCCGACCGCGCACCGGCGCGCGGCCGCGGGCCATTACCGTCACGACACGATCGATCAGGAAATCAGGAGAAAAGTCATGAACAAGGGAACCGCCATCGTCGGGTTCTTGCTGAGCTTCATTGCCGGCATGTTCCTCATGTGGGGCGCCGACCGTCGCTCGGGTGTGGACATCCACGCCGAGGGCGCCGCAACCGGTGCTTTCGATCACAGCGCAGCCAGCGTGCCCGTCACGGCCGCCGACCCCGTTTGGGGCAAGGCGGACGCGCCGGTCACCGTGGTCGAGATCAGCGACTTCGAGTGCCCGTTCTGCAGCCGCGTCGTCCCGACGCTCAAGCAGATCAAGCAGACCTACGGTCCGGACAAGGTCCGCTTCGTCTTCAAGAACAGCCCGCTTCCGTTCCACAAGAGCGCGCGCCCCGCAGCCGAAGCCGGCGCGACGGTGATGGGGCTCGCCGGCAGCGATGCGTTCTGGAAGTTCCACGACTCGGCCTTCGACGGGCAGAAGAGCCTGAACGACGAGAACTTCGAGAAGTGGGCAGTGGCCGCCGGTGTCGACGCCGCCAAGTTCAAGGCTGCGATCGCGTCGAAGAAGTACGCGAGCAAGGTCGACGACGATCTCGCCTTCTCGAAGAAGGTGGGCGCCAACGGCACCCCGGCGTTCCGCATCAACGGCGTGACCGTGAGCGGCGCGCAGCCGTTCGACAAGTTCAAGGAAGTGATCGACGCCCAGCTCGCCGAGGCGCAGAAGCTCGTCGCGAGCGGCGTGAAGCCGAGCGAGGTCTACGTCCAGCTCACGAACAAGAACTTCACCGCTCAGCCCGACAACGCGGCACCCGACAAGGGCAAGCCGAAGAAGGGCGACGACGACGAGGACGACAAGAGCGTGTGGAAGGTGCCGGTCGGCGCCGACGACCCGATCGAGGGCCCGAAGGACGCGCTCGTCACGATCATCGAGTACTCGGACTTCCAGTGCCCGTTCTGCAAGCGCGTGGAAGACACGATGAAGCAGGTCGTGACCACCTACGGGAACGACGTGCGCGTGGTCTGGAAGGACAACCCGCTGCCGTTCCACCCGCGTGCCAAGCCTGCCGCCACCGTGGCGCGCTTCGCGTACACCAAGAAGGGCGACAAGGGCTTCTGGGAGGCGCACCACGCGCTGTTCGAGAGCGCCCCGAAGCTCGAGGACGACGACCTCAAGGCGATCACGGAGAAGCTCGGGTTCGCGTGGGATCAGGTCAAGGCAGCCATCGACGGCAACAAGTTCGGTGACCGCTTCGATTCGACCATCGACCAGGCGTCGGATTTCCAGGCCCGCGGCACGCCGCACTTCTTCATCAACGGCGTGCGCCTGAGCGGCGCTCAGCCGTTCGAGAAGTTCAAGAGCGTGATCGACGAGCAGATGGCCAAGGCCAAGACGCTCTTGCCGAAGGTCTCGCGCGCGAACCTCTACGCCGAAATCACCAAAGAAGGGAAGGAGCCCCCTCCGCCCGAGAAGAAGGAGCTCCCGGCTCCCGACGCCTCGAGCCCCTTCAAGGGCGGCGCCAAGGCGAAGGTGGTCATCCAGGAGTTCTCGGACTTCCAGTGCCCCTTCTGCAAGCGCGTCGAGCCGACGCTCCAGGAGATCTCGAAGCAATACGGCGACAAGATCAAGATCGTGTGGCGCCACATGCCGCTGCCGTTCCACAAGGACGCTCCCCTCGCCTCGGAAGCGGCGCAGGAAGCGTTCGCACAGAAGGGCAACCAGGGCTTCTGGACGATGCACGACAAGCTGTTCGACGCGCAGGGCGGCTCGCCCGGCATCGAGCGTGAAGGCCTCGAGAAGGTCGCGGCCGAAATGGGCCTCGACATGGACAAGTTCAAGGCCGCGCTCGACTCGCACAAGCACAAGGCCAAGGTCGACGCCGACAACGACGTGGGCCAGAAGGCGCAAATCAGCGGAACGCCGGCGTTCGTCATCAACGGCTACTTCTTGAGCGGCGCGCAGCCGACCTCGGCTTTCGTGAAGCTCATCAACAAGGCGCTGAAGGAATCAGGCGGTTGATCGCAAGAGTGCTCGGGGTGGCCGCGCGAGCGGCCGCCCTGACGCTCGTCGTCGCCTGTGCCGGCGGTGCTCCACCGCCGGCCAGTGCCGGTACGACGAGCCAAAATAGCGGGCCCCCGTCGCCCGGGGCTGGCCCGACGCCCGGCGCGCTCGAAATGACGAGCATCCCGCCGGAGCTAGCGACGCGCATGCCCGCGGCGCGCGTCCCCGTCCCGTCGCCCGACGCCCCGAGCCGGGGTCCGTCAGGCGCGCCGGTGACGATCCAAATCTTCAGCGACTTCGAGTGCCCCTTCTGCGCCATGGCGGCGCCCGTGGTGCACGAGCTCGAGTCGGAGTTCGGCGGCTCGGTGCGCATCGTCTGGCGCAACCTGCCGCTCAGCATGCACCCGCATGCCGAGCTCGCGGCCGAAACCGGCCTCGAGATCTACGCAGAGCGCGGCGGCGCCGCCTTCTGGCGCTTTCACGACGCGACCTTCGCCGCGCAGCGCAACGGCCTCGACGAGGGCGTCCTCCTGGCGCTCGCCGTGGCGCAAGGCGTCGACCGCGAGCGCTACCGAACGGCGCTCGCCGCGCGCACGCATGCCGCGAAAATCGAAGCCGATCTCGCCGCTGCGGACCAAGCCGGCATCAACGGCACACCCGCCTTCTTCGTGAACGATTGGCTCGCCGTCGGCGCGCTTCCGTACCCGGAGATGCGCCTGCTCGTCGTGCAGGCCCTGCGCGACGCGGGCGCCGGCAACGGAGCGCTGGCGCCAGCCGCACCTCCCGCGCCCCCCGCCCCCGCCGTGCGAACACCACTCTAGCCCGCACCCGCGGGCGCCTACTTACCCACGGCGGAAACCTTCGCCGCGCGAGCGCTCACGGCGCGCATCGTGTCGTCGAGCAGCGTGTCCTTCTTCAAGCACGAGTACTTTTCGAGGTGCTCTTTGAAGAACTTCAGGTACGGCAGGCTCTGCTTGTCGCCGCCGAGCTTCACCTCGGGCAGGAGCGCGCGCACCTCGTCGCAGGTGCGCGCGCGGCGCATCGCGACCGCGAGACGGAGCGCCGGCGGCGCCACGGCCGTAAAGCGCGGCGAGCCGAGCCACGTCTCGGCGCGCGTCTGCGCGGGGCTCCCTTTCGGCGCAAAAACGGCCAGATCGTGAATGATGCCCGCGCCGCGCTCGCCCATCGGACCCTCGAGCAGCTTGAACGCGGCCTCGGGCGACTTCTTGTCCTGGGCTGCCTGGAACAGGGCGCTCGCGAGGCGGGGATCGTTGGCCGCGACCGGATCGAGCGCGAGCGCCTGCGACGCCGCGGCGACGGCCCCGGCGAAGTCCTTGGCGTTGGCGCGCTCGTTGGCTTTCGCGAGCAGCCCCTCGAGCGCCGGGTCGCGCAAAGGTGCGCCGCTCGGCCCCGGGGCAGCCGCGCCGGCGCTCGACGCTGACGGCACCGCCGCAGGCACCGGTGCCGGAGCCTGGGCGGAAGGGGCCGTCGCGACTCCAGCGGGCGGGCGCGGCGACGCCGACCCGACAATCGCCCCCACCGTCCCAATCAGCGCCAAGAGGACCACCAACCCCGCGAGCCCGACGACGCCGCCGGCGATCGCGCCGGACGACACCTTGGCGAGCCGTTCGGCAACCGGCTTCGGCAGCATGCCGCGCCGCACCTCGAGCCACCCGACGAGGCGCGCGAATTGCGTGCGCCCCCACGGAACGACCCGCGCGAGCCACGGCCGAACGAACGCCCGCGCATCGGCCCAGCGCTGCGTGACGAAGCGGGTCACGCGCGCGCCGAGCGACCGCTCGTAGGGCGGGAACAACCGCTTCGAGAGCAGCGCGTCGAGGGTCTTCACGACGTCGCTCGCGTGAGCGGGACGCTCCGACGCCGATTTCTTGAGCAAGCGCGCGACCAAGTCCTCCACGCCGTCCGGCACGTCGAGGCCAGGCGCGCGCTCACGGATCTTCGGCACCGGCTCGCTCAGGTGCATGCCCACGAGATTGACCTTGGAGGTCGAGGTGAAGGGACGCACGCCCGTCAGCATCTCGAACAGCATCACGCCGAGCGAGTACAGATCGGCGCGCCCGTCCGAAGGCTGCCCGAGCGCCTGCTCCGGCGGGATGTATTCGGGCGTGCCGAACACCGTTCCCACGCGGGTGATGGCCCCGGGGCCGCCGCTCGGATCGCCGATCGGCACCTTGGCGACGCCGAAATCGAGCACCTTCACGAAGTCGGGATCGCCGTTGCGCTCGACGAGCATCACGTTCTCGGGCTTGAGATCACGGTGAATGATCGAGAGCGCGTGGGCGGCACCGAGCGCCGCCGCGATCTGCCGCGTGATGTGCAGCGCGCGCCGGAGCGGGATCGGACCCTTCGCGATCGCATCCCGCAGGCACACGCCTTCGACCAGCTCGAGCGCGATGAAGACGGACTCGTCCTCGAGCTTACCGAAGTCGGTCGCGCCCGCGATGTTCGGGTGGTCGATGTTCGCCGCCGCCATCGCCTCGCGCTCGAAGCGCGCCACGAGCTCCGGCACCACCGTGAGCTCGCGATGCAGCACCTTCACGGCGAGCCGCTTGTGCATCATCACGTGCTCGGCGGCGTACACCTTCCCCATCGCGCCCTCGCCAAGCAGCGAGTCGATACGGTAACGCTCCGCTAGGAGCGTCCCAATGCGCGGATCGGGGGGTAGCTCAAAGTCCACGGGCCGAACGTTCCACGGGCCGAGCAAGCTCGCACGCGCGAGCTCAGAACGGGTTGTCGCTTGCGGCCTTCTTGGGCTTCGGGGCGGGTGCGGGCTTGGGCTCCGCCGCGGGCTTGGGCTCCGCCGCCGGCTTCGGCTCCGCGGGCGGCTTGGCCTCGGCCGGGGCCGGCGCGGCAGGAGCGGCGACAGCCTTCGGCTCGGGCGCCGGCGCAGCCGTGGGCGCCGCGGCGGTAGGCTCGGCAGGCGCCTTTGGCTCCGCAGCGACGGGCTCCGCCGGGACGGCGGGCTTGACCGGGGCAGCGACGGGCTTCGGCACCGACGCGGGCTTCACGACCGCGGGCTTCGGCTTCTTCGCTTCGGCGGGTGCCGCCGACTCGACGGGTGCCGCCGGGGCGGGTGCCGCGCTCTCCGCGGGCAACGCCGAAAGCGCCACGGGCGGAGGGGTCGGCTCGGTCGGCTGCGGTGCAGCGGTCTCCGCGGGGGTCGGAGGCGGCGTCTCCACCTTCGTCTCGGTCGGGGGCGGCGTCGGCGCGGGCTCTTCGCCCTTGCGGGTCAGCATGATGACGCCACCGATCACGGCGGCGAGCGCGAGCACGATCACCATCACGCGACCGTTCCCGCTTTCCTCCGCTGCGGGCTGCGCTGCAGCAACGGGCGCGCGACGCGCCGCCGAGCTCGCGGGGGGACGCTGCGACGTCGCACGCGGCGACGACGGCTTCGCTTCCGGCTTTGATGCGGTCTTGCTGCTGGCAGGGGACTTGGTGCTCGCCGGCGGCTTCTCGGTCGCCTCGGTGGTGGCGCTCGCGGCCGGCTTCTCGCTCACTGCGGGCTTGGCCTCGCTCGCCTTCTCCGCGGGCGGCTCCTGGCTCTTGCTCGGACGCGGCGGCTCGTAGACGGGCGGCGGCGGGTGCGACGACGCACCGGGCGTTCCGACCTCGTCGAGCGATCCGCCGGCCTCGCGCAGCGCGTCCTGCAAGAGCTCAGCCGCCTGCTTCATCACGGTGCGATCCTCGGGCGCCGGCTGCTCGGGCACGCCTTCGCTCGCGGGGAAGAAGGGCGCGGGTTCCTCCTCCTTCTTGGGCTCCGCTTTGGGTGGAGGCTCGGACATGGCGCCGAGGCCAATCATCGTGGCCTTGCGCACGGTCGGTTTGGCGGCCGGATCGGCGGCTGCTGCCGCGGGAGCAGCGGCAGCGCCGGACGCATCGGAACCCTTGTCGAAGGCGCTGACCGCCCCGCCGCTCTTCGCGACGAGCTGGTCGATGACGGCCCGCGAAGCGTCGTCGATCTTGATGAACTTCACGCCCATTCCCGCCGGGGCCCCGTCGTGCGCCTCGCCCGACTCGCGCTTCCAGACGACCCGCCCGACCCCTTGCATCACACGCTGGTCACCGGCGATCCGCACCTCGATCTTGAGCAGCGTGCCCGGAGGGAAGGGCGACACCGTCTTGATGAACATGCCGCCGCGACTCACGTCGTGCGAGTGATGCTCGATGAACTCGTCGAGGGTCGCGCTCTTGTAGCGAACCGTGACGGTCAGCACCTTGGCGCGCGGATCTTTTCGGGTTTCCTGAGCCATCTTGGGGAGTATCATCCTAGCGGAACCGCGGTCCCCCAGCCTAGGATCGAGCAGCGTTCTGGTTTTTTCGGGATTTCGTGGGTGGAAGTTCCGCTACCATCAAAATCAAGCACATGACCGCGGCCCGCCTCGATCACTTCCGTGCGTACGCTCGCGTGCCCCTCCGAATCGAGCTTTCCGTGTCGCCGCTCGGTGCCACTTATGACCAGACGGCCGCGGTCGTGAACCTCGGGCTCGGCGGGACTTGCTTCGAAACCGCGGAGAACTTCGAGCTCGGCCAGCGGCTCCGAATGGAGTTCGACCTGCCGGGGCTTTGGGACCGGCTGACGCTGCACGGCGAAGTGGCTTGGTCGGCACCCGCCGAAGAAGGCCTCACGCGCGTGGGGGTGCGCTTCACGCGACCCACGGGCAAGACGCTCCGCATCCTCGCCGAGAATCTGGCGGCCCTTTAGGGCGGGTCGGCGCCGCGCAGCACGCGGTCGTGATAGGCGAGCATTTCGAGGGCGCCCGGGCCGCGGTTGAAGGCGTAGTCGTGAGGACCCGTGACGACGAGGTAGTCGTGCTGCACCTTCGCGTAGTTGAGCGCGGAGTGAATGGTGGAGAGGGTACCCAGGTAGTAGTCGCCGCTGCTCGTGAGCAGGCGCAGGCGTAAACCGGGGTTCTTCAGGCGCGCTTGGCGCGTGCGCTCGGCGACGGCCTTGCCGTTCTCGGGATCGAGCGCGGCTTGCAGGCTCGCGACGGCGCCGAAGCTTTCGGGCCGGAGCAGCCCGACGCTGACCGCCGCGCGCCCGCCGAGACTCACGCCGTCGATGCCGGTCGACGCGGGCGTTCCGAGCGCGGGGGTCTCGGCGTAGAGCCGCGGAA
>Ga0070682_100000731_pt1 | contig 19697 bp, 13 predicted proteins | sample KBSC63LmetaG_FD_64668 | JGI IMG/M metagenome (GOLD analysis project Ga0070682, IMG submission 64668) | Corn rhizosphere microbial communities from Kellogg Biological Station, Michigan, USA - KBS C6-3L metaG | ecosystem: Host-associated > Plants > Roots > Rhizosphere | place: USA: Michigan... | reverse complement strand
CACGCATGCCTGGTCACTGCTCGCGACGCTCGCGTTCTACGGCGCGTACGCAGCCATGGCCGCGCTCGCGGCGCTCGGTCGTCTCACGCTCGGCAGCATGACGATGTACGTGCTCGCGTTCCGCAGCGGCCAGCAATCCTTCCAGGCGATCCTCACCGGCATCGGAAGCATCTACGAGCACAACCTGTACATGTCGAACCTGTTCGCCTACCTCGACGGCGCGGTCACGACGCTGCCGACGGGCGAAGGCGCGCTGCCCGCGGTCGCGCTCGGGGAGCCAGCCGCCGCCGAGTCTCCGAAGCCGGCGCCCGCCGTGGCGACCGCGGACGAGCACGGGATTCGGCTCGAGCGCGTGAGCTTTCGCTACCCGGGACAGGAAAAAGCGGTGCTCGACGGCATCGATCTTTTCATCCCGCGCGGACAAAGCGTCGCGCTCGTGGGCAGCAACGGCGCGGGCAAGACGACGCTCGTGAAGCTCGTGACGCACCTCTACGAGCCGAGCGCGGGGCGCGTGCTCCTCGACGGCAGGGATCTGAAGAGCTGGGAGCCGGAAGCTTTGCGCGCCCGGTTCGGCGTCGTCTTCCAAGACTTCAATCAGTATCAGCTCAAGCTGCGCGAGAACGTCGGCGTGGGAAGCGTCGAGCACCTCGACGACGAGCCGCGCATCCGGAGCGCGGTCGAGCGCGGCGGCGCGGACGCCATCGTGAGTGGCCTCGAGCACGGCATCGAGACGCCGCTCGGGCGCTGGTTCCCGGAGGGCGTCGAGCTCTCGGGCGGGCAGTGGCAGAAGCTCGCGCTGGCGCGCGGTTTCATGCGCGAGGAAGCCGACATTTTGGTGCTCGACGAGCCGACCGCCGCGCTCGATGCCGACGCCGAGCACGCGGTTTTCGAGCGCTTCCAGCGCCTGGCGGCGGGACGCACCACGCTGATCATCTCGCACCGATTTCCTACGGTGCGCATGGCCGACCGCATCCTCGTGCTCGAAAACGGGCACATCGCGGAAGACGGCTCGCACGCCGAGCTACTCGCCGCGAACGGCACCTACGCGCGCCTGTTTCAGCTCCAGGCGCGCGGCTACACGTGACCGGCCTGTGGCCGGTCGAGCCGCGTTACTGCCCGCCGAAGTAGATCGCGTCGGCGCGGAGCAGGACGTCGATCGTCGTGAAGTGCACGTCGGCGCCGCCGATGACGACCTGGCGCGCTTCGATGTCGAGGCGGACGCGGGGGCTGTCGTACGCGACGAAGCCGAGGCCGAACTGCGCGAGCAGCGGAAGCTGCGTGCTCGAGTGGTCCTCGCCCCCGAAGTGGTAGCCCTGAACGACGACGGCGAGGCCCATGCCGAACCGGGGACGGAAGCGCCAGAGCTCGGCGGTGAGGCCGGGCGAAATCGTCCAGACGCCGAGGTGCTGCTCGAGCGTGCCGCCCGTGCCCCAGGCGGGATCGTTCGGCAAGGTCACCTCGCCGGTGGCGAGTGAGCCGTAGCCGACCTCGAGGAACGGATCGATGAAGTAGCTCGAGCGGTACCCGATGCCGAAGGCGCCGTACGCGCCGAAACGGGTGACCGAGGGGTCGAACTCGGGGTTCGCGGCCTCGCCCCACAGGACCGAGGGGCCGAAGCTGAGCGACAGCTCGAGCGAAGACGGTTTCGCCTTCTCGAGCGGCGCCGCGCTGGCGGGAGGCGCCGCGCCGGTGTCGGTCGTGGGCGGGGCACTCGTCGCCGGAGCGGGAGCGATTTCTGACGGCGGCGCCGTGGGAGCCGCTGCGGCGGGGGTGGGGGTTGCCGCGGGAGAGGTGGGCGGCGAAGGAGCGGGAACGGCGGCCGGAGACGAGGCTTGCGCCGGCGCTCCAGCGGGTGCGGTCGCCGGTGCTGCCCCGGGTGAATCCGCGGGAGCGGCGAGCGCGAGGTGCGCGAGCGATGACGCGATGCCGAACGCCGCGAGGGGTAGCCGAGTGACGTGCTTCATTCGGTCATCCCCGGCGCCGGCGGGACGGTGCCCATCTTTTGGTAGAGGTAGAAGAGCGTCGAAGCGCGACCGGTGATGATCCCGTTCGGCTTGCCCGTCTCCAGGAAGTCTTTCATGAAATCCGACTGATTGATGGTCCAGAAGATCGTGATCGCGCCTTGGTCACGCAGCATCTGGACGCTGTCGGCCTGCGTGCCCTCCGTCCACGTCGGGCCCCATGCGGTGCAGCCTTCGCTGATCACGAGGTTCGGGTCGTACTCGAAGAGGCAGGGCGGAATCGGCGAGCCTTCCTTTTCGAGCTGCGCCTTGGCGTCGTGCCAGGCGCTGCGCACCGCGTCGGTCGTGATCGCGATTGCGGCCGTGAACTTCCGATCGTCGCTCGGATCGTCGTTGCTGTCGTTCTGCGCCTTGATTTCCTCGTTCAGCTTGAGGACGAGGCGGGCCGAAGGGAGCACCGCGCCAGGCACCTTCATGTCGAGGTAGGCGCCCTCGTACTCGGTCTCGTTGACGAGCATGTGGAGCGCTTGCTCGAGCGTCGGGATTTTCTCGCCGTAGAGGTACTCGCAGCTTCCGAGTAGCTCCGCCGCGGAGAGGTCGGCGACGGCGCCGTTGCAGAACGTGCCGCGCACGAGGGAGCTCGAAAGCCCCGGATCGTGAAACAGCACCGGGACGGAGTCGCGCGTGATGCGCACGTCGATCTCGGCGACGTTCGAGCCGACGCGCTCCGCGAGGCGCAGCGTCTCCAGGCTGTTCGGCGAGGCGCCGCAGTGATCGGTGCCCTCGCAGGCGCCGTGGTGGGCCGTGTTGAAGAAGCGCCCGCGCCAAGGCTTGAGCTCGTGCGTCCACGCCAGGGAGAGCGGATGGGTCGGGAAGTCGTTGTCCTCGCCGTACGTGCCGTGCAGGCTGAACGAAATGTCGGGGGTCGGTGCCTCGCCGGCGCAGAGCGACGCGGCCAGCTCGGGCGGGTCGACGAACAGGCGGACGAGACCGGCTTCGAGCTGCGTGGGGTATTGCCAGTAGCCTTCGACGACGACGCGACCGTCGCCCAAGCAGGCGCTGCCGAGCACGGAGAAGCCGTTGTTCTTGTCCGTGAGCAGCGAGACGGTGCCCTTGCTGGTTCGGACGGCGAGCTCGGGACCGAAGATGTCGCTCCCTTGATCGACCCGGTACATGCCCTCGAACAGGTAGAGCTGCCCACGCGTGAGCGCGGTGCCCTGCCGCAAGAGGCCGCCGTCGGGGAACTGCGGAATCGAAACTTCGGTCGGTGATTCACAGGCCGCGGCGACCAGGGCCACGGCGCAGGAGAGAACGTAGTTTCTAAAATTCATAGCCAGCCACGACTCTCGGGTAGGTGAAAAGGCTCGGTGAATCGGGGAACAGGAGCCACATGGCGTAGTAGGCGCGCGTGGTCATCGACCCGACGCCGAAGTACCAGACGCTGTTCGACGACGTGGTGTTCTCGACGAAGAGCATCTCGCTGTGACCGACGAACGCGTTCGAGTTGTCGAAGCTCCCCCAGGTGTCGCCGACGCGTACCGTCTCGGGGCCCATCAGCATGAGCGTGCCGCGGAGGGTGAGCGCGACGTTGCCGAGCTCGTAGCCGAGCGCGACCTCGGGCCGGTACTCGGGCGAGAGGAGCACGACGTCGAAGCCGGCTTGCCCGAGCTTGCCGAGGTAGGCGCCCGCGGTAAACGTCGCTTCCAGCGACCATTTGCCGGCGGGGTGCCAGGCGTAGCTCGCGCCGAGCAGGAGCTCGGTCGTGATGAACATCGAGTTGAAGTGGCCCTTGAGCGACCAGCCGCTGCCGAGGCCGTAGCGCGCGTCGAGCGACACCTGCGGTACGCGGACGTTGAACCCGTACACGACCGCGGGATCGATCGCGTCGTAGTACGCGCCCAACGTGAAGCGAAACGCGCCCGGGTTCTGGACGGACGGGAAGAAGGTGAAGCCCTTCTTCGCGACCTGTTGAATCTTGGAGAGACCCGCGTCAGGACCCGGATTGATCGCGTCGACCGGTGTTGGCGGGCTCGGCGCGGGCGCGGCCGTGGCGACCGGCTGCGCGAAGGACCCTGACGGGTCTAGGGAAGCTTCGGCCGCGTGCGCCGGGACCACCCTCGCCATCAAGGCGGCTGCAAGGAGGGGGGCGAGCGCGCCTCGATGGGGAGTCATGATGGATACCTCGATCAGAAGAGGAGCAGGCCGAGCTGGAACGTGATGGTCTGCACGTCCGAGACCGAATCGAGCCATTCCATGGCCGGTGCGGCGCTGTAGCGTGCGGAGATCTTCACGAGCGGCGCCTTGGCGTCGAACGCGAGGAGCGTGCCGAGCTCACCGCCGAGCACGATCGAATCCTGGTTGTCGTAGAGCAGGAGGTCGGCGGCGGCGCTCTGGAACGTGCCCCAGCCGTAGCCGACGCTCAGCCCGACGTAGGGCAGCGCGAGGCCACGATCGAGGAAGTAGTACTGCGCGCCTGCCCGCAGCGAAGCGGTCTGCAAGCTGTTGTAGGCCGTCGCCGTGATGGCGCCGTTCTTGATCGGATAGGTCGTGCGGTCTTTCTGATCCGTGAACGTCTGCCACTCGACCTCGCCGCCGATCGTGATTTGCGGGTGGAGCCAGTAGTGGAACGAGATGTCGAAGCCGAGCCCGCTCACGTTGCTCGTGAAGTTGTGAACGGTCCCCACGGGAATGCCGAGGTCCCACGCGAAGCCGACCATCGCGTGGCCCAAAAAGCGGCGCGTGCCTTCAGCGGGCTCGGGCGGCGGTGGCGGTGCGCCGTACTCGATCGGTTGCGGCGGCGGCGGGGGCGGAGGCTCGTAGAGGGGCGACGCCGCGAGCGGAGGTCCGGGAGGCGGAGCTGCCGGCGCTGGTTGTCCACCCGGAGGGGGCGGCGCGGGCGCGGGCGCGGGCGCAGGAGCCGCTGCGGGTGGCGGTGGCGGAGCGGCGACGGGTGCCGGAGCGGCAGGAGCCGGTGCCGGTGCCGGTGCGGCGGGACTCGGAGCTGGGTGCTTCGGCGCCGTTTGAGCGGCGGCGACGCTGCCGAGCGCCGATACGAGGGCGAAGAGCGAGGCTCCCTGGATCTTCTTGAGCATGCGTTTCTCCATGAGCGCCTACTTGCCCGCCTTGATGTAGGGCGACTGCTTGAACGCTTGATTGATGCCGTCGGCTCCGTCGCCCGTCGAGGGCGAGACGGCGTAAACGCCGGCGAACCAAATGCCGTCGAGCACGTTGGGGCGGCCACCGTTGCCACCCGCGCCGGCTTCGCCGCCGCCGTCGCCCACGCCGCCCGGGTTTTCGAGAGCGGGCGTGAGGTCCGTCATCATCGTCGCGAGCATCCCCGACTTCCACACCGCGGTGTCGCACGGGTAGTACGGGTAATAGCCCCACGCCGGGTAGCCCCAGTAATAGGGACTATACCAATAATAACACCAGGTTGCGGTCGAGATCTGCTCGACGTAGACGACCTCGACCGCAAGCTCGGCGTCTTGCTTGTCGACCGCGACGAAGCCGCGGTTGGTCATGTTCTTCGTGACGGTGGAGAGCAGCGGCTGTGCCTTGCTCGGATCGACCGGCTCGAGCTCACCGTCTTCGGCGAGAGTGCGGACCTCGGGTCGCAGGTAGTACGTCTTGAACTTCGAGAAATCGGCGTCGGGCGCGTGGCGCGTGATCACGATCGACTCCGCCAACCGCTCGGACTCGGGCGGGGGCGCCGCGCATGCCCCAGAGAGCGCAGAGACAGCTATCCCTTGCCACAGTAGTGCCCGCTTCATGCCCTCCCTTTAGTCAGGGGCTTGGCTACCGTCAAACTTTTCCGGGGTTATTTCCGGGCAAGAAACGGGGTTTCGGGTCGACGGGTTGCGGAATTCTTATCGCCTTACCTGCGCGCTGATTTCGGCTCGTTCGAGAGGTCGCGCGACTTCGAGCCTCGCCACTGCGCCTTCGAGCTCCATGGAGGCATTGTGCGCACGGGTGTCATCGCCGATCGTGATCACGAGCACGACACCCGGCGCGACGTCGAATAGCTCGTCGGTCACGAGAGGAATGTTGCGATTCCCCGCGCAAAGCTCGAAGTAGACGGCGCCTCGGATGCCACCGGCGCACGCCGGGAGCTCGATCATCGAGCTCGTCTCGCCGGGTCGGATCACGGCCGTTCCGCTCGGCGCATGCGGCAAGCCGCCGATGACCAGGCAGACGCGTTCGAGGTTCGCGCCTTCGATCCGGCTCCGGATCGCCACCAGCATTTCGTGCTCGCCCGGCTGCGGAACGGCCGTGCTCGAGGCCGGCGCAGCGCGCGCCATCGAATGGTCGCGTCGCGTGTCCCGCCGCGCCGCGCGCGCGCGACGAGGCGGAGTCGGAGGGCGGGCGCCCGCGCGTAGCGGTGGCCTGCTCGCGGGAATGCGACCCGACATCGAGCATGAGATAAGCAACGCGCGTGCCACGCGCACTGGGCCGAGAACGGCGGTCGTCCCGCCGTCTCCATGACAATGCGATCGCAGCGCCCGTGGGGTTGTTGCCGGCGTGCAACGCGTCGAGCCCAGCGCTGAGTAGGCTTTTTCGCACCCCTTCGGCGCCGCGGCGCACAAAATGCCGATCTTTCCGCCGCGCTGCGCTAGCCTCCGCAGCGTGACGGGGCGTCGAATAGCGGCCGGCGACGTTGCCACCCGAATTGACGAATCGGGAACGGTACGCAAGAGCGAAGCAGCCCGGCTGAGTACCGCGCTCGCGTCGCCCCGCGGGGTGTTGCTCACGGTTCCGCTGCTCGTCGCGCTCGTCGGCGTGAGCCTCACGCTCGTCGGTCAGCACGCGCTCGGCAACACGAGCCTCTCGATGGCGCGCGATCGGTTCGTCGAGCAAACGGCGTTCGTGAGCCAGCGCATGGCGCAGGCGCTCGAGCAGGCCGATCCGGTGCTCGCCCGCATGCGCGAGCTCGGCGCCGTGCGTTCGCCGGGCGAGCCCGTCGAGTCCTATGCCCTCGTGCTGCGCGATCTCATCGCCGGACGCTCGGGCATGACGCAGGCGTACGTCGGTTTCCCCGACGGCACGTATCAAGGCGTCTACGTCGAGGATGACGGCATCCTCCGCTTCCAGGAGAGCCGCGTCGGCCCCGGTGGCGGCAAGTTCCGTCACTACCGTTTCACGCCGCGCGGGATCACCTGGGAGCGCGACGAAGACACTGACTACGATCCGCGCAAGCGCGCGTGGTGGGGAGTCGCCGTCAAGGAGGGCAAGCGCACCTGGACGCCGCCGTACCCGTTCTTCACGACGCTTCACACGGGCGTGACTCGCGTCGAGCCGATCTTCGCGCCCGACGGCGCCCTCCACAGCGTGATCGCCGTGGACTTCGACGTGAGCGCGCTCTCCTCGTTCATGGCGCGCGCCGACAGCGCCGGGGTGCACACGCTGGTGTTCGCCGACGACGGCGTCGTGCTCGCGTACCCGAGCGCCGCGGCGCGCATCGCGAAGCTCAAGCCGGTGAATCACGCGCTGAACTACCGCGACATCGACGACCCGCTGCTCAACGCATTTTTCGGGAAGCTTCCCGAGTGGGGCAACGAGCTGCGCGGCGATTTCGCCCATTTCGAAAGCGAAGGCGCGCCGATGCTGGCGACCGTCGCGCCGATCGGCGACGCGACGGGTCCGCGCTGGAGCGTTGCGGTGTTGGTCTCGGAGCAATCGTTCCTGCGCGCGCTGAATACGCACCGGCGGACGAGCCTCTTGATTGCCGCCCTCGCGCTCGTGGTCGCGCTGGTGGCGGCCTGGTTTTTCGCGCGCAACATCGTGAACGCGCGGCGCGCCGTCGCCGTCGCGCGCGAGGTCGCGGAGCGAGCGACGCGCAAAGCGACGGAGCTCGGGAGTTACAACCTCGTCGAATGCCTCGGCAAGGGCGGCATGGGGGAGGTGTGGCGCGCCGAGCACCGGCTCCTGGCTCGACACGCCGCCATCAAGCTCATCAACATCGAGCTCACGCGCGGCCACGACAGCGCCCAGATCCAGGAGCGCTTCAAGCGCGAGGCGCAGACGATTGCGAGCTTGCGCTCGCGCAACACCGTGGGGCTCTTCGACTACGGCGTGACGGCCGACGGCACCTTCTTCTTCGTGATGGAGCTGCTCGACGGCATCGACCTCGAGACGCTCACGGAACGCTATGGCCCGCAGCCCGCGTGCCGCGTCGTGCACCTGTTGATCCAGGCGTGCAACTCCCTCGCGGAGGCGCACGACGCGGGCCTCGTTCACCGAGACATCAAGCCGGCCAATATCTTCATCTGCCGCGCCGCGGACGAGGTCGACGTCGTGAAGGTGCTCGATTTCGGTCTCGTGCTCGCCCCCGTTCGGCAGGGGGAGGACACGCCGGCTCGACCGACCGCTCCGACCCAGTCGCCGAGCCAGGCGACAGCTCCAGCCCCGAGCGACTCGGGCCCGGCGGTCTCGGCTCGCCTCACGGCGCAGGGGAGTTACCTGGGCACTCCCACCTTCATCGCTCCCGAGCAGGCGCTCGGTCTCGAGGTCGACGCGCGGGCGGATCTTTATGCGCTCGGGTGCGTGGGCTGGTGGCTCCTCACCGGGCAGCTGGTCTTCCCGACGAACGACGCGACCGCGGCGCTCGTTGCGCACATGACCCAAGTCCCGCCGCCCCTGCGGCCGCTGGTTCCCGGACCGCTGCCCGAAGCGCTGGAGCGCCTGATTCTCCGGTGCTTGGCGAAAGAGCCGAAGGACCGCCCCGCCAGCGCGCGCGAGCTCAGCCAGCTGCTGCGTGCCATTCCGTTCGAGGCACGTGACCTTTGGACGACGGAGCGCGGTCAGGCGTGGTGGCGCGACATGCGCTCGGCGGCGTCGAAGGCACCGCCGGCGACGAGCGGGATCGGTACGATGGACACGATGTTGAGTGAGAAGCCGACCCTCCGCCGACCCGGCACGGCGTAGCGAGCACGGCGATTCGTACCAACTCCGCCGATTGACGCCGGCGGATCCTGCGCCTACGCATGGCCCATGAACGCGAGGCGGACGGACATTCGGACTGGCGGAAAGCGTCGAGTGAGCGTGGGCGTAACGCTCCTCTCGCTGTCGCTCTCCTTCACGGCGGCAGCGCAGAAGCAGGCGACGCCACCGCCGGCGGGCGCATCGCCCACGACCGCGCCGTCTGCTCCGCCGCCCTCCGCGTCGACTCCGGCGCCCACGACCGACTCACCCACGCCGCCACCGGGGGGCGAGCCCGCACCGCTCGCCGCGTCGCCGCTGCTCAACGACCAGCCGCCCGCCGAGCCCCCGCCGCCCGTCACGTACGACGAGCCGCCGCCGCCCCCGCCTCCGGAGCCCGAACAGGCCGACGACGGTGGCGGTCGCCGCTCCGCAGGGCCGTTCGCGCGCGGCAGCGTGCGTCTCTCGATCCTCCTCGGCACCGGCTACACGCCCACCGAAAACTATCTGATTCTCGGCGGCGGCGTCGGCTACTACCTGCTCGACGGCCTCGAGCTCGGGGTCGACTACGAAGCGTGGATCCTCGCCGAGCCGGTGATGCACCGCTTGAGCCCCGGCCTCAAATACGTGTTCCACATGGTCCCGGTGATCAAGCCCTACATCGGCGGCTTTTACCGGCACACGTTCGTGAATGACAGGGACGACTACGACTACCTCGGTGGGCGCCTCGGCATTTACTACGTGCCGAAGGGCGGCGGCGTTTACGTCGGCGGTGGGGCGGTGTACGAACACCTGCTCGATTGCACCGACAACGCCTTCGTGGATTGTGACTCCGTCTACCCCGAGATCTTCGTCGGCGTTTCCTTCTGAGGTGACGCGCCCGCTCGTCGCCCTCGCAGCACTCGCCGTCGGTGTCGCGTGGACCGCGACCGCGCACGCGGGCGGTCCGATCGCAGCGAACGGACAACCGATCGCCACGAGCGAGTACGCGCTCGATCTGTTCCAGGGGCCCATCTTCGCGGGCTCGCGCGTCACCGGTCTCGGTGGCGCCTACGTGGCCATCTCGGAGGACGTCGACGGAGACCTGCAGAACCCGGCCTCGCCCGGCGTGCGCCCGTTCTTCTCGTACACGTATTTCGATTATTGGCTCGGCTTCGGGCTCACCTTCCCGGCCACGCTGCAGAACGTCGACTTCTTCAACAGCGGCAGCAAAACGCACATCACGAACCCGCCCGAGTCGTTCGTGTTCTTCACGCCCTCGGTGAATCTGCAGTTCGGGGATCTCGGCGTCGGCCTCTCGCTCGAAACTCAGCAATACGCGCTCTCCCAGCAAGAAGCGGGCGCGGCGACGGGTCGCACGCTGCGCGTCACCATCCCCACGACGCATCTCCAATTTGCGTACGGGTTCGACCACAATCAATGGGTGCTCGGTGTGGGGTCGCGCTTCGTTTCGATGGCGGTGAACGGCCCGGATCGGCAGCGCGCGGCGTTCAAATCGACCGGCAGCGGCCTCGAATTCGGCATGGTGTGGAAGCCCGAGAATCGCCCGCTCCGGCTCGGCTTCGCGTACCGCACGCCGATTCGAACCGACGCGCACTACACCGAGGGCCTCCTGCCGAATCAGGAGGGCGACATCATCGTCCAGGGCGCTTCGGGCTCGTACTACATGCCGAAGGCGGTCGCGTTCCCGTGGGACGTGAACTTCGGCGTCGCGGTTCAATTCGGTGCGCGACCCATCAATCCGCCGTGGCGCACCAACGACGAGCTCATCGAGCGCCAGAACCTCGAGCACCGCATCCGCGAGATCGAGCGCGCCGAGGCGCAGAAGCAGGCCCTCGCTTTCGCCAAAACCGAAGGGGAGCGCAAGCAGATCCAGGCGAAGTTCGCGCGCGAGCAGGAGGAGGACGACTTCCAGCTCGAGCGCGAGCTCACGGCGGCCAAATGGCGCGTCGAGCGTGACCTCACGAAGATGAATCGCTTCTACGTGCAGGTGGCAAGCTCGATGCTCATTTCCGGGCCGGTCGAGTCTGCTGTCGGCGTGGAGAGTCTGATGACCCAGGTCGTGAACCGCTCCGGGCAGAGGACGGTCATCTCGCCGCGTTTGGGCATCGAATCGGGTGTGATCCCCGAATACCTGAAGCTCCGCGCCGGCACGTACCTCGAGCCGACGCGCTTCGAGGGCTCGACCGCGCGCATGCACGCGACGGCGGGTCTCGACGTGAAGCTCGCGGTCTGGAACGTCTTCGGCTTGTGGCCGGACAACTACATGTGGCGGCTGGGGCTCGGCGCCGACGTGGCTCGCCGCTACTCGACGTGGGGCGTCACGATCGCGGGCTGGTACCCGCGGCACACCGACCGCGACAAGCTCCCGCCCGAGGGCGGCTTCGAAGAGCCCTCAAAACGCTTCGCCCAGACCGAAATGGAACGCTAGCGGCGCTCCGAAGATCGTCGTCGGATCGCCTTCGGTCGAGGGCAGACGCGGCTTTCCGAATTCCTGCATGTAAGGGACGCGCACGCCGAGGTCGAAGCGCGCCGCGCCGACGGGCGTGCGCAGTCGAAACCCGGAGCCTGCGGAGAGGTGCGGAAAATTCAGGCGAAACGTGACGGTGTCGCGCGTGAGATCGCTCGCGTCGAGGAAGAAGGTGAGCCCCACGAGCTCCGAGAGGATGAGCCGTAGCTCGAGCGATTGCTCCCACAACGTGAGCCCGCCGAGCGGCTGAATGCAGGTGTCGGGAGGATTATCCACCGCGCAATTCACGTTCGACGGCACGAGGAAGCCGAGCGTTCCATGCGGACCCACCTCGCGGAAGTTGTAGCCGCGGTTCGACGTCGCTCCACCCGAGTAGAAACCGCGAAACAGGAGCAGCTGCTGGTCGCGCACGACGGTCGGGTCGGTGGCCGCCGCCGTCGAGTCTTGCGTGAGCGAATCGCCGTAGCAGCCGGAGCTTGGCACGCCGTGGCAGCGGCGGGGGAGCAAGAGGCCGAGCTTCGCGCGATAGCCGAGCGCGACCGACTTGCTGAGCTTCGCGTAGAAGCGCGCTTCCGGCTCCAGGCGCACGTCGTCGGTGTCGCCGCCGACGTAGCCCGCGACCTGCACGGCGAGCCGGAAGTACGCCCCCGAGCGCGGATCGAGCGGATTGTCGCGGAAGTCGGCTTCGCCCACGAGCTCCGGGTACAGCACGAGAACCGTGTCGAGACCTTGGGGTTTGTTTCCCAGGTACATGAACGGAAAGCTGAGCTGCGCGTTGTAGCTTGCGCGCATCTTGAGCCTGTCGCGCACGAACGGGCGGTCGCCACCGACGGCGCCCTTCACCTCCTGAAAGCCGATGATGTTGTCGCCGGGATGGAAGTCGGAATAGAGCACCGGGTAGACGCTGAGACCCGTCTGCACGAAGCCCGTCGTGCGAGGCTCGAGGAACGCGGGCTGCTCGAGTCGGAACAGGCTCGTGGCGCTGCCCAACATCTTGATCGGTACGTCGGGTGTCGCGAGGGGGTAGAAGATCAGGCTCGGCGTGAGGTTGGCGCTGAAGCGCCGCAGGCCGCCGAGGAAATTGCGGCTTTCCCAGCCGAAACGCAGGCCGGCGCGCGCGAGCACCGAATCCTGCTCGATGAGAGCGCCGAGGTAGAGGGATCGCGTCGCGCCGGCCCTGAGTGCGACCCGCAGCGGGACCTCTGGGTTCTCGGGGTGCGCGAGATCCGGCGTGATATCGACGGACGAGAAGACGCCGAGCTCGAACAGCCGGCGTTTGGCCGCTTCGAGGTCGTAGCGCGAGTAGGGTCGTCCGCGTTCGAGGGCCAGGGTCGAGCGCACGACCTCGCCGTCGAGTGTTCCGAGCCCCGTGAGCGTGACCTCCCCGAAAAGGGCCTTGGGCCCCGGCGCGAGGCCGTACTCGACGCGCGCCGAACGTTTCGAGATCGAAACCGTGGCGCGCTCGACGACCTTGGCGAATGCGTAGCCCTCGTCAGCGAGCGTTTGCTCGATGGCGCGGGCGTCGCTGTGGAGGTCGGCCTCGACGAACGGCTCTCCGACGCGGAGGTGCGGAGCGCGCGCGGCGTCGCGGGCGCGGTCCGGCGGCAGCTCGGCGAGGCCGTGGATGACGACTTTTTCGACCAGCACGGGATCCCCCGGGAGCACGTCGATCTCCACCCGCACCTCGTGCTGGGACTCGCGCGCGACGCGAGCCGCTCGAATCGTTGCGGCGTAGTAGCCGCGCGCCCGGTAGAAACGCCGGATCCGCTCGAGATCCTTCACGAGCACGTCGCCGTCGAAGACGTTGTCCTCGTGGGTGGCGAGCCCTTTCTCGAGCTCCGGATCCTCGGCCAGGTCGCCGCCGTGGATGCGAACGGCCGTGACCATGTCCTGCCCCACGGGTGGCGTTCCGGCGCACGCCACGAGGAGCGCCGAAAGCACCGAGCACGCGAGCCTGCGGGTGGCACTCGCCACGTCGTGACGAGGCGAGGAGACGCGCGGGGCCGACACCCGGGGCCGAGCTTGTGGGGGGAAAAGCAGCGTGTCAAGCTCGGCTCGAGCTCATGAGCGCTGCACGGGGCCCTGCTCTGCGGGTCGTTCGGCGCGCCGCTCTGGCCGCGGCGCTAGTTCTCGTGTTCGCGCTTTCGTGCGTGCTCGGCGTCGTGCTGCACCTCGATACGAACGCGGGGCGCAGGGTGGTGGCCCATCAGACGAACGCGCTCGTGAGCAGCTTGCTCGTGGCCGGCCTCCGAATCGAGAAGATCGAGACGCTCTCGCCGACGCGGCTGTCGGTGTCGCGGGCGACGCTGCTCGATCGTCTCGGCAAGCCCGTTCTGCGCGCCGAGGGCCTCGAGGTGCGTTTCGGGTTGCTCACGCTGCTCGGGGGGATTCTGGGCGATGGCGCGGTCAAGGTCGCGCTGCCGGACGTGCGGGCCGCCCACGTCACGGTGTGGCTCACGCGCGACCCCGAGCGCGGTGGCCTCACGCTCGAGACGGCGTTCGACACGCGCGGCCCGAAGAGCCCGGGTCCGGCGACGCCGATCTTCGTCGCGCTGCCACGCATCGAGGTGCGCTCCGCGACCGTCGCTACGGACCTGCCGGGGATCGAGCGCGTCACGGCCGAAGTCGCGCGGCTCGCCGCAGGGCTCGAGGTCTCGCCGGCGGGTCTCGTGCTCACGTTGAAGAGCGCGGACACGCGTGTCCAGCGGCTCTTCGCGCGCGACGCGACGGGGCGCCTCGACGCCGAGCTGCGCTTGCCGGGGACCACGCGCGCCGAGCTCCGCGGACAGCTCGGGCGCGTGCCGTTCGAGGCGCGGGCGGGATTTCGCGGCTCGCACCTCGAGCTCAGCGCAAGCACTTCGGGTGCCGAGCCCGCGGCGATGCGCGAGGTGTTTTCCGTCTGGCCGTTGCTGGTGCCGCTCCGCGCGAGCGCCGAAGCGCAAGGTGAGCTCGGGGCGATGGCGGCCAAGGTGGAGGGCAGCGCCGGTGCCGCAAAAGTTACGGGCCAAGGCACGCTTTCGCTCTCACCCGAGGTGGTGAGTGAGCTCTCCGTCCACGCGGAGAAGGTCGACCTCCAAGCGTTCGACGCGAACGCGCCGAGCACCGCGCTCGAGCTCGACGCCAAGCTGCGCCTGGCGTTCGGTTCGGATGGGCTGACGCTGTCCGCCAACGGCAACCTCCCGGAGAGCAAGCTCGGCGCGCTCACGGTGCCGCCGCTGCGCGCCGAGGTCGCGTATGTGCGGAACAAGCTCACGGGGGGCGCTCGCGTCCTCGAGCCGGGGCTCACCACCGACGTGACGTTCGAGCTGATGCCGGGCGGCAAGCTGGTCTTCGCCGCGGCGGCTCGGGGCCTCGACCTTCGGGCGCTCGGGCGCTACGGCATCGCGGCGGAGGGCAACGCCACGGCGCGCGCCGAAGGCTCGCTCGAGCGCGGTCGGCTCGCCGTGGACGTGGACGCGTCGCTCGGCTCGCCGCGGCTCGGCGCGGTGTACGCCGAGAGCATCGCCGTGCGGGGTCGCGTCGAGGGGCCGGCGAGTGAGCCGCAGCGACTGTCGCTTTCGGCCAAGGCGACCGGGCGCGGCCTGGATGCCGGCGGCGTGAAGCTTTCGACGTTCGAGGCGCGCGCGGAGGGAACCGTCGGACGGCAAGCCTGGCTCGTGCAGGCTGCATCTGCCGATGGTGGAGCGCTCGAAGCGTCAGCGAACGTCGCGCCGGGCGGGGGGCCAGCCCTGACCGACGTGCGGCTCGTGTCACGCCGGGGCAAGGCCGAGGCGACGCTGGAGGCGAAACGCATTGCGATCGAGCCCTCCGGCATCAGCGTGGGCGACCTCTCGCTCCAAGCCGGCAAGGGGGACGTGAAAGGCTCGATCGCAACCCGCGGCGGGCGTCGCGTGATCGATCTGACGATCACGGATCTCGACGTCGCGCGCCTGCTGGCGGCGTTTGGCCTCGCTTCCACGGGGGTCGCCGGTCGCCTCGACGGGCGCGTCCAGCTCGAAGAGCAGGGCAGCGACCGAACCGGCCAGGCGCGCTTCGAGCTCACCGGAGGCGCGCTGCCGCCGCTCGAAGGCATCACGGCGCGCGCGACGGTGGATTTCGCTCATGCCGAGCTGAAGGGTCGCGCCGAGGTCTCGGTTCCCGAGCTGGTCAGCGCGACGGTCGAGGCGAGCGGGCGACTCGAGCGCTCCGTGCTCGATCCGCGAGCGATTCACGAGCTCAGCGGCGAAGCGACGCTCGCCTTCGCGGGGCTCGAGCTCGAGCGGGCCAGCAAGGTTTTCCTGGCTGCCACGGGGGTTGAGCTCGCGGGGCGCGCCGACGGCAAGCTCCGGCTCGCGAAGCTCGACCCGGAGGGCACGCCGACGCTCTCGTACGAGCTCGAGACGCATGGGCTCGCGTTTGCCAAGCAGGGCGCGCCGCGTTCGGGTCTGCGCATCGACATCGACAGCGCGGGGGAGCTCTTCACCCCGAAAGGGAGTCGCGTCGCGGTCCAGCTGCTGGACGCCGAGGGGCCCTGGGTGGCGATTCACGTCGAGCACGGGCTCGGTCCCGCGGCGCTCAGCCGGCTCGACTGGGCGTCGCTCGAGCGGACGCTGCTCGATGCACCCGTTACCGCCAGGCTCAGCGCGTACCGGCGACCGCTCAAGATGCTGGGCGTCGCGGGAACCAGCGCGCTCGAGGGCACCGTCGCCGGCGAGGTTGCCGTCACCGGTACGGCCCGCACCCCGGAGCTCGAGGGCTCGTTCAGCGTGATCGGCGCGCCGCTCGGTCCGAACGCACCGAAACCCGAGGTGGCGCTCCTTTTGCGCTACTCGGCGGCGCGCGAGACTTACACGTTCGAAGCCCACACGGCCGGTGAGAAGCGGGTCGTCGAGCTGACGAGCCGCGGGCACTTCGGTTGGGTCACGCACGGCTTCGGCAAGGATTGGTCTGCGGTGGGCGAGGCCAAGCTCTCGAAGCTCGAGCTCGCTCGCGTCGCGCGTCTGCTCGACGTTCGGCTCGAGGGCACGATCGATGGAGAGGTCTCGTTCGACATCGATCGGCGGCACATCGAAGCGAAAGGCGACCTCGAGCTTGCGGGCCTGAGGGTCGACCAGCACCCGCTCGGTACCGGGTCGGTGCGTCTGAGGATCGCCGATGGGCAGGGCGAGGCGACGGCGCGCGTCGGACAGGGGTCGTCGATGCTCGAGCTCCTCGGTCGGGCTGGGCTCGCGTGGGGCGAGGGGGGGTTCGGCGTCGACCGAAAACAGCCCGGCCTGCTGCGTGCGACGGCTCGGGAATTCGATATCGGGTCGTTCGCGCCTCTGGCTCGCGATACGGCGCGGCGCGTGACGGGCCACCTCAACGGGCGTGCGGAGGTGTCTTGGGGCGACGGAAACAAGGGGACGACGCTGCGCGCGAACGCGACCGTGCGCGACGGAACGGCGAGCCTGGTCGCGGGCGGCGGCCTGCTGCAGGACATCGACGTGCAGGCGCTCGCCGACGGCGACGGTCCGTTGCGCCTCACGTTCAGCGCGGCTGCGCGTTCCCACAAGCCCAACGTCAAAGGCACCGCCGGCCTGACCTTCGAGGGACCCCGCTTCAAGCGCCTCGACGCCAAGCTCGAGCTCGAGAGCTTCCCCCTCCTCTACGACGGCATCCTGATGGGTCGCGCGACGACACCACCCCAGGGGCCGAAGCTCGGCGTTCTCATTGCGTCGACCGAGAAAGGGCAGACGGTCGATGTCACGATCCCGGCGGTCGAGATCAAGCTGCCCGAGAGCAGCGACAAGTCGCTCATTGCGCTCGACGACGATCCGGCGATCGAGATCCGCGACACGGCCGTCGAGCCCGACGTCGAGGGTCGCAGTGCGCGGACGGGTAGCGAGACGATCTTGAAAGTGCGCTTGGGGCAGAAGGTCATCGTCAAGCGCGGCCCGCTCGAGGTGCCCGTGGCGGCGGAGCTCACCGTCCTGCCGGACGGGCGCCTCGACGGCTCGGTGACCCTGCCGCCTGGCGGTGTGGTGCCGGCGCTCGGCCAGACCTTCCGCATCACGCGCGGGGTCATCACTTTCAAGCAGCAAGAGCCCAAGGACGGCAGCCTCGCGATCGAAGCCGCGACGCGTGCGGCCGACGGGACGCTGATCGAGGTGTCCATCTCGGGCAAGGTCAGCGACCCGCAGCCGACGTTCCGCAGCGATCCGCCGCGCAGCAAGAACGAAATCGTCGCGCTGCTGCTGGGCATCCAGGTCGACAACACCAACACCTCCGACGGGGAGCAGATGGGTCGCACGGCGATGGCCCTCGCGATGAACCGCCTCGTGGAGGGCTCGGCGCTCAGCACGCTTCAGTTCGGTGCCGGAGAGACCTCGCAGGGCGAGGCCGTGACCAGCGTCTCGATGCGCGTCGCCAGCAAAGTCTGGCTCGAGGGTCGCACGGTGAAGGGCAGCACCACGAGCATCAACCAGGACGAGCGGGTCAGCGGCGTCGTCGATTGGCGCTTCGCACCGAGCTGGAGCCTGCGTACGCAGCTCGGCGGCATCTCGGGCGTCGAGCTGCGCTGGTCGCTGCTCTACTGAGCTTGCCGCGTCACGGCTTCCACGTGCAATCGAGCTTCAGGGAGACGCGTCGCTGGGGTACCTCCGGCGCGACCATGAAGCTTCGGGTCTGGTATTCCGGCGCCATCATGCGGTGCTCCTGCTCGCTCACGTCATCCCAAACCGTGCAATCGACCATGTAGCTGCAGGTGTTGTTGATGTGCACCCAGATGTTGTTCGCGCGCGTCGTCGGGCGTGCCTCGGCGCGATACTGAAAGCACATCGGCGGGTCGCCTTTCTTGAAGCCGCCGCCCGCGTCGGTCGCCACGCTCTGCACCTTCGGTCCGCAGCCGGCGAGCAGCGCGACCGCGAACACTCCGGTAAATACGTGTAGACAGCGGTTCGTGGCTCGGGCGAGATCCGCGCGCATGGGCAAGGTGAGGGACATCAAAGCTCCTTCGAGACCAGGAGCATACTGGCGGCGCGCCCTCTGCGCTTGCACGTGCGCGCTCGCCCTGCTCGGCGTGGGCGTGCCACGGGCCTTCGCGCAACCGGCTCCGCCGCCCGTCAGCACGGCGACCCCTTCGGCCACGGCGCCGACCGGCTCCGTCCCCGCCCCCGCGCCGCCGTCGCCCCAGGCCCCGGTGTCGCCGCCCGCCGCCCTCGCCCCGCCCGAGCCGATCGCGCCGCAGAACGACCGGTCGTGGCTCAAAAGGGTCTACGACCAGGTGGCCGACTCCGTCGTGCTGATCGAGACGGAGCAAGGCACCGGCAGCGGCTTCTTCTTCTACAGCTCGCGCTACGTCGCAACGGCGTTCCACGTCATCGACGACGCCGAGACGATCATCGTGAGCGCGACCGACGGCCGGCGCTGGGAAGGTCAGGTCGTCGCGTACTCGAGAGAGCACGACGTGGCGCTGGTCGATCTCGGACAAGAAGTGCAAGGCGCGCACCTGCTTCCGCCGTACCACGGCGAAATCAGCATCGGAGAAACGGTGGCCGTCATCGGGCATCCGTTTTCCGGTCTCGAACGCTCGCTCCCGCGCCTGCGCGGGCTGCTCAACTGGAGCCTCACGCAAGGCGTGGTCGGCGCCGTTGCGGGCTCCTGGCTTCAGACGGACGCGGCGATCAATCCGGGCAATTCGGGTGGTCCCGTCTTGAACCAGCGCGGCGAGGTGCTCGGCGTCGTGAGCGCGAAGCTCACCAACGCCCAGGGCATCGGCATGATCGCCCGCATTCGGCGCGTGGAAGAGCTGATCCCGTGGATTGGCAAGCAGGCGCCGCCGCGCGAGATGATCGCCTTCGACGGCGTCGAGCTCGGCTTCGCCCTCCACTTTGGCGACGTCGTGATCGACGGTTTCGATCTCGGCGCCGGCATCCGCTTCGTGAAGCGCTATCCGGTGAACCTGCGGCTCGGCTTCCTGGGAGGCGACGTGGAGCCCGACAACCCGACCGTCGTCGCCACGCGCCTCGAGCGCTTTTCGGCCGAGGTCACCGGCGGCTACGCGCTGCCCCTCATCGGGTCCATCGAACTGTCACCGAACGTCGGTCTGGCGCTCTTCTACGATCGCTGGCACGACTCTTCTCTGCGCATCGACCAGACGGTCGTCTGCGCCACGCCGCCGTGCTTCGTCGACGGCAAGGTGGTGCGCGCTACCGACGTCGACTTTCGGGTGCTCCCCTTGCTCGGCGCGACACTCGACATCGGTCACCTGCGGCTGAGCTACGCCTACGAGCTGGACCTGTCCGGCGACCACCGCTCCCAGCACCGCGCGCTTTTCGCACTGACGTTCTGAGGTCGGGGGCACAGGTCCCGAGCGCAAATAGCGCGTGTAGCCG
>Ga0070682_100000730_pt1 | contig 19700 bp, 17 predicted proteins | sample KBSC63LmetaG_FD_64668 | JGI IMG/M metagenome (GOLD analysis project Ga0070682, IMG submission 64668) | Corn rhizosphere microbial communities from Kellogg Biological Station, Michigan, USA - KBS C6-3L metaG | ecosystem: Host-associated > Plants > Roots > Rhizosphere | place: USA: Michigan... | reverse complement strand
GCGCGGCCTTGATGAAACGAACTACAAACCAGTCCATCTAGTGCTTTTCATCCTCGACCTCGAGCTCGCCCTTCATCCCCAGAGCTGCGTGCGGGTCGCACTGAAAGTAGTACTTGCCAGGCTCGAAGTTGACCGGAATATCGATCGTCTGCCCGGGAAGCTGAAGCATCTCGCTAGCCGGCGGCAGATTTTTCTTGCCGGGGTTCGAGTCGGGAAGAAAGTGCACGTTATGCACGCCGAGCTTCAGAGTGAAGCGTAGAACATCGCCGCGGTGCGCCTCGATCTCGTTGGGCGTGAAATAGTTTCCCTTCTCGTCACTCGTTGCTTCGACGACGATGACCTTCCCACCAGCCTGCGGCTGCACCTCACCGCCTGCCGCCGCCGCGGGCGCGGCCGACGATGTATCGGAGGCGCCCTGTTCACCCTTTGCGCAGGCGATCAGAGAAGCCACGGCAAACAGCAACCTTAGTTCTTTCTTCATGGTAATCCTCGAGTGGTTTCGTTGGTTTAGCGCGCTCTCGCGCGCGGGGAGGCAGTACGGTCAGAAATCCTTTTTCTGAAACGCGCGCATGCCGGCAAGCAGGGGTAGTAGTATCCAGCTCGCCATTGCGACGGACGTGACCGCGACGCCCATCGATCTGCCGAAGAATTTCTGCATCAGCGCGCCGGTGTAGCCGAGCAGCGCCGCGACATCGAACTGGAGAAGCAATCCCACTCGCGCCAGGTCCATCGGATTGGCAAGCATCAGCGCCAATAGCGGTCGCTCGAGCGGGTGATCTGCCATGATCGAGATCAGCAGCAGAACCAGGCCGTCGTACAACACGGCGAGAAAGAGCCACAGCCCCACGGCGATGCCAAGTCCCTTGAGCCGGTCTTCGGTACGGGCGACGATCAGAAAGGCCAGCGCCGTAAAAATGAAGGTGAGCGCAATGCCCGTGATGAGTAACGCCGCGAAGGTGCCGGCTCGCGCCGTCGCGATTCCGTCGTGCACGATGAACGGGATCACCACCGCGGCGACGAAGCCGAGCGATAGCGGAAGCGCGAGGCCCAGGTAGAGGCCGCCGAATACCTGACGGCGCCGGATCGGCTGGGTCAGAAGCAGCTCGATGAACTCGCGCGCGGCGTAGAGATAGACGGTCGAAAAGACGATCGCCACCAGCGGAATCAGAAACAGCACCACGTTGATGAGACTGAGCAGCGCTTTCTCGCCGCCGCCCCCAAAGCGGAACAACGCGTCGGTGACGATCAGAAAAAACAGGCTGTAGCCAATCAGCCAACGGCTGCGCAGCACATCGCGCAGCTCGTAGCCCGCGACCTTCGCTGTCGTCTTCATGCCGCCGCTCCCCGCTTCATCATCTCGGCGATTGCGCGCTCGAGGCTGCTCTGACGCGTCATCTTCTTGAGCTCCGTGACCGCGCCCATGAAGGCGACCTTGCCCTCGTTGATGAAAGCGACATCGTCGGCCAGCTCGTCGAGCTCGCTCATGATGTGCGAGGTCAGGAGAAAGGTCTTTCCGAAGCTCTTCTCGGCGAGGACTTTGTCCTTGAGAATTCCGCTTGACACCGGATCGAGCCCGGCCGTCGGCTCGTCGAGAATGAGCAGGTCGGGCGCGAAAAGGAAAGCGATCACCGCGTTGACCTTCTGGCGCGTGCCGCCGGAGAGAACGCGAATCGGCTTGTCGAGCGCGCCCTCGAAAGAGAATCGCTCGATCAGCTCCTCGTCGAGGTCGCGCGCGGGTGCGCGCAAATCGGTCAGCATGCTGAACAGCTCGCGCGCGGAAAGGTTGTCGGGAAAACGCGCCAGCTGCGGCATGTAGCCGATACGCGAGCGATAGGATTCGTCGGGACCGACAGGTGTTCCTGCGATCTCGATCGTGCCGGCGTCCGGGCTGGTGAGACCGAGAATGATCTTGGCGAGGGTCGTCTTGCCGGCAGCGTTCGGACCGACGAGACCGGTAATGCGCGCCGGTTTGATGCTGAGCGAGAGCCGGTCGAGCACGCGCAGCTTGCCGAAGCTCTTGCTTACGTCCCGCGCATCGATCACTTGATCCTCTCCATCGCCGGCTCGCGATCGGTCACGGCTTCGGGAGTCAGCGCCGGAATGACGCTCTCCGCTGAATCGAGCAGCCGGACGAAATTGCTCCGCATCAGGATGATCGCGGGCGCGTTCTGCGCCACCACCACCGAGAACAACCGCACCGGGTGGAACGGGACGTCGCCAAAGCCGTCGCGATCGAGGTCGTAGCCGCGATAGCCGTCCCAATAGTTGCGGGCGAAGGTGTTGGTGCTCTCACTGTTGTTCGCCGCGACATCGAAGGTGTTGCCGATGAAGTTGTTGGAAGTAAAACTTCCCTCCTGGGTGCTCGCCTCCAGCTTCACCGCCCAGCCGTTATCGATAAAGGCGTTGCGGGTCGCTTTGATCCGGTTGGCTCCGTCTGCCATAAGCGCCGTCGTGTTCCGGTAGAACACATTCCCTTCGAGCTTGCTGTCGGCGATCTCCTTGAGCAGCAGGCCGTACGCGGCGCCGCCCCAGTTCTCCTCGAACCGGTTCCCGGTCATCTCTACCCGGTGGGTGAACATCACCGCCACGCCGGAGCCGTTGTTGCGGAAGGTGTTGTGCAGATATCGGCAGTCGTCGGAGTACATGAAGTGCAAGCCGTAGCGGAGGTTCGACTCGCTCAGGTTGCCGCTGATCACGCTGTTGTGGACGAACTCGAAGTAGATGCCGTCCCGGTGCCCGGAAATCCGGTTGTCGGCAATGGTGATGTTGTTCGCGTTCCAGAGATGAATTCCGTTGCCCGAATTCATCTCTCGCCCGCGACCAGCGCGCAGAACATTTCGCCTCACGACGCAGTCGTCGACCCGGGCGAGGTAAATCCCGAAGAACGTGTCATCGAAGCGGTTGGCTTCGATGACGCATCCGCGCACCGACTGAAACCGCACCGCCGCCCAGTCCGCCGTGAAGCTGGTCCCGACGTGGGCGAACCTAAGCCCGCGAATGGTGACGCTGTCGGCGGTGACCGTCATGACCTGCCGAAGACCTTTGCCATCAAGCACCGGCCAGCCGTCGCCCACTATCTCGACAGGCTTGTCGACGACGATGGTCGGCTCGGCGTAAGTGCCTGCCTTCACCACGATGCGGCCGTGCCGCGGCGCCAAGCGTATCGCCGCGCTTATGGTTTGTACGGGCCTGCTGGGCGAGACGACAATCGTCTGCCCGCTGGCGTCTGACGCGCACAGCCAGATCGCAACTGCCATCAGCGCCGCGGCGGATCGCGTCGGGGATTTCATCGCAAAATGCCTGGCGGTGGCGCCGATCAGCGCTGGGCGAGCGCGAGCTTTCGCTGGCGCCAGGCGAGTAATACTGCCGCAACCGCGAGTGCGATCGCGATCCCGGCGAGAATTCCCCCCCAGGCCGGCCACGACGTCGCGCGGAAATTGAGCAGCTGCTTGGCGCCAATGAGCGGCGGCTGGTAAGTCATCCCGGGGATCTTCAGCACCGCGTGCTCATTGTCGAGATGGTGGCCGTAATCGTATTCCCATTTCCAGAAATCGATCAGGCCGACGAGCGCAACGACGAGAAGGCCGCCGGTCCACCCGTACAACGCTTTCCGCTTGCCGATCGCGGCGGCCCCAATTCCGGTAACCACGAGCGCTGCGACAATCCACGGCATGTAACGCAGCTCCGGAATCGACTCCGGCTCGATCCGCTTCATGCCGATGTAATGATTGAGGTTGTTGATGTTGTTGAGATCGTTTTCGGTGGCACCCTCGACGGTGTTGATGCGGATGTGCATGCCCAGTCCTTCCGGATACTGGGGCGCCGTCAGCCGAACGTTCCAGAGCGGCAGGAAGAACACCCCACACAGGAGCACGGCGGCGAGAAGCACCATCACGCGCGACCTCCCGGGCGCCCGAGTGGACACCGCCTCGACGGGGCGAGTTACGGGAGCAGCGTCGGCGCCGGCGAGCGGAGCGTTGTCGCTCCGCCCTCCCGGCACCGAGCTGAGGTTAGCGACTGCCACTTCCGACCTCCCCGACATCATGCCCGTGAGTAGGCAGTGCCTGCGCGCGGGTCGATTGCGATTTGGCGCGCTCGCTTACGTTCGCCTTGAGCGCGACGTTGGAGCCGGGCGCAGAGACCCGCACGTAACCCTGCATCTCCTGGTGGAGCGCCGAGCAGAAGTCGGTGCAGTAGAACGGATAGATGCCTGTCGCTTTGGGAATCCAGCGGAGCGTCCGCGTTTCACCCGGCGCGACCACAACCTCGGCGTTCTCTGCGCCGAGCACGCCGAAGCCGTGCACGATGTCCCAGTCCTGCTCGATGTTGGTGACGTGGAAGTACACCGTATCGCCGACCATCACGCCCTCGAGATTGTCCGGCGCGAAGTGGCTGCGGATGGCGATCATGTTGATGTGCACGTTCCTGCCCTGCCGCCGGATGCCGCCCTCCGCTTCCGATCTCGTCACGAACGGGTGGGTGCTCTCCGACAGCTTGTAGAACTTGAGGCTGTTGCCCTTGATCAAATCCGCCGGAATCGCTTGCGCATAGTGCGGCTCCCCGATGGTCGGAAAGTCGAGCAGCATCTTCATCTTGTCACCGGTGATGTCGAGGAGCTGCGCCGATTGCGCCAGCTCGGGGCCGGTGGGGAGATAACGGTCCTTGGTGATCTTGTTTAGCGACACCAGGTACTTGCCCCACGGCTTCTTGCTGTCGCCGCCAGGAATCATCAGGTGGCCGACCGAGTAGTAGACCGGCATTCTGTCCAGCACCTGCCAGGTGCCGAGCTTCCACTTCACGATCTCTGACGAGATGAACATCGAGGTGTAGGCGTTGCCCTTCCCGTCGAATTCGGTGTGAAGGGGCCCGAGTCCGGGCTTCTGGACTTCGCCGGCGAGGGTCGAGTTGTACTTGAGAATCGGAATCCCTTCGGCGTCGCCGTCGAATTGCTTGTCGGCGATCGCCTTCTGCATCTTCGAGAACGAGTGCACCGGGATCACCGTCGCGAGCTTGCCGCCGGCGACGATGTACTCACCCGTCGGATCGATATCGACGCCGTGCGGCGACTTCGGCGTCGGCAGGTAGTACACGACGCCCGGGCAGTCTTTCGGATTGAGCATCTTGACGCTGCTCTTTCGCTCGGAGTGCGCCACGCGCGACCTCTCATCCATGACGTTGTGGAAGTAGTCGGCCGGAGCGGTCTTCGCCTTGCCGTTTGCAACGCACTGCTCGGCGAGCCGATAGTTGACCGCGGCGATGAAGTCCTTGTCGTTCTGCGACGCGTTCTGCTCGAGCTTCTCGAACGCCTGCTCGGAGTTGTAGGTGGTGAAGAAGAACCAGCCGTCCGAGGGACCCTTGCCGGCGTGGCCCAGGTCGTAGTTGAAGCCGGGCATCAGGATCTGGAAGGCGATGTCCATTTTGCCGGGCTGGTCGGCGGTGATGAACGAGAGCGTTCCCTTGAAGTTCTGTTTGTAGGTGTCGATCGGGACGTCGGCGTTCGGAATCGGCACGCTGAACCGCGTCGCCGATACGATGTACTTGGTGTTGGGAGTCGTGAACGGCGACGCGTGTCCACCTGCGGCGTTCGGTATCTGCAGAATTTCGGTCGTCTCGAAAGTCTTCAGGTCAATTCGCGCCACGCGCGGCGTGTTATTGCCATTGATGAAAAGCCAGCGGCCATCGGGCACGCCGTCGGTCTGGGAAAGCTCGGGATGGTGGGTGTCGTCCCACGGAGTGAATCCGTAGGTGGTCTGGAGCATCGGCTTGGTCTCTTCGTTGTAGCCGTACCCCGTTTCCGGATTTTGGGAGAAGACGCTGATGAACTTGAGCAACCGGCCGGACGGCAGGCCGTAGACCATCATCTGGCCGTTGAATCCCCCGGAGAAGAACGCGTAGTACTCGTCATACTTCCCGGGCGGAACGTACACTTTGGCGGCCGCGTTGCCGACGAGAACGTTGTCGTTTCCGGAAGAGGTCGCGGTGCAGGAGTACAGCGCTCCGACCGCAAAGACTGCGACTGCGACGCCCGCGAAAAGCGCCTTACTGCCTGAGAGGATTTTCATCTGAGTGATGTTGATGGGAAGTCGACTCGCATTCCCAATGAATCTCAGATTGTATCGGAGCCTGAGAAATCAGAGCATCACCGCGATTTTCTACGTGTTTGTCGGACCGTCGATAGGGGAATTCCTTACAGGCGGGGCGGACCGAAACGAGCAGGGCGGGAAGTGCAACTGAACTGGTGCCAGTCCTTTAGTAGCACAGATGCCAGCAGTTGGTTCACGATGTGGGACGCCACCCTGATCCATTCGACGCACAGGCAACTACTCGTGTCCTAACGCCAGTAGAAACGTCCCGACGTCGTGAACTACGAACTGATGACTACGCCACCCAGAACTGGCACCCGTTCAGTTGCAGTTCGTAGCTGCTACTTCGCCGAGAGCTTCGACCGGTACTGCCTCTCCTTCGGCCCGATGTAGATCTGCCGCGGGCGCGCGATCTTCTGCTCCTTGTCGAGCAGCATCTCCTCCCACTGGGCGAGCCAGCCGGGCATGCGGCCGATCGCGAACAGCACGGTGAAGAAATCCGTCGGGAAGGCCATCGACCGGTAAATCAGCCCGGTGTAGAAATCGACGTTCGGGTAAAGCTTGCGCGAGACGAAATAATCGTCGGACAACGCGATGCGCTCGAGCTCGAGGGCGATCTCCAGATCCTTGTCGACCCCGACGACCTTGAACACTTCGTCGGCGAGCCTCTTCACGATCTTGGCGCGCGGATCGTAGCTCTTGTAAACACGGTGGCCGAAGCCCATCAGCCGGCCGCCGGTGCCGCTCTTCACACCCTCGATGAATTTCGGAACGTTTTTGACGTTCCCGATCTCGCCGATCATGCGCAGCACCTGCTCGTTCGCGCCGCCGTGCAACGGGCCGAACAGCGCCGCCACTCCCGCTGAGACCGCCGAGAATGGATCCACGTGCGACGAGCCCACTGCACGCACTGCGTTGGCCGAGCAGTTCTGCTCGTGATCGGCGTGGAGGATGAAGAGAATCTCCAGCGCGCGCGCGAACACCGGGTTCGCCTCGTACTTCGACTCGCTCATCCGCGCGATCATCGACAGGAAGTTCTCGACGTACGACAGCCGGTTGTCGGGGTAGACGAACGGCAGGCCCTTCACGTGCCGATACGAGAACGCCGCGATGGTCGGCGTCTTCGCCAGCAATCTCACGATCGAGATGTTGCGCTCGGTCTCGTCGAAGATGTTGCGGGCCGACGGGTAGAACGACGCCAGGCCCGCGATCGAGCTGTTGAGCATCGCCATCGGATGCGCGTCGTACCGGAAGCCCTCGAGGAATTTCCTGAAGTTCTCGTGCACGTAAGTATGGAACGTGATGTCGTGCACGAACTGGTCGTATTCCTGCTGGCTCGGCAGCTCGCCGTGACGCAGCAGCCACGCCACCTCGAGAAACGTCGCGTTCTCGGCGAGCTGCTCGATTGGGTAGCCGCGATAGCGAAGGATGCCCTTGTCGCCATCGATGTAGGTGATCGCGCTCTTGCAGGAAGCAGTGTTGAGGAACGCCGGATCGTAGGAGACGAGACCGCTGTCGTCCGGATCGTCGGTCTTGATCTTTTTGAGCTCGGTGGCGCGGATGGCGCAGTCGGCTACGGGAACCGAGTATTCCTTGCGGGTGCGGCTATCTATGACCTCGAGCGTACCGCCGCTTCCGTTGCTGTTGGAGCCGCCGGCCGACTTCGTGGGCGCTGGGGCAGCGTTCTTTTTGTCCGATTTGTCTGATGAGGCTTTTTTTGGGGCTGCGGGTCGCGCTTTCGTACCGGTCTTCGGCATCCTGTTCTCCAGTTGATTGCATCAAAGTTAATGCAACGGCGCTGGGTTCGAGAGCTGTCGACGACGTGCGATGTCCCGCCGGGCAACACCAGGATCGCGCTAAACGGCGGTCATTCGAAGAGCCTGCTGCACTACTGCCACCAGCTCGAAGCCCGTGAACGGCTTCTCGAGGAAAAGGTCGTAACCCCTGTCGAAACCGCGAGAAAGAAGCTGCTCATCGGAATAGCCCGACATGAATACGGTACGAATAGCAGGGCAAAGCTGGGCGAGTTTCCTGACCATCGCGCGTACCCCAATCGTCGGCATTTCCACGTCGGTCAGCACAAGATCGACGCGCGAGCCTTCTCTGGCGGCAACCCCAATCGCCTCGACGCCGTTCACCGCCTCAACGACTCGGTACCCCTGACCACTGATTACCCGGCGCGCCATCGCGCGCAGTCTGTCGTCGTCTTCCACGATCAGCACGGTGACCGGATGCGCGCTGAACGGTTCGCCATCAGAATCCGTTTCCGTATACGATACCGCGCTTTCTGGTGTAACCCTCCACGGGGCTGTCACGCTGCGCTGACCTCGGACGCAACCGGCCCGGGCCCGTCGAGAACGGCGCGCACCTTCGCCGTCAGGGTCTCCCCCGTGAAGGGTTTCTGGAGATACGCGATGCCCGACTGGAGGATGCCGTGTCGGACCACGGCATCGTCGGTGTAGCCTGACATGTAAAGCACCCGGGCGTCTGGTCGGAACCGCATGAACGCCTCGGCGACTTCGCGACCGCTCAGCTCCGGCATCACCACATCGGTGAGCAACAGATCGATGCGGTCATGTTTCTTCGCGGCAATGTCAACTGCCGATCTGCTCGTCGGCGCTTCCAGCACCGAATAGCCGGCGCGCCGCAGAATCCGCGCTGCGGCTGCCCGCACCACCGGCGAATCCTCCACCAGAAGAACTGTCTCACTACCACGCGTTGGCTTTTTGGTCTCCGCCTGGTTCGCGCCCGCTTCGCCGGCAACGAGCGGAAAGTAGAGCTTGAAAGTCGTTCCTTTCCCGGGCTCGCTGTAGACCCAGATGAAGCCGTTGCTTTGCTTGACGATTCCGTAAACCGTAGCGAGGCCGAGACCAGTCCCCTTCCCAACTTCCTTTGTCGTGAAGAATGGCTCGAAGATCCGAGCTCGGGTCTCTTCGTCCATGCCGATGCCCGTGTCGCTGACCGCCAGCATCGCAAACCTGCCGGCGACGGCCGGCCAATGGTCCCTGGCATACTCTGCATCGAGATCGACGATCGACGTTTCCAGAGTCAGCTTGCCCCCACCCGGCATCGCGTCGCGGGCGTTGACGGCGAGATTCATGATCACCTGCTCCAGCTGATGCGGATCGATGAGCACTGAGCACTGGTCCGCACCGAGGGTGGAAACAAGCTCCACATCCTCACCGATCAGGCGCCGCAGCATCTTGTCGGCGTTGGTGAGAACGTCCTCGAGCAGCACGAGCTTCGGCTCGACAACCTGCTGTCGGCTGAATGCCAGCAGCTGTCTGGTGAGGGAAGCGGCTGCTTCGGATGCTTTCCGGATTTCCGCAAGGTCTTCGCTGTGCGAAGCATTCCCGCTGAGATCCTCGGCAAGCATCTCGGTGTACGTCATGATCACCGTGAGGAGATTGTTGAAGTCGTGCGCGACGCCACCTGCCAGCCGCCCGACGGCTTCCATTTTCTGGGCCTGGCGAAACTGATTCTCGAGAACTCGCCGTTCGGTAACGTCCCGAATCGCGGCGATACGCGCGACTTCACCCTTGTACACGTATGCCTTCGCTGCGACCTCGATAAAGATCTTCCGGCCGCTCGAATGTCTGCCGACGCATTCGTAGACACCCGAATTGGCTCGTGCCATCCGACTCTTAACCTCGAGATGTGAACCCGGATCGACGAAATCGAGAATTGACCGGCCGATCGCATCTTCGGCGGTGCACCCGAAAATGGCTCCCAGCCCGTGGTTCGCTTCGCGAATGACGCCATCGGCCGAGATGACCACTCCATCGAATGTCGCTTCGCCGAGCAGCCGGAACCTCGTCTCGCTCTCTCTGAGAGCCTCCTCCGCGATGTGGCGGTCAGTGACGTCGAGCGCCGAGCCCGTAATTCGGTAGACGTTGCCTGCAGCATCCTTGACCGGCGCCGCGTGTGCAAGAACCCACCGGATGCTGTCATCAGGCCGCCGAACTCTGAACTCGACGGGCGGCGGAGTGACGCCCTTTTGAGCCGCCGCAATGTTTGCGAACAGCTGTTCGCGATCCTCTTCGACGACGCCCTCGATGAACGACGCGGGGTCATCCTCCGCGCTCTGCCGCGTCCGACCCCACAATTCTTCGTAGCTTGGGCTCAGGTAAAGCTTCGTACGGAGGTCGCTGCTGACGACGAAGAAGACTTCCTGCATGTTGTCGGCGAGCTGGCGAAAACGCTCTTCGCTTTCGCGAATCTTTTCATGCGACAGCTTCCGATCGGTGATGTCTTCCTGGCAGCCGAGGAAGTGAGTCACTACGCCATTCGTATCCTTGATCGGCGAGATGCTCACCGAATCCCAATACAGCTCTCCGTTCTTCCTGCGATTCTGCAGCTCCCCGCGCCACACGTTGCCCGCGCGTATCGTCCGCCACAGATCAGAGTACACTGCGCGCGGATTCCGACCGGATCGAACGATGCCTGGCGTTCGCCCTATCGCCTCCTCGGTGGTGTATCCAGTAACCTCGGTGAACCGGCGATTGACGTACTGGATGGTTCCAGTCGTATCGGTGAAGATGATCGAGGCAGGACTCTGGTCGATGGCGAGCCTGAGCTTGCCCACCAGATCGTTCGCGGCCATGCGCTCCTTCATGGATCTGGCGTCCGCCACCGCGCGGGCCACTGCGGTCGGCAGCATCTGAATGTTGTCGAGCGTGATGAAGTCAGCGGCGCCGGCTTGGACGCAGCGCAGGGCGAGGTCGCCAGCCCCGGTCTCGCCCAGCACAATTACCGGAGTGTCCGACCTGACTTCGTTGCGTGCGGCGAGCAGATCGAGGGCAGACCACCCGCGCAGACGCGAAGCGGCCACGACCACGTCGAAGTTGCCGCCCCGCAGTCGTACCTCGAACTCATACCTGGCCTGCGCGTATTCCGCGTTCACGTCGTATCCGCAACGTGTCAGCTCGCGAACTGCATGCTCGGCGCTGACGGGATTTTCCGATAGCAGTAGGATGCTGAGCCGGGGAGAGTCGCCAGGCTGCAGGCGCGCGCCAGGTCTGATGGAGGCCGGTAGTTCCTCGAACGCTCTTAATCGGTGCACGAAGCTGAAGTCTCGTGATGAGTGTCACCCATAGTACGATCGGTGACGGCTGAGCTATGTAGAGTCTTTGACGATTGTTTGTGCGGCTTTACCCGCGCTCAGTGAGGGGAACCCCTACACAGCGGACTCACAAATCGACCGGCTTTTCCGTATTAGATGGAGGTCCCAATGCCGTTCAAGCGAAGACGAACGGGCCCAATGCCCGACCCTGAAGTAATGATGAAGCCGATGCCGTCGCGCCGGCTGTTCGTGCTGCGGATGTTGCGCAGTGCCGCGATCGCGGCCGGCGTCATCGGCGGCGGGCTCATCATCGGCATGCTCGGCTACCACGAGCTCGGACGAATGGGCTGGGGCGAGTCGTTCTACTATTCCTCAATGATTCTGTCGGGTGAGGGCCCGCCTCCCGACCCGCAGCCGCTGAGCGCGCTCCAGGTTTCACACCTGCACGTCTTCGCCGGATTCTACGCGCTGTTCAGCGGCGTCACCTTCATTACGATGGTCGGCGTGCTGTTCGCGCCGGCACTGCATCGATTCCTGCACCGCTTTCATCTGGAGATCGCGGTGCACGACGAAGCGCCCGGCGAGGGCGACTAACCGACCCGAATCCGATCCAGGAAACCGCGGGCGCCGCGAATGGTGCGCAGATCGCGGGCGATGTTGGCGTGGCGCTCGGTGCTCTCAACGGTGCCCTCGGCGCGGATCCAGCCGTTCTCGATGACGACGCGCACGTCGTCCCCCGTTTTCGCGCCTTTGGTGAGAGTTTGATTTACCGCCCGGGCGAGATCGACGGGATCGGTCGCACCCTCGTCCGGCGCATCGACCTCAAGCTGCATTACCATCACCCGCACGCCAGGAACGGTCGTGAGTGCGCGCTCGATGTCGGATGATTCCTGCGAGGTCTCCACAACGCCACCGACGATCACGATTCCTTCCATCACTTCGACCGTCACGCGCTCGGCGTTGACGTGCTCGAGTCGACCCAGCGCATCGCGCGCCGAGCTTCGCAGCGCGATGTCGGCCTCCGCGACCGCGGTCTCGGTCGGGACATCCCCGGACGCTTCGACGATTTCTCCGCCCGTCGGCTGCGCTGATCTTCCCGTCAGCTCCGCGACATTGATGCGAAAAAAGTAGGTACGATATGGCGCCGGATCTTTGGTTGTCTTGGTGGTGGGAAGCACCTGGCGCAGAAGCTCGACGGCATGGTTGTACACCTTCTCGTCGCCGGGCTCGATGATGTAAAACGTCCCGTGAGCGACGACACTCCGCCAATCGAAGACATCCTGGTGCTCGTCGACCTCGAAAGCGACCCGCCGATTCCGGAGGATGAGCAGCATCTTGCCGCCGGGCTGGGTGCGGCCGTAGATCCAGCCGCCTTCGTACATGTAGTGGATCGGAAGAATATTCACGCGCCCCTGGGTCGTGAATGCGATCCGTCCGACCCGGTTGCGGGTCAGAATCTTCTCGCTCTCCGGGGGGCTGAGAACATCGATCAGTGGGGCGGTCACAGGAGCTTCACCCTCCGCGCCGTCCACGTGCCGCCGCTCACCCTGCCGCCGGCAACCGATGGGACCGTAGAGAAAGTCCCCTGAATGGTCGTGCTGTTGGTGAAGTCGCCATCAAACGTCGTGATGACCTGGCAGCCACACTCGGGGTCGCGGTATGGGTCGAGAGTGCCGTGCACGTTGCCACCAACCTTTCTCACGAAGTGAATTGCCAGGACCTGCCGCGCGTTCGATCCGCCATTTTCGACAACCTCGCGCTCTTCGGGCGTCAGCAACGAATCGGGCCGCGGAATCATGACGACGTTTCCAGACGCCGCCGACTCACCAGCCCGCAAGGTGAAGGCGATTGTCCCGTTCCTGCCCGTAGAGTTGCTGCTGTAGGTGCCACGCCACTGACCAACCAGCGGCGCGAGATCGAAATCGGTGGAGGTGACATCGATGCCGGGCGTTTTTCGCGCGCAACCGATGGCGGAAAAGGCAAGGCACAGCGAGATGGCCAGCGACGAACGCAGCATTTGATCTCCGACCCGGGTGATGGCCTACCGGAGATTGGCAGGATTTGGGGTGGCAATCAAGGCAGGCATCTCCGGAGGGACGGGTTGGAACTGCAACTGAAGACTACCGGCGGGCGGCGTTGGGCCACACGGCTTGAGGCCGCGGGCTCAAACATTTCGTCGCGCTAATTACGTTCAACGCCCCGTTTAGAACTGCCGGCAATAGCCCGCGGCCGCGAGCCGGCACGCCCACGGCCGCCCGCCGGTATTCTTCAGTTGCAGTTTCAGGCCGTGCCCGCCCCCGCGCTTGCCGCTGGTACCGCCTGGAACCCTTTCCGCTCCATCGCCCCCCACTCCTTGCGGCCTCGAATGAACTTCCACAGTCCGCGCAGTCTCCAGTAAACGGTCATCTGGCGGTAGCCGAGGTTCTCGAGCAGCGCCCACCAGAAGAGCAGCGCGCGATCTCGGAACGTCGCGTAACGGTGGAAGCTCAGGTCCTCCAGGATCAGCGTAAACGCTGTCATCGCCGTGCCCAGACCGTAGGCAGTCAGATAGAACAGCGCGGCGAATTTCCAGTCGAGCATCCCGAATGCGAGGCCGAGCCCGAGGGTCACCAAGCCAATAACCTCGATCAGAGGCGCCAGCAGCTCGACGAACGCGTAGTACGGATACACGAACAGTCCCGTCACGCCGTAGCGCGGATTGAACATCATCCGCCGGTGCCGCCACAGCACATCAGCGAGACCGCGGTGCCAGCGGTCGCGCTGCCTCCCGAGCACGGCAGCGGACTCGGGCACCTCCGTCCACGCTACTGGATCGGGAACGAACGCGATCTTCCCCGGCCCGCCCTTCTCGTACGAGAGCCGCTTGAGCCGGAGGACGAGCTCCATGTCTTCGCCGACGGTGTCGTGGAGGTACCCGCCGGCGGTGACGACGGCATCGCGCTGAAAGAGCCCGAACGCTCCCGAGATGATGATGTTGCCGCCAAGCCTGTTCCAGCCGAGCCGGCCGAACAGAAACGCGCGCAGGTACTCGACCACCTGGACACCAGGAAGCAGATGCGTGGGAACGCGGGCCTTGAGCACCCGACCGTGCTTCACCTCCGATCCGTTGACGACGCGAATGGTGCCGCCGGTCGCGACGACGTCGGTTGCGTAGAGAAACGGCCGCACCATGCGCTGCAGTCCGTCTCCTTCGATCAGGGTGTCGGCATCCATCGCGCACACCAGCTCGCCTCGCGCGAAGCTGAGGCCGACGTTGAGGGCGTCCGCCTTGCCGCCGTTCTCCTTGTCGACGACGACCAGCGCTGGATACGTCGATGACCGATACAGCATCCGCACGGGCTTGGTCTTGATGCGCTGCTCGTAGATGGTCTTCACCGGCACCAGACTGAAGCGATCGATCAGCACTTGCACCGTCCGATCCTTCGATCCGTCGCTGATGACGATGATCTCGAGATTCGGATATTGCAGCGCCAGCAGAGCGCGCAGGCTCGTCTCGATGGTCGCTTCCTCGTTGTAGGCGGGCGCGAGAATCGAGATCGTCGGCGACAGCGTCGAGCTGAGAAGCAGGTGCCGGCTCTCGTCGGTGATGAGCAGCATGTGCCGCCGCAGCTCCAGCAGCGCGCTGACGAGCAGAATCAGATACCAGGCGTTGATGGCGAAGAAATACGCCAGCACCGGCCCCTGTGCCTTGAACAGCATCGCGTTGACGACGGTGTGCAGAATGTCGTTCATCCCGCCGCCGTCGCCGGAAGATCGAGAACCTGCTGCGCCATGTCCGCCGCGAATCGATCGTCGCTCCTCAGCGCGCGTCGCAGGAACAGCGTTCCGGGCGCGCCGAGCGCCCGCAACGAAAGTCCCGCCTCCTTCCTGACGCGCCACGCGGAGTCGCGCATGCAATCGAACAACAGCGAGCCGGCTTGCCAGTGCTGCATCCGGCCCAGACTCTGCGCGGCCGCCGCTCTCACTCGCGACTCAGGGTCTTTGAGCATTTCGGTAAGACGCGCCGCCGCTGCTTCGCCAGCGATCGCGCCGAGGAGTCTCGCCGCCGCGACCCGAATCCCGGCGTCGTCTTCGACAGCCGAAAACCTCAGCGCTGCCGCGACAAAGCTCGGCTCGGCCACCGACTCCGCGACGCGAAGTCCGGCCTCGGCGGCGCGGCCGGTGTGGGTCTCCAGAAAAGCCGCCAGCGGGCCCGCGATCACCCCGCCCATTCGCAGCAGCGCGTTCTGCACCGCGAATCTGGCCTGAGTCGCGGGGTCGGCGAGGAGCGCCAGCATCGCGGAGATCACTTCCTCCGACGGCTGGGCGGCGGCCCACTCGGCTGCCTGGGCGCGCACCGCTGGATGCGGGTCGGCGAGCAGCGTGCGCACCAGCGGATCGGGAACGTCGAGCCGCGAGAGAATGCGCGCACCACGAAGCCGGCGCGTCCAGCGACGGTGCTCGCAGAGTTTTCTGGCGCGGTCGATCGCGCCGACTTTCTCGGCGATGAAGCGCAGCCGCTCCTTTCCGGTTCCGCTGACGTTGCGCGAGATCTCCAGGAACGCCATCACCTGCACGTCGTCGGGCTGCTGCGCGAGTGCAGCGAGCTCCTCGACGTTGATGGTGCCGCGGCTGATCAGGACGGCTACCGAATCCCGCGCCGCCTTTGAGAGTCGCTGCAGCCGGCGGTCGGTGAGGTTAAGCCAGACTCCGTGAAGAAAGAAGAGCGCGACGGCGAACACCAACAGGCCGACTTCGGCCAGCATGACGATGCGGATGATGTTGTCGCCGATCACGACTGGCTCTGCCTGAGGACCGCGCGAACCTTGTGCATCAGCACCGGCACGCTGAAAGGCTTGGGGATATGGTCGGCGGCGCCGAGCTCGAGGGCGGCGAGAATGTCGCGCTCACCGGTTCGCGCGGTGAGAATGACGACGTTGCTGAGACGTGTGACTTCGCTCGCCTTGAGCCGGCGCAGCACCTCGAGTCCGTTGAGCGCCGGGAGATCGACATCGAGGAGAATGAGTCGCGCCTGGATTTCGGGCGACGAGCCGGTGAGAGCGGCGACAGCGGTCTCGCCGTCGGCGAAAGTAGCAACGCTGAGGCTCCGACTTTCCATCGCGTGCCGAAGAAGCGAGACGAGCGCGCCGTCGTCATCAACCAGCGCGACATCCACCCGCCGGGTCATCGGGCCCGTCAGAGTGATGCCCGAGACTCCGACACGATTCGCGCCGCCGTCGGTGCGCGCCTGTTGTAGCGCCTTGTGCGCTGCGTCCCAGAGCGAAGCGACGGTGTCGCCGTCGGTCCGGTACTGCGCGACTCCCGCACTGCACGAAACATGTACGCGCCGGCCGTCCTCGGCGGTGAAATTCTGCTCGGCGATCTTCGCGCAGATCTGGGCGAGCTTGATCGCCGCGTGCTCCTTCGAGCTGCCGTACATGCCAACCGTGAAATCCGCCCCGCCCCACCAGCCGGGAACGTCTTCGCCGCGGAAGGATTTTGGAAGCAGCTCACCGATGGAGCGAAGCACGCTGTTCGCGGTGATGCGGCCGAAGTTCGCGGCGAGGCTCGCGAACCCATCCACCTGGAGCACGGCGATCGAGTATGGATCGGATTTTCTGCGCGCGAGTCGAAGGAATCGCTCGATCAGCTCGGTGGCCTTACCGCCGGTGGCAAGTCCAGTAAGCGGATCCGTCTCGACCGGAGTGCGGCGCGCTTTGACTCCGGTCAATCTGCTCTCGATGCGCACCGTGAGCTCGGCGGGCACGAACGGCTTGCCGACGTAGTCATCCGCACCGGCAGCGAAGATGCGCTGCACGCTCGCCTGATCGGTGTGGCCGGTGAGAAAGATCACCGGCAGCGCGCTCCAGCGGCGATCGTTCCGGATTGCGCGGCAAAGCTCGGTGCCACTCAGCTTCGGCATCTCCAGATCGAGCAGGATCAGGTTCGGTTTCGTTTCCTCGATCACGTTCCAGAACCGCAGCGGGTCGTTGAGCGCGGTGACGGCGAGCCCGCGTCGGCCGAGCAGCGAGGTCAGACCGCGCGACATCATCGGCTCGTCATCGACCACGAGCACACGACGGCCCTCGAGCTGAGCGGCCTCGAACGGCGACATCGGACCAGCGGGTGTTGCCGTATCAGCCGGTACGACGACCTTCGACGCCGGCACCTGCGGCTGGCCGACGAGAGCCTCGCGGAGCGCGAGCAGATCCTGTGAGATCGGAACGCCGTCCACGGGAGAGAGTGAAGCGCCGGCAAACCGCTCGGCGAGATCTCGCGCCACCCTTGCCGCTTTGTCGAAGCCGAACCGTCCGGCAACTTCGGCGACGTTTTGCGAGTAGCCCTCTGCCTCCGATTTCAGCTCGGCGGAGAAGGTGTTGTCGAGCAGGGCGATGGCAGCGTCGTCGAGCCGGTCGATCTTCTGGAAGACACCGGGCTTGGCGCGTTCCCAGGCCTCGAACACCGCGGCGGCGATATGCTCACCGTGGGATGCCTGGAACGGCAAAACCTCGACGCCCGCCAGCTTGCCGAGCTGGCGGAGCATCTCCTCGGTGTCGACGGGCGAGAGGAAATACCGATCGATGTGGATGTCTTTGAGCGCTCGGAGTCCGGTCTCGGCGTGCTGCATCGACAGCAGGTAGGCGATGCGCATGTCGTCGCTCGCATCCCTGGCGCGACGCGCGACGTAGATCGAGTCTTCGAGGGGGAGGGCATCGCTGAGGATCACGAGGCGAGCTTCGCCGTGGGCGGCGGCGCGACCCATCTGCTGGGCGTTGTCGAACTCGCTTATGACGACGCCACCGAGCCTAAGACCGATCTCGCGGACCGTCTCCGCGGGCAAACCCGCCACCAGAACCTTGACGGGGGAAGTCATGTCCTAGGGGGCGTATTGCTCCGCGACATCATTAGAGTGGCGGGTTCGGGGGCTCATAGGAGAGGGAAGAACATCTGGTGCCACAGGTAACAGCAATCGGCCCCCTCTCAGCCCCTCTGCGCGCAGCGCCCCGAAGCTATCCGGAGGTCATACCCGCGACGTTCAGCACCGCGTTCCATTCGGCGCTGCCGACCTTTTGAACCGAGAGTCGATTCCCCTTCCGGAGGAGAGGCATGCCCTCGAGCTGTGGAATCGCGCGCATCTCGCTCAGAGTCACCGGCCGCGGGAGCTTCTCGACGGCCCGGATGTCCACCATTGTCCAGGGTGTTTCCTTACCCTTGCTGCGCGGATCGTAGTGCGGATCCTTCGGATCGAGAGCGGTGTGATCGGGGTATCCCTCTCTCACGATCTCGACGATTCCGTGGATCCCCGGCTCGGGCTCGCCGGAATGGTAGAAGAAAGCGAGATCTCCTTTTTTCATCTCGTCGCGCATGTAGTTGCGCGCCTGGAAGTTTCTCACGCCGTCCCAATGGGTGGTGCGGTTGGGGGAATTCCAGAGATCTTCCCAGCCAAAAGTCTCGGGATCCGATTTCAGGAGCCAGTATTGTCTGCCCGTCTGCACGGGCTGTGTCACCTTCACCATTTTTTTCCCCGTGGGTGGCAGTGGAACCTGAGCGTCGAAGCGCCGTAGATTGGTGTACATCATAACCATTTAGCCAGCAGGCCACGCGTCCATGCGTTACTCCCGTACCGCCAATGCGGCCATCTCACGAGCCGCACTCTCTGCTTTCATCGCCGCCCTTCCCGTCCTGCCGGCGTCGCTGCCCGCCCAGACGGCACCGAATCCGGTGCTTACCTATCCCGCTGCGCCGCGCGGCACTCAGGTCGATGATTATCACGGCACCAGCATCGCCGATCCCTATCGCTGGCTCGAGAACGTCGATTCGCCGGCGACCAAGGCGTGGGTCGAGGCCGAGAACAGACTGACCGATTCGTTCCTGGCGACAATCCCGCAGCGAACCGCGATTCGCACTCGGCTCACTCAGCTGTGGAACTACGCGCGGTACTCGGCGCCGTTCAAGGAAAACGATCGCTACTTCTATTTCCAGAACTCCGGGCTGCAGAACCAGAGCGTGCTCTACGTTCAGGACGGAAGAAACTCGCCGCCGCGGGTTCTGCTCGATCCCAACACGCTGTCGCCGGATGGGACGGTCGCTCTCTCAGGAACTGCCGCATCCCACGACGGTCGCTATCTGGCCTACAGCCTGTCGAGCAGCGGATCCGACTGGCAGGAGCTCCACGTGCGCAGCGTCGACGACGGCCGGGATCTGCCCGACGTCGTCAAGTGGGTGAAGTTCTCGGGAATCTCGTGGACGCACGACAACAAGGGATTTTTCTACTCGCGCTACGACGAGCCGGTGTCGGGCAACAAGATGACCAATGCCAACAAGAACCAGAAGCTGTACTACCACCGCATTGGACAGCCGCAATCGCGTGACGAGCTCGTGTACGATCGGCCCGATCAGCCCGACTGGCTGTTCGATGGCAGCGTCAGCGATGACGGTCAGTACCTGATCATCACGGTGTCGCAGGGCACGGACGTTCGCACCAGGCTGTACTTCATCGACCTGGACGACGCCGGCAAGCCCCAGATCGACAACCCGGTGGTGCGGCTGATCGACAAGCTCGACGCCGAGTATTC
>Ga0070682_100000729_pt1 | contig 19756 bp, 13 predicted proteins | sample KBSC63LmetaG_FD_64668 | JGI IMG/M metagenome (GOLD analysis project Ga0070682, IMG submission 64668) | Corn rhizosphere microbial communities from Kellogg Biological Station, Michigan, USA - KBS C6-3L metaG | ecosystem: Host-associated > Plants > Roots > Rhizosphere | place: USA: Michigan... | reverse complement strand
GCGGATCAGGAAACAGCTAATAAGAGTTACTGAACTTGGCTCAGCTGCATTTTGCTGATCGGCGTTTCTCTGCGTTCATCCGCGGCTAGTTTTTATTTTGGTAGCAACATATTTAGGACGGTTTGCGGCAGGCGCTGCCTTGCCTGCCTGTCCAGAAAAAAAAGCCCGCGTCGTGTACACCGGCGCACTTATCGTCTTGACAGACTACTAGCGCACGCCGTACTCTCCCCGCACTTTCAATAAGTAAGCCGAAGCGATAACGATTGGCCAGTTATCACCGCTCGGAAGTTCTCTGATCCTATCAATCAAAAGGTCGGAGTTGATCTCCAGGAAGATCAACGTGCGCTCCCTCCTGCGTCCAGGTCTATTTGCGTTTGCGTCGACAACCAATTGTGTCCGTAACCCGAGTCAACCCTACCACCCCAAAAATCCAGGAGCATTTCCAATGAATAGAGCAACAAGAATGGCTTTGCTGTTTAGTTTTGTGGCAGTCGTGTTTGCAGTAGCGTGGGTCACACCCGGCTCTGCCGGTCGTAATCGAAAGGCCGCAGAAAAAGCTGCGGGCCTAATTTCGCGATCCAATGATCGCAATCCCTCAGCCCCCAATAAAACGCTGCTAACCCCCGACCCCATGCCCGTACCGGCGCCCACCGTCACAATCGATGACCAAACGCCCAGTGATGATGAGGACCCGGATCTCCCACCAGGGATGGCAGGCAAGATCGATAAGGCAGAGTACCTGCGCGCTCGAGGCGACTACTTCGACATGCTGCGCGGTAGAGATTTCGCAGGCGCCGACGAAGCGCGCGCTAAGGCGATCAAACAGATGGACAAGCAGGAAGCATTGATGAGCCGGACGCGTTCCCTCTCAACTTCCTCGCTCATCAATACCACCGACTGGGTTTTCCTCGGTCCGAATCCAATTCCACTGGGACAAACCACCACTAACCGAGTTCCCGTCGCCGGCCGCACGGTGTCCATCGCCGTTCACCCGACCAATCCCGACATCGTTTACGTCGGCACGGCACAGGGTGGACTTTATAAATCAACCAACGGCGGCACTAACTGGAGCAAGCTTTTTGAATTTCAGTTGGAGAGTCTCGCGATCGGCGCCATCACAATTGACCCTACGGACAGCAACATTGTTTACATAGGCACCGGCGAAAACAGCCAATCCGCCGACGGCGCATTCGGACGCGGCATGTACATCATCCGTAATGCCAACTCCGCGACCCCGACGCTAAATGGTCCTTTCAGACTCGACGGCACCGGCGCTGACGTTTTCACCGGTCGAGCCATCGGACGCATCCTGGTTAACCCAACCAATAACAACACAATCTTTTTGGTTACCGCGCAGGCCACCGGCGGCAACCCAAACACTGCGCCCGTCACGCCGCCCCGTCGCGGTTTGTATCGTTCAACGAACGCGCAATCGGCGACCCCGACCTTTGAACAGGTTCAGGTGACAGGACTACCGACGCCGAACGATCGCACCATGATCGACGCAGAGATGGATCCTGCTAACCCGAATGTGGTACTCGTCACCGTTGTTTCACCCGTCCTCGGAGCGGCGGGCGACGGCGGCGTCTATCGCACTGGGAACGCTCTGGATCCGACCCCAACATTCACACGTACCTTAGCCATCGCGAATCTGAGCAACAGCTCAGGGCGCGCGGAATTAACAGTTACGAGGAATTCTGTACCAGCCACAACCTTCTACGTCGCCAGCGGTGAGCAATCGACCGCTGCTGTAGGCGGACCGGCTTGCAGCACCGCCCAGTTAGGTGCAGTGCGCAAGTCGACCGACGGCGGCCTCACCTGGGGCGCGCCAATGGCCGGCTCGACCGGATTTTGCGGCGGGCAGTGTTTCTACGACATTGGCATTGCCGTCACGCCTGACAATCAGACGATTCACCTCGGCGGCGCCGCAGGTACTGGTTCTGCTAACTGCTCGACTTCGGTGATGAAGCGTTCGACCAATGGCGGAACTACTTGGACCAGCCTTCCCAACGGCGCTAATCTCCACGCCGACGAACATGTCGTCGCAATCGCTCCGTCAAATCCGTTGGTCGTATACACCGGCAGTGATGGCGGTATCTGGCGTTCAATAAATAACGGCACCAACTGGACCAGTCTCAACAACGTTGACTTCAGCGCCACACAGTTCCAGGGCGTTGCGGTTCACCCGTTTGACCGAAACTACCTGCTGGGTGGCACACAGGATAACGGCACGATCTGTCGCGCCGCCGACGGCACCTGGTCACACTGTCAGGATGGTGACGGCGGTTATGCGCTCATCGACGACAACGCCGCCGATGCCACCAACATGACCATCTATCACACGTTCTTTAACCAAACGGGTTCGCAGCTTCGCTTTGAGCGGACTTCCAATACGACGGCGAACGCTAACGGTATCTACGGCTGGACCAGCCGTGGCTGCGCCAGCGTTTCGGGCACCACCAATGGAATCACCTGCACCAACAACGTACTGTTTTACGCGCCGATGGCTTTGGGACCGGGCAAACCGAATACCGTTTACTACGGCAGCGACCGGCTTTATCGCTCGAGCGATCAGGGCGACAACAACGTAATCGTCAGCCAGGCGCCCCTTGTTCCCATCAACGCGACGCAGGGTGTAGTGCTGACAACGATTGGCATTTCGCCCCAGGACGACAACGTCAGAATCGTCGGCTTGCGCGACGGTCACGTGTTCGCAACCACTACTGGCTCGTCAACGCTGACGGACGTCACCGGAGCTAACTTCCCGGCGCCGAATCCCGCGGACACGACGCGAAATTCGATTGGCAAAGCGGTCATCGATCCGAATAACAAATTTACCGCTTACATTAGCTTCACGAGTTTCTCGCCGCCGCTCGGTCAGCAGATTTTCAAAACGACAAACTTGAATAGTCCGACGCCAACCTGGACGCCGGCGAGTAACGGTATTCCGCAGGTGCCCGTCAGTGGGCTGGCTATCGACCCGCAGGATTCCAATTCAATTTATGCGGCGACGGAAATTGGCGTTTACCACACCACGGACGGCGGCGCGAATTGGGCGCCGTATGGTGTCGGTCTGCCGCGCGTGGCAGCGTTCGACGTGAAAATCTCGAACGTTCAGCGCTACCTGCGCGTCGCCACCCACGGTCGCGGTATTTGGGAAATCGGCATTGACGGCCGCCAGTCGTCCGTGCTTCGCAACGGCGCTGCCGCAGTGGTTGCCGAAGGTTGTCAGCCAGGCAACGGCGTAATCGATCCGGGCGAAGACGTTACGGTTAGATTCGACATCACGAATATAGCCGCGGCGCCTGCAGCTACTGACGATTTGGTAGTGACCTTGCTGCCAACCGGTGGGGTTACTTTCCCCAGCGCGCCTGTGCACTATGCAGACATCAACCCCGGCGCTACCGGCTCGGGTAATTTCCACTTCTCTAACAACGGCAACTGTGGCGACACCATCATCCTGACGTTCCATCTTCAGGACGGCGTGCAGGATCTCGGTGACGTAAGTATTCCGTTTACGCTCGGCCTGTTAGTTAATTCGGCTCCCGCGTTCACTGAAAACTTTGACGGCGTCGCCGCTCCGGCCCTTCCGACGGGTTGGACCACCGCACGCAGCACCACCGCAACCGGCGCCGCCGCCTTGTGGGTTACAACAACGACAACCGTGTCCAGCGCCCCGAACGCAGCTTTCGGCGCTGGCGGCACTGTCCCGTCAGACACAAACCTGACGTCGCCGACGATTGCGATTCCGACGGCGCCGGTAAGCGGAACGAATCCTGGCGTGCGTTTGACGTTCCGTAACAACTACAACACCGAAGCCGGCTTTGACGGTGGTGTGTTGGAGATCAGCATCAACGGCGGTCCGTTCGTGGATGTGATTACGGCGGGTGGTTCCTTCATTGAGGGAGGCTACAACGCCACCATCGGTGTAACCGATAGCGTCCTGACCGGCCGCGCGGCCTGGACAGGCACGTCTAACGGATACATCACCACTACGGTGATGCTGCCGCCTGCGTCTTACGGCCAGAATGCGCAACTCCGCTGGCGTACGGCGTATGACACCGGCACCAACCCCGGCGGCCAACGCATCGATACGGTTTCGATCTACGCGAGCACCCGTATCTGCTGCGGTGGAGCCTGTACTCTGACTTGTCCGCCGAACATCGAAGTAGGTAATGACCCCGGCATTTGCGGTGCGGTCGTTACCTATGCGATGCCTTCTGAGGTCGGCAACTGCGGTGGCGTGGTCACTTCGGATCATCCATCGGGTTCAACCTTCCCGGTTGGTACTACAACGGTCACGCTCACTGATACGCGTCTGGACGGCAGTACTGCCACGTGTTCCTTCACCGTTAAGGTGAACGACACTGAAACGCCGGTTGTCAGCCAACCAACTGCCAGCCCGAACATCCTCTGGCCACCCAATCACCAGATGGAAAACATCCTGGTCAGTTACACCGTGACTGACAATTGCCCGGTCAATTGCGTATTAACGGTTGCCAGCGACGAGCCCATCAACGGTCTCGGCGACGGCGACACTGCGCCAGACTGGCAGATTATCGATGACCATCACGTGCAGCTCAGGTCGGAACGTGCCGGCAAGGGTAAGGGACGCACCTACACGATAACTACGACGTGCAGCGACGGTTCACACACGGTTGTCAAGAAGACTGCGGTCTTCGTGCCACCAAACCAGAAAGGCACCTGGGTCGTTGCGCCGATTTCAAGCACTACAATCATCAACAACACGGCGGCGCCAGTGGTAGCCGTGCCAACGACGACGAGCGTGAGCATGCCGTCATTGGCCATGGCGTTCGTCAACTTCGATTTCAGCTCCAAGCCCACCAGGGCGAAGAGCGCATCGAAGACAGAAAACCTGGTCAACTTCATTCTCGGCGATTTGGAGTTCAATGCCTTGAACTACGATTACCGTGAACTTTCCGGCGCACAGACGCAGTTCAAAGGCGCCGGTAAAGTTAACAATGAGGCTGGTTTCAAATATCTCCTGACCGTGATCGACGGTCAGGCGCCGCAAGGCGGCGGAGTCGATAAGTTCCGGCTCAAGATTTGGAACGAGAAGACCGGCGCGGTGATTTTCGACAATCAATCGGGAGCTGCTGATGATGCTGAGCCGACTACTGCGATTGGCACCGGCGAAAGCATCAGCTTTCCGAAATAACTGAGACTCTGTAACGCAAACTGTTAGTTTGCGTTCCTGGTTTCGCTATTAATAAGAAATACGCAAACTAACAGTTTGCGTTACTCAAAAAAGCGAGGCGCTGGGTTAATCCCCGGCGCCTCGCTTTCTTTTTGATTTACGATCTCAGATCTGAGATTTGAGATCTCAAATGCCTAGAACATCGATCAACTCCTGCACCGCCGCGGCACTCTTTTGTAGCGCGATGCGTTCTTCCGCAAGTAAGTTGATCTCGATGATTTGTTCCAGGCCACGCGCGCCGAGCTTGCAGGGCACCCCAACGTAGAGCCCGTTGATTCCATACTCACCTTCAAGATACGCAGCGCACGGCAGGATCTTTTTCTTGTCTTTCAAAATGGATTCTGTCATCTCAACCGCAGCCGCTGACGGGGCGTAATACGCTGATCCCGTTTTGAGCAGTGAAACAATCTCAGCGCCGCCGCCTGCGGTTCGCTTTACGATCGCGTCAATCTGATCCTTCGGCAGCAATTCCGGAATCGGTATCCCCGCGCAGGTTGAAAAGCGCGGCAACGGCACCATCGTGTCGCCATGCCCCCCGAGAACAAATGCAGTCACGTTCTCCACTGAAACATCGAGCGCTTCGGCGAGGAAACAACGCATGCGCGCGGAATCAAGCACGCCGGCCATTCCGATCACGCGATGCTTCGGAAATCCGGAGCGACGAAATGCCACCTGGCACATAGCGTCGAGCGGATTCGAAACGATAATCAATATCGATTCGGGCGAACGACTTACCACCTCATCCACCACCTTGGAAACGATGTCGGCATTCGTCTTCAGCAGATCGTCACGGCTCATTCCGGGCTTACGCGGCAGGCCTGCGGTTATGATTACGACGTCGGAATTCTCAGTACCATCATAGGTGTTGGTGCCGACGAGCCGCACATCGAATCCTTCGATGGGCGCCGCCTGTGCCAGGTCCAGCGCCTTTCCCTGGGGAACGCCTTCAACGATATCGACCAGCACCACGTCGCCGAGTTCTTTCGCGGCCAGCCAGTGGGCTGCAGTCGCGCCGACGTTGCCGGCGCCAACCACAGTTATTTTATTTCGCGCACCCATATTTTGATCCTTTCAGGTCAGTCGCAGACGCATCCCAAGGTCCGCTCCTGCGTAATGTTTTAATAGAATTGCCTGGATTTGAAAGACCGCGAGTGTATAGCCGCGCCTGAGAGAGTGTCAAGAAAGTGCCCTGCGCAGTGCACTAATCCGTAACGCAAACTGTTAGTTTGCGATAATGAATAGCATTCGACGTGAGCGCAAACTAACCGTTTGCGTTACAGAACGAAAACGGGAGACCAATGCGCGACTTTAGGGATTAGCGTGTGGTGGAAACGTGATAAATTGCTCCGCATTGGAGAGGACAATGAAAACTAAACTGCTACTGATGGCGATCGCCTGCCTGGCCGGCTGCAGTTTGCTTTCGACGCCGGCCGGCACCGTGAAAAAGTTTTTAACCGCTGGCGAGAAGGGCGACGCAGAGGCGATGACGCAATTGTTTTCTCAAAGGGCGATCGACAAACTTGGAATCGAACGAATCCGCACTAACAATCAACAATTCTCCGACAATGCGAGAGCAGCGATAGACGCTAGTGGCAAAATGCACATGGAAGACATTAAAGAAACCACTATCGCCACCGGCAAACGCGTTTCATTTCTCTACAGAAGCGAGAAGGGTAATCAATCCATCAGGCTCGTCTTCGATCTCAGCAAACAAAACGGCGGGTGGAAAATCGACAACATCGGCGGCGGCGAACTGGACGAAACGGATGCCTCGCCCAGCCCTAACGAAAGTCCGTCAATTGTTGAAGCGCCGCCTCCACCACCGGCGGCCAACGCAAACGCTCAAAACATGTCGAGCAATCGAGCGCCAATCTCAGGTGGAGTCTTGAACGGCAAAGCCGTCACGCTTCCCAAACCGCCATATCCGCCCGCTGCCAGGGCGGTAAAAGCTGCCGGAACTGTCGTTGTCCAGGTGACTATAGATGAAAAGGGCGACGTCGTTTCCGCGAAAGCAGTATCCGGTCACCCGTTACTGCAGGCGGCAGCAGTCGCAGCTGCGCGTTCGGCAAAATTTAGTCCCACCAAACTTGCGGGCCAACCCGTGAAGGTCACTGGCGTGATTACCTATCAGTTCACCGCCGAGTAAACGCCGCAAAATGACCGCAGCAGACAGCCGGCAAAAACTGATTTCGTTATTGCAGACGGCTTATTCAGCCGAGCAGGCAGCCGCTTACGCCTATCGCGGGCACTGGCATTCAGTGAAGAATGCGGAGCAGCGGCAGCGAATTCGCCAAATCGAAAACGAAGAGTGGCATCATCGCGAGTTGGTCGGTCAAATGCTAACGCAGCTCGGTGCGCAACCAAGGAAATCCCGCGAACTGCGCGCTACTTTTTTGGGCCGCGTGCTCGGCTTACTTTGTCATGTGATGGGTTGGCTGGCGCCGATGTATGGGGCGGGCCGTTTGGAGAGTCACAACATTCGCGAATACGAAACAGCCGCGCGTCATGCGCGTGACTGCAACCACGAGGAATTTGTCGACTGTTTGCTGACGATGGCCGAAGTTGAATGGGAACACGAAGCCTATTTCCGATCGTGCGTTTTAAAACATTCGCTCGGTCGTCGTTTATCACTCTGGCTACCACCTCCGGCAAAAGAAACGATTCGCGAATCATTCGCGCGTGAAACTGAAGAGACCTTTACACCGGTGGAAGCAGCCGGCTGAGTCTTTGCAATGAGGCCGGCAATTTACTGGGACCGCGGGCGTCCCGCCCGCCCTCGCAGCGGGTTCACTCAAGCCCGACTGAGTCTACCATTTTAGTTCCGCGAAGTTTCATCTCGCAGTATACTCACGCAAACTTTCGCCTTACGTTTTCCACACGCAATGGTTGACCAACTAAGAGTCATGATCAGCAGCACCGCGCGGGACCTGCCGGAGCATCGCAAACAGATTATGGAAGCATGTCAGCGTCAGGGAATGTTTGCCGTGCGAATGGAAGACTTACCTGCGAACAGCGAACAGGCGGCGACAGCATCGCTCAAGATGATCGAAGAGGCGGACATTTACGTTGGATTGTTGGCAAATCGCTACGGATACATTCCACAGAGAAACAACAGCCATCAGATCTCAGTGACAGAAATGGAGTACAACCGCGCGGTTGAGCGGAAGATCGAGCGTCTGATCTTCGTCATGGACAAGTCGCATCCGATTACGGTCGACGATGTAGATATTGAGAACGCCGCTAAGCTGAAGACTTTCAAAGACCGTATACAAACTGAAAACATAGTCAGGTTTTTCAAGTCGCCCGATGATTTGCGCGCCGAAGCGATTAACAGTCTTTCGCAACTGCGTCGGCCAGACCTCACAAAGTTTCATTACGTAAGTGAGATTCCCACCCCACCGGAAGTCTTCGTCGCACACCCTTACACGCTGCTGCAAACTCACACGTTGATCGGACGACGGAAGGAGTTGAAACTTCTTACTGACTGGATCACCGGAAAAGAGTTGGAATTCGATAGACACAAAGCGCCCGCTGATTTCGTCCGCATTATGAGCATCATTGCCATCGGCGGTATGGGAAAGAGTGCGCTGACTTGGAAGTGGTTCAACGATGTCGCTCCGCAGGAGATGAAAGGCCTCGCGGGACGAATGTGGTGGAGTTTTTATGAAAGCGATGCAACTTTTGAGAACTTTGTAGCGCGCGCTTTGGCTTATGTAAGCCAACGTCCGCTTGATGAAGTGCAGAGCATTCCCGCACCTGACCGTGAAACGCAGTTACTCGCCGCTTTGGATCACCAGCCGTTTCTTCTGGTGCTGGACGGGCTAGAGAGAGTCCTCATCGCGTATGCACGCATGGACGCCGCCCGGCTCGACGACGGTGAAGTTGGTAAGGAAAAGCACTTTCGCAAAACTGCCGATCCCAGGGTTGGCAGTTTCTTGAAGAAGTTGGCACAGGTAAAACAGTCTCGCACTCTCGTCAGTTCGCGCTTGTATCCAACTGAACTGGAAACATCCGGAGATGATCCAATTCCGGGGAGCTTCAAGATTAAAATAGAGGGCCTCACCGATGAAGATGGGGTCGAGCTCTGGCGCGCGTTTGGCATCAGCGGTTCGCGGGATGATGTCTTGCCGGTTTTCAACACTTTCGGCAAGCATCCCTTGCTTATCCAAGCCCTGGCTGGTGAAGTTAAACGATACCGCAAGGCTCCCGGCGATTTTGCCGCATGGCGTAAAGCAAATCCTAACTTTGATCTCAGCAAGTTTTCCAAAACGAAAGAAGCAATGGCCCATGTCCTCGAGTTCGCCTTGCGCGGCTTAGAACCCAATGCCCACAAAGCCTTGCAAACGATCGCGGCCTTTCGCATGCCCACCAGTTATGACACGCTGGCCGCCATCTCAGTTGGCGAAAACAAGGCATGTCCTAACGAACCCGAACTAGATGAAATCCTGAATGAACTTGAAGATCGTGGACTAGTCGGCTGGGACAAACGTGCTAACCGCTATGATCTTCACCCGCTGGTTCGAGGTGTCGTATGGAACGGTCTGGGGGACGACACCCGGCGCGTCGTATATGCGACCCTGCATGCCCACTTTGAGGCGGTGCCAATGATTGATGATTATCTTAAAGTCAGCAGCATCGAAGACCTGACACCGGTCATGGAACTGTTCAACACGCTCATCGGGCTGGGACGTTACGACGATGCGTTTGCTGTGTATCGCGACCGTTTTGAGAACGCCGCCCTGTACCGTCTGAGCGCCACTCGCCAGCGGCTCGAACTTCTGGAGCTGTTTTTTCCTGACGGACTTGAGCACTCACCGCGTTTGAAAAGTCAAACCGCTCGAGCCTTCGTACTTAATTCGCTGGCGCAGGGGAAATCTACACACCAGCCGGAGCCCGCTGCTGCGCTATATTTGCGCGCTAACGCTATTTATTTGGAAATAAAGAACGACTCCTTCCTCTGTGTTTCTTTACGAAATCTGTCACACGCGTTGCGGCTGTCGGGGGCGCTGTACGACTCAGACTGTAGCGCTCGACGCGCGCTGGAGATCACGCGAGAAAAGAATGATCGTAATGGAGAACCGATCTCTCTGTATTGGCTTGGCTTCACCCTGGCGGCGCGCGGTATTGCGATTGAATCCGCCTCTGCTCTGCATCGAGCTTTGCGTATGTTCATAGCGCAGTCTCATAATCAGTTCGAAGGCGTGGTCAATGCCCACCTCGCGGCGACCGCTTTATGGCGTGACGATTTTGCGAGCGCCCGCCTATTCGCCAACCGCGCGTGGGAGTTGGCTTATGTTCACGGCTATGAAAGAGACTTCATCAATGGGGCGCGAGTGCAAGGCGAGGCGGCATTGGGCTTGGGTGATTTTGCTACAGCCGACGAACGGCTGCACCATGCGCTTACCCGGGCACGGAATGTGAATCTGGTTGAAGAAGAATTGCTTGCCCTCCTAGGGTTAGCAGAATTGCGGCGTCGGCAAAACAATAGGAAAGCAGCGCGAGAACTGCTCAACGATATTTGGGAACCAGCAGAGCGCGGACCGTATCCGCTTTTCCACGCAGATGCGTGCAACGTCCTGGCGCAGATCGAACGTGATGAAGGGAATGCGTCGGCGGCGATTGAAGCAGCGACGAAAGCGTACCAACTCGTCTGGTGTGATGGGCCGCCGTTCGCGTATCACTGGGGCTTGCAAAAGGCGAAGCAACATCTGAAAGAACTCGGTGCGCCTGAGCCGGACATGCCGCCGTTCGATGAATCAAAGTTTGAGCCGCTGCCTGAGGTGGAGATCGATCCGCATGATGAGTTTCATGTGGATGCCGAAGCGCAGGAGTAGGTCAACCATTGACCGGGGGCAGTGGCATTCGACGATATACTGGGACTGCGGGCCTCCCGCCCGCCTGCTTACGGGTTCAATCACCAGTTTCAAATTAGTCTACCTGCCATTCCACGAAATGCGGGCGAGACGCCCGCGGTCCCAGTAAGATGAAGCCTTCAACTATCCGATATCCGACGACCATGGTAATATCCGACCCATAAAGCCATGTTGAACTGTCAAACCTTGCAACACCGTCCCCTCGACAGCCGCTGCAATCTTTTCGCCGACTAGCATTCTTTCTTAGATCCCCAACCGCTTTGGAAGTTCTCGACTTCGCAGTCGAGCCGGTTGTTTTCAGTGGCCGCATTCCGTTCACGGCCCGTTTCTGGAAGGAGAGCGATTATGTCAACCAGCACTATGGCGCCGGCCCGGCGTCCTGAAATAAAAACAGCACTGCCCGGTCCCAAAGCACAGGAGATCATCGCCGCGGACGCACAGTTCGTAACGCCCTCCTACCCGCGGCCGGCTTTCAAACTTGTCGTCGAACGCGCGCAGGGTGTCTGGGTTGAAGACGTTGACGGCAACACGTTTCTCGATTGCAATGCGGGCGTCGCGGTTTGCTCCACCGGTCACTGTCATCCCGAAGTTGTGCACGCCATTCAGGAACAGGCTGAACAATTAATTCACATGTGTGGCACCGACTATTACTATCGCCACATGCCGGCGCTCGCGCAGAAGCTCGACGAAATTGTTCCGGTCCCCTCGCCAACGAAAACCCATTTCGCGAACAGCGGCACCGAAGCAGTCGAGACGGCTTTGAAATTGGCCATGCACGCGACCGGCCGGGAAAAATTCATCGCCTTCTTTAATAGCTTTCACGGACGCACGCTCGGGTCGTTGTCTTTAACTGCGTCACGCTCAGCGCAACGCACTGGCTTCAAACGGCAGGCGCTCGACGTGGTCCACGTTCCCTATCCCAATGCATTTCGCAATCCTTTTTCCGAGGCTGATTGCGGCGACGGCGGCGCGACTCAGGGTGCCTTGAACTGGATCGAAGAACGTTTGTTTAAGACCACGACGCCGGCCAGCGAAGTTGCGGCGATCGTGGTTGAAGCGGTGCAAGGCGAGGGCGGTTACGTACCAGCGCCGCAGGGTTTTCTCCAGGGACTGCGCCGCATCTGTGACGAAAATGGAATTCTTTTGATTATCGATGAAGTGCAATCAGGCATGGGCCGTACCGGAAAAATGTTTGCCTCGGATCACTACGACGTGAAACCCGACATCGTCTGCATCGCGAAAGGCATTGGTTCGGGCTTGCCAATCGGAGCGTGTGTGGCACGTGCCGATTTAATGACCTGGAAGCCGGGCGCGCATGCTTCGACCTTCGGTGGCAATCCGGTTTGCATCGCAGCTGCGTTAAAGACAATCGAGCTGCTCGAGGGTGGGTTAGTGCAGAACAGCGCAGAGGTCGGCGCTTACTTGAAATCCGGTCTCGAACGGCTGAAACAAAAATACGATTGCATTGGAGATGTGCGTGGCATGGGCATGATGATCGGAGTCGAGTTTGTTGAGAGTCGATCTTCGAACAAAGCCGACGCCGATTTGCGAGACCGCGTAGAGATGGCCTGCTTTGAGCGTGGCCTGATCATTTTGGGAGCGGGCGCAAATACAATTCGTTGGTCACCGCCGCTGATACTGACGAAGGAAAACGTCGATGTGGCGTTGCAGATTTTTGACGAAGCGATTGCGGCGTCGATCTAAGTCGTTGTTTGAAGTACCGCTGTTTGGAGTACCGCCTTCAGGCGGGTATTTGTTTCCGGCAAGTAAAAGCCCGCCTGAAGGCGGTACTCCGAACAAGAGTTACTCCAAACTTAAGTCTGAAGTTTTGCGGCGATCTCATTCATACGCGCGCGCAGACGTTCCTCATCGACGCTCGTAACGCGGCCATCACGATACACTTCCCTGCCCGCGACGACAGTCAGCACTACATCGCGGCCCGACGACGAAAACACAAGCGTATCCTCGGCGTTGTAAAGTGGAACCTGATGGCTTCCGTTGAGCGCTACAACCGCAAAGTCCGCCTGCAAACCAGCTTTAAGTTGGCCGATCTTGTCGCTCATGCCGATGGCGTTCGCGCCGCCAAGCGTTGCAGTGTGCAACACGTCGGCGCTTGTCAAACTGCAATTCTCACCGTCGCCGGAGCGCGCAAGTAGTAACGCGAACCGCGCCTCTTCCAGAAGATCGCAGGTATTGTTGCTGGCAACCGAGTCGCTTCCGAGCCCAACAGCGATTCCCTTCGTTAACATTTTCGCGTATGGCGCGACGCCATGGGCCAGCTTCGCGTTGGACTTTGGACAATGTGCCACGCGCGCGCCCGCGTCGCGCAGCGTTTGCAAATCTGCATCGTCAACTTGAATGCAGTGTGCCAGCAACGGTTGCGCGGTCAACAATCCAACTTGCTGCAAATACTGAATCGGTGATAAGTGCGGCACTTGCCATTCGATGCCACGCGATCTTAAACCATCGGCAAACGGGCCTTCACCGTTGCGCAGAAATGCAACTTCCATCTCGGTCTCAGCCGCGTGCATCATGAGCGGCAGTTCTTCATCGATGGCGAACCGGGAAATCATTTCAAGTTGCGGTGCCGAAACTGTGTAAGGCGCATGAGGCGAAACACCACACTTCACCAGTTCGCTTTCTCTTTCGCGAAGGCGAATCATTTTCTCTCGCAGCTTATCGAAGTTTTCTTGCGCGAGTTTTGGATCCGGTCCAAACGATTCCTGATAAACGATGCCTCGCAGTCCGACTTCACGCAGTGCCGACATACTTTGCATTGCCGCATCGCTTGCGTCGGCTAGGGTGGTCACACCGGATCGCGCTGCCTCGCAGGCTCCCCACATTGCCGACACTTGCAAATCATCCGCAGTCATTCGTTCGCGACGCGCGAGGGTTAGTTTTTTCAACCAGGCAAAAAAGTCGGTTTCCTCGGCTTCTAGGAACCCGCGCATCGCGGTTAGTTCCAAATGGGAATGCGCGTTGATGAAGCCCGGCAGAATCGCTGCGTCGCCCAGCTCGCGAGCCGTAACGTCAGCAAATTGAGAAAGCAGATTACTACGAGTACCGACGGCGAGAATCCGAGGCCCGTCGATAACCACTCCGCCGTCAGCTATCGGAGGCGCGGAGATTGGCAAAACCCAACGGGCGCTATAGAAAGTTGGCATTATCTGGTCGTCCCTGCGAAGGCTCTAGGGACTTGCGATAGGCGACGCTGAATCTTCTGGGGTCGCCACTGCGCGGGCGCCCTTCAACTTGCGATAGCGCCCGATGATTGAGCTTACGTAAGCGCGCGTCGAAGCGATGTCTATTTTCGCAATGAACTCCGGGCCCGACAGTTGTCTTGCGCCTGCCGACACTTTGTTCCACTCGGTAGCCCGGCTGGGCCCGGCGTTGTACGCCGCAACCACACGCGCTTCAGGATCCGGGATGTCGCGATACTGCTCGTTTATTTTCTCGAGATACCAACAACCAATTTGGATATTCCGTTCGGGTTCGCGCAGCAGGTTTGCCGGATTTTCCGCCATCTGCTTTTCGAGTTCGCGCATGCCCGTCTCCGCGGCCCACTCACGGCCCACAGTCGGTGTGATCTGCATCAGACCGATCTCACCCTGCTTGCCATTTTTCCAGGGACTAAAATACGTCTCCTCGTAAATTATGCTCCACACCAAATCCGGATCGAGGCGGTAGATGTTTGCCTGACGCGCAATCAAACCATCGTAACGATGAATCCAGTACTGGTTGAAAAAATAGAGACCTCCACAAATTGTGAGGATGATCACGGTAGCCAGTATGATGCGTCTCATTTCGGTTTATGAGCGAAGCAAAAGCCAAAGCGGCGAAGTCACAGCGAAGGGGTAAAGGTTAAGACTTTCGCCTGTTACCCTTTACCCCTTCCGCTCTCGCGATATGCACAGAATTAATTTCTGCGCTTCAGTTTCGCCCAAAAGTCTGCGGCAGAAGCCGAACAGTCCACTCCTTCGTAGCGTGAGCTCAGTGCCAGCTCGTCAAGCACATGACCCTGGAGCCAGACTTCGGCATCGAGCGTAACCCCCGGAGCCAACGGATCACCGCGCAAGGCACGTTGATTAACGAGAATCTCCAAATTCATTCTTTCGAGATCGAGGTGCACCCAATACAAGTCGCTGCCGGTGAGCGGATTCTTCAATGGCTTGAAGGCAATGACGCGGCCCGACAGGCTCCAGTCGTTTTCGTGCGCGGCCCGAGACGGTGCGGCTTTATCCAAAGGCATCCACCTCACGCTTGCCGGCGCCTGGCGCACTCGGGCTCGATACGCGAGACCGCAAAGTCCCACGTGAAGCTCCTCGGCGGCGAATCCGCCCGGACCAACTTCCGTCAAATTTTGTAATTCGAACAAGACTTCGCAATCCGCCCCATCGCGATAACCGTGTACTACTGCCTCGCCCTCTTCATCGTATTCGGTCAACGCCCAGGGGCTAATGGTTTGGATGTAACGAGCGCGGAAACCCGGCCGGCAATCGGCATAGAAAACATCGCCGCTTCCCGACTCATACAGCACTGTCCAAACCTCGAGGCCCTCACCCAGCTTCCAGCAGCGCCCGTGAAGTACCGCGCCGCGCCGGCTCAGTTGCGTGGCTTCACCCTGGTCGCCCGCACGTTCAGCGAGGTAGTTGAAGGCCTTTTCGCTGGGGACTTCCAGGCCAATAGTCTCAAAGGTTGGGTTCATGGGTTCTTAATGTTTGGCTACCTTGATCTCCCGGCACGCTTCTTTGGCGGTGCTTCAATTTCACCTTCGTCAGAAGTTTCTGCCCGCGGTGCGCGCGTGCGTATGCCGCGGATCACTCGTTCTGGCCCATGCGCGGGACGCGCGCCCGATCTAACCATCTCCGCGAACAGGTCGACGTCGTAATCAACGTCGCGAGACATTTCTTCGCGGATGGCGTGCAACACTTCCAGGAATTTAGGACGACGATACATTCGCCACGAACCTTCCAACTCAAAACTTGGCTACGAAATGAATCTTACCTGAACCGGAAAATCAATTCACTTTTTCTGTTGCTTCGGAAACCAGAAATTCCGGCGTCACAATCATCGGCACGTAAAACCCCGCCGCGGTATTGAACAAACGGATGCGCGCCTGACGTCGCACATTCGCGAGATGACCAAAGTTCCAGGTCACCAGGTAGTCGAGCTTATGGCATGATGCGATCGCCACGTGCAGAGCGTCCGCAATGTATTTGCGATGAAAAATTCCACGCGAGACATACCCATCAGCCAGAATTGCAGCTTCGTCAGTTAGTTCAACCTGTTCAAGCTTCGCGGTCAAATTTAGATACGAAGATCGATGCGGTTCGCTTACACGTTCCAACTCGCGAGTGACCAGCGGCGAGATCACCGCGCGGTAGTCAGGCATTTCATGCTCCCACCAGCGAATGGTGAGGTCACGTCGAAACGGCTCGCCGTTATCGAGATAGGCGCCGATGACCGAAGTCTCTAAATAAAGACTTTGCTTCATTGGTTCATGTGCTCTTCAGGACGTACCGTGTCAGCACCCTTAACTTTCTTCCCGAGGGGCTCCAACCGGATTAGACCACGTTGAAAATCAAAGGAAACGCGGAAGGAACGCAGGAAGTTGCCGCCGAGAATTCCGTTTTGAGTAAACCCGGCAGTTTCGTTAACCGGTTCGAGATCTAAAATTGCCGCGCTAATCTTCTCGCGCGTAAACGTTCCCAGCATTACACGCGGCAGCAACACACTTTTGACGTCTTCAGCAACGCCGGCCGCGCCGTAGATCCGAAACCGTGTCGGCTCTACGTAACTACTTAAATCTTCTTCAGCAGCCAGCCGTTCTGAAACTACCGAGACGCTGGCGCCGGTATCGATGATGAAATTGAGTGGTTTCTCGATGCCATCGAGGTGGACCTCTCCGCTGAGAAAACCACTCGAAGTCGTGCGCAAAGGAATTTCCAAAACACCGGCTGGTTCGGGCGCGATCACCTGATGCGAGATTGGAAAGCGAAACGGATCTTTTCCGTTTGGTTCAGCCGGACGGTGCAGCGTGAAGATGTTCGCACCATAATCCACTGACGCGATGAACTTCGAAATGACCGAAAGACCAAGGTAGCCGTCCACCGGGGTCTTTTCGTCATAGAAGTGACGAATGTATACGGGCACGCTTTGAACTCGCACGTCGCCGACATCAATAGAATTAAGGAAGCCGTAAACAATTTCAAACTTACCGCCGCCGCCGACGGCTCGCGCCAGGCCACCGCGCGCTACCGGCCTCAACCCGAGCTTCCTGGCAGTCTCTTCTGAGACCACCGACATTCCCGAGCCGGTGTCGAGCACGAAACGCAAAGTTTCGCGCCCACCGTTCACACGCACTTTCAATATCGGACGGCCATCAATTGCTTCAAAAGGCATGCTGGTTTTACTGTCGCCAGCGAGGTCGTAAAGCGACCCCTGCTTGCCGAGATAGCGAAGAAACTCGATGAGACCGCGAATACGATCGCGCCGGTCAACATCAGCCTTCGGCGCTATGATTAAGAATCTCTCGTAAGCGTCCGCAGCTTCTTTGTATCTTTCGCTGCGCGCGCAAGCCTGACCAAGGTTGAAAAGATAGTCAGGTTCACCTGAGTCAAGACTTACTGCCCGTCGCAATCCTCTTGTCGCGAGATCGAGCCGGTTCTCGTAAAAATCGACCATCGCCAAACCCGAGATTGCCAGTGCCTCGTTCTCATCAATACTCAGAGCAGTGCGAAATTCTTCAATTGAGGTTTTGAAATCACCAGCCGCCAGGATTGCTGAACCCAACAACGCGTGTGCCCTTGAAGACAGCGGATCGGTCATGATCACGCGGGCGGCGTGGTCGTAGGCGTCCTGAAGCATTCGTTGCTTCAGCAAAGCAAAGCTGAGCCCCAGGCGCGCTTCAACATCATGCGCGTCCTTCGCCAGCGCGGCGCGAAACTGTTTTTCGGCAGTTTCATAATCGCCGCTGCGAAGCGCTTCGGTTGCGCGGCTCCGTGATTTTCGATCACCGCTGGCGAACGTGTAAGTCGTTACCGACAGGCAAATAAGAATGCCGGCAAGAATGGTTATTGTCAGAGGGGGGAGCCGCCGCTTCGCGTTAAGAATTTGCATCGCTTTTGTCTCTTCGCGTTACGGGATACGCCGAGTATCCAAATGAAGGAATGGGGAGAACGACAGTTTACTTCAGAACTTCGCCGGTCTTCATCGACCACAACACCAGGTCGAGCTCATCAAAATCTATCCGCACCTCACGCGCAAATGAACGCAATTTTTCTTCAGTCTCCAAATATCGCGCTCGCGTTGCCGGCGGCTTGGCTGTGTCAACCACCTTAAGTTCAAACAAACAATTCATTACGTGCTTATCAAGAATAGCGTGACCGAGCAAACCAATGTTGCGCAGAAAATGACTGGACTCCTTGTAGCCGAGACCTTTGATTTCCTTTTCGCGCGCCAGCCAATCCCGACGGTCCAGTGGTTCGCTGAAGCTCGCCAGCTTTTTGCGTAAAGCCATATCGCAATGTTCACGCAGATAGTTTCGCGTCACTACGATATAGCCCGGTCTCTCGACCGGAAAGCGATGGGCGCCGTTCGACTTCAACGCCGCGGTCATCGCTTCGCGCTCGCCATCCATCAGGAACGGACGAACTGCTTCAACCGCTCGAAAGCCCATTCGAGCCGACGCGCCCGCGGTGAAGATACAAAAGACCAGCTCTTCCCACAGTCGTTCGTCAGAACCGTTACGCCAAACTTCGCGAAACTGATCGAGACGCGCGCGAATTTCTTTTCTGCGCGTGCGGTGAGTTGCGCGAATGTCGGCTACGGCGATTGGCTTGCGGTCAGCTTTCAATGGATTGTCAATACGGCGATTCTAGGTTTGTGGTTGGAAGGTGTCAACGGAATAGCTGAAACACTATATACGCGACCGTACGTTAGCCGGTGCTACAAACTCTGACATCTTCAGGATTACTTGACGCATCCAAAAGTTTCTCCTCCGCGCGAGACTCGGACAGCGTGTTATTATTCTTCGTCGTCGCTGCCTCGGGCAACCGACGATCGCGATGAAGAGCGGTGGTGCAGAATGAGAAGCAGAGTGCAAAAGTTACTTTTCAACGTTTCGGCGCTCGTGGTTTTCGTAATAGCGAGCGCAACGTTTGCCGGCGCGCAAACCATTGCACAACCAATCCCACCTCCCGGCCCGAGTCCGTCTCCATCTCTTCTTCAACAACAAACCGCTCAAGCAGAAGAGTTGCCAACTGTTTACGGTTTGCAGGGCGTCTTAATTGAGACGCTTGATAGCCGGATAGTTGCAGCGCAGTCCGTCGACCAGCCCTTCAATCCAGCATCGGCCGTTAAGCTCGCTACTGCGCTTGTCGCGCTGCGCACGTTGGGCCCTGACCATCGTTTCAACACCGGCTTCTGGACCGACGGCACGTTCGATAAGACAACCGGCCAACTCACTGGCAACCTCTACGTAACCGGGCGCGATCCTTCTTTTCATCATGAACACGCGGTGATGGTCGCTCGCGAAATGAACAACTTGGGGATACGCACGGTGACCGGAAACCTGGTGGTGTCGCCGAGTTTTACCATGAACTTTAGCTGGTCAGCGCGCGGTTCAGGAGGTTTGCTTTACGACACACTCAACTCCAGTTTGCGT